>Ga0075418_10007430_pt1 | contig 12346 bp, 9 predicted proteins | sample SoiMetdeltSBSDD2_FD_81776 | JGI IMG/M metagenome (GOLD analysis project Ga0075418, IMG submission 81776) | Bulk soil microbial communities from a Populus tree surrounding site in Tennessee, USA - Soil MetaG P. deltoides SBSDD2 | ecosystem: Environmental > Terrestrial > Soil > Tree plantation...
AAGTGCTCGCGGCAGCTCTGCAGGAAGCTGGAAGCGAGCACGATGTCGCCGAGGGAAGACAGGCGCAGCACCAGAATCGCGGCCATGATGGCCTCCGTTCGCCGTGCGCATCGTAGCAGACCGACCGGAGCTTCTCGTCGGGCCGGCCACGCTGTGCACCCGGCGTCGTTGAGAGGTGCGCATGCTTGCCCTAGAATGCGGTGCGAGGTGAGGAAGTGGATCTTTTCCGTCTCGTGGTGTTGGCGCTGCTCCTCGGGCTGTCGGCATACTTCTCCGCCGCCGAAACGGCGCTCTTCTCCTTGCGCCTGCCCCAGATCCACACGCTGCGCCAGCAGGACAGCCGCGCTTCGCGTGCCATCCTCGCTCTCCTCGAACACCCGCGGCGCCTCCTTGCCACCGTACTGATCGGCAACACCTTCGCCCATGTCCTCATGGCGGTCACCGCGGCGAGTGCTTTCGTCGCCTGGTTCGGTCCCGAGCGCGGCCCGGCGCTGGCGACGCTCTGCATGGGGCTCGTGATCCTGGTGGCAGGCGAAATCCTGCCGAAGACGCTGGCAGTCGGCGCGCCCCTGGCGCTTGCCCGGCGCTTGGCGGCGTCGCTGCGCCTGACAGCGCTGCTGCTCGGCCCGCTGGCGAAGAGCGCCGTCCGCCTCACTGCCGCCGTGGTCCGGCTCTTGGAGCGCCGCGTACCCCGCCGCGACGAGGCTCTCTCGGAGAACGAGATCAAGATGCTGGTCACCATGGGGTGGGAGCAGGGTGTCGTCGGGGTCAGGGAGAAGGAATTCATACACAACGTCTTCCAACTCAACGACCGGTTGGTGGAGGACATCGTGACGCCGCGGACGCGGGTGTTCGCCGTGGACGCCGACGCCGCCGTCGAGGACGTGCGCCACGCCATCGCTCATGCGGGCTATTCGCGGGTACCCATCTTCGAGGGGACGCGGGACAACCTGGTGGGCTACGTCGAGGTGTCCGACCTGCTCTGGCCGAACCAGGCTCCGGATACGCGGCGGCTGCGCTCGCTGCGGCGGGAACTGCTGTTCTTTCCCGCCACTCTCCGCGTCGGCGAGCTTCTCCTGGCGTTGCGGCGCACGGGAGAAGAGATCGCGGCGGTGGTGGACGAGCACGGCGCCTTCGACGGCATCGTCTCCCTCGAGGATGCTGCCGAGCAGGTGGTGGGCGAGATCATCGACCTGCACGATCTGGAGCGCTACCGCCTCACCGACCTCCCCGACGGCGACCTGTTGCTCTCGGCGCAGATGGAGATCGACGTCTTCAACGCTCTCCTCGGGGCGGAGCTGGAGGATCCCGACGTCGACACCTTGGGAGGACTGGTGAGCAAGCGGCTCGGGCGCATCCCGCGCCAAGGCGAGTGGGTGGAAATCGCCGGCATGCGCTTGACCGTGGAGCAGGCAGCACCCAACCGGATCCTGCGCCTGCGCCTCGGGCGGCGCGCGGCAACCGGGCCCAGCGTTCCCCGCGCGCCGCACGGCGACGGCAAGGGAGGGCGCTGATGCAACCGATACTCGTCTTCGCCCTCTTGCTCCTGGGCTCGGCGTACTTCTCCTCCACCGAGCTCGCCATCACCATGGCGAGCCGGGTGCGCTTGCGCACCGCCGCTGCCGAGGGCCGCCGTCTGGCGCGCCTGGCCGAGCGCCAGCTGCGCCGGCGGGACCACGGCATCGCCCTCTGTCTCGTCGGCAACAACCTGGTGAACGTCGGCATCGCCGTCTATGGGCGCGAGACGCTGCTCCACCTCGTGCCGCTGCGCGAGGCCGCGGCGGACGTCCTCGCCACGCTTCTCGTCGTGCCCTTGCTGCTCGTCTTCGGCGAGGTGCTGCCGAAAGCCGTGGCGCAGAGCTATCCGAACCGCGTGCTGCGCTTCAACGTCCTGCTGCTGCTCGTGTTGCGGATCGTGCTCGCGCCGCTCCTCCTGCTCGCCATCGGTCTGGCGCTTTCGGTACGGCGGCTGCTCGGTTCACGGGGCTCGGTGCTCGAGTTCGCCTCCCGGGAGGACCTCAAGCAGTTCGTGGCCCGCAGCGAGTCGGGCGGCCACTTGGACCCGGAGGAGCGCGAGCTCATCGGTCACATCGTCGAATTCTGGCGGCTGGACCCGATCCACTTCGTGCGTCCCCTGCAAGCGGTGCCGCAAGTGCATCTGGAAGCAAGCGCTGGCGCGGCGAAGGAGCGCATGCGTGCGACGCGGATCACCCGACTCCCGGTGACCGATGCCAGCGGCAAGGACGTGGTGGGGGTGGTGAGCGCCGCCGCCCTGCTCGGCGCCGACAACGACTCCTCGGTGGCGCGCTGGATGACGCCGCCCGTCCGCGTCCGCCAAGGCACCGGCTTCGATCGTTTGCTCGGTGACCTGCAGCGCAGCCCGAGCCAGATCGCGGTGATGGAAGGGGAGGGAGAGGTGCTCGGGATCATCCGGCTCGACGATCTGCTGCACCGCCTCATGGGGCCCGGCAAAGGGGCAACAATGGCGCCCCCGGCAGCGCCCGCCGGGGCCCGGCAAGAAATGCCTTGATGCCTCGACTGTAGCTTCCTAACCTGCCGTTCCAGCACGAGTTCGGCCGCGATTGCGTTCCCCGGCGCGAGGTCGGAGCTTTCCTAGAGAGAGCCGGGTCTTCCCAAGAGGTGATGCGGAGATGGAGCGGGCGGTCTATTTCTTCGGCAGCGGCACGGCAGACGGCGACGGCACGATGAAAGCGTTGCTCGGCGGCAAGGGCGCGGGCCTCGCCGAGATGACGCGTCTCGGTTTGCCCGTGCCTCCGGGTTTCACGATGACCACGGCGGAGTGCATCCGCTTCTACAACGAAGGCCGCGTCCTGCGGCCGGAGCTGCAGGCGCAAGCCCTCGAGGCCTTGAAGCGCGTCGGCACCATCCTGGGGCGGACGTTCGGCGACGTGAAGGCACCGCTCTTGGTTTCGGTGCGTTCCGGCGCCCGGGCTTCCATGCCTGGCATGATGGACACCATCCTCAACCTCGGTCTCAACGACGAGACCGTGCGCGGCCTCATCGACATGACCGGGAACCCGCGCTTCGGCTGGGACAGCTACCGTCGCTTCCTGCAGATGTTCGGCGACGTGGTGCTCGAGGTGCCGCACGAGGATTTCGAGCAGCTCCTGGGGGATCTCAAGCGCCAGCGCGGCGTGAAGCTGGACACGGAGCTCACGGCGGAGGACCTGCAGCATCTCACCCGACTCTACAAGGAGCGGGTGCTGCAGCGGACCGGTTCGCCCTTTCCCTCCAATCCGGAAGAGCAGCTCTGGGCCGCCATCCGCGCCGTGTTCGCCTCCTGGTACAACGACCGCGCCATGTCCTACCGGCGCCTCAACCGCATCCCGCACGACTGGGGTACGGCTGCCAACGTCCAGGCCATGGTTTTCGGCAACATGGGCGAGGACTCCGCCACCGGTGTCGCCTTCACCCGCGATCCGAGCACCGGGGAGAACCAGTTCTACGGCGAGTACCTCACCAACGCCCAGGGTGAAGACGTGGTGGCCGGCATCCGTACCCCCTTCCCCCTGACGCAAGCGCAGGCGCACGAGGAAGGCCAGCTCGCCCTGGAAGAGGTGATGCCGAAAGCTTTTGCGGAATTATGCAGTTACCGCGACAAGCTCGAGCGTCACTACAAGGACATGCTGGATCTCGAGTTCACCGTGGAGCGCGGCAAACTCTGGATGCTGCAGACGCGCTCCGGGAAGCGCACCGGCCTCGCCGCGGTCCGCATCGCTGCCGAGCTGGTGCGAGAGGGATTGCTCCAGGAACGGGAGGCCCTGCTGCGTGTCGACGCGGAGACGCACCTGGTGCAGCTGCTCCACCCGCGCATCGATCCGGCGGCGCGCGCCACGCTCCTCGCCAAGGGCTTGAACGCTTCACCCGGAGCGGCTTCCGGAGCCATCGTCTTCGACGCCGACGCCGCGGTGGAGGCGACCGCGGCGGGCAAAGCGGTCCTGCTGGTGCGCACCGAGACCAGCCCGGAGGACATCGAGGGGATGGCGGTCGCTCGAGGCATCCTCACCGCCCGCGGCGGCCGCACCTCGCATGCCGCCGTGGTGGCGCGCGGCATGGGCCGGGTCTGCGTGGCCGGCTGCGGCGCCCTCAGCGTCGACGCCGCCGCCGGGACCGCCACTTTCGCGACCCGGAACGGCCCGCGGGTGTTCCGCGCTGGCGACGTGCTGACGCTGGATGGCACCTTGGGCAACGTCTACGAAGGCACGGTGCCGACGGTGGAGCCCGAACTTTCCGGCGATTACGAGCTGGTCATGACCTGGGCGGACAAGTACCGCCGCATGCGCGTGCGCACCAACGCCGACACGCCGAAAGATGCGGAGGCCGCCCGCAAACTCGGCGCCGAGGGCATCGGTCTCTGCCGGACGGAGCACATGTTCTTCGGTGAGGAACGTTTGCCCTGGGTGCGCAAGATGATCTTGGCCAAGGACGCCACCGAGCGCCGGGAGGCGTTGGCGCGTCTGAAGCCCATGCAGCGCAGCGATTTCGTCGGCATCTTCGAAGCCATGGACGGGTTGCCAGTCACCATCCGGCTCCTCGACCCGCCGCTGCACGAGTTCGTGCCGCACACCCAGCCGGAGGCGGAGTCCCTGGCGCGCGAGCTCGGGATGCCGGCTGCCGATGTCTGGCGCCGGAGCGAGAGCCTGCGGGAGATGAACCCCATGCTCGGCCACCGCGGTGCCCGGCTCGGGATCACCTTCCCCGAGATCTACGAGATGCAAGCAGAAGCAATCCTCGAGGCTGCCCTCGAGGTGTCGCGCCGCGGCATCCGCGCCGTGCCGGAGATCATGCTGCCCCTCATCGGCATCACCGAGGAGTACCGGCGACTGGAGCTGCTGGTGCGCGAGGTGGCCGAGCGCCTCTTCGCCGGGACGCAGCCGGTGCCGTTCCTCGTCGGCACGATGATCGAGGTGCCCCGGGCGGTGCTGGTGGCGGACCGCATCGCCGAATACGCCGAGTTCTTCAGCTTCGGAACCAACGATCTCACCCAGCTCGTCTACGGCTACAGCCGCGACGACGCCGAGGTCTTCCTGCCCACCTACGTCGAGCAGGGCTTCCTGCCGCGGAATCCCTTCGAGAGCCTCGACATCCAAGGCGTCGGCGCCATGGTGCGCTTGGCCACGGAACGCGGGCGCGCGGCGCGGCCGCAGCTCAAGGTGGGTGTCTGCGGCGAGCACGGCGGCGACCCGCCCTCGGTGGAGTTCTTCCATTCCGTGGGGCTGGACTACGTGAGTTGCTCGCCTTTCCGCGTGCCCGTGGCGCGACTCGCGGCGGCGCAAGCGACGGTACGGGAAGCGTGAGCGCCCGGCCGCAAGCCTCTCTGCAGGGAGATCTCGCGCGTTTCGCGCCGGAGATCGTGCTGCAGATCCTGGCGCTCGTCCGCGCCGATGGAGTGCTCGTGCTGCAGAGCGCCGGGGCGCGCGGTGAGGTTTTTCTCCGCGGCGGCAAGATCGTGGCGGCCCAGCTCGGCTCGGGCCGGGGCCAGCGCCGTCGCGCGGCGACAACTCCCGGAGCCGGCCGCGGCCGCGGCCGCAGTCGCAGCGCGGTGGCGCCGCCGGAACCGCCGGCGTTGCCGGAACCGGTGCGCGATACCGTGGCCCAGGTCCTCGCCTGGCGGCAAGGCGGGTTCTCTTTCCGGCACGGCGCGACGGCCGAGGTGGAAGGCGCGCCTCTCGAGGTCGAGGGGCTGCTCCTCGAGTGCATGACGCAGATGGATCGGGTGCGGGGTGGTGTGGCAGGCGAGCAGGGCAGGTAGAAGCGCGGCGCTCGGTGTCGCCCTCGCCGTGCTCTGCTCGGGTACGGCGGCGGAAGCGCGCTCGGCCGCCGACCTGTCGACCACGCTGGTCGTCGACGGCGTCTTGAGCGGCTGGGATCCGCTCGACGCGGTCTTCCGCACTTGCTCCACGGCGGTCGTCGATTCCTGCAGCGCCGAGGAAGAACCTGCCGACGATTCTGCCTGGTCCAGCCGCCAGGAGCTCCTGCAGATCCTCGTCACCTGGGATGCGGCGCGCCTCTACGTCGCGGTGACCGGCAGCCTCGGCGGCCACGCCCTGCTCGTCTTCCTGGACCATCGATCCGGCGGCTTGGAAGACATGAGCAGCGTCGAGAGCTGGCGGCGCGCGCTGCACTTCGGGCCGGAGCTCCGGCCCGACCTCGTCCTCGCTTTGCGCGAGGGACAGGCGGTGCCGGAGCTGTAGCGTGTCGCCGGGCGCGAGGCGCTGCAGCGCCTGGGCACGGAGCACTACGAAGCGCGCTCGAGCTTCGCCTTGGGTGCGGAGACGGGCACCGTCGAGGCGGCGATTCCGTGGACGGAGCTCTTCCCCGAGGCCCCCTTCGCCATCAACCCGGACAGCCTGGGGCCGGAGGGGCCGATGTTCGTCCTGCCGGCGACGGCGGCAGCGCAGGGGTTGCGCCTGGCCGCTGCGCTCGTGCACCGAGAGGACGGACTGGGTGCTGCCGACGTGGCCCCTGATCCCAGCGCGGCTCTTTCCCTCGACGCCACGCTCTCGGTGAACATCGATCGCGCCGCGCGGGTGGACTGGAGCACCGCGGGTCCGCCGCACTTCGTCCGCTTCGGTTTCGCGCTGCAGGAACAGTCGGCGCCACGTTTCGTTCCCGATGCCCCAGCGACGGCGCCGCCGGCGGGCGCCTTCGAGGTGGACCTCGTCACCTTCCGCGACGGCGATCCCTCCCAGGCGCCGACGCGCTTGGTCGTGCCGGACCGCGATCTCGCCGTTGCCTTCGCGCTCCGCCCGCGCGGTACCGTCCCCGCCGTCCTCTACGTGACCTCGGTGATCTCGACCTTGCAGGGCGAGCGCATCGTCGAGCTGCTGCAGGATGAACCGGTGACCTGCTCCGGGAGCGGCGTCGATTGCAGCACTGTGCCTTCGCGCTGGCGCTGGGACGGGCGCGATGCCGCGGGCCACCCCGTTCGCGGTGGCTACTATGTCTTGCGCCTCACCGCCGGCACCAGCCCGGGAACGCAAACGGTGCGGGCGCAGCGCACCCTGGCGGTGGTGCATTGATGCGCCGGCTGGGGCGAAGAATCGCCGCGGCGCGGCGACAGCTATCCCGTCGCGCCGGGCGCAGAGGGTGTTGGCTCCGCGCCCAGGTCTCGGGGCGGCGTCGGCTTCTCGCCCGCGCCGGCATCTGCGTCGGTCTCCTGCTTGCCGCCGTTCCTGCCGCCGCCTTCTTCGACTGGCATCGCGTCGGCACGCGAGCCCTGGCGCTGGGCGACAACTTCGTCTCGGTCGCCGACGATGCCTCGGCGCTTTACTGGAATCCGGCCGGGCTCGTCCGTGTCCCGCAGCATCAGGCACTCTTCACCGTGGAACGGGCCCCGGATCTCGAGGGCTTGCAACATCTCTTCGCCGGCACCGTGCTGCACACGCGTTTCCTTTCCGCCGGCGCGGGTTGGAGCGCCACCCGTCTCGAAGGCACACTCCGGGAAGATCTCTTCGCCGTCTCCATCTCGCGCCATCTGGTGCGGCGTACCCTCGGTGCCTTCATCGCCGCCGGGGCGACGTTGAAGGTGGCGCGCGTCGGTGTGGATGGGGCCGAAGCGGCGGCCTTCGGCGGCTCTGCACCGTCCGAGACCCACCTCACCGGCGACTTGGGTCTGCTCCTCGCCCCCATTCCGAACGTCACCCTGGGGGCGAGCGTGCGGAACCTGGGCCGGCCGCGCTTCGACCTGGTCCCGGGAGGCTCGGTGACGGCTCTCGAGTCGGAGTACGAATGGGGCGTTACGCTGCGTATCCGGCCCGAAGCGCAACTCCACTTCACCCGCAGCGAGTGGGCCGGACAACCGACGGAGAGCCGCTTTGGCGCCGAGCTCCACGTCGGCAGCAGCCTCGACCTCCGCTTCGGTGTTTCGCGCCAGGCGGTCTCCACCGGTCTCGGCGTCCGTTGGCGGCAATTCCGCCTCGAACCGAGCTTCCGCATGCAGCGAGAACTGGGCCTCGTGACGCGCGTCGGCCTCTTGGTCGGCTTCGGGGCGTTGCGCGGCGAGGCGGGGGACGGCTTCGATGCCTACTAGGAAGGGAAGACGTCACCTCGGGGCCGCGCCCGCTTGGGCGCTCGGGCTCGGACTCGGGCTCCTGCCGGCACGCTCCGCGGCGGAGCTGCAGCTCGGCGGCAGCCTCGGATTCGGCATGACGCTGCGCAAGCAAGCCGGCGTTTTCGCCTGGGACTGGGATTCGGCGCGGGAGGACACGACGCTGGCGGAGCTCAAGCTGCGCTATGCGCCGCTCGCTGGTCTCGACGCTTTCGTGCGCTTCGGGGCCCGTCTCGATGCCGCCTTTCAGGATGAAGAAGCACCGAAGTTCGAGCTGCACGAGGCCTCGCTCCTCTTCGCCCGCGCCGTGCGTGGCGACAGCCTCGGGCTCCGGCTCTTCGCCCGCCAGCCCGGCTCGCTCTGGTTGGATCATGGCCTCGGCGCTCCGGTGTCGCCTCTCGCTCTGGGCGAGGACGTCCAGGGCCTGCGCGCCGGACTGCAGGGCAAGAACGGCCTGCTCTTGCTCCTCGCCGCCGACGGCAGCGGCTCCTTTTCCGGCGCCGAGGGCGCGGACGAGCGCTTGCTCCTGCTCCGCTTCCGTGGCGACAAGAGCGGCAGGCTCGGCCTGCGCATCGGCGGCACCTTCTTGCGCCACGATCCGGCGATGGATCCCCAAGGGGCGGGTGTGGTGCGCCGCGATCAACTGGGTGTCGATGTGCGCGCCTTCGTGGGTGGGGTGCTGGCGCAAGCGGACTACTCCGTGCTCACCACGGAGGCGTTCTTTCCTCCGGCCTTGGGCACGAGCCCGCCGACGGAGTCCGCGAGCTTCGGCGCCTCCGGTGGACCCTTGACCGAGGAAATGTCCGAGAAAGCGGCGCTACGCGCCGAGCTGCGCGCCCCGCGTCTCGGGAACACGCGGTGGGGTTGGGTGGGGTTCGCGCCGTCCTACCGCGCCATCGGGGCCGAGCACGAAGAGGCGCTGCGCCACCCCGGACCCGAGCCGGGAAGTCCGCGACGCGGTCTCGAAGGCCATCGGCTGGAAGCCTGGTACGAGCTGCCGCAGTGGCCTGTGTGGCTGCGCTATGCCTACGATCGCGAGGTGCAGTTCCGCGACGCCTCCCGGCGTGTCCTCCGCCAGGAGAGCGAAATCGAGGCTCCGCTCTTGCAGGACGTGGGCGGCCGCGTGCTCTACACGCAGTCGCGGGTGCGCGACGAAACGGACGGCAACGAGGAGCACTTCAACGATCTCCTCCTCGAGCTGCGCGCTGCGGACGGACCGACGCGTCTCCGGGCACAGTGGGCCGCCTTCTCTCTCGACACGCCGGAGCGACGCGACGCCTTTATCCTCGAGGGCGGCCTCCGGCTGTCGTCGCGCCTGCAGACCCTCGCCCGCGCCACCTGGGCCCGCGTTCCGGACCGCCTGCACCGCTCCTTTTTCGTCGCCGTGCAGTACTGGCACTTGCCTCACTTCGAGATGGCGCTGCAGTACGGCCCCGATTGGATCGGAGACCGCTCCGATCCGGCGCTCGATGCCGACGTGTTGACTGCAGATCTCCGTGACGTCTTGCGACTGCACCTGAGGGGGTGGTTCTAATCCGTTCTCATGTCTTGATTTCAGCGCTCGAGACGGGGCCCGGTAACGGGCGCGAACGCCCTCGCCGCAGGCGACACCCCGCTGCGTTCGGCCCCATCCTCCGCGTCTGCTTGCTTCTCTGTCTTTGCCTCCCCAGCGCCACGCAGGGGCGCCCGACGAGCGGCGATGGCGTGGTGCGCTTCGTCTATACCGGCCCTCCGGCCCAGGCGGTGTTTCTCGTCGGCGACTTCAACGGCTGGAGTCCTACCGCGACTCCCCTCGATCTGGAGGCGGACGGCACTTGGGCGGCCTCTGTCTTCCTCGACCCCGGGACGTACGAGTACAAGTTCTACGTCGACAACGAGTGGAAGCTCGACCCTGACAACCCGGATGTGTCGGAGAATGGCAACTCCATGCTGCGCGTCGGTGCCGGCGGCGCGGTGCTGCCCCTGGGCGCCCCGGGGGAAAGCGAAACGACGAGCACCGGGGGCAAGAACGAGATCCGCTGGCTCCTCCGCTATCTGGGCTTCATCACCATGCGGCGGCAGCCGGAGCTCGGGCGCTGGGACCTGGAACGCCCGCTGCACGACGTGGACCTGCGGCTCGAGGTGGACATCGGGGAGGATGTCACCGGCTGGTTCCTCACCAACTTCAACAATCGGGAAGAGGGTGAGCCGCTGTCGCGCACCAGCCTGCGCTACGACCGCGGTCTCATGCTCTGGCGCCCGGAGGCGTTCGAAGTCCGCCTCTTCGACAACACCAACGTGACGGATTTCGAGGATCCAGGGTCGCTGGTGGGGAAGATCGGCATCTATGACGACAGCTTCGGGTACGAGCGGCGAGGGGTCCTGCTGCGGCGTCCGCTCTTGGGCGCGCCGTTCGAGTTCTTCTACTCCGACAACACCGAGGCCGCGACCGACAGCAGCCTCACGCTTCAACTCCCGGATCTGGAGACCCCGCCACCGGCAGGGACGGCCTTCGCGACCTACAGCGCCGTGGACACCCGGCGCAACGGTGACACCTTCGCCATCCGCCTGCGTGCCGGCTCGGAGGCGCGCGGTCTCGGCCTCGCCTACCGGCTGGACCGCGGCGTTTTCCCCGGGCTGCTGAGCGAAGGCGTGGTGCAGGCGGACGCGGGCGGTGCCTTCGCGAGCGGGCGGCAGGTGGAGACGGTGGAGCGCTGGAGCGCTTGGAACGCGGACCTGCGTCTGCCCTTCGCCGGCTTGCACTGGGTGGCGGAGTACATGAGCGCCGATCGGCGGGCCGAGGCGGAGCGCCAGCAGGTGCTCGAGGAAGCACGCTTCGATAGCACCACCGGCGCGGTGCAAGCCAGCTTCGGGCCGCAGACGGCGGCGGAGGGCAGCTTCGACCTCGACGAGAGCCGGCGCGTCGTGTTCACCGTGTCTCCCGCCATCGAGCGGCGCGATTTCCGGCCGAGCCTGCGCTACGACTACGAGGAGCACGACTACGACGCCCTGGTGACGGGAACGCCGATCCTCATCCGCCGTCACGGGGCGAGCTTGGGGCTGGAGGGGCGCCTCGCCGGCATGCGCCTGCAGCTCGACCTCGCCCAGGACTGGTACGACTATCCCGCTGGTTCCACCTGGGAGACGCAGTTCTGGTTCCGCCGGCACAATCTCTGGCTCGACGAGAGCAAGGCCGGCTACGAGCGCTTCGTTCTTCTCGGACTGGACGAGGCGGCCACGGCGTCCCTCGAAGCCTCGCGGCAACTGTGGTCGGCGCGACACTTGGATGCGTCGCTGCGCTGCACCGCCTCGAGCCCCGGGTTCGACCAGGCGCCGCGCTACGTGGAAACCGTTCTTCGCTTCGGCATCGACGTCGCGGGGCCGCTGCGCTTGCAGACCCATTCGCGCTTCGCCACCTTCCGGCGCTTCGAGACCAGCGACCCCGGCATCGTGGCATCTCTCGGTCCGGGGCCGCACTTCGAGGCCGGCGCTCTGGCGGCGACCGACATCCCCGGCGCCACCCACGACTATCGCACGCTCTCCGCTCACTTCGTGGAGCTCGTCTACCAGATCTCGGAGCGGTCCGACATCTCTCTGGGCTTCGGTGTCGACCCGTACGTGGTCTACGAAGTGCGGAACACGTATATGGATATCGGCTGGGATCAGTTCTTGTTCGATGACGGCGCGTCCCCTGGGGCGGCCTTCACCGACCCGGTCGGTCTCGGGGACCGCATGGAGCGCGCCGAGCACGACCTGCAGCTGGAACGCCGGCTCACGGTCGAGGCGCGGATCCAGTTCTGATTTCGTGCATCGAGGGGTGTGGCGATGAATTTCAGGACCGCGAGCATGGAGGAGCGAAGTTCCGGTGCGTCCGCACTGGCGCTGCCTCTCGTTCACTTAGGTCTCGTGCTCGCTCTCTGCTGGAACAGCGCCTGTCTGCCCCGACCGTCGTCGCCGCGCTCTCCCGAGATCGCTGCCGGAACCGTGACCTTCCGCTACCGCGACCCGTCGGCCCAGGTGGTGCAGGTGGCGGGGAGTTGGGCGACGAACCTGGCGCTCCGTGGCAGGGATTGGACGAGCGGCACGAGGGTGGGTCTCATGGAGCGCGACGAAGAGGGCCTCTGGACGCTGCAACTCGACCTCGGCCCCGGCCGATACGAATACCTGTTCCTGGTGGATGGTCGCATCTGGATGCTCGATCCGAGCAATCCGCAGCGCGTCGCCGACGATCAGGGCAGCTTCGTCTCGCTACTCGTCGTCCCCTGACCTCTAGCTCCGAGCGCTGCTTGTAGCGCC
>Ga0075418_10007431_pt1 | contig 12345 bp, 13 predicted proteins | sample SoiMetdeltSBSDD2_FD_81776 | JGI IMG/M metagenome (GOLD analysis project Ga0075418, IMG submission 81776) | Bulk soil microbial communities from a Populus tree surrounding site in Tennessee, USA - Soil MetaG P. deltoides SBSDD2 | ecosystem: Environmental > Terrestrial > Soil > Tree plantation...
CCGGACGCACGGAGCGGCGCCCCGTCGAGGCGGAACGGACGGCTAATGACCACATCGAAACGGAGTTTATTCCGTTCATGGCTGCCGGACCCCGGTTTTCGTCGGAGCAGCGGCAGTTCGTGCGTGTGAAGCTGCCTCGATCGGCGCTCCAGGTGTTTGGATTACCTATGAACATGGAACGGGCGCGTGAACCTGTACAGGCGGACGTTATGTTGGGTGAGGATGGCAGGGCCCTGGCCGTACGTTTTGTCAGGGAGTGAATAGCAGCGAGCCGTCCCGAAGTGGGTGCACACGCAGACGAACGGCGCTCTTGTGAATGATTCTAATCAAGAAAGGAAACAACCGAATGATAACCAGGAAAGTTTTCATCCATGCAGTTCTATTGTTGGCTGGTGCGGGAGTCGTAGTCGCGGAAGAACCCGCGAAGGCAAAGGACCCGGTTCGAGTGGAGGAAGACGTCGTGATCCAACGCGCCCCCGGGACGCCAGGCATGCGTGTGTTCGGCCCTGATGTGGTAAACGGCCCGCTAGCTGGAGGCACTTTTGGCTGGGTTGCATCAGAAATGAGCTTTGGCGGTAAGCCTGTCAAGGGCGCCCCTTACGCTGCCGAAGCGGTGACTGAGTCCACACAAACATTGAGCGATGGCAACCGTATTCAACATAAGTCCAGCGCCAGTGTCTTTCGCGACAGCGAAGGTCGCACACGCCGCGAACAGACCCTTGGTGCCATCGGGCCTTGGGCAGTGTCGGGTGATGCCCCGCAGACCATTTTTATCGATGACATCGTGGCTGGTGTTCATTACATCCTCAATCCCAAGGATCGCACCGCCCGCAAGATTTCTCTCAAGCCCCTGGCAATGGTTGCAACCGACGAGCCAGGGGGAGAAGTTGGAGAAGTCGCTCTGGCGATCAGCCATGCGCAGCCGGGGCAAAACATGCGCTTTGAACGACGCGTCGCCGGTCCAGGAGGACAGACCATTGCGTTCGCGGGCAGCACGGAGGTTTCGGTGGATGGCTTTGAGAGTGCCCTTCCAAAACCTCAAACGGAATCACTGGGGAAGCGCGTGATTGAGGGAATCGAAGCTGAAGGAACGCGTACAACGATTACGCTGCCAGCCGGTCAAGTTGGCAATGAACAGCCAATCCAAACTGTTTCTGAGAGTTGGTTCTCACCTGAGTTGCAAATTGTGGTGATGTCGAAGAACAGCGATCCGCGGATGGGGGAGACGGTCTATCGCCTTACGGGAATCGGTCGAGCTGAACAGCCACGGTCACTCTTTGAGATTCCGGCTGACTATAAGATTGAGGAAGGCGGCCCGCTCATTCAGCACTTTCGGCATCGCAAGGCTGAGCCCAGCAAATAGTTGGCTCGCTGCAGACACCTGCTTCAGCCTTCCTTGCGGTGATGTGACGGCCTACATGCCTTACATCACCGCTTTCTTCTCTCTTCTACTGGTCTCTTCACCCTCTGCTCAATTCCAAAGGTTGCTCAGTATGATCCTGCCCCCGTTCTACGGAGAGCATTCCGCTCCGACTTCTAGTGGGCCGCGTTCTGTTTGTCGGAAGCTGTCCGGCGTCGCACTAACTTCTTTCCGAAACTAACCTCTGCACGGTGAAGTGTCGATAACGCTTGCGACTAGCAAAAGCAAGACCTGAGCACTGCTGGTTGTCAAGATCCGGAAAACCCCAGCGTTTGGCGCAAAGGAAACGGAAAATTCCTTGCACGCCTAAATTTTTCCTGTGCTAAGGTATAGGCCGGTTGGGGGGCCGCATTGCCATCATATCGGATGAATGACGAAGCGTTTGGCTTCGCGTTCAGGAGGCGCTATGTGGAAGAACAAACGACCCGAAGATGACAGGGAAACCTATGCACCGCGAAAGGAGGAGGTTCCAATGAACGTACTCGAGGAGAAAAAACCTATGGAATCACGGTTCGAACCCAGACCCAACCCAAGCAAGGAGGAAGTCATCAACATCGGAAGATCCGTTTTCATCAAAGGAGAGTTGACCGGCGATGAAGATCTCACCATCGAAGGCCGTGTTGAAGGCAAGATTGAGCTCAAGGATCACAACCTCGTCATTGGGCCCAACGGAAAGATCAACGCCGAGATCAACGCGAAGAACGTAACGATCATTGGCAGCGTCGTAGGCAACATCAACGCCAGCGACATTCTCGAAATCAAAACCTCAGGATCCGTCATGGGAGACATTAAGGCCCCCAGGATCTCGATTGCCGACGGCGCGCACTTCAAAGGCAGCGTCGACATGCAACGCGGCACCGAAAAGAAGACAGACTTGCCGCGCGTCGAGCCCGTCAAATTGATGAGCTCTGAGCCGTCCATGCCCAAAGTCCAGGCGAAGTAGTCCTCCTGCACTTCAAGCAACACTGTCGTAGCACGACTGTTTGAACTTTCTGCTGAAACCAAAGTCTCGTTTGGCGCCAGTCTTTGCTTTGCCAAAACAATCCAGAGCCTAGAGTGAGGCCATAAACGGTAGTGCTTGCGCAGCGCGATGGCCAGCACTACACGAACCTCTCGAAACGTGGACACCGGGTCAATCAGGTGTCCGCGTGCTCCAGCGATCCGCGGACCTACCATAAGCCCGACGACCATATTTGGCCATCCTGCCTTCAGGGCTGTCAGTCTTTGTGCGTCTTTCGTTAACGGGTTTCTCGGGGAACTGTTGTAAGATCCACTCAAGGCCGATTCAGGCCTATGCTTGCGAAACGGATTGGCGTTTGATTCGCCATGAAAAATCCCCTAGACCCATTCAAATTCTGGAAGCGCAACGACACGACCGAATCTCCCAGTGCCTCTGCAGCCCAGAGCGTGAAACCTGCCCGGGCGCCTTCGGCTTCGGCGCACGCCTCCTATCAAACCAGCATCCTGAAGGATTTCATCGCCTCGGTGACGCGGAAGGAGAATCCTGTTGTTCTGGACCTTGGCCCAGTGATTGGCTCGAATATTGAGTTCTTTCTCAATCTTGGTATCAAGGTCTACATGGAGGATTTCCTCGCTGCATACTCGAATCCAAAATATTCCATGCTGGTGGACGAAAAGATCACGCTGAACGAGCAGCAGTTTTTCGGCGAGAATTTTGACTACGCCGACCAGTTCTTTGATGGTTTAATCTGCTGGGACTTCTTGAGCTACCTGGAACCGAAGTTTGCACGCGTTTTTGTGGACCGCATCTCAGCGAAAATGAAGCCGGACAGTTTCGTTCTGGGCTTCTTCCGAACGCAAAAGGTTGCCGGGCCCGTAACCCTGCACAAATACCGCATTAGCAGCGAATCATTTTTGGAATACATTCCGTTGGATCGGGCGATGGAAATCAAAAAGGTCTATCAGACGCGGGATGTGACTCAGCTCTTCACCGAGTTCAACAGCCAAAAATTCTATCTGTTGAAACATCAGGTACTTGAGGTACTCCTGCGCAAGCGCATCCCAGCACCAACTCCCTAGAGGTTTATTGAACTTTTGCGGCCTGCGACACGTTATTAGAGACGGCGCTGGTCCGAAAGGCAAGGTCTGGCAGCCTTGGAGGCTTCATGCAGTGTGCAAATCACACCGACGCTGCAGCTGCGGCATACTGTTCAGACTGCGGAAAGGCACTGTGTTTGGAGTGTATTTCTCCCGACAAATCGCTGGTTCTGTGCGCGGAATGCGGACAAGAACGTGAGCGCCAGCCTTCCGCACCTCCACCGATCCCTCCACCCGTGAACCCTTCTGGAAGAGCGTTTTCTGTTCCCCCTTTACCGGCGACCCTCGGCTATCCCTACTGCCCGCCGGGCGTCTCTTTGCTGTTAGGCTTCATTCCGGGAGTGGGCTCGATTTGCAATGGAGACTACTTCAAAGCTTTTCTGCAGGTCTTGGTTTTTGGGAGCCTGGTTTCCCTGTCAAGTTCGAGTGAAACGGGAGACCTCGGCCCGGTTTTCGGAATCCTGACAGCAGCGGTGTATCTCTACATGCCGTTCGATGCCTATCACGTTGCCAAGAAACGAACGCTCGCTCTCCAGGGGATTACCGTTATCACGCCGCTTGAAAAGATGAAATTTCCCGACTTCTGGGCAGGAAGTCTTTCCATTCTGGTGGGGGGAGTCTTTCTGGTGAATCAGTTTGTTTCAGGAACTCTGCGATTTGTACTGCGAGGTTGGCCGCTCATCTTGATCGGAATCGGTGTCTACAATCTCACCCGCCATTTTCGAAAGCCCTGAAAAAAATTGGTCAAGAATGGGAATGCCAGCTGTGCGGCGAAAAAAGGATCATCGCCCACGGGATTCTTCCAACACTGACTCATCTGCGAGTCCCGCTACTACATGAACACGGGCTCTGCCAGCTTCGCCATCATCGTGGCGGAGGCCTTCTCGACATCGGCGTGGAGCGAGTTTCCGTGCGCGTCCATGGTTACGATTGCGGGAAAATCCTTCACCCGGATGTGCCACATCGCTTCGGGAATGCCAAACTCCAACAAATGGACTCCCAAGACCTCCTCAATGCAGCGCGAGTAGTACTGAGCCGCACCGCCGATGGCATTAAGGTATACCGCACCCGACTCCTTCAGGCCCGCTAGAGTTTTCGCACCCATGCCGCCCTTGCCGACCACCGCTCGCACGCCGTATCTCCTGATGATGTCGGCCTGGTAAGGTTCTTCGCGAATGCTGGTAGTCGGTCCTGCCGCCGTGATTTTGTAGTGGCCATTGTTTTTGAGGACAACCGGGCCGCAATGGTAGAGGATGTTGCCCTGCAAGCTGACCGGCGGATCGTGCTTCATCAAGTGAGCGTGGACCGCATCTCGTCCCGTGTACATCTCGCCACTCACTAGAACGACGTCGCCAACTTTCAAGCTGCGAACCTGGTCTTCGCTGATCGGAGCTTGCAGCCGAACTTCTTTTCCAGTGCGCGGAAAGCCGCCGCTTCCACCCATGGGTGCGGAGGGCTTGTCGTCCCGATAAAGCCAGCGTTTGATGGCTCCAGTTCCAGCGTCCAAAACGACTCCAAGCCGCCGAAAAGCCCAGCAATCGTATGCTACGGAGACGAAGAAACTGGCAGGCAACCGGTTCAGCACTCCTACCTTGCAACCAATCAGTGTGACACCCCCGCCGAATCCCATGGTGCCGATTCCAAGCGTGTTGGCTGCGGCCATGATGTAGTTTTCCAGCTTGGCTAACTCGGGATCGGGATTCACGTCGTCCAGGGTGCGAAACAACTGTTCCTTTGCATGCGTGTATCCTGAGGTGCGATCCCCCCCGATGCAGACCCCAATGGCTCCAGCGCTGCAGCCTTGGCCCTGAGCTTGCCAGACGGCATGCAGAATACATTTGCGAACACCGTCGAGGGTGCGGTCAGCGCGACCAAGTTGAGGCAGTTCACAGGGCACGGAATACTGAATGTTCTTGTTTTCGCAGCCTCCGCCTTTGAGTAGCAGCTTGATTTCAATCTCCTGATTGTTTTCCCACTGGTCAAAATGCAAGATGGGTGTTCCAGGGCCGAGATTATCGCCGCTGTTCTTCCCGGTCAGAGAATCCACCGAGTTGGGCCGCAGCTTGCCCAGCTTCGTGGCCTCCGCGACGGCAGCACGAATCATTTTCTTCATCTCGAGCTGGTTGGCGCCCACAGGGGTTTTGATCTCGAATGTGGGCATGCCCGTATCCTGGCAAATCGGGCCCTGGTCATCGCAGGCCATGTCGATATTGGTCGCGATCACCGCCAAGGCTTGGGAAGACTTCGTGTTCGGTTGTTCACTGGTAACCGCCGCCGCCATGGCTTGTCGCACGTCGGGCGGGAGATTGGTCGAAGTTTGCGTAATCAGTTCCTGCACACTCTTCTGAAAAGACTGCATAGGTTCTCCTTGAATCCCGCACTGGGTGCATCTTAGCACCCCAAATAATCAGTTGAAAGGCTGGAGTTCCTAGTATAAGGTAGGCGGACTTTTGTGGTCTGGTTTCCTTGAATATAGTGGCTCGCAAGCGCTCGAATGGCGAAACAGTGTCCTTCATGTCAGCAACTCCTGGACGAGACGGCGCGGTTTTGTCCCATTTGTGGAGCCTCTGTTGAAGAAGTACGGTCTCTGGATGCTCCCATTGAGGTGCCGGAAGGACAACTGCCACCCCCGCTCCTGCCTGAGGGATCTCCAGCTGGAACCCGCCCACATGATTCTTCGTTCCATCCCCCTCCACTTCCCAGCGAGCCGCTAAGCGTACTAAAACCTGCCTTCCTGGGTGGAGTTGCCTTGGGCGTACTCTCGGCCTTACCGGTGGTGAATTGTTGTTGCTTATTATGGATTGGCGGCGGGGGACTGCTGTCCGTTTATCTCTTGCGCCAGGATTTTGCTGGAGAGATTGCGGCGGGTCTCGGGGCGAAGGTGGGTTTTATTGCTGGGATGATTGGTGCATTATTCTGGCAGATTCTGGAACTCCCGATTGCCTACATCACCAGCTCGCAGCGAACCGAGCAGATTCAGCAACTCTTGCAAAATTCGAACTTTCCTGCAGAAACCATGCAGATTGTAGAGAAGGTCGTTTCCCTCATGGCAGATCCGTTCCACCCATTGGTCCTATTGCTGAGTTTGATTTTCAAGGGCGTTGCTTGTGGCATTCTCACGACTCTTGGTGGAGTCGTCGGCGCAGCGTTCTGGGGCAAACCGAAGAATCAATAGAGCCATGGGCGCCTTCGCTTCGAACGATTCTGTCATCGCTCGGCCAAATGACGTCTCGCAGTCCTGGCCCACTGGCTTGATCCATCCAGTTTCAAGTAAGCCTCCCAATGACGCTTGGCTTCTCTGCGCAGCTCCAGCTTTTCATAACATAACGCCAGGTTGAAGTGTGCGTCCGCGTAGGAAGGGCTTGCCTGGAGAGCCGCTTTCAAGCTGGTTACAGCGTCATGAATCTTTCCTTGTTCCTCCAAAACGTCGGCCAGGTTGTACCATGCAGGCGCCATCGCTGGATCCTCTCTGCTGGCCTCCTGGTATGCCGCTGCGGCTGCTTCCAACCGTCCAAGCATCCAGAGTGCATTGCCAAGGTTAAACCAGGCTGCGGCAAACCGAGGCTCTGCCGAGATGGCCCGCCGATAGGCGTCCACTGCCTCGTTATAGTCCTCGGCTTCTTCACAGGATTGCCCGTACTCAAACCACTCCGTCTCGGAGCGAGTAGCACGTAAAGGGACAATGGTGGCTTCATGCCTCGGCGCTTCACCAAAATTGATCAGCAACTGCCCATTGGGCGCCATCAGAGATTCTCCCAGATCGACGTGGAGCGCTCTGGGATTTTCGGCCACGATCTTCAACTGTGCCAGAGGCCGGTCGATCTCCGGCAGGATCGAAGCCAGGCTCTGCAGGCTCTTCGCGATGACTTCAGGCCGAACGCCGCGTTCCACAAGTTCAGCGATGGTTCGAAGTGAAACCAAGTCCTGAAAGTCGTAAAGTCCCTCTACCGGGCGGATTAATCCGAATTGCTCCCAGCGCTGCAACGCCTCTGAGGAGAGCCTGAGCCGTCTGCAAACTTCTGCGGCTGAGTGGGTTTTGGGAACGACTGGCTGCTGGCGACTCTTGCGGCCCAGCAATTCGAGAAATGCTTCTTCAGAGAGAATGCGAATGTCGCAGCCACGCCGACGCAGCTCTTCGGCGCGCTTCAGTTTGCTGGCAACGCCGCCATCTGCCAGCAGCGGCCAGCCGGCCATACCCACAATCAGAAACGACGTCTTCCGAGAGACTGCGGTCGACGGTTCACCTCCAGCTTCTCGAACCAGACGGCAAGCCTCTTCATGGCTCATGGAGGCAAGCCTCCCTGTGAAGCTGACGGTGGCGTGCTTCAAAGATGCAGGTTCCATGACCGCTGGGGTAGTGAATGAAAGCGGGGAATGACTGAGGAAAAAGCCCGCCGAGACGATTCTCTTCAAAGCGGGCTTTGTGTCACTTCAACTAGGCGTTCTTAACCTTCTTCTGCTTCTTGGCAGCAGGCGCCTTGACACTGGCAGCCGGAGGCTTCTTCTGAGATATGGACTGAGCCAGGCTCTGTTTGAGGGCATCCATGAGATTGATCACCTTGCCCATCTCGGCTTTCTGCGCAATGACAGGTTCCGAGCCGGCGACCTTTGCCTTGATGACCTCCAGCAGGGCGTCCTGATACCGATCCTTGAACTTTGCAGGTTCGAAGGAACCAGCCAGGCTGTTCACTAGTTGCTGTGCAAGGTCGAGTTGCGGCTTCTGCACTTCAGCAGTTTTGATGTCCTCGAAATAGGACGCGGCGTTCCGAACCTCTTCAGCATAATGGAGCGTATTGAGGACGAGCCCTTTGTCTTGTGGTTGAATGGCGACCATGTGCTCCCGGTTTGAAATGACCACCTGCCCAATGGCAATCTTGGTTGCCAGTCGCATGGCTTCCCGCAAGATGCGAAAACCCTCTTCAGCTACGGGACCATCAGGCGCCACGTAGTAAGGGGTATCAAAGTAGATAGAATCAACCTCAGTGGCATCCACAAACTGGATGAGATCAATGGTTTTGGTGGTTTCGAGCTTGATCTTCTGCAGGTCAGCCTCGTCGACCACGACGTACCGATCCTTTTCAAACTCGTAACCCTTGACGATGTCCTCTTTCTCGACCTTGCCGTGTTCCGGGCACACCATTTGTTGCCGCAGCCGGACATTGCAGTCCTTGTGCAGTTGGTTGAGCGACACTTTGCTGGTGCTACTGACCGCGTTGTAGAGCCTGACAGGAATGGTGACGAGTGATAACCTGAGATAGCCGGTCCATGAAGCGCGCGGTGCCATAGATTTCTCCTCGATCTCTTTCAGGTACGATATCTGTCTCGGCACTCTGCTGTCAAGGGTTTAGGGGCAATGACGGGGTTCTCAATCCCTTGCGACTCGGAGGCTGCTGTTGAGAAAATAACGCTGTCTGCGGCTACTTCGTTTTCCTGGCAAGGTAGAACGAGTGAACCCCGTAACCCAGCATGAGAATGCCAAAGGTAAATGTGGAGATGATGGTCATGTAGGAAATTTCGCCAAAGTCGATATAGCGACGCACCTGCTTGTATCCATTGAGGGTGATTACGATCCCGATCACAAGAAACACGGCACCCATTGTCTCGTGAAAGAGGATGCGTACGGTGCGAATCAAATCGTAGAAAGCGGTTTGCAGAAGCCTAAGCATGTGCCCGCAGCCAGTGGATGAAGTTAAGAAACGTCAAAATAATACCACAGCCGTCGGGTTGGTTGCCTTGACACTTTCGGATACGTGGGCGTAACATGCCTCCCGCCTAAATTTGAATTCACACAAGTATTCCAATCACCTTCCGATAAGAATAAGCTGCGCCTGCTCTGCAAATGGAATCCTCGTCTAAGACCGGGTGGAGGTTACGTGGAACCGTTGGATGACAATCTGAAGCAACTAATGAAAGAGCTGGGTGCAGCCATCAATGACACGCTTTCCAATTCGGACCGAATCAGTGACGCGATTGCTAAGATTCGCAGCTCCGGATATGACGTGTTCCTGGTTTTGGAAGCCACCATCGGATTCAACCGCCGCCATGAGACCGCTGCAGACGAGTCTTCCGAAACTGTTGGAGTCGACGGGGAAGCAGAGCTTAATATCACTTCACAGGATGTCAAGTTCCTGAAGTCACTGAAGATCAGCATCGATGACAGAGAAGTTAACTGAGAACAGCCACGCATGCGCCATCAATCGGGCTGGCCGCGGATGGCCATCGACTGCAGCACATCTGCTTGGTGGTTTGCAGCCGTGCCACAGGTGTCGATCTGCCTGTCTGGTTTTTGCGGCCTTGTTCCTGCTAGGTGGACTTGGATCAGGCGTCCTTCAAGCCGCCAAACCCAAGACCGATAAGTTTGAGGGGATGGTGGTAGTGGTGGGGCCGAAGGCGATCACCGTGAAAAGCCGCGACAATATCTACATGGTGCGAACGTTTCACTATTCCGCCGAGCTTGAGCAGAAGATGCTGCGTAAAAAGCCGGAAACGGGCAAGAAGGTGACGGTTCACTATGTCCGTGGCAGCGATCTTGCCCTCAAAGTTGACGACTGATCCTTCCTTGCGCTAACACCGCCGCCGCTACTTCTTACTACCGGACATTGTCACGTCCACGGGCTGTTCCAGTTGAAAGTCGATTTTGGTTTCCGATGGAACCTTCACCTGTTTGCCCTTCATGAATACTTGTGCCGCAGCGCCGGAACCTGCCCCGATTCCAGCCCCAATCGCCGCTCCTTTGCCTCCGCCAGCTATGGCGCCAATGGCCGTCCCAATGGCGGCGCCAATCGCCGTTTTCTTGGCGGTGTCCTTCCCTCGTGATTCGCCCATTTGCTGAAAGGTGCTGCTAGTAAGGGGGTAGGAATTACCGCGAAACTTCACGCTGTCCAGTGCCAGTGTCAGTTCGCTTTGCCCGGTGAACTTCCCTGAAGTCTTCGCGCTTGCTAGTTTCACTTGAACGTCTGCGTTCTTGGGGACGATCACTTCGTTGTTCACGACAATCGGCGCTGCCAGTGAGGCCAGAAACGTATCACCAATCTTGTTGGTTGCCGAGTCCACCGAGTCAATCATCTGAACCTGGATCGAGGTGCCCGCAGGGATTGACACGACCCGTGGGGGAGGAGGAGGCGGCGGAGGAGGTGGCGGCGCAGAAGGTGCCACAGGCGAAGAGCGAGTCGGCTCTGTCGGCGCAACCGATGCCGGCCCACTGGACGTTCCTCCAGACTGAGATGACGAGGGTTTAGCCGACGGCCTCGAGGCCGGAGACTTGGAACTGGCAACTGGAATTGGCTCTTGCGCCTGGGCCGATGCACCGGCCGGGCGGACTTGCAATAGATCGTTCACCTTCTTCACGCCGGGGGTTTCATTTGCCAGCTTGTAGGCCTGTAGATGGGCTGCGTCGTTGGAGACTTCGCCCGACAGGGTTACCTCGCCATTGCTAACCGTCACGTCTACGCTTTGGCCGCTGAGCTGGGAATCGGTAGAGAAGCTGGTCTTGACCGCGTCAGTGATGGACGCATCTGTCGGCGTGGGCGCCTCGGCAGGCTTCGCACACCCCCACAACCCGGAAATAGCCAGCGACAGCATCGAGTATGCCAGCCAGCGATTTAAGAATCTCTTCATGGGAATTCCTCCTTAACTCAGCAGGTTTAGTTGCCCCCCATCACTCTCTTAGTTGCCCCTCACTCTCGATGTGCTGTAAGCATACCACGTTGTACCTAACAGCGACGAGGGATGACGTTGGCATCAAGATGAGCACGCTCTGGTGCCTTTGAGGTGCATGGACGAGGCTGTTTTGGGAATCGGATCTCAGCCCTGCACTTGTAGTTTTTGGGACGGGTCGCCTCGATAGGGAAGCTGAAGACGCAACTCAGCTCCGAAGCAGTCCCGCCTGCTCTCAGCATAGTGGCGGTTGACGTTAGCCGTGGGTTTCAACACACGGTAGGCGAGGAGGAAGCTCGCGTCGCGTCAGCGACGCTTGAGTTGAATCTTCGCTGGGCTTCAGGAAACATTCTCCGCCGTCGGTCGAATCCCAGGTCACTTCAACCGGCCGCCAACCCAGCGAGGACGTTGAGTAACTAACTCAACCATCGAGTTTCCCCGGAAGCTGTCATTACTTTGACCATCACAAATTTGGGGATGACATATTTCCGTTTGAGATCCACGCCTTGCCGACCTGAAAATTTGTTGGAAGATATTTGGATTGAGAGTCTTGGAGGGAATGACGCGACTGATTTCAGGATTGGCCAGGCATTTGCAAACTGGAGGCCGTAGCGCACGGAGCTTCCAAAGATATGAGCTCTAAACTGACACAAGCAGACTTCCAGATTGACTCTCAAGGAGAAACGGCATGGCTCTCACACTTTCCAGACGAGAAATCGGACTCATCTACACCCTGTTGCGCAATGCCAACGACAGCTTGTTGGAGGCTTCACCAGCCGATAGTGGTGCGACCGAGGACAGTGACAATGCGTTCCCGAGAACCGCACGCTTGAACAAATTGATTGCTTCCAACCTGCGACACAAGCTTCAGAACGAGCTGGTCGAGAGAAGCTAAGCTCGTCGCACGCTCTCCTTCGCAACCGCCAGATTCGATACACCTTTCTATGCTGACGGGTGTGCATTCGATGCACATGGCAACGCGTCTAAATGGACGACTCGTGCTATAGTCCGCTGCCGGAGGCGCATAGGGTCTGGTGACTCTCCTGGTCTTCAAAACCTGTGTGTCGTAACTCTGTTGCGATAGGTGGGTTCGATTCCCATTCGCCTCCGCCACGGTACCTCCATCACAGGGCAACCCAATATTTGGTATTTAAGGGCTGACCCGTCTCAAGCCATTTCAGGCGTAACAAAGAAGATTCTCTAACGCGTCC
>Ga0075418_10007432_pt1 | contig 12344 bp, 11 predicted proteins | sample SoiMetdeltSBSDD2_FD_81776 | JGI IMG/M metagenome (GOLD analysis project Ga0075418, IMG submission 81776) | Bulk soil microbial communities from a Populus tree surrounding site in Tennessee, USA - Soil MetaG P. deltoides SBSDD2 | ecosystem: Environmental > Terrestrial > Soil > Tree plantation...
CCGATCCCGATCGTCGTCCCGTGCCACCGCATCGTCGGCTCGACGGGCAGCCTCGTCGGCTACGCGGGCGGCCTCGAGATCAAGGAGGCGCTCCTCGGGCTCGAGGGCGCGATCCTGCCGGGCTGAGGGCTAGGCAGCCTCGCCGGTCCGGGCCTGCATCCGGCGCAGGAGCTCCCGTCGCAGCTCCTCGCCGGTCAGGCGGCCGGCGTTGCGCGGGTACGTGATCAGAAGATGGAGCGCGGGGCCGGTATCGGTCGGCCCGGGCGCCGGTGCCGCAACGGGGGCCGGAGAAGCAACCGGGGTGGGCGTTTCCCGGAGCTCGACGACCTCGACCTCTCCCGTGCGCCGGCCGTGAAGACGGAGGTAGCACTCCCGCTCGTCGAGCGGTCGGAGCCGAGCACGCTTGCGGAAGAGCCGCACCGTGGGCGGAGCCTAACGCCCACGGCGGTCGTCGCCTTCGCTAGGCCCACTCCATCGGCTCGTAGCCACTCGCGACCGGTGCGGACACGATCAGGACGCGGACGGGGTCGTCACCGACGTTCGTGATCGTCCGCCGCGGCTCGGGGTCGACGCGCACGAAGGTCCCGGCCGGCGCGGGGTGCTCGACGCCCTCGATCACTGCCGCCGCGGTGCCTTCGAGCACGATGAAGACCTCCTCCTGCATGCGACCGGTCTCGTCGTGCTCGGGGATCGATCCTCCGGGCTCGATCTCGACGAGGTTCATCCCGAACGACCGGAGCTCGAGCGAGCGCCGCGCGAGCATCCAGCGGCCGCTGCGCTCGAAGTCGGCGTCGTGCTTGATGGTGAAGCCGGTGTCGGTCATGGCCGCGGGTTATATACGCGCGCGGGCTGCCTAGGAGGCGGATCCGAACCCGCCGCCGCCGGGCGTCTCGATCGTCACGGACTCGCCCGCCTCGAGCGAGAGCGTCACCTTGCCCGGCACCGGATCGCCGTCCACCAGATTCCGACCGGGCTGGCCGGGCTCGCCGCCGCGCGTCCCGCCCGGCCCGCGCGACCGCCGCTCGCTGACGATCGAGACGCGGCACGGCTCCAGCGCCGTAATCTCGCGGATGACTCCGTCGCCGCCCCAAAAGCGCCCCTTGCCGCCCGACCCGAGCCGAAGCGCGTACCGCTCCACCCGCAGCGGATAGGCGAGCTCGAGCGCCTCGACCGGCGTGTTCAGCGTGTTCGACATCGCCACGTGGACGGCCGAGGGCCCGTCGCCGTTCGGGCAGCCGCCCTGCCCTCCCGCGATCGTCTCGTAGTACGAGAAGCGCGCGTTCCCGAACGTGAGGTTGTTCATCGTTCCCTGGCCCTGGGCGGGAACCGGCACGGCCTGGCCGAAGGCGCGGAAGAGGACGTCTGCGATCCGGCTCGATGTCTCGACGTTGCCTGCGACCACCGCGGCGGGGGGGCGCGCGTTCACGAGCGAGCCCTCGGGCGCGTGCACGCGGACGGGCGCGAAGGCGCCTCCCGAGGCCGGGACGTCCGGGTCGGTGAGGCAGCGGACGACGAAATACGCTGCCGAGCGGGTCACGGCGAGCGGGCAGTTGAGGTTGCCGTCGTGTTGCCCGTCGGTGCCCGTGAAGTCGACGTCGATCTCGTCGCCGGCGACCGTCACGGCGGCTCTGATCACGAGCTCGCCGTCCTGGGCTTCGAGCACGTCGGAGGCCTCGTATCGCCCGTCGGGGAGCGCCGCGACCGCGGCCCGCACGCGGCGCTCGGAGTACGCGAAGAGCTCGCTCATCGCCGCCTCCACCCGGTCGACACCGCGCCGGTCGACGAGCTCGGCGAGCCGGGTTTCCGCGAGTCGGTGCGCCGCGAGCTGCGCCCGGAGGTCGCCGCGCCGCTCGTCCGGGTTGCGCATGTTCGCGAACAGGATCGTCAGCACTTCGTCCGTGAGCCGCACGGGCGGGATGACGATGCCCTCCTGGTAGATGTCCGTCGAGGAGGCGGGCAGGCTCGCGGGCTCCGCGCCGCCGACGTCCGCGTAGTGCGCGCGCGAGACCGCGTAGCCGATCCCGGTCCGCGAGACGAGCGTGATGTCGGGGAGGTGCGTCCCTCCGGTGAAGGGGTCGTTGACGACGAAGACGTCCCCGGGGCGCGGATCGCGCTCGCGGACGGCGGCGACCGCCTCGGGCATGGCGCCGAGGTGGACCGGGATGTGCTCGGCCTGCGCGATCATGCGACCGTCCTCCGCGAAGAGCGCGGTCGAGCAGTCGCGGCGCTCCTTGATGTTGGCCGAGAACGCGGAGCGGACTAGCACGGCGCCCATCTCCTCCGCAACCGCGCGGAGCGCGCTGCCGAGAACCTGGAGCTCGATATTCACGATCTCGTGAGGATCCATGTGCTATTCCCGTCCCTAGCCCCCTCCCACCCGGGGGGAACCCAGCAGGTGGCGCCGTCGAGCTCGACGACGGAGGGGCCGACGCAAGTCTCCGGCTCGCCGGACGGAAGCACGAGCTCGGGCCCGGGCGTGACCTCCGCGGAGCGCACTGCGACGAGCTCGATCGGGCGGTCGCGGTCGGCGTACCCGTAGCGTTCCTCGTGCGCTCGGTGGAACGCCTCGGCCGGGTTCTGCTCGAGCGAGACAGTGAGCTCGAAGGACTGGCCTCGGTAGCGAAGGTCGACCTCGCCGGTCTGCGGGAGGAGGCCCGCCTCCTCGAGCGGGATGACGTACGACCGCACACGGTCGCGCCGCTCGTCGCTCGCCACGAGCCCGAGGGCGGAGAGGACGCCCGCTGCCGCGGGAACCAGGACCTTGCGGATGCCCAGCTCGTCGGCGAGCTCGCACGCGTGCAGCGGTCCGGCGCCGCCGAAGGCGACGAGGGCGAAGTCCCGGGGGTCGTGTCCGCGCTCGACCGAGACGAGGCGCAGCGCCCTGAGCATCTCCGCGTTGACGACGTCGATCACGGCGTCCGCGTCGAAGTCGCCCAGCGCGAGCTCGGCCGCCGCGCGGTCGAGCTCGAGCCCGGCGGCAAGCTTGGCCGGTAGCCGTCCGAGCACGAGGTTCGCGTCGGTGACCGTCGGCTCGAGGCCGCCGCGGCCGTAGCAGGCAGGCCCGGGGTCGGCGCCCGCACTCTGCGGGCCGACCCGGAGGGCACCGCCGACGTCGCGCCAGACGATCGAGCCGCCGCCGGCGCCGACGGTCTGGAGATCGACCATCGGCAGGCGGATCGGGAAGCCGCCGACCTCTCGCTCCGCCGTGCGCTCGACGTGGCCCTCCTCGATCAGGCAGACATCGGTCGACGTCCCGCCCATGTCGAACGCGATCGCGTTCTCCACGCCCGCGAGCCGCGCGATGCGTGCTGCGCCGACGACGCCCGCCGCCGGGCCCGAGACGAGCACCAGCGCCGGATGCCGGGCCGCTTCGGCGAGCGTGCACACGCCGCCCGACGAGCGCATCACGAGAGGCTCGGACAGGCCGGCCTCCCGGCAGCGCGCCGCCAGCGAGCCGAGGTAGTCCGCGAGGACGGGTCCGAGATACGCGTCGACGGTCGTCGTCGCCGCGCGCTCGTACTCCCGGAACTCCGGGGCAACCTCGTGTGAGGCGACGACGTGAGCGTTCGGAAGGCGCCGCCGGACCTCCTCCGCGACGAGGCGCTCGTGCGTCGAGTCGCGGAACGAGAAGAGGAGGCATACGGCGACCGCCTCCGCGTCCAGGTCCGGGAGCGACCCGAGGTCGAGCGGCTCAACGACGCCGTCGGCCCCGATGCGCTCGTGGACGCCGACGGAGCGGTCGAGCGGGACGAGTGGGTCGGGATGGTGCTCGCAGAGCCGATACAGGTGCGCCCGCGTCTGGCGCCGGAGGTGCAGGACGTGCTCGAAGCCGGCGGTCCCGACGAAGGCCGTCCTCGCTCCCTTGCGCTCGAGGAGTGCATTCGTGGCGATGGTCGTGCCGTGCGTGAAACGGTCGAGCTCACCGGCGTCGGCGCCGACCGCGGCGGCCGCCTTGACGACCGAATGCTCCTGCGCGCGGACGGTCGGGACCTTGGCCGTCCGCAGCTCCCCGCCGGTCAGCAGCACAGCGTCCGTGAACGTGCCGCCGACGTCGATGCCGAGGATCGCCACGGCGCACGTCTACCACGGCGGCCCGACGCCGCGTCGTCAGCGCGCGTGGCGTTGCCGGTACGTCCGGGCCTTCGTCCGGTTGCCGCACACGGCCATCGAGCACCAGTGCCGGGAGTGATTTCGGGCGTGGTCGTAGAACGCCCAGTGGCAGTCGTCCGCCCGGCAGGCCTTCAGGCGCGCCCACGTTCCGTCGACCATGGCCGAGGCCGCGATGGCTACGAGTCGCCCGAGCGCGGCGTCGACCCCGCGCGCCGCCGGCTCGAGCCGAACTCGGCCGCCGGAGTCGAAGCGAAGGCTCACCCCAGCCCGGGCCGCGGCGCGATTGAGGGTCAACGCCGCCTCCTTGCGCACGCTGAGCCCGTTGTTCTCGAGCAGGAGCGCGCGAATGGCCTCGCGAAGGCGGCGGGCCGCGACGAGGTCCGCACGGCTGGCGGTTCGCCCCGGAGAGAGGCCGTGGCCGTGCAGCCAGACGCGGAGCGCTTCCGGGCTCGAGAGCCCGTCGGCACCGGTTTCGACGTCGAACGTGTTCACGAAGTCGCGGACGCGCTCCAGCTCGCCGGGCGCGGTCTGGGTGCTCATAACCATCTATGCTAGATCATCGGTTACGCAGCGACCAGAGGAGACGATGGGACGGTGACGCGGGGTGGCGTGTCCTGGAGCGCGGAGCTCCCGCTCGTCGGCGCGGGCGGTGAGCCCGTCGACCTCTGGCGGGCGATCCAGTCGCACGGGCTCGTAGACCTGCCGCCGATGCAGATCGACGAGGAGGCGAGGACGCTCGAGATCACGGTCCCCCTCCCCGGCTCGAAGCCGCGGACGGTCCTGATCGGCGAGGGCATCCCGGGCAATGCCCGGATCTCCGTGACCGGACGCGCACCCGGAAAGCGCCAGTCCGGGGAGCTCGTCACCGCCGTCTCGCACGTGCTCCGACTCGACGAGGACCTCTCCGGCTTCTACGCGCTCGCCGCGGACGACCCCGACCTCTCCTGGGTCACCGCGGGCGCCGGCCGCCTCGTGCGCAGCCCGACCGTGTTCGAGGAGGTCGTGAAGACGATCTGCACGACCAACTGCGCCTGGTCGGCGACCGAACGCATGGTGGGTGCGCTCGTGGAGCACCTCGGCGAGCCTGCCGCCGGCGCAGCGGCCGACGGCCCGTACGGCCGCGCCTTCCCGACGCCCGCTGCCATGGCCGCCGCCGACGAGACCTTCTACCGGGACGTCGTCCGGGCGGGCTACCGCGGCGCGTATCTCCGCACGCTGTCGGCGGACGTCGCCACGGGCGACCTCGACCTCGAGGAGCTCGCCCTTGCGAGCCGCGAGGACCTTCCGGACGACGAGGTCGCGGAGCGCCTGCTCGCGCTTCCCGGGGTCGGGCCCTACGCCGCGGCGCACGTGATGATGCTGCTGGGCCGCTACTCCCGGCTCGTGCTCGACTCCTGGACGCGACCGAAGTACGCGTCACTCAACGGCGGGCGCAAGGCGAAGGACACGACGATCATCAGGCGGTTCCGCCGCTACGGGCCCTACGCAGGGCTCGCCTTCTGGCTCTTCCTCACGCGCGACTGGGTCCTGGACGCGTGAGCCCCGGCTACCGCGACGGGGCGCGAAAAATCGCGCCGATCGGCGTCGCCGCGTTCGCGTTCGCGGTCTCCTTCGGCGTGCTCGCCAAGGCCTCCGGGATCGGCTCGGTCGAGGCGATCGTCATGTCGTTGACGACCTTCGCCGGCTCGGCCCAGTTCGCGGTCGCGTCGATCCTCGGCGCGGCGGGGGGCGTCGTCTCGGCGATCGCGGCGGCGACGCTCCTGAACGCGCGCTACGCGCCGATCAGCGTCTCCGTCGCGCCGGTCCTCACGGGCAGCAGGCTGCGGCGACTGCTCGAGTCGCAGCTCATCGTGGACGAGTCCTGGGCGATGTCCAGGCGCCCGGACGGGCATTTCGACGGCAAGCTGCTCGTCGGCGGCGGGCTCGCCCTGTACGCCTGCTGGAACACCGGAACAGTGGTCGGCGTCCTCGCCGGCGACGCGCTGGGCGACCCCGCTGACCTCGGCCTTGATGCCGCCTTCCCCGCCCTCTTCCTCGCCCTGCTCGTGCCGCAGGTGCGGACGCGGCGCGCGCTCGCGGCGGCGGTGCTCGGCGCGACGATCGCTCTCGCGCTCCTCCCCTTCACGCCGGCCGGCGTCCCGATCGTCGCGGCGGCGGCGGCCTGCCTGATCGGCTGGAGGCGCCCGTGAGCGACGCGTGGATCGCGGTCATCGTCGTCGGCGCGGCCACCATCGTCCTCAAGTCGGTCGGGCCGGTGCTCCTGGGTGGACGGCCGCTGCCGGAGCATCTCACGGGCGTCGTCGCGCTCCTCGCCCCCGCGCTCCTCGCGGCACTCGTGGTCACGCAGGTCGCCGGCGGCGACGAGGAGATCGTCCTCGACGCCCGCCTGGTCGGGCTTGGCGCGGCGATCGTCGCCATCCTGCTCCGGGCACCGCTTCTCGTCGTCGTGATCGCTGCCGCGGCATCCACCGCAGTGGTCCGACTCTTCACCTGAACGTCTCAGAACGCTTACTTGACAGCCCTCCGAGGCGTGTTAAGACTGCAGCGAATCGGCAACCTTGGGGAGCCGTCGTGCCGATGACGTCTGTCAGCCTTAGCCGCCGTCAAGGCATGCCTCGGCACGGCCTTCCCTCGACACCAGGGAGGTGCCAATGAGCAAGCTCAAGCTCTTCGCCGCGCTCGCGGTGGTCGCGATCGGAATCGTGGCCGCGCCGCTCAGCGCATCCGGGCCGCCCAGCGTCCCCGTCGTGGCGAACTGGGCGGTGACCGACAACCTGACGCCGCTAGGGTTCGCGCCGCGGCCGAACCCGGCAGCGGGTGTCTTCAACTCGGATCTCGCCTTCTGGGGCGACTACGCGTTCCAGGGCTCATACGACGGGTTCCGGATCGTCGACATCAAGTTCCCGTCGCGGCCGAAGGAAGTGCTCTTCCAGCCCTGCAACGGGAACCAGGGTGACATCGTCATCTGGGGTGACAGCAAGGACAAGCCCGACCTGCTCGTGCGCTCGTACAACACGCCGGCACCCGCGGGCGTGACGTGCGACGGGCAGCCGATCCCGGCCGGGTTCGAAGGGATGCACGTCTTCGACCTCTCGAACTTCGGGAACCCGCAGCTCGTGGCGCAGGTGCCCACGACGGGCGGCTCGCACACCGCGACGCTCGTCCCGGACCTGGCGAACAACCGCGTGCTCATCTACAACCAGACGTCCGGCTCGGCGCCGCCGTTCATCTCGATCGTCGCGGTGCCGCTGAACAATCTCGCCGGCGCCAGCGTCATCGGCACCGTCCCGCTCATGGAAGCCGGTGCCTGCCATGACAGCGGCGTCATCCTCGGCAACGTCAACAAGCTCGTGTGCGCGAGCCACGACCACGCCAACGTCTACGACATCGGCGCGAACTCGACACCGGGCGGCAGCCTGACGAGCCCGGTGTTCCTGTTCACGATCTCGGAGCCCGGGGTCTGCAACGAGCCCGGTAACCCGCTCTGCAACGGGAACTGGCACTCCGCCGCGCTGACGTTCGACGGCGAGGTCATCATCCTCGGCTGGGAGCCCGGCGGCGGCTCGGCGCCCGAGTGCGAGGCGACCGACCCGGCGGTCAAGAAGAGCTGGTTCTTCTACGACGCCGACACGGGTGCGAAACTCGGACAGTTCGTCCTGCCGCGGCCGCAGACCGCAGCGGAGAACTGCACAATCCATAACTACAACGTCGTCCCGCTCAGGAACAAGGCCGGCAAGCCGCGCTACGTGCTCGTCGGCGGCAACTACCAGGCCGGCATCAGCGTGGTCGACTTCACGAACCCGGCCGCGGCGAAGGAGATCGCCTACGCCGACCCGCCGCCGCTCGTCCCGACGCAGCTCGGCGGCGACTGGTCGACCTACTGGTACAACGGCCGCATCTACGAGTCGGACATCACGAGGGGCCTGCTCATCTGGCGCCTCAACGACCCTGCGGTCACGTCCTACCTGCGGACGGACCACCTCAATCCGCAGACGGCGGAGTTCTCGATCGGCAAGTAGCAGCAGTCACGTCCCCGACGAAGCGAAACGAGGCCGCCCGCACAGGCGGCCTCGTGCTTTCCGACCCCGCTTGACACCGAGGATGGAAAAGGCGCAAGATCGCCCGGTCAGGCAGGCAGTTGGGGGAGCCAAGGTGAACATCCGGGATGTTCGCACGGGTCGCCGTTTGCGTCCGTGGGCGAGACCCTGCCGCGAATGAGGAGGTTTCCGTAGTGAAACTGAAATTCTCGCTGGCGCTCGTTGCGCTGGCCGTCGGGCTGATCGCCTCGCCGCTGGGTGCGAACCCCAGTGCGGGCGACGTCGTGAAGGACTGGGCGGTGTCCGACAACTTGACGGCGCTCGGCTTCTCGTCGAACCCCGTCCCGCTCGACAACACCGTCCCCGGACAGGGCGTGTTCAACTCCGACCTCGCGTTCCGGGACGACACAGTCGTTCAGGGGACGTACTCCGGGTTCCGGCTGATCGACGTCACCTACCCGTCGCGGCCGAAGGAGATCATCGACTGGACGCAGTGCGCAAGCCCGACCAACACGGTCGGCAACCAGGGTGACGTGATCGTCTGGGGCAACCTGGTCATCCGCTCCTGGAACTCCGCCACGCCCGCACCGGTGTATCCGGCCGGGCACCCGATGGCGGGCACGACGATCCCGACCTCGGATCCGCTCCGCTTCACGACGCCGGGCGCGTTCTGCGGCGACTGGCCCATGTTCCGCGAGCCGGCGCAGGAGCCGCTCGCCGAGCGCGGCCAGGAAGGCGTGCACATCATCGACATCAGCAACCCGAAGGCTCCCGACGTGGTCGCGTTCGTCGACACGCCGTGCGGCTCGCACACGGAGACGCTGGTGCCCGATCTCGCCAACAACCGGCTGCTCGTCTACTCGAACTCGTCCGCAGGGACGGTGTTCGGTGGCGACCCGAACGACCCGACGATCACCTCGTGCGCCGGCATCGACGTCATCCAGGTTCCGCTTGCGAACCCGGCAGCGTCGTCGTACCTGCGTTTCGAGCCCTCGGGCGACCCCGCGATGCCGCCGGACGATCACCATCCGTGCCATGACACGTCCGTGATCCTCGGCGATGCCAATCTCGTGGGCTGCGCCGGCCAGCCGGGTGCAGCGATCTACACGATGGATCCGGCCAAGGGCGGATCGAAGGCCGATCCGAAGTTCCTGTACGACGCCATCACCGGCGGCAACGGGATCGGCCACTCCACCTCGTTCACGTACGACGGCAAGTACGTCGTCGTCGGCCACGAGCAGGGTGGCGGCTCGGGCGCCGAGTGCGACCCGCTGGATCCGCCGAACGAGCGGACGTTCTTCATGCACGACACGGAGACGGGCGCGCAGGTCGCGAAGATCGCGATCCCGAGGCTCCAGACGAACCTCGAGAACTGCGTGACCCACAACTACAACTTCGTGCCGCTGAAGAACAAGAACGGCAAGCCGCGCTACGTGATGGTCAGCGGCAACTACCAGTCCGGCATCTCTGTCATCGACTGGAGCAACATCGGCTTCCCGGAGGAGATCGCCTTCGCGGATCCGCCGCCGCTGGTCGACCCGAACCCGCCCGTCGGCATCGAGCTCGGCGGGGACTGGTCCTCCTACTGGTACAACGGCCGCATCTACGAGTCCGACATCACGAGGGGCCTGCTCATCTGGCGCCTCGACGACTCGGCGGTCGACACGTACCTCCGGACCACGGGCTCCAACAACCCGCAGACGCAGCTGTTCACGATCGACAAGTAAGCCTCGCGCTCACGCGAAGCTCGAACGGGAGGCCGCCGCAAGGCGGCCTCCCTCCTGTCTCCTTGACGACCCCACTTGACAAGGTGGTCTGAAGGGAAAGAGACTTGCCCGCACAGGCAGGCCAGGGGGCCGGGGCCGGTAGGGGCACGGAGCACGGACGCCGTCGCGTCTCCGTTTCGACTCCCGCAAACAAGTGGAGGTGGTTGGTGGTGAAGGTCAAGCTTGCGCTTGCGCTGGTTGCGCTTGCGGTCGGGCTCATTGCGTCGCCGCTCGGCGCGACGCCGGGCGTCCCGCACGTGAGCAACTGGGCGGTCACAGACAACCTGACCGCGCTGGGGTACTCCGCGCGCGTCGTCCCGATCGACAACAACTCGCCCGATAACAGGGACGGGGTCTTCAACTCCGACCTGGCGTTCCGGGACGACATGGTCGTCCAGGGCACGTACGGCGGTTTCCGCCTCATCGACGTGACCTATCCGTCGCGTCCGAAGGAGATCGTGAACTGGGAGCAGTGTGCGGCTCCGACCAACACGGTCGGCAACCAGGGCGACGTGATCGTCTGGGGCAACCTGGTCATCCGCTCCTGGAACTCCGCCACGCCGGCTCCGGTCTACCCGGCCGGGCACCCGATGGCAGGCCAGACAATCCCGACGAGCGATCCGCTCCGGTTCACGACGCCGGGCGCGTTCTGCGGCGACTGGCCCATGTTCCGCGAGCCGGCACAGGAGCCGCTCGGCGAGCGCGGCCAGGAAGGCGTGCACATCATCGACATCAGCAACCCGAAGGCCCCCGACGTGGTCGCGTTCGTCGACACGCCGTGCGGCTCGCATACGGAGACGCTGGTGCCCGATCTCGCCAACAACCGGCTGCTGATCTACTCGAACTCGTCGGCGGGCACCGTCTTCGGCGGCGACCCGAACGACCCGACGATCACCTCGTGCGCCGGCATCGACATCGTCGAGGTCCCGCTGGCCAACCCGGCCGCGTCCTCGTACCTGCGCTTCGAGCCCTCGGGCGACCCGGCGATGCCGCCGGACATGCACCACTCGTGCCATGACACGTCCGTCGCGCTCGCCGACATCCAGATGGTCGCCTGCGCCGGCGCCGACGCCTCGGGCAACGGCATCAACGTGTTCACCACCGATCCCGCCGAGGGCGGCTCGCTGGTGGATCCGAAGTGGCTCTACCTGAAGGTGACGGGCGGCATCTCGCTCGGTCACTCCGCCACGTTCACGTACGACGGCAAGTACATCGTCGTCGGGCACGAGCCGGGCGGCGGCAGCGGCGCCAACTGCGAGGCCACCGACAACCCGCTCGAGCGGACGTTCTTCTTCGTCGAGGCCGAGACGGCCGCGTCCGCGGGCCAGTTCACGATCCCGCGGCCGCAGACGAACGTCGAAAACTGCACGACGCACAACTTCAACATGGTTCCGTTGAAGAACAAGAACGGGAAGCCGCGCTACGTGATGGTCAGCGGCAACTACCAGTCCGGCATCTCGGTCATCGACTTCAGCGACGTCGCGAACGCGAAGGAGATCGCGTACGCGGATCCGCCGCCGCTCGTCGACCCGAACCCGCCCGTCGGCATCGAGCTCGGCGGTGACTGGTCCACGTACTGGTACAACGGACGACTCTACGAGTCCGACATCACGAGGGGCCTGGTCATCTGGCGCCTCGACGACCCGGCGGTCGACACGTACCTCCGGACCACGGGCGCCAACAACCCGCAGACCACGCTGTTCAGCATCCGTCGATAACGACGCGCTGATCGAGGTTCGTCAGGGAGGCCGCCGCAAGGCGGCCTCCCTCGTCTTGACAAGACGAAGGCAATAGGCGAAAACTTGAGGCCGTCGGCAGGCATCAGGGGAGCCAGCTCGACCATCTCGATGGCAGCAGGCATCGCGCGGCGTGATGGGCTGGAGGGCTCCCCGGCGAACAAAGGGGAGGTACCTGTGGGGAAGTTGAAGCTCGTGCTCGCGCTTCTCGCGCTGAGCATCGGGGTCGTCGCCGCACCGCTCGCGGCGAGCCCGAATGTTCCGCACGTCGACAACTGGGCGATCTCGCCCAACCTGACGGCGGTCGGATTCTCGGCGAATCCCGTTCCGCTCGAGAGCGCCGCTCCCGACGACGGGGTCTACAACTCCGACCTCGCGTTCTGGGGCGACATGGCCGTGCAAGGCACCTACGACGGATTCGTGCTCCACGACATCACGTTCCCGTCGCGCCCGAAGGTGATCCTGAACTACACCGACTGCTATCCGCAGGGGAACAGGCAGGGCGGGAACCAAGGCGACATCACCATCTGGGGCAACATCCTCGTCCGCTCCTCGAACTCGAACGCAGGGGCCGGGCAGACCTGTGACGGCGATCCCGTTCCGGTCGGCTTTGAGGGCCTGATCGTGTTCGACATCTCGAACAAGCTCGACCCGGACGTCGTGGCGATGGTCGACCTGCCGTGCGGGTCGCACAC
>Ga0075418_10007435_pt1 | contig 12342 bp, 12 predicted proteins | sample SoiMetdeltSBSDD2_FD_81776 | JGI IMG/M metagenome (GOLD analysis project Ga0075418, IMG submission 81776) | Bulk soil microbial communities from a Populus tree surrounding site in Tennessee, USA - Soil MetaG P. deltoides SBSDD2 | ecosystem: Environmental > Terrestrial > Soil > Tree plantation...
AGCCGGCGCAACTCCGGTGAATATCGTCGGCGCCCGTCCTGTTGCCTGGGTTGAACCCGCAGGAGGGATGATGTTGTAGGAAACCCCGAAGTTGGAAGTAATGCCGGTCGCGCTGAGCGATCCAGCTGGCGGGGTGATGAGGAATCCCCTGCTGGCGCTCGGAACTCTCCCGGTCGCTGCTAAATCCCCCTTCGGCGGTGTGATGAACCGGGCGGTTAGCGCCGTGGACGGCGTCGATGATGCCGATAAGCTCCCTCGGGTCGGGGATATCGTGATGCCAGCCAATACCGAAACTTGAATCCTCGCAGGCAAGCCGCCAAACACCGCCGTCGTGTTGGCCTGCGGATCGTAGCTGACGATGTAGTTTCCGTTCTCATCGACAAAATAGTTGCCGTTCGAATCGACCAGATAATTGATCCGCACACCGCCCGAGCATGGCGGAGTGACGCTGATGTTGATTCCGGCCTTGGACCCGAAATTGCCGTAGCGTCGCATCGGCAGGAATCTTGACCCGAGCCTGGTTTTCTTCGCGGACACCGCGCCGATGATCCCGCCCTGGGTGCTGCCGGTCGCTGACAATGATCCACGCGGGGGCGTTATGATCCTGTCGCCTAAAGTGGTGATGCTTACGCCGGGAGAGAACCCGGTAAGCGCCGCCGATCCGCGTGCTGGAACGGCACCTGTGGCAGTGGTCGGGGCAAATCCGGTTGCCGTGAGAGTTCCGCGAACCGTGGTGCACGTTGTGTTTCCGGCTTTGTTGGCGAAGGCCGAGAGCTTGTATCGTTTCTGCTGGATGAAGCGCGGACCAAGCTGGGTTTTTTGCGTCTGCACCCCGCTGGTGACTACGTTGGCGTTATTCCCGGTTAAGGTGAGCGAACCTCTTGGAACGAATATGACAAGCTGGATCAGCGGGACCGTGCCGGTTAAGGAGAGTGTCCCTGTCTGCGGCAGCTCCACGTTGCCGGTCAAATAAAAAGGAATAGTCCCGCTGAATGATCCGCTCCCCGCTGGCGGAACAATGAGGATCGCCTGAGCAAGGGATGAGGCGATGCCGGTTGCGGCAAGACTCCCAACTGGCGGCGTGATGCTTTTGCTTAAGCCTGATGCAATGCCGGATGCCGTTAACGTCCCGACTGGTACACTAATGAATTGTTCCAGTTTGAGAGTTGGCGCAAAGCCGGTAATCGTCACGGGCGCTGACAATATTCCAGCGCTTGACACTACGCTCGGGGCCGACGCGCTTGATGTCAGATCGCCTCTCGGCGGGGTGACGAGATAGCTTAGCCCGGCGCTGCCGGCTGTCCCTGCAAACGATCCAACTCCAGCAGATGGAGTAATAAATAGCGCTTGCCGAGTGCTTGCCGCGATGCCGATTGCGGCAAGATTTGCGACTGGCGGGACGATCAAGATGCCGGCGCCGGAAACTACCGACGAAAGAAGTCCGGTCGCCGTCAGATCGCCTTTAGGCGGCGTAATGAAATAAGATTGGGCCTGAGTAGGGACTAGGCCGGAGGCGCTTAACGATCCCGCCAGGGGTACAATTAAAGCGCCTTGGGAAACGATGGGCGGATTGCCTGTCAACGCCAGCGCAGTGACAGGAGGACCGCGTATGATGTTCTCCATGAACAACGTGGACGATATGCCGGTGAACCCTGCGCTGCCGAGCAGTGTCACCAGGAGGGTTCCTCTGACTACAGCCGGGGCGAACCCAGTGGCGGTAATCGCTCCCGCAGGCGGGACGATAATGAACCCTCGGGAAACCGGCGAGACAATACCCGATGCGTTTAACTGACCCAATGGGGGGGTAACAAACAGTGCGAGTCTGGCGGTCGACGCAATGCCGCTGCTAATTAAAGCCCCGGCAGATGGAGTGATGGGGAAATTAACTGCGCCGCCCCTGCCGGCAAATGATCCATACCTCCTCGATGGTAGAAAGGCCGCGTTGATGCGAGTCGGTCCAAATGTTCCCTTTGGTGCCGAAATCGACACTACAGACGCAATGCCTGTTGCAGTAAGGGCTCCTATTGTTGGAGTAATGGGAACATCAACGGCAACAACGGCCTGGTGGAGCGCGACCAAGACGCTGGCCCACGGATCGGCTGCCGACTGTGTCACCGTGACCGTGCCGGTGGCCGACAAAGGGACCGACTTGAAGAACATCGACACCGAGCCGTCGGGGGTTCCTAATGCGGTGATGAAGGCGTTGTTGGATGCGTTCTGAAAGACGTTGGTGTAACCGGCCAGCAGAGTCCTGGCATTGTCGTCGGCTGAGCCGTTGATGGCGAGCAGGAGCGCGTTAGCCGTGCCGCCGGGAGTGATGCCGCTGTGATCGATGTTGGTGCCGACCGTGCCGCCGCTGATGGTCCCGGCAGTGAGAGGCGTGCCGGTAGTCGGGCAGTTGCGAAACGCCGCGATGCCAGCAATCGGCGACTGCCCCGAAGCATGCGTGATAAGAGCGCTCGGCATTGAGCCGGTGTAGCGATTCCACCAGACACCGAGCCTCGAAGTTGTGCCTCCGCCGTTTCCCTGGACGATCAGGTTCCAGGATGCGTTGACCGTGACGGCGACCTGGTCGCTGCCATGGTAGGCCATGATGAGAATGTCATTGGTCTCAAGGTCGTGCGGGTCGGTGGCGCCAGGAGTGCCCGGCGTGATGTTGCCACTCGCCGCCGCGCCTGCTGTGCCTGCCGTGACGAAAAAGGGTTCGAAAGCCTCAAGCACGACGTCGTCGATCTCGCAGTCGCTGACGGCCGCCCCGACGAAAGCCGAGGCATCGATGCCCCACGTCCCGGTCGCGATTGCCGTGTCGGTCGTGCTGAGAATCTCGACCCCGTCCTCGTAGCCCTTGATCGTCGTGCCGAGCGCCTGGCACGAGCCGGTCTGTCCCGCCGTGGGAGCGTTGCCGGTGGTGGCGGCGATTTGGGTGTAAGAAAAGGCGACTTGTTTAGCGAGTCTCCATTCATCCGACCAATAGAGCCCGTAACTCGTAGCGGTCGTTGCAGATTGACGCACCAACGCTGCCGGTCCGACGATGTTCTGGAATGTCGGGACCGTCATGGTCGTCTTCATCTCGGAGAGGGTGAACGAGCCGTAGCGCGCCTCGGCCCTGGTACCCGAAGCGGAGGCGCCACGCACCCTGTTGCTGACGATCTGACAGGCGGTTGCGCCGGTCACCGTGGTCCACGGCGTGGTCAGCGGGTTCTGATCGGCCCTGGTAAAACTATCTGAGTAGATGACGGCCATGACTTAGATGGTGTGCGATCCAAAGATGAACGGCTTGCTGCCCCACTGGTCGGCGAAATTCTTGATCAGTGCTCGCACCTGCGTGTTGTTCTGGATAAAGCTCGTGTCGTAGCCGAGCGACCCCGCCGCATCGATGATTCCCGCCTGGATGGTCGGGTCAATCTGGTTGAACTGGGTGTTGAGTGTCTTATTGCCGGTGCCGTCGAGCAACACGACGTTGCCGATGGTCCCGTTTAGCCGCTGCAGGTACGCAAACATCCCGAGGGTGGTCCGGGCCACGTCCAGCCAAGTGAGCGAACCGGTGATCCAGTGAGCCGGGATGAAGAAGGACTCCAGAGTATTACTCGCCACATTGGCGTCCCCACCGCTCAACTGCGGGGAGAGGTCGAACGGGAAGCCGAAGGCGTCGGCGTTGGCCACGACCGCGGCGTCGCTTGCAGGCGACAGGTCCGCGCCTGCTATGAACACGGGTTGAAATCCGTAGTCCATCGAGCTGTAAGTTGCCCCGATATTGGAAACGTACTTCGCCCTGCGCGGGTCCTGCGATGTGCCGGCGCCGATGGCCGGGACAAGGTAGAGCCGAAACGCCATTTAACTCTCCTCTCCAGCGTTTGATTCGTCGCCGCTTATTTATTTACGTTTGACCTAAGCTAATGCAAAAACTCCGTTCGCGTCGGGAATCACAGTGAGCGTATTTGGGCTCGTAAGATTGAACGCCGTAGCCGTCAACGTACAGAAACAAACCACCTTGCCCGCTGTCGCTCCGGTTGAAGTCCTGATGACCGCGTACTTGATATTCGTGATCGTCGAACCGCTCGCGGTTACGACCCACCCTATAGTCGTGTAGGTGAACTTCATCGCCTTGGTAGACGCTCCAACCGTCCATTTTCCGGTTGCCGGGCCGATGGCAAGCCCGCCAACGACATATCGCCCACGCGCAGAGCATTCACCTGTCACACTGGCGTAAGTCGAGATCCCGCCGTTGGTAACTCTCAGAATGTTTGCCGACGCGCTAGGTCGGTGCAAGGTCAATTTGAAGACTCCCGCACCCAGCGTGATGCCACCCGAACCGCAGGCCACACCCCCGGTCCCAAGCGCTCTTTTAGCCTTCGTGTAACAAATCTTAATTGACCGGCTCTTTATCCGGTCACTCCGCGTTTCCACGGAGGCTGGGACTATATCTTCATCCCTTGCGGGATGCGGCGCGCTCGTGGAGTTTTCAACCGTTCTGGCCTACTCGCTCTAGTCTCTACACCTTCAAAGCATTCCTGCTTCGCTTGGCTCGGGATTGCCGTACCTCTCGGCTTAGGGTCCCCCGAATTCACGCCGTTACTTGCCGCGCATTGCTGCACGACGAAGCCCTTCACTTGAGCTTCCATGCTCCGGCCATTGGATACCTCCATTAACTTGATAACCTGCTTCGTAGCGACTATGAGAGGCTTGTCTGGATGGAGTCGCCGAAACAGAGTGACTTTGTTTTTTGCCTCATCCGAGAAGTAACCCTTCCCCTCCCAGTAGCACTTTAGTTGTGGCAAATAAAAATCAGGTAAATAGCTGCACGTTCCTAAATTAAACCGCGTCGGTTCATAGAGCCATTTGATTCCTCTAGCATCAAACGCCTTCGCTAATCGCACTTCGTAAGACGAACGAAACTGCTGCCCCTTGTAAATCGGCTTCGGACCATGCCATTGCTTGGCGAGAATATTAGCCGCATGTTCAGGTGTCTTGGGTCTATCTTTGTTTGCTGCGCTGATTCGTTGGCGCCATTGATCCGGTAGCTTCCCGCGCTTCTTGCCGGTCCACGGTCCAATTGATCCCATCTTCGCAAGCGATATTTTTCGTCGTGTCTCTTCGGGCATCATAGGCGGCTTTTCAAGAGATGAGCGGCGGCGCATTCTCGAATAATGCAACGAGCACCAGCCTAATGCCAACACTTTTCTGCCGCAGTTATCTACACTACAGATAGTAGGATAATTCATCGCGGCAAAATGTGCTCGCTGAGATGCCTTAAATTTCGCTCTGCGTTCATCGGTCCAACAAAGGACTCGATTGGGTTCAAATGGATTGCCATAACGCCACACGCGCTTACAATGTGCCCCGCACATGCGCCGCCATTTTTGGCACTCCTTAGCGCATCCCTCAACGCTACAAATTTTCAAGACTAGCCCCGTATTCAATAATCCAAGCCAACAATCCATCGCCTCTCACTTCTAGATTCTCGATCTGCTCACCCAGGAAATCGCACAAGCTAATAAACTCCGTGGCTTGCGCGCTTTGCCATGTCGTGCACCAAAACGTCTTGCCGCCGACCACCACCGGCAGTAAAGGGTCCTTGTCGTTCTCCGGCTGCTCGTATGCGTGAGACTTTATCAAATCCATGTCGTCCTGATTTCGCACCACGCACGAGTCGCAGCCGTACAAAATAAACTTGTGATAGCCCAGTGTCCGCAGAAGTGGAATCGCCCTGAGCAAAACCGTCGACCCACCGGGAATAGGCCACCAGCCTCCGTATCGTTCTTTCAGAATGTCCTCGATCTTTTCCGAGCCGGTATGCCACAAAAATGTTTTGTCGTGAGGCAATCCCTCCAGCACAGAAGGGTGACACTGCGACGCGATCAGATACTTGCAATCATCGACTACCGGGTGAGTGAATCGCGCATTGAACTCCCTGGCGTCGACACAGACCGTGGCCGAGGGAACGATCCCGTGTTGCGCCGCCCAGTTATAAGCCCCGTTTAGGGTGACGACTTTCATCCCCTCGGCCCGGTTCTTTTTGATCTCATCGATATAATCATTGAGCGACGGGCCGCCGCCGAGGATCATGACGTCATAGTCGTTGGTCTGGTGCGGGGTGACCTGCTCCCACCCGTTGGCGCAATTTGTTTCCACGTTCTTTCTTATCTTTTCCTGCGCCTCGTTCAGCTCTCCGTGGTCAATGATGGATTGCCCGTCCTGCCACGCCGAGACATAAAATAGCGAGGTGTTTTCAAGATCCTGCTCGAACTCGATCCTGCAGTCCCGCTCCACGAACTTCTGCTTCCACCAGCTAAAATCGTGCTGGGTCAGATGCAGCTGCTCTCCGATCAGACCTCCGAGCTTGTCGGGAAATCCAGGGATGGCGAAGAAGACGTGCTTGGCGGCAAGCAAAATATTGTTGAGAACCGTGTCGACGCTGTCGGGTGGAATGTGCTCCATCGTGTCGGTGCAGTAGCCGTACTCGGCGGCGATCGGCAACCTGTTCTCCAAGTCCCATTTCATGAATTTGCTGCCGAGTTTTTCCTTGACATTATCGTCGAGGCAGTTCGAAACGAAATCCACCATCGTCACGTTCAGGCCATGCTTGGCGAAGGCCATCGACGCTCTGCCGGTGCCGCAGCCGAAATCGATGATATCCGCGCCGACTTTTGGCTTGGCGATGCCCATGAACACCGGAACAAGTTCCTCCCCCGGCGACACGGCCCGATACTCAGGCAGCGCCCACATTCGCCCGTACTTCTCAGCTTCGGGGTTGCCTTTCCCTATTCCCACTTTCGGCGGGTAGGTTCTGATCCATGCTTCGGTCGGCATATTTAATAAATCCTAAATCTATCGCCTGTAGCTGGTGCAGTCGTAAGTGCTGTTACTGTCAAAGTCGGAGTCGCCCCGCTGGTGTTAGCCGTGATGTCTGTAGCTTGGCACCTGAGCGCTGCGGTGGTTGTGTTGCGGTCAAAGATGACGATCCGCCCCTTGAACGAGTCAGCGGCCCCGGCGTTTGGAGTGCAGGATGAAGTGACAATGCTGGTGGCGCTCCCGCCGGCCCCGCAGACACCATCGGCGATGCCGCTTATCTTGTTCTGAACAGTAAACTCCCCCACGACATAGCCGACGACTGACGCGCCGCTAACCGTTCCTGCCGTGACGACCAGAATGTATTTGATCCCAGGCGCGTAACCGTTGGCCTCGGTCGCCACGACGTGGACGTTGTTCAGTCCTGTCCTGCTGTCGAAGTCCACGGTGAGAGTAATACCGGCAGTGATTTCCGTGGCGCTGTTGTCCGGATACGCGGCAACGGAAGGGGATCCCGCCAATGTAGTTGGAACACCGGTCGTGGCGACGGTGCAGAATTTCCAATCTCCAAACTCACCGAGTGCGATATCTTGTGGCATAAAAATCCCTTTCCTTTTTTTACGTGGGCGCCAACGGCACGACGAGCCGATTAGACTTGTGCGCCAGGAGTCCGCCCCACCCCACGACTGCGGTCGGCTTAAACGCAGCGATGCCAGCGGAATAACCCGAGCTTGGACTGAACGACCAAGTATGTACCACCGAGCCGGGTGCGCCCGAGATGATTTTATAAACAAATGACGAGATAAGAGAAGTTTCCTGGTCGTTGCTTAGGGTAAAGCCTTCGCTGCCTGCGTTCTCGGTGATCGTTCCGCTACCTTGCGAAACTTGCACGGCGGCGAGGACGAGCACGTCATTATCCGGTGGCGAGATGGCATTTGGCGTCAGCGTCGTCCCGGCGGAACTTTGACTTGATGGTGACCCGCTTGCCAAAGTCCCGCCAAGAAACTCATGAGCGGCGACGCTGATCACCGCCGAAGAACCGGAAGGATTGACTGTGATGGTCAAACTGCCTCCCGCATTGTTAGGAAAAAAGTGGAGCCCGCAACCCGCATCAACGCCGTTGTTTTGATAAAAACTCTGCGTATAGGCACCATTGACGCCATCGCTCACCGCCAAGGTGGAGACGCCGCCAGCGGAATAAACTGCCGAGGCCACGGCAATGAATGAGCCAGCCGTCGTGGCAGTGAGACCGACCGTTGTCGAATCGGCGGCGGTGACCTGCATGAACTTATTTTTGACGCCCGTAGTTGACCACATTGGAAATTCCCTAATTTTTTAATGAACGCGCCGCCTGCTGCTTACAACAAGCCCGCTCGGGCTTCCCGTCGCCGTGAATCCGACCATCCGGCCGCTCAGGTCGCCGTAGCCCTTATGGGCCCACCACGATGAGCGCGCCGATAATCCATTGGTGGTCAGGAGCCCGTTCAGGGTCGCTGGGGTATTAAAGCAAGCGTTGCCGGTGTCAGTCCCGGCATCGTCCCAGCACGCATGGCTTGCGCTGTCCACCTGCGCACGCTCGAATGCCGCAAGGTAATGAATGATTGGCCCCGGCGCTGTAAATTGGGTCGGGCCGGCGTACTCGTTGATCGAAATCGGTATTGCCGGGATGCCATTGGCGCTCATGTAGGCGCGTATGGCAGCGACATTCGTTTGTACTTCAGGACCGCCGTAAAATGCGTGCCACGACAATCGATTCGGCAAAACGTTGTTGGCTTGAGCGTAACTCAAAAACTGTTCGATATACGTTTGATCCCAAGGACCAACACTAGGCCCGACAATCACCGCGCCGGGGAGAATCCCCCGAATGATGTTGAAGCAGCGTTTCCACGCCTCGAACCATTGCGACTGTCCACCCGCGGCTCCCCAAAACGGGTTTGTCTGGTTCGGCTCGTTCCAGATATCCCACTCAAAGGTCCGGCCTGCCGTGACCGACGCATTCACTTTATTTTTGCATTGGTTTTCCCAGTTGGTCCAGTTGCCGCCGTCTCCCGGCCAAGGGGCCTGGTAAAAATTATCCGACAGTAGAAGTTGCAGTTTGGCGCCGAGGCCCGAAACGCGACTATAGACCGCGTTGCAAACATCGTTGGCCCCAACCGCTCCGCACCGGACCATCTTGGTTTTCATAGGCGTCGTTAAGGCATCCGAAGGAGAGGCGGCTAGAATTCCGTGATGCAAAAAACCGCTGCCGCGATAGGTTACCGGTCCACCGTCGAGCGACATATCGATGGTAAGGTTGTCGGTCGTGCTCACCGGCGAAGGCGGACTGCCGCCCGTCCCTGTGGTCAGGGTGACTATGTAGGCTTCAGTCGCCCCAAAGGTAGGCAGAATGATGGTGATGGTGTTGCCGACTACCGGATAGTCGGCATTGATTACCCCGGTCAGCGATGCGAGCGCACTAGTGCCATTGTCCGGTATCCGCTCGGCGACGACCCGCACTGTGCCCGAGCCGATCAAATAAGATGCTGTGTCGAGTCTGGTGAATTTGAGCTCGACGGCCCCGGTTGTTGAGGTTCTCCCAAGGACCGCTTTGGCCGTGGCCGTCGTCGAGTTTTTCGAGGCAACATAATCTATGGTCCCGCTTGGGGCAGGCGCGCCTCCTCCAGGCAAGCCGATCTTGGCCCGCGAGTAAACGAGATTGTCGAACTCGGCGTAACCCGTCGCCGTGTCGGCCGGGTTCATGAAGCCCAGAGCCGCATAAATATAGCCTAAGTCCGCGCATGGAGCTACGCAGGTTGGGCGAGAAAAGTCGTAGGTCAAAATGTCGTCGATCCACAGCCGCATCCGGCCCGTCCCTGCGTCGGTGCCGAGCTTGTAGTGAAGCTCGATCGTGTACCAGCGCCCTGTCTGTAGTCGTGGCGAGTGTGCCCCATCCGGATTAGCTCCTGGCGTTAGCGGTGGGCAGTACTCCCCTTGGTAAGGCGCCTGCTGGAAGACGTTGCTATAGCGAATCGTCGGCACGTCGTTGAAGTTCGTCCAGGTGCCTGAAATCTGGCAAGCGAAATCCTGGTGAACATAAATCCCGGCCTCGTACTCGGCTGATGGCGGGTCCTCAAACACTCGCGGCAGACTCCAACCGAGCAACTTGTAATCGTAGTCGGCGGGCCAAGTGTGGGTAGTGTGCCAATAAACCTGAAACCGCACGTACCACTCCCGCGCTCCGGTCCCGAGGATCGCAGGCTTTAACCATCCCGCCACGGCGCAGTTGCCGGTTCCGGTGTTGACCCCGGTGTCGATGTCGACGTAGCCGGTGCTCTTTGCGCAGCGCCACACCCGGTTGCTCGACTGGTTAAAACCGGAAATAGGGATGGTGGAAAGCTGATGGCTACCCCCGTTTGGAAAACAGATATCCTTGGTCTCGATGCCGGGGTTGGTGTAGTTGCCCAGGCAACTGCTGGGAATCGGGGTGATGTCCTGGCCATCGAAGTCCTCGCAGAAAAACACGTTCGCGTCGCTGGAGCAGATCGATTCCGCGTAAGGGATAGTCCGTGATAGCGCTGTCGCAAAGGAAACATCCGGGCAAAGCGCCAGCAAAAAAACGGCGGCTAACCACGACAGTCGATACTTCATCCTGAACCTCATTTTTCTCATCGGCCCGACAACGTAAAGCGCACGACGATATACTTCGCGGTATTCGCCGCCGTGATGTTCGCCGCCAGATCGCACGGAGTCGACGAGCAGGTGGCCCCATTGGCGCTGAATGTTTTCAATACCGGGACGGGGCTCGACTGAACCGTGCCAGCCGCCCAGGAGCCGTTGCCGCAGGTGATGGCCCCGGTCACGATGGACGTGGCGCTGCCGCCTGTGAGGATCGGCGTGACGGTCGGGGACCCGGCGTCCGCGTAGCAGGCAACCGCCGTGATCGTCGCATCAAACCCGGTTATATTTCCGCACGACGCGGGTTGATCGTACCCGTCCTGCAGCGCGTCGGTCGCGCCTGGAGTACCGAACCCGATCTCGCACGAGCTGTTGCGCTTTAATAAATTAGCCGCCGTGATCTTTCGGCTTGCCGGTGTGGTTCCGGGATTGATGACGATCCACAGGATGTCACTGGCGTTGAACGTGGTCGTCTCGGTCATTCCCGGCAGGGTGATCGTCTGCCCATAAAGAAACGGCAACGCGCAGATAAACAACAAGATACCGAGAATGGGGATCAGTTTTTTCATGCTATGCGCCTAAGCCAACCGACAAGAAACTTTGCTTGTTTTGGGTTATTCTCTACCAGGTCTATATAGTGGCTGAATTGAAAACCGTTCAAACATTTGAGCAGCGCGTCTTTTTCCTCGGGCGTATCGATATCATCGATCGCCGCCAAAGTTTCCGGGCCGATCACACCATCTACTTGGATCGGATAGTCGCCGACGATATTGAGCGACTTCTGCAAGTTTGTGATCGCCCTTGACGTGCCTAGATTGACCCCCTGCTCGAAAACTTCCATCGCAATATCCTGATCGTCGACTTCGGGTAGCCGCATCCGGTTCCAATAGTCGCGCAGATAAATCGCCTTGGCCCCGCGTTGGGTCAAATTCTTGATATCGACCTCGGGATAAGAGCGCTTGCTGATGCCCCAATTCGTTTCGCCGCCGTAATCGTCCGGGTCGTGCACATAGCCACCCTCCAGGCCGATTACCTCGGCAAATGCCTGATCGAAATTGGACGCCGGCACTGGCAACGGCGGCTCTTCGCCCGCCGGCGGCGCGGGCTCATAGTCCGATGGTGGTGGATGGCTCATGCTAAATCTCCTTGCCCATAAGCTCTTTGATGCGGTCGCGCGCGCGCATTGCGAGCGTCAAGCCATTTTGAAATCTGCGCTCGGCCTCGGCGTGGCGATTGTTTCGATCGTCGGACATCAGCTCTTGCATTAAGATCACGGTCATTTGTTCGACGATCTCTTCGAAGGCTCTGTCGACAATTGCATGCATCTCTAACGGCGTTTTAGTTTTCTGACGTGTTTCACTATCCACTCAATCACGACCCATACGATCAGGATCAGCAATACTAAAAGCGCCAGATAAAACCACTCGCCCATCACTCCCAGAAAAAACCCGTATAAAAACCGCAGGACGAATCGAATGTCCTCGGCCATCTTATCGATTGCGAACACTTTATTCTCATGGTTTCCTCATTGTTGCTTTTGTCGGTTGAGCACGTTTGGCGGAAGGCATTCCCAGTACTCCGCCGGTATCTGTTGCAAGGTGATGTCCTCCCCTTTCGGAATCGTATACAAATAGGCGTTTAGCCGTATGCCGCAAAGAATGTGGACGTGCTCGTGGAAGCGTTTGAAGTGCTCATACGCAGCCATGCCGGTCAGGGCCGCGAGCGCGATCACGATGAACACGATTCCCCCTCCTGCCGATATTTCGCCAAACGCAGTTTTGATCCTTATTTCGGGCTGTTGTTCGGCCATTGGCTATCAACGAATACTTTTTTGCTCCTCAATGAAATTCTTCGGCATGCAGGACCAATACTCACTAGGAATATCCTGCCATCTGATTA
>Ga0075418_10007436_pt1 | contig 12342 bp, 9 predicted proteins | sample SoiMetdeltSBSDD2_FD_81776 | JGI IMG/M metagenome (GOLD analysis project Ga0075418, IMG submission 81776) | Bulk soil microbial communities from a Populus tree surrounding site in Tennessee, USA - Soil MetaG P. deltoides SBSDD2 | ecosystem: Environmental > Terrestrial > Soil > Tree plantation...
GCCGGCGGCCACCGTGGCGAGCTCGAAGCGCGGCGCCGCAACAAGTCTGCCGCCGCGCTCCTGCATGTAGCCGGTGGCGACGCGGCCATCGATCGCGGGCGTGCGCAGGAACGAGCTCGACGTCATCGCCAGCGGCCCGAGGACGTAGCGCGCCTCATATTCCGTGTACGGCATCCCCGAGACGCGCTCGACGAGGCTGCCGAACAGTGAGACGCCGATGTTCGAGTACTTGGTCACCCGGCCGGGCGGATGCACGAGCCGCTGCCCCGAGACACTTGCCAGAGCCTGGGCCGGCGTCGCCCCGGAGCCGTCGAAGTACGAGCCCACGGGCGACTCGCGGAAAAGGCCCGAGACATGGCTCGAGAGCTGCCGCGGCTTGACGGGCCCCGCCTCGTCACGGAATGGGTTCTGGAGGCCGAGGCCCGGCAAGTACTCCTCGAGCGGCCGATCGAGATCGAGCTTCCCTTGCTCGACGAGCTGCATCGCGGCGAGCGCCGTGAAAAGCTTCGAGATCGAGCCCACGCGGTAGACGGTCGCGGGAGTCGCGGCCTGGCGCTTCTCCCGGTCGGCGAGCCCGAACCCCTCGGCCCAAACGAGCTCGTCTCCGGAGACGAGAGCTGCGGAGAGGCCCGGAAGAAGGTCCTCCGAGACGATCTCATCCGCGAGCCGCCGGGTGGCGGCGACGGCGTCGCCGAACGGGGCCGGCGCGGTTTTGGGTGCCTCGGGGCCTGCACAGGAGATCAGGGACAGGAGCGCGAAATGCACTGGTCGCATCGAAAGCGCCTCGCATAGACTGGTTCGCTCGTTCGAGTTTCGAGAGTTGTAACCGAAGCCGCCGCGCCCTCAAGGGGTCGTCGATTCCCCTTCCCGCGCGGACCGTCCACGGTTCCCGCGGGGCGCGTCAGGAGACATCCGGTGAGCCACTGCATCCTGCTTGCTTCCGCTCTGATTGGCGCCGCCGTCGGCGACGAGATTCGGGTTGGCGTCGCCTCCCGCGACATCACGCCGGAAGGGGCGATCTGGCTGAGCGGTTACTCGGCCCGCGACCACGCGTCGGATGGCGTCGCCCAGCGGCTCGTCGCTTCGGCGGCCGCTTTCGATGACGGCCACGACCGCTTCGTCGTCATTGCGCTCGACAACTGCGAGGTTAGCCGGAAGTGCAGCGCGCCGTTCCTCGAGGAGGTGCAGAAGAAGCACGGGTTGCCCCCCGACGCCGTCGTTATTGTCTCGTCGCACTCTCATTCCGCTCCGTGCCTCGAGGGGGTCCTCGAGGGCATGTTCGCGTTCGAGGGCGTCGAAAAAGAGCGCGTGGAGCGCTACACGAATCGGCTCCGCGCCGACCTCGTCGAGCTCGTGGGGGCCGCGCTGGCGGACCTGCGGCCGGCTTCGCTCGCCCGCGGCGAAGGAACGGCTGGATTCGCCATGAACCGGCGGATCTACCGCGAGGACCGAGTCGACTTCGGCGAGAACCCGATCGGCCCCGTGGACGAGCGCGTCCCAGTGCTCCGCGTCACCGGGCCGGACGGAGCGATCCGCGCGATCCTTTTTGGATACGCCTGCCACGGGACTACGATCGCGGGTGACGACTTCTACAAGGTGTCCGGCGATTACATGGCCTACGCGCGCGAGCACATCGAAGCCGTTTTCCCCGGCGCGAAGGCGCTCTACCTGACCGGTTGCGGTGCGGACACGAACCCCTCGCCGAGGGGCAGCCTTCAGTTCGCGCGGCAACATGGCCTCGAGCTCGCGGGAGCGGTGGCCGGCGTCCTCAACCGGCCGCTCCGCCCCGTGGTCGGACCGATCCGCAGAGCGTTCGAGCGCCTCGAGCTGCCCCTGGCCCCGCCTCCCGACCGGGCGAAGTTGGTCGCCGACGCCGACGCGAAAGACAAATACGTCCGGAACCGCGCGCGGGCCTGGCTCGCGCTGCTCGATTCCGGCAAGCCGCTGCCGGCGACCGTGAGCTTCCCGACGTCCGTGGTCCGGCTGGGCGATGAGCTAACGTTTTTCTTCCTCGGCGGAGAGCCCGTCGTGGACTACGCGCTGGCGATTCAGAGCCGTTTCGCCGCCGACCGGCCCTGGACCGTGGGCTACGCGTACGAAGTGCCGTGCTACATTCCGTCGCAGCGCATCCTGAAAGAGGGCGGCTACGAAGCCGACAGCTCGCTCATCTACTACGGCATCTACGGCCCGATTCTCGGGCGCGCCGAAGAGATGATCCTGGGCAAGATCGCCGAGCTCGTGCAGAAGACGCGAGGGAAGTGACCTCATGGCGAAATCCCCGAGCGCCGGCGCAAAAAAGCGCCGTAAAAAGCCCCCCGAGCCGACGGGGCTACTTCCCTCCGAGACCCTGGCTTCGCCTCCCCGCAAAGTCGAGGAGCTCCGCGATGAGATCAGCGGAGATGGCGGCGCCGTGCTCGCCGTGTATCGGGAGCCGCTCGGGGGCAAATGGGTGATCCTCGCGGCGCTCCCCATCGAGCAGCTCGAGCCCACCCCGTACCAGCGTGGATTGTCCGACGCCCATGTGAAGCGGCTCACGGATGTGATCGGCAGGACAGGCCGTTATCTCGACCCCGTCATCGCGGTGCGCGTCGGCGAAAAGAAATACCAGACTCCCAACGGCAACCACCGACTGAACGCTCTCAAGCAGCTCGGAGCTCGAGCCATCACGGCGCTCGTCGTGACGGAGCCCGAGCTCGCCCGTCTCATCCTCGCGCTCAACTGCGAGAAAGCGCACAACCTACGCGAAAAGTGCAGCGAGGTCATCAAGCTCGCGCGCGAGCTGGCGCCGCTTCCCGGGATGAAGGAGAAAGACTACTCGCTCGAGTTCGAGGAGCCTTCGCTCCTCACTCTGGGGATGTGCTACGAGGCCCGGCCCCGCTTCGCGGGCGGCGCGTACCACCCGCTCCTCAAGCGCGTCGATGCGTTCAGCGACCGCCCTCTGCTCCGGTCTCTCGAGGCGCGCGAAGCGCAGGTCAAAACGCTTCTCGAGATCGACGATCGCGTCGCGGAGGTCGTGGCCGAGCTCAAGTCTCGGGGCTTCGAGAGCCCCTACCTGAAGAGCTTCGTCGTGGCTCGTTGCAATCCGCTGCGCTTCCGGCCCGGGGTCACGATGGCGATCGAGGACGCGCTCGACAAGATGCTCCAGCAAGCACGCCGCCTCGACACGTCGAAAATCAAAGTGACGGACGTCGCGCGGAGCGGCGGTCCTCCGGCCGAGGAAGGCGGGAGCTAGGAAAGGAGCTAAGCCTGGCCGGGGCCGGCTCGGGCCGGTACTCTTGGCCAGGATCTATCGACCATGCACCGGGAGCTTTTCCAATTCGACGAGGGCCGGGAGGGCTACTACGGCGAATTCGGCGGCGCGTTCGTGCCGGAGATCCTGCACGAGACGCTGGCTGAGCTCCGCGCCGCCTTCGACGACGCTCGCGCCGATCCCGCCTTCTGGAAGCGCTACGTCGAGGTCATGTCGACGTACTCCTGTCGGCCGACTCCGATCACGCCCTGCGAGAACTTAACGCGCCGCTTCGGCGGAGCTCAGATCTTCGTCAAGCGCGAGGACCTGAACCACACGGGCGCGCACAAAGTGAACAACGTCATGGGGCAGGGCCTGCTCGTGCAGCGCATGGGGAAGAAACGGGTCATCGCGGAGACAGGCGCGGGGCAGCACGGAGTGGCGACCGCTACGATGGCCGCCCGGCTGGGCCTGAGCTGCAGGATCTACATGGGCGAGGAGGACGTCGCGCGCCAGCGGCCCAACGTCTTCTGGATGGAGCAGCTCGGGGCGGAAGTCGTCCCCGTGACCGACGGCTCGAAAACGCTCAAAGATGCCATCAACGCCTGCTTGCGCGACTGGGTCGAGTCGATGGCGGACACGCACTACGTCCTCGGCACCGTGTGCGGCCCGCATCCCTTTCCGCAGATGGTCACGTATTTCCAGTCGATCATCGGCGAGGAGGCTCGACGTCAGATCCTCGAGGCAGCAGGACGTCTCCCCCGGCGCGTCTACGCGTGCGTGGGCGGCGGGTCGAACGCCTCCGGAATCTTCGCCGGCTTCCTCGATGACTCCGCGGTGGAGCTCGTCGGCGTCGAGGCGGGCGGGCTGGGCATCGCGAGCGGAAAGCACGCGGCCCGCATCGCGGGAGGCCAGGGCGTCCCCGGCGTCGCGCAGGGCTACAAGACCTACTTCCTGCAGGACGCGGAAGGCATCATGAACGACACGCACAGCGTCGCCGCGGGCCTCGACTACATCGGAGTGGGCCCGATCCTGGCTCGCCTGCACGAGCATGGGCGCGTCCGCTTCGAATCAGCCACCGACGCTGAAGTCGTGGAGGCTCTGAAGCTCACGCTCCGCGCGGAGGGGCTCGTCCCTGCGCTCGAGAGCGCGCACGCTTTCGCGGCCGCGTTCCGCGAGACAGCAGCGCTCGCCAAGGACGACGTCATCCTCATCAATCAGTCCGGCCGCGGCGACAAGGACATCTTCACGGTCGCTGACGCGCTCCGCGACGAGCCGTGGAAGGAGTTCATCCGAAAGAAAGCGGCAGGCTACGAAGCGCCGCCCGGAAACCCCAGCAGCGCCCTGGGCACCGAGCGCGCCGCCGCAGGAAAGACGACGCCGTGAAGGAGTCCGTGCCACCTTCCGCGGGAAGTCTCGCAGCCGCGACGCCCGTTGGCGCGCACGAGCCTTCCGCGCTCGAGGACGAAGTCCGGAAGCGGCTTGCGTCGAAAAAAATCCTCGTCATGGCGCACGCGGTCGTGGGGTACCCCTCCGTCGATGCGAACTGGCAGATGCTCGAGCGCATGGATGCCGCCGGCGTCGATCTGGTCGAGCTCCAGCTGCCTTTCAGCGAGCCCATCGCCGACGGCCCCGTGTTCGTCCGCGCCAACCAGGAAGCGCTTCGCGGCGGGCTCAAGCGGGACCAATACTTCGAGATCCTCGGCCGGGCCGCGAGCCGCTTTTCCTTCCCGCTCCTCTTCATGGGCTACTACAACAGCGTTTTCCGCATGGGGGCAGCGCCGTTTTGCGATCGGCTGGCGCGTGCTGGAGCGCGCGGTTTCATCGTCCCTGACCTCCCGCCCGAGGAGGCTCGCGAGCTCAACTCACTCGGACGCGCCCGAGGCCTCGACGCCATCCTGCTTTTCACGCCGACGAACTCGGAGAAGAGGCTTGCCGAGATCGCGCGGCAGGCGTCCGGGTTCGTCTACTGCGTGGCGAGGAAAGGGGTCACGGGCCGGCGCACGGACCTGTCGCAGGGCGTCGAGCCGTTCCTCGCGCGGTGCAGAAAAGCCACGCAGCTGCCGCTCGCGCTCGGCTTCGGCATCAAGACTCCGGACGACGTGCGCGCAGTGCGCGGGATGGCCGATATCGCCATCGTGGGCACTGCGTGCCTCGAAGCGTGGCAAAACGGTGGCGCTCGAGGCTTTTCCGCCCTGCTCGAGGGCCTGACAGCCGCCGCACATTGAAAACCGCGGGCTCGGCGGGTTGCTCGCCCGCTCTCCGTAGGTTATTGCTGGGTTCATGAAGCGCCGCAGCCGCAAGCCAGTGGGCCGACGATCCCCCCGGAAAATGGGTGGCTCGCGCCGCGAGGATTCCCCCGGGCGGCGCGGTCCGACGCCCCGTGGACCATCCGCCCCGGGCGGTGCCGCAGGTGGCAGAAGCTCGCAAAGCGGTCCATCGCAGAACTCCGGCACGGCGCCGAGGGACCGCAACCGCGCGCGAGGCATGGGGCCTCCGCCACGCCAGCACGGCCTCGCCCGATGGCTCTGCAAGTTCGGGCTCATGTCGCGCACGGACGCCGAGAAATGCGTTCGCGCGGGCCGCGTGAGGCTGAATGGGGCCGTCATGCTCGACCCCGAGCGCCCGGCCAGCCCCGAGCGCGACCAGATTCTCCTCGACGGCAAGCCGCTCCGCCCCGCGCGCAAGCTGTACATCGCGCTCCACAAGCCCGTGGGCTGCATCACGACGGCGCACGACCCCGAAGGTAGGCGCACCGCCTACGATCTCCTCCCCGAGCACGCGGGCAACCTGCAAGCCGTCGGGCGCCTCGACGCCGACAGCTCGGGCCTGCTCCTTTTCACCAACGATCCGGAGTTCGCGGCGCGGATCACGGACGCAGCCGGCAAAGTGGAGAAAGTGTACGAGGCTCGCGTGAAAGGCCGTGTGGAGGCGAGGGATGCCCGGAAGTTCGAGATAGGCGTCGTCCTCGACGGTAAACCGACCCTGCCCGCGAAGTGCAGAGTGATCGAGGCCGGCGACCACTCGAGCCGCGTCGAGGTGATCATCCGCGAGGGGCGCAACCGGCAGGTGCGGCGCATGTGGGACGCTCTCGGTTTCCACGTGATCGAGCTGCACCGGACGCGGATCGGGCCCATCTCGCTCGGCGGCCTGCCGACGGGACACACGCGCGTCGTGCGGGAGTTTGAACGAGCGACGCTCCTCGTGGACCCGCACCTCACGTGAGGCGGGGGGCTTTTAAGCCGCGCGGCGCTGCGCCCCGTTGCCGGGAGTCCTCGAGCGGAGATAATCTGCGCGCGTGACTCTCCCCGACCACTTGAGCCCGGAGCTCTTCGACCTGCTGCCCGAAAGTCCTGCGCTCCTCGTGCTCGATTTCGACGGCGTGATGACGGACGACACCGTCTACGTGAACGAACGCGGCGAGGAGATGGTGGCGTGCACGCGAGGGGACGGCATGGGGATCACTCTCCTCCGGCGGGCGGGGTTTCCGGTCCTCGTGCTCTCCACTGAGAAGAACCCCGTCGTCGCCGCTCGATGCGCGAAGCTGCAGGTGGAATGCCTGCAGGGAATCGCCGACAAGACCGCCGAGCTGCGGCGCGTTTGCAGCGCCCGCGGAGTCGACCCCGGCCGCGTGGTGTTCGTGGGGAACGACGTAAATGACCTCGGCTGTGCGCGTCTCGTGGGCTGCAGCTTCGCGGTCTCCGATGCTCACCCGCTCTTGCTGCGGGCGGCGAAAGGCGTGCTCTCTCGGCCCGGAGGTCGAGGCGCCGTGCGTGAGACTGCCGAGCTGATCCTCACGCGGATCGGACACGAGATCGTCTACAACGACAGCGACCGCGCCCCGGCTTGAGCCGTTGCGCGCGGGCGGGGCGGCCTTCGCGCCGGGAACGCCAGGCTCTACAATGCCCGCGTGCGCACCGCCGAGCCGACCCTCGATTCTCGCGATTCTCGCCCCTCCGTCCGGGAGCTCAACCTGGCTGGTATCGAGGCCGCGCTAGCGGCGCGTTCGACCCGCGCGCCGAAAGCCCTCGCCCTCGCGCTGTCCGCCGCGATCTACCGCTCCGGGGCCCTCACGCGCGAAGAGGTCATCGCGCGCGCAGGGATCGGGAAGCGGCGGATTCCTCTCGTCGACCTTGCGCTGCAGCTCGAGCCGCTGCTCGAGTACGAGCGGCACGTGCAAGCCGAAGCCGACGGCAGCGCGCGAGTGGTCCTCACCGTCCGGCGGCTCTCCGGACCGGCGCGAAAAGAGCGCATCGAGGCCGTCACGATCCCCCACCGCGACGACCTGACCCTCTGCCTTTCGAGCCAGGTCGGGTGCGCGCTGGCCTGCACGTTCTGCGCGACGGGCCTCCTCGGCTTCCGCGCGAATCTCACGCCCGGGGAGATCGTCGAGCAGCTCGCGTGGGCCGAGCGGCTGGCGCGGCGGCGCGTCACGAACGTCGTCTTCATGGGCATGGGAGAGCCGCTGCTCAACTACGATTCCGTCATCGAGGCAGCTCACCGGCTGACGCGGAAAGAGGGAGCGCAGGTCTCTCACCGGAAAATCGTCATCTCGACAGCGGGAGTGACGCCGGCAATCCGCCGCTTCACGCGGGAGAAGCAGCCCTTCCAGCTCTTTTTCTCGCTCAGCTCCGCGATCCCTGAGAAGCGCCGCGAGCTCATGCCCATCGAGCGGAGCTACCCCCTCCCGGACCTGCGGGACGCCATCTGCGAGTACCTCGCGGGGCGCCGCAGGAACCGCCTCGCCACGATCGAGTACGTCGCGATCCCCGGCGTCAACATGGGGACCGAGGACGTCGATGCGATCCGGCGCTTCGTCGATGGCCTGCCCTGCATCCTCGACGTCATTCCGTACAACGCGGTGGGCAACCGCTACCGCCCGCCGACCTGGGCCGAGGTGAAAGCGTTCACCACCGCTCTGGGCAGCCTGCGTGTCCCCGTGAAAGTCCGCTACTCCGGCGGGAAGAGCGTCGCGGCGGGGTGCGGCCAGCTGGCGGCGGACCATGTCGCGCCGGCGCCTCCTGGAGGCCACATGACCGCGCCCCCGGGCATCTTCTCCGACCTGCACGGCTCCGTCGGGGCGACTTCGTAGCCGCCGCTCCGGCTAGCTCGTCGCTGGACGGAGCGGGTCCGGCTGCTCCGGACGCGACGCCACGATGCGGTACGCGGTCGAGACGCCGAGCAGGAAGAAAACCACGTCGATGACGGAGAGGCTTCCGAAAGCCAGTCCGACGACCGAGCTCTCCTCGAGTGCGCGCTGCGAGATCAGTTTCGAGAGCTCCTTCTTCCAAGTCTCGTGCGTCCATCTCTCCCGCTGGAGCCCCTCCAGGATCGGCGCGATGTCCCGCCGGAAGGCCTCGAGCTCCGCCGGCGAAAGCTCGGCGGCGTCCGCTTTCATCGTGCCGTAACCTTTCGTCACCATGAATTCCGCGTGCCGCGACGATGGGAGGTCCACGAACTCCGCGGCGTCTTTCTTCATATGCTCGTAGCTCTCTTGACTGAGCATGGGCAGGCTAGACTCGTCGAAGCCTTCTGCGAGCGTCACTTTGATGGCGAAGACCTTGCCGCCGAAAATTCCGACTGCGGCGAGCAGCGCGCAGACCGCGGCCGCCTGCTTTCCTCGCCCTCCCATCGCAACCGCGCCGGCTCCGACGAGGCAGCCGACTCCCCATGCGACCCAGCCGATCTCGAGATGCGTGGCCCAGCTGACCGCAGCCCAGATACACGCGCCCACGAGTGCTCCCAGAGCGCCTCCCAGCAAGGCAGTCGTCTTCATTGCGCGTCTCTCCTTGAAGCCCCCGCGCCTCGCACCTGCCTCCCGGGAAGAATAACATCTCACGGCACAGTCGTCCGTGCCCACGGCCTAACCTCCTCGAGCGCTCCGCTCCATCCACGACGCGCTTCCGATAAAAGCCGCGCGCGAGCTGGTCTCGCGCCGCGCTCCTGCCGCGGAACCGCCCCACTCGGACAGCGGCTGTGGCTTCGAAAAAACCCTTAGCCGCGCGTCGCAAGTTAGTACGAGGAAAGTTCGTCTTCAGGCGACAGGCTGCAATCCTCGATGCATTGACCGGGGCGCGGGGCTCCGGGGACGCCGCGCTCGCCAGGACGTCATCGCCGCAATAACCCACGTGCCCCCGTCGGACGCTCAACCGCCGTCCGGCGGGGGACCTCTTGTCGCAGTTTTCGTCGCGGCGTGGCGAAGCGGTCGCGCGTTCTCTTCAGCGGGGAGCGGATCCGCCTCTGCTGAGCTCCGGCACCGCGAGCTTCACGAGATCGACCCAGACCCGGTAGCCCGCGGGGCTCATGTGCAGGCGGTCTTCGACGTAGAGCTCGGGTCTCGGCTGGCCGTCGGCTCCGAGCATGAGCGCGGTCACGTCGAGGAACCGCAGAAAGGAGAGCCCTTCGGCGTGCGCCCGCACGAGCGCGTTGGCTTTCTGCATCTCCGGCCAGAGAGCCCAGCGCGCGGGGCTCGGCTTGATCGAGATGAACACGATGCGTGCCTCGGGCAGCCCCGCGTGGACCGCGGCGACGAACGCCTTGAAATCTTCCAAGACGCCGGCAGCGGTCCTTCCGCCCGCGACGTCGTTGTCGCCGGCATAGAGAATCACGACACGGGGCTTCGCCGGCAGCACGATGCGTGCCGCGAACTCGGTGCTGTCGGCGATGCGGGATCCGCCGAAGCCGCGTGGGATCACGGGCAGGCCGGGAAAGGACTCCGCGAGCTTCCACATTCGAATGCTCGACGAGCCGACGAAGAGCACGCCGTCGCGGGGCGGTGGATGCAGGCGATCCGCCGCCTCGAACTCCTGGATCGCCTGCTCCCACGGGCTCGCGGGAGTTTTTGCGATCGCTGCGGGCGGCGCGGGTGCAGCCTGGGCGTAGAGTTGGCCGCTGCCGGCGCCGGTGCCGGTGCCGGGAAGGAGCGCCGAGAAAGCGATGCAGCGCAACGTCGCGAGGAGGCGTCTTCGAATTGTGCGAGCGTCATTCATGGCGCAGAACGTTCGATGCACCCTACGGCAGTGTCTTCGCGACCCGGAACCCGAGGAAGGGAGTGCGCAGACCGGGGCTGTCGTCGTTCCGGTACGTGCATCGGCAGGACTCGAGGGGGTTCCCCCAGGCGCCGCCCCGGATCACGCGATCGCTCGACGAGAAGCCGAAGAAGCCCACTCCGGCCCGACAGACCGGGTCGCGGCCCGATGCCTCGGGCTTGCCGTAGAACGAGGCATCGAAGAGGTCTTCGCACCATTCCCACACGTTGCCGTGCAGGTTGAAGAGGCCGTAAGGATTCGGCAAGTAGGCCGAAACGGGGGACGACTTGCCCGGAGTAGTGCCAAAGTTCGCCTGGTCGGACGTCAGCGATTTGCCCGTCGAGTACGGGGTCCTGGTGCCGCCGCGCGCGGCGAACTCCCACTGCGCCTCGGTCGGGAGCGAGAGCCCCGTCGCTTCGCAGAATTTCGCGCAGTCCTCCCACGAGACCATCTCGACGGGGTGCGAGGGGCTTTCCTGATTGGACGCAGGGTTCGCGCCCAGGACTTTCGACCATTCCTCCTGGCTGACCTCGTATTTTCCGATGAGGTAGGGCGAAAGCCGCACGGTGTGCGCCGGCTTCTCGGAGCCTCCGGCGTTCGGATCATCATCCGATGCGCCCTGGCTGAACTCTCCGCCGGGAAGTAGCACTAAGATGATGCCGCTCCGGTCATGCCGGTACTCCGAGTAGCCCCAGGGGCTCTGCCCGATGAGCGTGAAACCGGCGATGGCTGGGGGGCCAGCCACGGCTCCGGTCTGCACACGGAGCTTCTGGATCAGAGGCTCGGCGGCGTTCCCCGCCGCATCCACGGCCTCGACGCGCAGCTCCCCAACGGACTCATCGACTTTGAGCTGGATGCTCCACGCGTCTTTCGCAGGCCCCATCGCGACATCCTGGCCGTTCACTGTCACGCTCGTCGGGGAGGCGTCGGTGACGGCTCCCCGCACTTCGAGCGGGCCGGGAGCGATGGGCGCGTCGGATGTCGGCGCCACAATCTTCAAGACCGGCTTCCGCTGGTCGCGCCGAATCTCCGTCCGGGCTTCGGCGCGGTTCCCAGCTCGGTCGAACGCCACGACGAAAAACGCATTCGCGCCTTCTGTCGGGAGCGGAACACTACGCTCGAACACGTCGTCCTCGCCCTGGGCGCGCGTCGCGGGCTGGTCGGCCATGAGCACTTTGTCGATCGCCGAGGCGTCGGTGGCTTTCGCCCGGCAGGTGAAATGGTCCTCTTTCGTGTACACAGGCTTGCCAGGCTCCGTGGCGAGGAGTGCGATCGTCGGCAAGGCCGAGTCAACGGTGAAAGCCACGTTCCGGGTGCTCTTGTTCTGCGCGGCGTCCACGGCGGTGATGCGGAGCGAGTGCGCGCCATCGGGGACATTGATCTCCGTCCGGAACGATCCGCGATCGACCGCGACGCTCCTCGTTGGAATGGAGGCGCCGCTGATGAGCGCCATCTCGACCGTCCGGATCGTCTGGGAGTCCTTGACCTTTCCGGTGATCCGGATGGGCGGCCGCAGAAATGCGCCCTCCGCCGGGGACTCGACCGTGATCTCGGGAGCGGTCGGGTCGACCGTCACGTTCACGCGCGCCTGTGCCGACGCGCCGTTCTCGTCGGTGAGAACCACAGTAATCGTCTGCTTGCCTTCGGTCTTGAGCTCGAGTGACGCGCGAAACGCCGTTTCGGAGATCTCACCGTCGACGCCATTGATTTTCACGCGAAGGCCGCTGAGCGATGCCGCGGCAGGGCTCAACTTTCCACGGACCTCGAAAGGCCCGGCGCCCAGGGCGGCTCCTTCCGCCGGCGCGTCCACGGTCAGCCCCTTCTCGAGCGCCGTTTTCGACGACTTCTCGATCCGCTTTTTGAGCTCCACGGCGGCGATGGTCCGTGCGATCTCGACGGAAGCCGACGCATCGCGGTAGGCGGGGCCGAGCTTGCCTGCCTCGAGGAGCCTCCGCCCCCGCTCGGCGTAAGCCAGGGCGAGCGTCTCCTCCAGGCCAGCGGGAGGCGGCGAGGTGTTTTTCGCGCCCTCGAGGAGCGAGAACGCTTGCTCAAGACCGGCCGCTGTCAGCGCTGCCGAAAGGAGCA
>Ga0075418_10007439_pt1 | contig 12340 bp, 14 predicted proteins | sample SoiMetdeltSBSDD2_FD_81776 | JGI IMG/M metagenome (GOLD analysis project Ga0075418, IMG submission 81776) | Bulk soil microbial communities from a Populus tree surrounding site in Tennessee, USA - Soil MetaG P. deltoides SBSDD2 | ecosystem: Environmental > Terrestrial > Soil > Tree plantation...
CTCCCACGCGGAAGGACCGGCGCAACTCGTCATTGACGTCTGGTGGAAGACGAATTTGTGTGCCATCCGAGAGCATCATCCCTTGCACGATTTCCTTCAGCGCATGAACGAGCAATACCTGGATGGTCCCTTCCGCTGTCATCTCCGTCATGGACAGACGCATTTCTTGCTCAGGCACGGGCAGGTCGAGACGAAACGGGACGGTAAAAATCGTACCGGTCGTGACGTTCAGAATGACATCTGCATGCACCAGAAGATCGCCTTCATCACGTTGTCCATGCACGCGCACGCGTTGTCCGGGCTTGATGGCCTTGACGAGTTTATCTGCGGCCCGCGATGTGATGTACATGTGCACGCCGTCTTTCAACACCAATCCTTCAATGTCACCGCGCGGATCGAGCATATAACGCCAGACCTCGCCTTCGGCTACCGGATGTTTGCGTAAAGACGGTGGATGGGACTCGTTGCCTACCGGGAGAACAGCGGACTCACCGGTCACCCCGAGAGGTGACGCCCCCAACACCACGCCGTCGGAGCCGATCATCAGGCCGGTCGCAATGCTCAATAGTACGGAATGCCAGCGGCGTCGAGCAATCATCCTCACGCCCCTTCCACTCCTTCTCATGCTCACCGACGGCATCACGCTGGGAAAGTCCCGCCATCGGAACACCGCGGGACGTCATGCGTGACGAGCCGCATCCACGCTCCAGATGCCCGAGCCGCGCGCAGCAATATACAGAAACACGAAACAGAAGAGGACAGCCAGTTCTCCGCCGTTTTGGATCGGCAGAAGAGCCTGCGGACCATGCACCATCCAGTAGGCGAACGCCATCAGCCCGCTGCACAGAAACGCCGCCCACCCAGCAAACAGCCCGATCATCACCAACAACCCACCCACAAGTTCGATGGGACCGGCGATCGCGATGACAAAGGGAGGGACGGGAGGAGGCGGCACTGGAAACGCAAAGAGCTTTTGCGTCCCGTGCCAGAGAAAAAGAAATCCCGTCACCATGCGCAACAGCGCATAGACCTGGGGCTCGTAGGAACGTAGGAACGATGCCATCGTATCCTCCTCCTGCCGGTCTGCGACCGGCTACGAACAGTGGAAAAGCAGCACGCATACCTGTTTTCTCTCCTGACGATACCACACGCACGCTCGTGGTCACCCGAACGACCTGGAAGGAGGCGCGCCGGACCGATTGCGCCGCTCTACTTCATCTTTTTGGGATCCTGATACACCATCAAGTGGGCGTACGGCGTATCTTCGAACATCACGTAGGAACCGAATGAATTCGGGACGGTCGGCAGACGCGCTTCTTTTGCATCGAAAGGCCACATGATCATCCAGTGCGGCGGCTCTTTGACGATCTTCGCACCGGTCTCTTGTTGCATGACGACCTTGCCGCCCTTTTCCCAGTGAGAACCGCCCCTGGCCATATACGCAATGCCCGGAACCGTATTGGTCGGTTTGGCAACATGACCGACCAGATCGTCCAGCCATTGCTTGGCGGACGGGTCCATACACATCGGGTCCGGTTCAGGCAAATTCATGACCGTCGGCACACAGGTAAACCCATTCGTGCCCTGCTTGGCTTCCTTCAGTTTGCTGTCCTCCCCGAAGACCATCACGGCCGCATTGCCGGCAATATGCGAGGGCGCAGCACTCAGCGCGAGTGTGATCTGATCCGCTTGCGACATGGATTTCACATCTTTGCCGGCGCCCCCCTTTTTGAGTGCTTTCGCATGAATATCGGTGGCGGCGCCGACACTCACGACGAGCATCGTGGCACATGCGATGGAGGCAAGCGATCTCATCATAACGATTCCCTCCTTGTCGGCCGCTGTGGGCAGCGACCATCTGAAGTTGAACCTCCGTAATCCGAACGCGCGTGTCATCCCAACAACCGCCGAGGCGGGACCGATCATCTTCTTCAGGGATGACGCACGGACGAGGTACCTGCTCGGACTGTGTCGACGAACGCGAGAAAAGCAAGGAGTGCCTGCCGTACCTTGTCATAGCACTCACACGACACCTTTTCGAGTCCTGCCCGATCGGTCACCGTCATCTCGCCGTAATTACACCGAATCACGCCCTTTCTCTGGAGGTCACCAGTGGCCTCGCTCACCGTGCTCCGCTGCGCTCCCAGCATATAGGCCATGAACTCATGTGTGAACGGAAACACATCGCGACCTGTACGTTCACGATGCTCGAGAAGCCAGCGAGCAATGCGTTGTTCGGAGGAATGGAACCGATTGCAGCCGATAGAAATAAAACTTTCCTTGTAAAAAAACTGTGCGTAGCGGAGTAGGATTCTCGTTAATTGGGGCGCGGCTCGACTCTTTTCCTTGAAGAGGGCCGCCGGAATCCGCACCGCCTGACCGGGCACCTGGATGATCGCCTCGGCAAATGAGGTATCGGACTCCAGCAACAACGGGATACCGAAGAATCCCTGAAGTCCTGCCACCGCACCCTCGACCGCATTTCCTTCGGACGTCTTGATCAACAGCGAGATCGCCCCTGACAATGGAAAATAGACCGCCTCGATGGATTCTTCTTGCGCACAGATCAGTTGCTTATCTTCCAACGCGACGATCTTGGAACCTCGCAGGAGCAGGTCCAATTCCGATTCAGGAATCGCACCGAGAAGAATATTCTGCGTCGGGGGCAAAGTTTCTTTCATCATTGTCGGCTAGCCTACAGATTTACCGGGATATCGTCGGGTATCATTCTGCAGACGATGTGATTGAGTCAAGGAGAATTCATGCATAGCGGATCCGATGCGCTCAGCGGCCTGCGGAAAGAACTGCTTCAATTCATGCGTTCGTGCGAGGCATTGTTGAGCATCACGTACTCTGAGCCATTGTCCGAAGATGAAGTTGAGATCTTACGCAATTATGTGCAATGGCTGTCTGAAAGGTGCACGATATAGGAACGCTGGCCGCTCGCCGTCGTAGTTTGCCGGCACCGGTGGGTATCGACGGTCCCACCCTGTGATGCCTAGGGAATACACTCATCAAAGATGCTATAGTGCAGGTCGCCGGAGGACACCATCGTCGCGACAGGACGATGTCTTCTCGCATGTCTTCAGCAGGCCGACCGACTCGTGAATCGCCGACAACTTTTTTCCGTCACATTCTTCAGCATCCTTCTCTTGCTCATCTGGCAACTGGCAGTGATTCTCAGCCCGTTCTTCTATCCGATCATGTGGGCGGTCATCCTCGCCGCCACGTTCTATCCGCTCCATATGAAGCTCCTGCATGCGTTGGGAGGCCGTCGACAACTTGGGGCGGTGATCATGACGTTGATGGTCATGGCCATCGCGGTATTGCCGGCGGTGTATCTGATTTTTCTCGGTATCAACGAAGCGGTCCAGGCCTATGAGATCGGGCGACAGTGGTTTCGGGAGGGACGATTGCAAGATATCGGCACGGCCATCTCACAATTGCCGCTGATCGGCAGCATGATCCAAGATCTGTTCCATCGCGTGGTGTTGTCGAATCGTGGCCAACTCGAATCGGCGTTTCTCGAAGGGGGCAAGGTCGTGAGTACCTTTCTCCTTTCCCAGGGAGCCGATCTCGCTAAGAATGCCTTCCTCTTCGTCACCGACTTCCTGGTCATGGTCTTTACCTTGTTTTTCCTGTTCCGCGATGGAGATCGTTTGTATCAAGGACTGTACAAGGCTATCCCCCTTGATCCCGATCACAAGGCCAAGATCTTTCAACGGATGAACGGAACAATCGGCGCCGTGGTTCAGGGAACGTTGCTGACCGCCCTCGCTCAGGGCATCGCCGCCGGGCTGGCCTATTGGGCGCTCGGCATCCCCTTTTCAATCTTCCTCGGCGCGCTCTCAGCCGTGTTGTCCCTGCTGCCGTTCGGCGGGACCGCCCTGGTCTGGATACCGGTCGCCATATGCCTTTTCATAACAGGCGCGATCATGAAGGGATTCATCATGATCGGAATCGGAGGGGGACTCGTAGGGTTGCTGGACAATCTCTTGCAGCCCTTTCTGATCGGCACCCAGGCGAGGTTGCCGATGCTGTTTCTCTTCTTCGCCTCGTTGGGCGGGCTGGCGTCGTTCGGATTGATCGGTCTCTTCCTCGGTCCCATTATCCTTGCCGTGCTGTTGGAAACGTTCCGGATCTACCAGGAAGAATTTCAAGAACAGCCCAGCGAACTTCTCGTCAAATAGCCGGCAGCGGCGAATGAGTGAGGCACGGCAGGTGCGGATGATGACAGCGCGCTCCAGCTGATCCGACTGGTCCTGGATGTCTCAGACCGGAAAACCAATAGTCAGATCCTTTTCTTTACTCATCGGCGCCCTCGGAGTCGTCTACGGCGACATCGGCACCAGCCCCCTGTATGCCCTGCGCGAGTGTTTCAGCAAGACGCATGGCTTGCCCGTTTCGACGGACAATATACTCGGCGTGCTGTCGTTGATCGTCTGGTCGCTGATTCTCGTGGTGACGGTTAAATACTTGTTGTTCGTCCTACAGGCCGACAACGACGGTGAGGGAGGCACCCTTGCCCTGATGGCGCTCAGCCAGCGTTCCCATCCTACCAATCCCAGTCGTGGCCTGGGCCTGATCGTCATTCTCGGCTTGATCGGAGTGGCGTTTCTCTACAGCGACGGCATCATCACCCCGGCGATCTCCGTGCTCAGCGCCGTCGAGGGACTGTCGATCGCCACCGACGTATTCGATCCCTATATCGGCCCCATTACGATCGTGATCCTCACCGGACTCTTCTTCATTCAGCGACGAGGGTCCGGAAAAATCGGCAGCGTGTTCGGTCCTGTCATGCTCATCTGGTTCGCCATGATGGGCATCCTGGGATGTATCAGTCTGGTTCGCAGCCCGCAGATTCTCCTGGCCGCCAATCCACTGTATGGCTTAGCATTTCTGATGCAGCATGCCGGGGTCGGGTTCGTCGTCCTCGGAAGCGTGTTCTTGGCTCTCACAGGGGCGGAAGCGTTGTACGCCGACATGGGACATTTTGGAAAAGAACCGATACGCGTCAGCTGGTTTCTGGTGGCGCTCCCGGCGCTGCTGCTCCAATACTTCGGTCAGGGCGCGCTTCTCCTCAGGGAACCGGCTGCATTGGCCAATCCATTTTATCACCTGGCGCCGGATTGGATGCTGTTTCCGCTGATTGGCCTGGCCACGATGGCCACCGTGATCGCTTCACAAGCGATGCTCTCCGGCGCCTTCTCGTTGACACTGCAAGCCGTTCAGCTCGGCTATCTGCCTGCCCTGCGCATCACCCATACGTCTGCCGCTCAACGAGGCCAGACGTATGTCGGAGTTGTGAACTGGATGATGTTCGCCGGAACGGTGACGCTGGTCCTCTCGTTCGGCTCCTCCAGCAATCTCGCGGCGGCCTACGGAATGGCCGTCTCAGGCTCCATGGTCATCACGACCCTTCTGATGTATCGGGTAGTTCGCCATCTGTGGTCATGGCATGCGTCCATCGCGGTGCTCGTGGTCGGGGGATTTCTGGCTGTCGACTTGATCTTTTTGCTCGCCAATATCCGCAAGATCCCCCATGGCGGATGGTTTCCCCTCATCCTCAGCGCTGGCATTTTCACTGTGATGAGCACCTGGGCTCGTGGACGAGCGATCGTAGCCGATCACATCCGGGCTCAATTCCCGCCGTTGAAACAATTTCTTTCCGACATTGGCTCGCAGGTGTTTACCAGAATCCCCGGCCAGGCGGTGATCCTGACCAACTATCCGGAGGTCACGCCCCCGGCCCTTCTACAAAATGTGAAACACAATAGAATCCTGCACGAAGAACTGTTTGTCCTCACGGTCGTGACCGAACAGGTACCGTTCGCGCTCGCGGCACGACAGATCGAGGTCATCCCCGTCCAAGACCGGATCTTTTGCATTACCGCACGATGCGGTTTCATGGAATCGCCGGACATCCCGCGCATCTTGCAACGGCTGTCTGCGATGGGCCATGACATTCCGCTTGCGAGCACGACGTTCATTCTCAGCCGGCTCACATTTCTAGCGACTCCTAAACCGGGGATGGCCATCTGGCGGGAAAAAATCTTCGTCTTCCTATCGAGAAACACACAGCGGGCCAGTTCCTATTTCCATATCCCTGTGGAACAGGTAGTCGAGATCGGTCTTGTTCTAGAAATCTAGCACGCTACGGAAAAACTGTTGTGGCACGCGACAAATTCGATGGACCGCGCGTGTGGCACAAGAAGAGAACACTCTTGTGCAGGATGGTCAAAAAGGCCGCCAGCGAGGCCGCAGCGAATGAAGGGCCGAAGCGTACCCTCAGGGGTACGTTGAGGGTCTGAACGATGCGAGAACGATGCTTGGTGAAAGGTGCGTCGTGCGCACCAGGGCTGGGCGGGTGAGAAGAGTGACTTTTTCAGCATCCTGCCGGATGCGAGACTTACTTGGCGAGCCGTAGCGTTGGTCGCCGCTATGGCTTGCCACGGGAGGGTTTGTGTTGCCGGCTTCCCGAGGCGCGGTCCTTGAGCGCAAGCGACAAGAGCAGTTGTGCCTTCCTCAGCGCGTCAAGCAACACCACTCGTTCCGTTTCAAGACGTGTTTGATTCGGCGCTTTGTTCACGAACCGTTCGGCGGCTTCTGCCAGTTCAGTCAAAACCTGCTGCATTTCCATACGGCCTCAACTGGAGGACAGCTCCTTAGACCAGAGAAGAAACAAACCATGACCGCCCCTCGTGGGTGGCGCGCCACCAGGATCTCGAAAGATCCCGAAGTTATAACTATAATTCAGCTCGATTTGAGATTTCCAGGGGGCGCCTGAGACAATCCCGCCCCCCAGCGCCGGCATCGAGTCTGTTACGTTCTTGATGCTGCCGTCGGCCGTAAACTCGGGACGTTCGACCAGTCCCCATGTCGCTTCGATGTACGGAAAGAAAAAAAATAGAGCCTCATACCGATACTGGAGATTTGCGACCGCGTACCGGCTTGGGAACAGTTCATTGAAGGCCACTCCGTGGATCATCGGCAGCGACACGGCTTCCCACTCGTAGCCGGTCGGACGCCCCGGCAGGCGAAAAGCCGAGAACCGATCGAGATCTTTGCCGATCCCGCCATGCAGGCTGCTGATGAGACGGTGCTTATCGCTGTCCACGAACGGAACTCCGGTTGCCGCCAAGGCATAGGCGCTGGCGGCAAGATAGGTCCGCTCTTTTTTGAAATCAGGCGTATTGAACGGCGGCCCACCCCATTGATCCCATTTTGCCCGATGACCATGCAGGACATCGCCTCCCAACGTGAATCCTTGATGCGGCAATTCCATCAGATTGCGGGTCAGGGAATCTACGCGGAGGCGTAAGCGGAGCCGTCCCTCATACGTGTCCTTCGGCACCCCATACTGTGGACCTGTCGCGCTGGTTCCTTTGAACCAGCGGTAGCCGGGCTCGTAGGTCACAAAGACGTTGACGGCACTGTCTTGGCTGAACGGATGCACCGGGAGACGATACCCGAGTCCTACTCCGCCGAAAATATAGCTCCATTCGATTTCGGATTGGCTGATTCGCTGGCCCTCGACAGATTCGGAGCGGCCCAACGGCAGGATGAAATTATCCAAGGTAAAGATGAGCGACCAGTTCGGGAGAGCCCGCAAGCCGATCGTGTAATCGAGGTCATTGACGATACCGGAAAAGGTCCCGCGAAACGTCCGGTTGTCAGTTTCCCAATTGCGCCAGACATACAAGGCGCCGAACGGCAATAGTTCGAGCTGGGGTGGCCCGTTTGGAATCCATTGGATGCCGAAATTGGCCGCAGTCACGCTTCGACGATCGCGAGGAGGCACATAGACCTCTTCGCCGAATAACTTTGTCCGGAACTCCTGCCCGGCTTCAGGCGTCGGTTGGTCCGGCTCCGCGCTCCTCACCTCCTGAACACACGACAGATCAAAAATCAGCAGCGTGGCAAGGGAGACAGTGGCCGGAAGGACACATCTAGACCTGCCCTTCTTTCGAGGAAAGATTGGCCGCCGACTCACTGTTGTCATGCTGTCAAAGGCAGAAAGGATGGATTCAATAGGATAGGAATCCGCAGACGAACGCAGGGCCCATGCCTGCAAAGAATCCGGAGCGAGGAAGGCATGCCTCCGCCTCGCTCTCCGGCTGGTTCAGAGATCGTAAAATGAGAATAACCTCAAGATCTTTACCTTCCAACAAAATCTTGCAATGACAACTCACTGATTGGCCCCTATTGGTCTGATAGACAGCGCATAGTCGTCATTGTTGACCCGCGCTTCGATTCTCACCCCTTCCTTGATGTCGCCGATCTTCACCGTCGAGTTATCCACCCGCAAACGAACTTCATTCCCGCTCTGATCCGACACCAGAAGGTCATTTCCGTCAATGCGAAGCACCTCCCCTTCCACCGCGCGGCCAATCTGGGGTTGGTCACTGAAAAAGTACGAAGGTTGTGGGGGCTTCATCCCCCCGGCTCCTTCGAACATGATGGCGTGGGCTGTACTCAGGAACAACGACACGATAAGGAGCGACGGTAAGGGAACCAGTGAGATCTTCATGGGTGCACTCCTTCAGGAGCAACGCAAGATAAATCAACCCGAGGCATGAGTATAGAAGACGGCCAACGAGCGCGCCCCTGGGAAGGACCCTAGCCGTGACTAGGTATCACCCGCATTGTGCACACTCTTCCGCTCACCGATACTGATATGTGAGAGGTGCGGTTGGTGCGCTGTCATTGCAACAAGTTGAAGGAGAAATGACCCATGTCCCGCTGTATTCAGAACTTTCTGTCTAACGATCATGTCGATCTGGCTTTGCCGAAACCCAATCCTGACCCGGATCCCGGACCATTGCCGCCGGACCCAGATCCCTTCCCATCTCCTCAGCCTCCGTTGCCTTCGCCGGATCCCCATCCCGTCCCCCCGGCTCGCCCGCCGATTCCCCAGTTGTAAGGCCCCACACTTCGATCTGGGTGTGTTATTCGTCCGGCCCGATTGGGTCGATCCTCAGGCGGCACGCGGCAGGCGAGGTTTGATTAGGCCATACATGCTTCCGAGGTGATTCGGATTCATTGGCGAGGGCTTACGCAATAATCGGGACACTCTAGCCCGCATTATCAGGACGATTCTGCTGCAATCGCGAATTCGCTGCTACGATACGCCTGCATGCTGGTTTCGAGGCACGCAGGCGAGCGGGCTCGCCGCTCAGGCCCTCAACATACTGTTTCAAGTATGCTTCGGGCCCTCGTGGCTCCACGCGCAAGACACTGCCACCTCACCGACTCGGTGGCGTCTACAAGCGTGGCGCTCATTATTCTTCGCGCCGTGGACCTCGCCACGCGACTGTGCGATTTCGCCACGAACCGTCATGAATAATGCGGGCTATCCGCGTGGCGTATACATGATGACGGCCACGCCAGCCAGACAGATGACTCCTCCGATGACGTCATAACGGTCCGGTTTCGCCCCATCGAATCCCCAGCCCCAGAGTAACGACAAGACAATGAAAATTCCTCCATAGGCGGCATAGACTCGGCCGAATCCCGGAGTTTGATAGGTAGGAATGACCCCGTAAAGCACCAGGATCAGTGCACCTATCATCCCATAACCAATCGGTTTTCCCTCCCGCAACCATTGCCATACAAGATAGCCACCACCGATCTCGCAAAGACCTGCAACGACGAACAGCAGAACGGACCACAAGATGGACATGTCTGATTCCTCCTATGAGAATCCATCATGCCATGCCCGACTTTCGCGGGAAAGATGCGGGTCGTGAAGAACTGTATGAATGTGTTGATCTGCTGATTTGCTGAATGTCAGAAGGCCGGGTGGCGGGTGTGATGCGCGCGGCTATCGTAGAAGGGACGCAGCGGACTCGACCGGACGGAGCATCAGGCCGGTGGTGGAAACGCGCACCTCCAACGTCATCCGGTGGTGAACGGGGAAAAACACAGCCGATCCATATTCCGCATCGACGACGGGACTCAATGCCGCATAGCGTTGCCGCAAGCTGAATACGTCCAACGGCCTAGACGGGGTGAGACTGTAGATCGTGCGAGGCTTATCCCGCTCGTCTCCAATGGATGTATAGCGGCCACCCACGCGGTCCAACTCATAGGCGGTGTGCAGGCCGAGCAGATTGGCCCACGACTTCCACTTGAGAATATGTGCGTCGAGATAGATTTCGTCCCCTGCTACTTCATACGTCTTCATGTCCCCTCCGGCCAGGTGGACTTCGACGCGAAAGCGCGATGGGGCAAGAGGCTCCGTCCGGATGGTCGCCGCAACCTCTTCCTTGGTCAACGCGCGATACCCAGGTAGCGACATCTGGACCGTCATCAGCAGAGCCCCTACTGAGAGAGCGGCCAACGCCAAGGCGGTATGAATGGACATCCGTAGCAGCCGTCGCCGGCGCAGTGCCGCAACTCCGCTCAAGAGCAAGAGCGCGCCCAACATCCAGAATCCGAATACCGTCACTGTCATCACATCCCTCATGCGATTTGTCCACCACCGAAGGCGTCGAGTAGCAACCTCAGATGAAGAAAGTGTAGAGGGGGGCTTTCATGGGGTCAACAAGAGGAGAGAAAGGCGACGCTCCAGCACCAATCCTTGATTATTTCTCTAGGAAACTGGTAGTACTATTCTAGTTTCCCAGGTATACACGCCGTCTCATGCCAAAATCATCCCTCGAGCAATCAATCAAACCGTCCACATCCCAACGCATCATCGCTTCCGCCAGACGACACTTCTTTGCTCACGGGTTCCGCAGCGTCACGATGGATGACCTCGCTCGTGAGCTTGGAATGAGCAAGAAGACCCTCTACGCCGGTTTTCGCGCCAAGTCCCTTCTCTTGAAGGCCGTGCTCGAGGATAAATTTCAGAACATTGAGACCGACCTTCACCGGATTACCGCCGACTGTTCGGATATCTCCCGCGTCCTGCATGATCTGCTGGCATGTCTCCAGCGGCATACCGGCGAGATTCAGCCACCGTTCGTGCGCGACATCCAGCGGGAGCCGGAAGTCTTCACGATGGTCGAGAACCGTCGTCGTATCCTGATCCGGCGCTACTTCGGAAAGTTTTTTGACCAGGCCCGGAAGACCGGCATGATACGGAAAGATATTGCAGCCACGCTCATCACCGAGATGCTGCTGGGGTCCGTGCAAGCGATTCTCAACCCAGGAAAGATGACGGAACTCGGTCTCACGCCGAGGACGGGATTCACGGCCATCATCACGGTGATCCTCGAAGGCGTGCTTACACCAACAAGGAGGCCCTGATTGTGATCGCCCCGCATCCCTGCCGACAAGGCAGAATCTGCCCCGTTCTGAGCGTCGTCCTGTGCCTGGCTCTCTTCACCAGCTGCAGTCGTCCTGATCGTAAGGTGTTACAGGGGTATGTCGAAGGAGAGTTCGTCTACATCGCCTCGCCGCTGGCTGGAACCCTGGAAGCTCTCCAAGTCCGACGCGGGACGCAGGTCAAGGCAGGCACTCCTTTGTTCCAGCTAGACAGCACCCCCGAGCAGGCCGCACGAGATGAAACGGAGCGCAAGCTAGCTCAGGCGAGAGCCAATCTCGAGGATGTCAAAAAAGGCAAGCGCCCGTCGGAAATCGAATCAGTCGGAGCGCAGCTGAAACAAGCCCGCGTCGCCCTCGCCCTGTCCGAAAAGGAGTTGGGTCGTCAGGAAACTCTGATGCGTACGCCGGGAGCGACCGCTGAGTTGGAATACCTTCGTGCGCGATCTGTTCGGGATCAGAACAAACAGCGGGTGGCGCAACTGGAGGCCGATTTGAAAACAGCACAACTCGGCTCCCGCAGCGATCAGATTTCTGCAGTGGAAGCAAATGTGCGAGCGCTGGAGGCAGCCCTCAAAAAGGCGGAATGGGAGTTGGCGCAAAAACGTCAAGCCGCTCCGAACGATGCGCTCGTCTCCGATACGCTGTATCGCGAAGGCGAATGGGTTCCGGCCGGGAGACCGGTGGTCGTCCTCCTGCCTCCCGGCAATATCAAAGTACGGGCATTCGTCCCCGAAACGCAGCTCGGCACGATTCACGCCGGTGACAGGCTTCGCGTGTTGGTAGACGGGGTCCTCCAACCGGTGACGGGCACCGTGAGTTTCATTTCGCCGCGGGCGGAATACACACCGCCGGTCATCTATAGCCAAGAAAGCCGGAGCAAGCTCATGTTCATGATCGAGGCGGTGTTCGATCCCACGGTTGCCGCGGGCCTCCATCCCGGTCAGCCGGTGGATGTGCAACTGGAACCACGAGGAATCTGAGCTGAGAAGGCAGCGGCGCAACGGCGCCAGGAACAGCGAGCGTCACGCTGGTGTGGTGGCGCCTCCGGCAGTCGAATGGATCATGTTCA
>Ga0075418_10007440_pt1 | contig 12338 bp, 7 predicted proteins | sample SoiMetdeltSBSDD2_FD_81776 | JGI IMG/M metagenome (GOLD analysis project Ga0075418, IMG submission 81776) | Bulk soil microbial communities from a Populus tree surrounding site in Tennessee, USA - Soil MetaG P. deltoides SBSDD2 | ecosystem: Environmental > Terrestrial > Soil > Tree plantation...
GCCCAGGCCAGCGACAGGCGCGGCGCCAGGTCGCGCCAGTCATGGATATTGCTCTGGGCCTCGTATCGCAATCCCAGATTAACAGTGAGAGCCGGACTCACGCGCCAGTCGTCGCTAACAAACAGCCCAACATCGAACTGACTTCCTGATATAGCCGGTTGGCCCGCGCTGATCGTGAACTGTGTCGCCCCGCCTCCAAGCACCCGAATCTGCGCTGCCGTACAGCCAAGATTTTGAAATAACAAGGTGCGCCGATATCTCTCGATTGAGGTTATCGAAGCGAACGCGGCGTTCGGCGGCAAAGTACATGAAGCAGGATTGATTACGATCGGTGCAAGCGTATTGCCGCCACCAAAGGTGAACGTGCCGCCGAAATTCTGCGGCGAGATGCTTGAAACCTTGTCTTCACGCAATCGCGCGCCGAATCTCCAGAAATGTTTTCCCGCCGCGATCGAAGTATTGTTTTGCAATTCAAAGCTGTTCTGGGTGCTGAAGGCATGACCGGTCTGCGCGCCTCCACCGTTGAAAGCTCCCAGCACCAACAAAGCCGGATCGGGACTGTTCGGAATAATCTCACCGGTTGAACGGAAGAACTGAAATCGGGTCTCGTTGATCGTCGTGTTGTTGAGCACCGCAGTCTCAGTGAGCTGAAGCGTGTGACTGGTATTCTTTGTTTCAAAAGCCCGCGAGCTAAGGTTGAAGCCTCCGATACCGGCGTCGTTGATGTCGCTGTGATTGAAATTGTAGCGAACTATTAGCGTGTGATTCTGACTGATTTGATAATCGATCCGCGGATTAACTCCAAAACGTTTCTGGGGCGTTACCGGCGTATCCGTAAAGGAGGTCGGAAGAAGCGTCAGCGGATCGAGCACAATCGCATTAACGATTGAGCCGTTGTCGATATCATCCCGCCGCACGTCAAGAAAGTATGACGACCGTTTATTGACTGGGCCGGTTAAGTTGCCGCCGTATTCATGCAGCATGAAAGGCGCTTTCTGCGCCGCATAGGGATTCCGCGAATTCCAGAATTGATTGGCGAAGTTGTAATAGGCCGAGCCGCCCAACTTACTCGATCCCGGCTTGGTCAAAATCTCGATGCGGCCGAAACCAAGCTTGTCATATTCGGGCGAGAAAGGATTCTGGTTGATACGAATCTCGCGAATGGAGTCCTTTGAAGGAAGTTGCCCGCCACTGAATCCGTCGATAAAGATTTGACCGCCGCTCGGTCCGGCAGAGGGACCGGCCAGAGCCAACAACGCTTCCTGGAGATCTTCCGGGCTGTCGCCGAGCGCGTCGAGATCTTCGCCCCGCAGCACCTGGGCGCTGGCATTCGCGGCCGAATCGGTGCTGACTGCCGCGCGATTGTTTTCCTGTACAGTTATGTTCTGTTCCGGGATGAATACGCTGAGCTGCAAATTCAACGTTTGACCGTCGGACTTCACGCTAATCTTCACCGGTTCCTGAAGTATGAGGCTCGGCGCGGATGCTTCAACCGTGTATTCGCCGGGAGGCAAATTATTGAACGAATAAGACCCGGTGATGCCCGTGGTCGCTGTCTTCGGCTGACCCTTCGTGGAGCGTAACGTCACCTTAGCACCGACGACAATTCCTCCATTTTGATCAGTGACCTGTCCCCGCAGCTCTCGAGATTGGGCAAAGGCGCTGGCGGCCATAAAAGCAAGCAAAACAAGCGAAAAAATCAGGGACCGGATTTGTCTTTTCACCTGACGTAGTCGCCTCATGATTTGAGTGTCGAAGTGGTAAATGCGGTCCGGATCTGCCGACGCGTTTCGCTGCAGAAAAATCATATACTGAGTGACGGCGGTTAAGATACTATTCGGCTACGTACTGATCAATCGATGCGCGTGGTTCGGTCGCTTACTATGGCGGAACGACGAAAATTCATTGTCGCAGTTCTCTCTATACTGATCAGTTTTGGTCTAATGGCCCGAAACTCCGAGCGGCCGGCGGTATCCGCTCAGACTCCGGCGACCGCAGCATGCAATCCCGTTCCTCCTCCGCCTTGTAAGGAAGGAGCGTCTCCCGGCGTCATTCAAATCATCCCGGATCCCAGTTCGCCTCAGAACAGGCTGAAGCTCGCCCGTAAACGCTTCTATCTTTCGGCGTGTCCTTTCAATCTAACGAGTGCGGTCAATATCTCCACCGCTCCTACCTTACGCGGCTTTTATGAGAGTGCCGGCGCGAGTACGCAGTTAATTGCCTGGCTCGAAGAAAACCATTGCGACTCGATCTACTGCCGGGCCCTAACCAGTGCTGAAGCGAGATGTGAGGGCGCCGAAGCCGTGAAGTGCGTTCCCGAATTCCAGAACGCATATAGAAATGCCTTATCAGCGCTGAAAGGAAATGCGGATCTGGCTGTGAGAATGATTTCAAATTATGCACCGTTGTCTGACGCGAAACTCCGCATCGGCTTTTACGAAGCCCGCGCCGAATGGCTTAAGAATTCAGTTGCCCGCATTGAAAGCGCAGTCACCCGCGATTATCGGCTGAGAACTACAATGACCGATAAGGATGGCATCGGTTTCTTTTACGATCTGTGTCCGGGCCCTTATTACATTTCCAGCGTAGCCCCAATTTACATAGACAGAACCGAGATCGTCTGGGAGACGCCCAAGCCGGTAAGAGTTGAGGGACCACCTGATATGAAGACCGCGACCAAAGTGACCCTTGCATTTCCCCCGAACAAAGATAAGAAGAACTTCTTCGTTGGTAGACCGATTGCTGAGTTTGGAAGCCAGAAACCGGCCGGCCAATAACGGTTAGTTGAACTCGAGTGAGCCACACCGGGGTCATACCTGCTGGAGTAGCCAGAGCGACGACCGCGATACTTGTCGCTTTGTTCCTGCTTGCTCAAGTGTCTTCGTCGTCCACCGAGGCCCAGCGGCGTTCGCGGCCGCAACGTCCCGCTGCGAAGATGGCGCCCAAAGCAACGCGCGATTATTCCGTTTTCAAGCACGAAGATCATCGCAAAGAAGGGAAGGGGAAAGATCTGGCATGTTCGAGTTGCCACATCATCACTTCGCCTGAGCAGCCGGATCGCATAAATGCTGCGACCAGGCCGGCGTCGAATTCCAGCTTCCCCTATCACGACTCTTGTTTTCGTTGTCACCGTGAACAAGTTTATCGCGGCGACAAGCCTCCAATTTGCTCAGTTTGTCACACGCGCATTTCACCACGCGCCACCGCGCGCGATCTTCACTCAAGGTTTCCCAGTCCGAAGCGGGGGGATGTCATGGTTAGAGAGTTCCCTGGCTATTACCCGCATGGCTTGCACGAAAGCGTGTTCGCGCTTAATCGTCGGCGTGATGAGCGAGCTTTCCTGGTAAAAGCATCGTTTCGCAGGGCGCCGGCCGGGCAGGCTTCCAGTGAGATTTGTGCGACTTGTCATATCGCGGACGAGCGTGGCGCTTTGCCGTTGCCTTCCGGTGTTGAGATCGATGCAGGTTTCAAGCAGATAGCGGTGGATACATTCAAAACAATTCCCGGCTATCGCGAACCCAACGGCCATGCAGCCTGCTTTAACTGTCATTGGCAGGCACAGAAACCGACCCGAAATGACTGCAACGGCTGCCATCTGGCGGCGAGCGATTATAAGGCGAGAGCCCTGAACATTATTCAGCCTCCGGCGCTTTCGGCGAACGCGATCAGGTGGTTCAAGGATTGGCCCACCGACGTGCCCAAGCGGTTCTCGCTGAAGTTTCGTCACGACACCCACACGCCGTCAGAAGATGGGAAGTCTGAAGTCAACAACCATGACCTGGGCTGCACAACGTGTCACATCAACATAGCGCAAATGACCACATTGAATATTCCAAAGGCCGATGTGCAAATCACTTCGTGCGGCCCATGCCACTCGGCGACCGCAGCGATCCCGGTAGCGGCTGGCGCCCGAGTGACGATTTTCGATGAAATGACTCAGAAGGAAGACGCCACCAAAAAATACACGTGTGTAGCGTGTCACGCGTCAGTGATTGGCCGGGAACAGCCGCCGTGTACGCATTACGCAGTACTTGGACAGCCTTGTCTCCAAAGTTCGCGGGTGGCGCATGGCTGGTAGTTGAAGTCGAGGCTTGCTGGACGATCAGTTATGTCAGTTATGTCAGTTATGTCCAAGTCGCAAAAAACTGGACGCGCATTATTCGTCGTCGTACTTGCGTCCGGCTTCCTTGCGATTTATGTAACTAAGGAAAGTCAGGCCTCAAATTCAGCCACCTTCACCGCTGACTATTCCAGGTTTTCCCACTCCACACCGCGCGAACATTCCGATCTGATGGACCGTAAGAATTGTGGTTCGTGTCATCGCCGAGGTGCGGGCGTGACACCCACGCTGCCTCTTCATAAAGACTGCACCGCGTGTCACATGGTCCAATTCACCGCGGCCAATCGAGGCACTGACGTGAATCCCATCTGTACCGTTTGTCACACGCGCGAAGGTCTGAATTCAGCGAATGCTCCGACAAAGACACTCACCTCTCTGCGTAGTTTTCGCGCTGAGTTCGATCACGCGCAACATCTCCAGGGGAAAGAAAACGCCAGGCCTGCATCAGGTTGCGCCGCCTGTCACAGCCCCGCAAGGCGCGCCGTTGCTCAGTCAATCCTGTCGGGGTTGAATGCCCACCAGGCATGTTACGAGTGTCATTCGCCCGGTAAACAGGCGAACGATCTTTCTTCGTGCGGAGTGTGCCACTCACCGGGTTCTTACGCGCCGACTTCTACGAATGCTGCCAGTTATCGAGTGAGCTTCAGCCATGCTGACCATGCGGGACGCGCGCGTCTGGCATGCGCCAGTTGTCACAACGTTAAAGCTCGCGGTTTGCCACAGGGCCGGCAGGTTAGTTCGATTGCACCAGTCGAACACTTCTCCAGTGCGAGTGCGCAAAGTTGCACGATGTGCCACAACGGACGTCGTGCATTTGGTGATTCAGACACGCGTGACTGCAAAAAGTGTCACAAGCGGGACGGGTTTCGGATGTCCGGAGGTTGAATTTGATGGCTGGAGCACCAGCGGGAATCTGAAGCTCATTCAGGCAAGCGAGGACGCTTGCGCTCGAGTCTGCGAGCTGCGCTTGCGTTCCAGTCGTTGAGAAATTGTTGACAAGGGTCCGCGGTCTAATTATTCTCACGTCTGATAAGACAAACAGTTATCGTTTCCCAGCCCCGGTTCTTTGCTCCTTATAGTCTTTAACCCCGCCGTTATCTTAAAGGTTTGAGAATTCTGACTGGGGGTGGCGCACATGAGATTCAGGTTGCTGGTTGGGTTGGCCTTGGTTTTGAGTTGCTTGACCGCGGCGATTCTTCTGGACGCGCGGTCTGCCAAAGGGACCTCGAATTACGTCGATGGCGAGAATCCGCCGCATGCCTTGTATACGGACGGAACCAGGGTTCCGTTAACAAGTGCGACACAGCCGGACAAGCCAATCATCTTCTCCAAGGACATTAAGGATCCGAAGTGGGGCGAATGTAAGCCGGAAGCTGCTTTCGATCATACGAAGCACAACACCGATCCAAAGCATGCGATGGACGGTAAGAACTTCAACGCCTGCGTCTATTGTCATCACACGGACCAGCCAGCCGCATCGGGTCGCGAGCCTTACCTGAAAAAATTCGACAGAAAAGAAGTCTTAACTGCAGCGCAACTGGAAAGTTCGAAGGAACCCGTCAAAGGTTGCCGTAATTGTCACTTTCAAGAGGCTACCGAAGAGACTGCAGAATTTCCGCCGAAAGGCGTCGTCTATCCGAAGGAAAGCGGCAAGCCGCCGTCAGGAAAACTGACCAACGACACTGCGTATCACACGAAATGTATTTCGTGTCACGAGACGTCGAAGCAGAGAGATCCCGCATTAAAAGGACCCACCGGCTGCGCTGATTGTCACGTCAAGAAGTGATCACGAGTCAGAACCGGGAGCGGTAGCGACCGGGTCACTGGCTGGCGACGACCAGGATGGGCCAACGTTACCCGGTCGCTACCGCTCCTTCTGACTCAGCGGCGCATACCTTTTCCAAACGCATTAATCTATCGACGCGTTTAATCGCCCGGGCCGCCGAATTAAAAGCTGTAATAATCGATCCGCCAGTCTTGCCGACGGTGAGATCGCCGATCAGAAAAAGACCCGGCACGTTAGTCTCTCCCGATAGATCTGTCTTCGGCATCCCATTCTCGAACGCGACGCCGAGCGTGCGGAGGAAATTGACCGGTGTCGTGCCGCCGAGCGCATAAACAATCGAATCGAACGTTCTTGCCGGGTATGATTCTTCCTTGAATCGCACGTGCGGACGGCCTTCCTGATCCTGGACCTCGAGGATATTTGAACCGCGAAGAATCAAGACTTCGCTGCGTTGCTCCATACCCATCAAAGCGGCCAGGTTGCCACCGTTAAGACGTTTGAATTCCTGTTGCCGGTAGGAGAGCGTGACCCGATTGTTTTGCTGGAAGAGGTGCTGCACGTATTCCGAGGCCGTATCCCCGCCGCCAACAACTAACACCTCCTCGTTCTCAATTTGCCGCGTCGTAATATCAAACAGCAGTCGATCTTTGAGAGCAGGCGGCAGCCGATACTCCTTCGGCTTGTTCGGACGGCCGAGTATCCCGATGGCAATTGCCAGCACCTCGGCGTCAAAGATTCCCTTCGAAGTCTCGATGTGAAAATGGCCTCCCTGGGGATCATCGTGGCGCTCTACCGCAAACGCCTCAACGTTGTACTCAATGTTGACCTGGTAGCTGGCGATTACCTGATCGAAAAAGGCGATGGTCTCATCCTTAGTCATGTCGGTAATACATAAAAGACCTTCGCACTGCGCCACATGGCCTTTGTAGTTGGCAGTTGTTTTCTTATGGGCCGGGTAGTATTGGCGGATGGCCCAGTTGTGCTGAGCACCTTTTTCGAGAATCAGAACATCCTCCAGCTTGTGCCCGACCGCGCGGGCTTCAGCGGCGAGGGCAATTCCGGCGGGTCCGGCCCCAATAATGACCAGATCGTACATGGTTCTTTTCTTAGCCCTTCGGGACGCTGATGCCGACCGACTCAAGAAACCCGATGGGCGGCGCGCCGCCGATTAAGGCCAGCACGTAATCGTTAGGTATACTCGCTTTTTCCTCTTGTGTCCGAGCATCCGCGATGACGACTTCGCCGTCCCAAATCTCTTTAATCACTGTGCCAAGGTAAATCTTGATCTTGCCTTCATCGATGCAGCGATAGACTTGCTGCTTGTTGCGAAATTTCACATCGCCTTTGAAGTCCGTTCGTAACAGGAGTGTGACCTCGTTGCGTTCCTCAGGGGAACGAAATTCAAGGTCATCGCCGATGCGACGCGCTACCAAATCTACCGCCGCTTCCACCGAAGCATTTCCTCCCCCGACAACGATCAGTTTCTTCTTGACGAAATCATTGGGGTCGGAAAGGGCGTAAATGACTTTGTCTTCAAGTCGCCCATTTCGATGGATTTTCAGATCTTCACCGGGCACCTGAAGTTTCATTGGTGCGCCCCGATTTCCGAGCGCCAACACCACGCGCCGAGCAGTGTAAAGGGCCGGCTCATGTCTTTCACCTTTTTCAACCTCGATGGTGAAGTAGTCGCCGTCCGTCGCGCGTTTGACGGCTTTGCATTCCTCTTGTTCGTTGATCACGACGCCATTATTCATCATGGTGCTCAGCCAGGCATCCAGGAGTTTTTCCCTTTGCTGGCCGTCGCCCTGAGTGGGAATGGCGCCACGCGCTTCCATCGAATCGGGTTTAAAGAAAAGATATTTGTTCTTTGGATAGGCGACAATCGTGGCGAGAACTTCATCTCGCTCGATGCCGATGTATTTCAATCCTGATTGTTTGGCCATGACTGCGGCTGACAACCCTCCCGGTCCTATGCCGATGATGGCAACGTCGAATTGCGCCTTCGGTTCCGGTGGGTAGCTTCGAGCCTCTGCGACAATGTGCCTGATAACATCAGCCCCTTCATTCGCGGCATTCTTGATCAGTGGCGTTCCCGAAACATCACCGATGATGTAACAGCCGGGCACGTTCGTCATAAACCTTTCATCTCGTACGGGAACAGGTCGAGGCTTGATGACTTTGGTCGTATTGACCACGACGCACGCTTTTGGTGTGACCGGACACGCGATCTGACAGGATGTGTCTTCCATACACTGGTCGCGAGCTACCGGAACAGCGATGTTGTCCACCATTGCGAGCACGTCATGCGGACACGCTTCCACGCAGGCCTGGCAACCGATGCAGCGATCCGCAATTATCACCGGATGTGGATAATCAGGACCGGCGGGATCGTATTTTTCAAGTAGTTCTTTTGAGAGTTGAAGGTTTTGCTGGTTCTCGTCCAGGTGCTTCTCAACCGGTTCTTCGAGTAGACGCCGCGCCCGAGCTGCATCACGCAGCGCGAATGCGATTCCTGCCAGCATTAGGAACAGAATAATTCCGGCCCAACCGTACCAGGGAAGTCCTCCAAGGTATCGTCGCAGCGACGCGCTCTCCGTGAAGAGCTGATTAATCGTAAGCAGCACTGCCAGCAAGGCCAGAATAATTATTAATTGAGATTTCCTCATTCTCGATGGCCTTACGGCACCGCTTCGATGCCGGCAATTCGCAGCTTCGAGGCCCAGCGCTTGTCCTTCACGTGTTGCACATGACAGGAAGTGCAGCTGACGGTTTCAATTCTTGATGGCGATTTCGAGGGCTCATTAAAGACCCCGGCGTTATGACACTTGCCGCAAGTCGAGCGCGGAAAGCTCCTGTCGACATTCGTCCCCATGTAGCCGGTCTGGTGACAACTGCTGCATGACAAAACTCTGTTGCCGCCTTCGTCGGGAATTCCGTCAACGCCCGGAACGACACGGATGCCGTTAAGGTGAATACCGTGGAATTGCGCGTTCCTCCACTCTTCGGCTTGAGATGAGTTGACTCGATTCTTTTTCAGGAACGCCAGGACCTCCGGCCTTTGCGCCAACTCTTCCGAACCCAAACCCTTCCAAATCCAGACGCCGTTAAGTACCGGATAACCGTAGGTGCCGCCGTGCGGAGTGTGCACTGTCTTACCGTTGTAAGCGTGTTTGTTTTGATCGTTGTGGCATTTGGCGCACGATTCCAGGGCCGCATTCAAAGGTCGAAATCCCTTGCCGCGATGTTCGGAATGACAGGTGACGCAGTTAATGCCCGCAGCGCGATGTTCCGGGATGACCGTTGCCTCAAAACTCTCAGTATGATGACAAGCGGCGCAGTTCGCATTCATCCTTTCTTTATTGGCCACACTCACTCCCAGTGCATGACAAGATGTACATGAGTTTGCATTCGCCTGTTTCGCGATCGCGGGTTTGATCGTAAGGCTGTTTCTCGTGTGTGGGTCAGAAACGGCTTCAGGGGCAAAGGCGTTCTTGTGCGCGAACGCAGCCAGCGCGGCGAAGGTCGCCACCACGAGAACCGCCCAGATGAAGATGGCGAAAGGCCAGGGTCGTATCAAATCCCGAGTGCCCGTCCAATTGAATCGTGCTTTACCGGTGCGTGGTGGCCTGCGCGGGTGCAGGGGCGACGGCCGGCCGGCTTTTTCGCGCGTGCGTTTGCCCCAGAAAACCTTCAGCGCATTCGTCAACTCTGGAGAAGTAACCGTCCGACCCTCCATCTTTTCGAGCGCGGTTTTATTCAGGGAACCCGTAGTCGCCTGGAGGGCCCCACTGACTTTTCGCATTTCACCGGTTTTAGGTTCGTAAGCGGGCGCTCGATCGCCAACGTTAAAGGCAAATTCGGATGACACTCGAATGCTGAAGCTTTCGGATGTCTCGTCAATGTAAAGAAAGAAAGGTCCAATCTGAATTTCATCACCCTGGGTGAGGGCCTCTATTTCGTTGAAAGGCACAGCGCGACCGTTAAGCGTAGTTGCGCTGGACGCACTTAGATTGATAAGAAAGAAATCGCTGTCGATGCGATTGATGCCGGCGTGTAGTCGAGATACCTGCGGATGGTTGAGCCAAACATCCGAATCCAGAAGCCTGCCGATGCGCAGCGCTTCAGCGACGACGGTTTTGGGATCTATCGCACGGTCGTCGCGAATGGTGAATTTGGTTTGCTGAAAATCAGCCATAATCAGCGCACGCTAAAGAGCATCACCTGAACAATGTGTACACACATGAGCGCGAGCATTAGCGAGGCAGAGACCACGTGCGGCGCCAGCCACAGCTTCAGGAGTTGATGCAGATAGATCAGCGAATCTACCCGTCGCAGGGTAACCGTGGTCTCAATGGCTTCCATGAGCGACCGCCGGTCCTTCGGATCGCTTAAGGTGTCCGCGTCCGCGCGAAACTCGGCCCGCGCGTCAGCGAGCACTTTGGTTAGTTCCTCTCGCTTTAGGTACTGGCGCACGAGATAGCCAAACGAAAAGAAACGTCTGCGCATTTTTGTCTTAACCAACTCACGCATTTGGGGATTGCTGGTATCTATCAAGGCGAGCTGCTCACGCAGCTCTTCCCGCCGCGCGCGCAGGTCCTCAATGAGCAAAGGATCTCCCTCGATGCTGGTCATTATCCGGGGCACGATGAAGTAACAAGAGACCCCAAACATTCCTGAAACGATTACCACATCGAACGAAATCATCAGGAGCGAAGTCAACAATCCGCCGGAATCTCGGCCGCCATGGATTAAAAGGACAATTCCCGCGAGTAAACCGAGATACGCGTGCGCCAGCTTCCAGTAACGCAGCGGGCCGGCGCGCCTGGTGTAGATTTGTTTTCTACCGGGATAAGTAATCACAGCCGCAATGCTTCCCAGTCCGATCAAACCGGTGATCCAGCGAAGCGTCAGCCACGTGCCTTCGAGGTGCGCGTCAAGCGTGAATTTTTCCGCGGCCCAGAAAACCACCGTAGTGATTGCAATGATTGCGAAGATGCCGATCGCGTGAACGATTCTCGCCGGAGTATCACGCTTGTGAATGTTGCGGCCAATTGCGTGAGTTTGATCCTTGAAGACGATGCCAATCGCGTTCCGGGCTTCGTCGAAATATTCGCGTGGATTAACTCGCACCAAAGCACCCGTGGGACAATTCTCTTCACACGAGTATGCGGGCGTCTTTGCCCGGCTCGGGTTGAGCGAGGTGTTGGCGCAGAGGTTGCACTTCACGGCAAGCAGGTCCGCGGTCTCAGTCACGGGCGCTGGTACGTTGGGTGGGGACAGCGTGAGCCAACTCTTAATCGTATCGACCGCCCCCAGCGGCGGAGGTGTGGCCGGTTTCCGGGGCACCATCGAAATTGCGTTATAGGGACACTGGGTGGCACAGTCGGCGCAACCAATGCAGGTGTCAGGATTGATATCGACTTGTCCTTCCGCAAACCGCGCGATCGCGCCGGTGGGGCACCCGGTCAAACACTCCGGGTCGTGACAATGAAGACACACGGACGGTGAAAGGACATGCTGAATGGATTTACCTTTCGGTTTAAGAGGCCGCGCGATGTGAATGCCATGACGGAGCAACCGGGATTGGCCGTGAATCTTGTGACAGGCGAGTGAGCAATTGCCGCAGCGAATGCAAAGATCCATGTCCATTACGAGCAGGTTAGTAGCGTCAATGACACCAGTCATAATTTCCTTCGCGACCGCTGCCACGACGCGTTTATCGACCGGCGGCTCCGGCGGCCGGTCGTCTGCTGAGGAAAAGGGCGGAAACTGCTCGTGGGCTGCCTTGATCAGTTCGGGATGGCATCGCAGCTCGGAAATGGAAATTTCCAAAGCCTCGGTGCGCGACATCACGGTCGCTGAGTAATTCCAATTGGTTTGATCGTTGCTGAAGACGGCATCAAGACCCAGCCAATTTCCGGCGCCAAGAAAATCCAGACCGACGTTCTTTAACTCCATTACCATTTCCGCCATCGGCTCAGACGTTAGACTCCCGTCGGACTTTAAGTCTGAGCTGACGCCTTTTACTCGCCGAACCCAACCGGCACTGATGAAGATCATTTTTTCAATGGGTTCTCCTTCGCGGAACAAGACGTGATCTTTGGCATACACCGAAAAGCGCGCGGCCGCTTTCAGCTTTTCCAATAAATCAGGAGTGAGCGCGTTATGGGTCGCCTGTTGAATGTCGTGGAGCGTGTGGTTGAGGCCATAATGCCGATAATTGTGTTCCAGCCGGTCACCGAATTTTTTAAACTTGCGCAGTAGCCGAATCGCGGGGCGTTGGATTTCAAGAACAGCCGCCTGATTTCCTGGCGGTACAATGACAGTTGCGTTCCGCGGTTCTCCGGCGAGCACGGACATCTCGCCAAAACTGTTCTGCTGTTCAACCTGACCAATTTTCCGGGGGATGCCCTGCTTGTCCTTTCGATAAAC
>Ga0075418_10007442_pt1 | contig 12337 bp, 12 predicted proteins | sample SoiMetdeltSBSDD2_FD_81776 | JGI IMG/M metagenome (GOLD analysis project Ga0075418, IMG submission 81776) | Bulk soil microbial communities from a Populus tree surrounding site in Tennessee, USA - Soil MetaG P. deltoides SBSDD2 | ecosystem: Environmental > Terrestrial > Soil > Tree plantation...
ACCAGCTCGCATTCGGCGAGGTGCTGCTCGGCCGTCAGGGCCTCGCGCATGAGCTGGAAGCGCAGGAATACGAGGTAGGTGTTGACGACGTCGGTCTCGCAGTAGCGCCGGACCTCCGGCAGCTTCCCCGCCTGGAAAGCGTCCCAGACCTTCGACCCATCGAACCCCAGCTTGCCGGGCAGTCCCAGCAGCTGCGAGAAATCGCCCAGCGGTGCGTTGGCGCGCGGCTGGTAGAGCGCCAGGAGATCCATCAGGTCGAGGTGGCGCTGGTGGTAGCGGCCGATGTAGTTGTTGTAGCGGAACTCGCGGTCGTCGTCGCCGGTGTCCCAGTAGCGCCGCGCCTTGACGCCGTGCAGGAGCCCCCGGTAGTGGAGCACCGGGAGATCGAAGCCGCCGCCGTTCCACGACACCAGTTGCGGGGTGTACTTCGCGACCCCGTCGAAGAAGCGCTGGATCAACACGGCCTCGCCGTCCGCCTCCGCGCCCAGTGACCAGACGCGGAAGCTGTCACGGTCGCGCAGCGCGCACGAGATGGCGATCACGCGATGCAGATGCAGGGGAAGAAAGTCGCTGCCCGTCGCCTGGCGGCGCAGCTGGAACGCCATATCGGCGACTTCCCGGTCCGCGAGCTTCCCGTTGAGCCCGTGCAGGCGGCGTATGCCGTCTACATCGGGCACCGTCTCGATGTCAAAAGCCAGGACTGGCCACATTCCCTATTTCCGGATCCAGATGCCGTTGGCGTCCTGGTAGTACCACCCCTCGGGCACCCGTTCGATCCAGCGCTTGGCGAACGTGGTCCGGATCTCGCTCTCCCATTCCGGGTGGTTGTTGGCCCGCGCGACTTCCTTGTACAGGGCCAGGCGGTCCTGGTTGTCCGCGGCTATCAGGGCGTTGACCTGCTGGCGCTGCGCCAGCGGGATGGAATTGGCGTCGCGCATCGCGACCAGGCCGTCGCGCGTCAGGCCGATGGCCCCGTTCTCGTAGTAGGCCCGCAACTGCTCGCGGTGACGCTGCCGCAAGCCTTCGCGCAGGCCCGTGATCGCCGGGGTATTGATCTGGAGATCGGCCTGGGATTGCGGCAGCGCGGCCGGAGCGTAACCGGCAAGCTGCAGCAAGCATGCCGCGCACGCGAGCAGCCTCGACCATGATCTCCGTGTGTTCATCTGTGCCTGTCTGTGGCTCGTCAGGGCTTGGCCGGCGTGGATGGTGCGGCTCCGGAACCCTTGCCCAGCACCTCATCGATGATACGGTCGGCGGCCTTCTCTGCCGCCGCGGCCGGAAAGTAGATATTGATCGTGATGCAGCCGCCCATGGCCCAGGTGATGACCAGCGCGCCCGCGAGAAGCGGGAAGGATTTGCGCCCGCCCGCTGTCATACCCCGACAACTCATTCGACGACCGCGCGCACGTTGTCCTGGGCGATGCGTTTCATGCGTTCCAGCAGGACTTCCCAATTGACCTCGCGATTGTATCCCAACACCGAGAGTGCCGGGACGCCGGCGCCCTTGACGAGCACGTAGCCCTGCGCGGTGTTCTCCACACCGCCCATGCGACAGACGCCTTTTTCCAGATGGCAGGTCCAGCCGAGCTTCTCGTAATCGAATTGCTCGAAGAAGCGCAGGAACAGGCGCTGTACAGCCGCGGCCGCAGTCGCGCCGCCCAGCGCGGCGATGTTCTCCACCGCCTTCTGGCTGATCTTGCGCGGATACTCGCCCGCACTGCTCCGCACCCGGATATCGAATTTGACCGGGCTCCAATTCGAGAGCTCCAGCCCGGCGACGTCGGCATCCACGCGTCCCTTGATGCTCCCGAAGGAAAAGGTCCGCGTGAGGAGATCGAGATCGAGATCTTTCATGGCGAGATCGGCGGCGAAGCGCGGCGCCTTCCCGAAGGGGTCGGCCAGCGCGATGTTGCGCACCTCCACGATGCCGTCGAATACCTTGAACACCAACGCGCCGGCCACCCGCAGCGTTGACCGCGAGTAGCTCACCCTGGGAATCTCGGCCCCGATGACGCCATGCATCATCGGCCACCCCAGGGCCTGCGTGAAGCGCTCCATGGAGAGCGGCGTCACTGCGCCGCTGAAGGACCAGCGCCAGTCCTCCTCGCCCGGCGGATCGGTCGCGAAGCCCTTCATCGTGAGCTTGCCGTCGAATAGCGGTATCTCGACCTGCTCCAGGCGGAAGCGCATTCCGCGCATGGTGACGGGCAGCTTCGTGGCGCCGAACGGGATGCCCAGCGCTTCGGCGCCCTTCAGCTGCAGGTCGAGCCGTGTTTCCTCGGTGCGGTGCCAGGGCAGGCGCCCGCTCGCGCCGACGACCGCGAAGCGGTGGCTCACGTCCTCGAACGACAGGTCGCGCAGGGTGACATCGACCGCCTCCAGCTCCGCGTCGCGCATGCGCAGGCTGGCGATCTCCAGCGCGCCTCCCACCTTGAGGTCGGAGAACGCCGTCCCGGCGAAATGCGGCTGGAGCACCTGCTTGTAGAACGCCTGCGCATCGAGGCTGCCCGAGCGCAGGTTTGCGTTCAGCACGCGCCCGGCCTTTCGGTCCCAGTCCACGCCGGCAGCCTCCATGTCGCCTATGCCCGGCAGCTTCAGTGTCGCTCGGGCAACGGCGATGCGCCGCTCGTCGAACAGCCCTTCGGCGCGCAGCTCCTGCCCGATGGCGCGCTGGTAGATGGGCAACCAGTACACTTCTCCGCCGGTCCATTCGAGCGTGGCGTTCCACCGCCACGCCGCCCCCGCCGGCTGGGCGAAAAAGCGCAGGACGGCATCGAGTTTCTCGCCGGCGTGCGACCCGCTGGCATCGCTGAAAGCCGCGCCGCGCACCGCGACCTGGCCCCAGAGGCTCTGCTCGCTCGAGCTGTCGATGACGAACTTCCCTTCGAACGTGCCGGCGCTGGTCCTGGGGAGCCCGCCCGGAATCCACGCCGCGAGGTTGGCGAGCGACCCGTTCGCCACGCTGACCTCGCTCCTGCGGACACCCCCGACGGTCTTCGCCTCGAGGCGCCAGGTTTCCTTCGGCCGGGGAATCGCGGTGAGATCCAGCTCGGACTTCTTCGGATACCACGAGAAAGCAACGGGCATCCTGGAGCCGTCCGTATCGAGGACGCCGTCGCGGCACTCGATGCGATCGGGCTCGAAGCGAAACGCTCCGCAGGTCACGTTGACCTTGCGAAAAGTCCGATCGAGAAGCACGACCTCGCCGGCCGCCAGGCGGAACGACTTGTCGGAGATGGAAACCGAGACCGCCTTCGCCTGGAAGCTCGGCGCCTCCACCGCGCCGAGCGACACGGTGAACTCGATCGCGCCGGCGGCGCCCGGCGCGATCGCGCAGGCGACGAGCCAGCCTGCCCGCTCAGCCCGGGAAAACACCCGTGGAAAGATAGCGGTCGCCGCGGTCGCAGATGATCGTCACGATCACGGCATTCTCGACCTCGCGCGACACCTGCAGGGCCGCCCACAGGGCGCCGCCCGAGGAGATGCCGGCGAAGATGCCCTCTTCGCGCGCCATGCGCCGGGTCGTCTCCTCGGCATCGGCCTGCGACACCTCGATCACACGGTCGACGCGCGTCCAGTCGCAGATCTTCGGCAGGTATTCCGGGGGCCACTTGCGGATTCCGGGGATCTGCGAGCCTTCGGACGGCTGGCAGCCGACGATCTGTACGGCCGGATTCTGCTCCTTGAAGAACCGCGAGCAGCCCATGATCGTGCCGGTAGTGCCCATGCTGGATACAAAGTGCGTGATGCCGCCGTGCGTATCGCGCCAGATCTCGGGGCCGGTGCCCTCGTAGTGCGACAGCGGATTGTCCGGGTTGGCGAACTGATCGAGGATCACGCCCCTGCCCTCGTCGCGCATCTTCTCCGCCACGTCGCGCGCCATCTCCATCCCGCCCTGTTTCGGCGTGAGGACGATTTCCGCGCCGAACGCGGCCATCGACTGGCGCCGCTCTACCGACAGGTGCTCCGGCATCACCAGGATCATGCGGTAGCCCATCATCGCCGCGCACATCGCGAGCGCGATGCCGGTATTGCCGCTGGTCGGTTCGATCAGCGTGTCGCCGGGCTTGATCGTGCCGCGCTCCTGGGCGCGCCGGATCATGGAGAACGCCGGGCGGTCCTTGACCGAGCCCGCCGGATTGTTGCCCTCCAGCTTGGCAAGCAGCGTGTTCGTGGTCGCGCCCGCCACGCGCTTCAGCCGCACGAGCGGCGTGTTGCCGACGAAGTCCTCCAGCGTCCTGGAGCCGGTGACGGTATGCGTGTCCATACGTGTTCCCATGATACCCGATGGCCGCGGCGGGCCTTAGAAACAAGTGACACATCATCATTCCCGCGGAAGCGGGCAGATCAGGTCGCGGCGCGCCGCAACAGGCTCTGACAGAGGCGGGCCACACCCTCATCCACGTCGAGGAAAGGATCTTCGTAACCCGCGCTCCGCAACGCCGTGATATCCGCCTGGGTATAGCTCTGGTAACGGCCCTTGAGGTCTTCCGGGAACGGTATGTACTGGATCACGCCCCGCTCGCGCAGCGCCGCGAGCGTGAGCGGCGTCTCGCCACGGGCCTTGCGGCAGGCGTTGACCGTGGCGAGCGCGACCTCGTTGAAGCTCTGCGCCGCGCCCGTGCCCACGTTGAAGATGCCGGAGCGCCCGGGATGATCCAGCAGGAAGAGATTTACCTTAACGCAATCCTCTACCGATACGAAATCGCGCCGCTGCTCGCCGTCCGCGTAGCCGCCGCTCCCGCTGAACAGCCGCACGTGCCCGGTCCCGCGATACTGGTTGAAGAAATGCCAGACCACCGAGGCCATCCGCCCCTTGTGCTGCTCGCGCTCGCCGTAGACGTTGAAGTAGCGCAGTCCCGCGACCTGCGCGGTGCGCTCGTCGAAGCGCCGCCGCACGAGCTGGTCGAACAGGAACTTCGAATAGCCGTAGACGTTGATCGGGTTCTCGCATTCGCGCGCCTCCCGGAATTCGCGACCCGCGCCGTAGAGCGCCGCGGAGGAGGCGTAGATCAGGTGCACCTCGTCGCGCATGGCGAAATCGAGCAGCGCGCGCGAATAGGCGTAGTTGGTCTGCATCATGTAGCGGCCGTCGGTCTCGGTCGTGTCCGAGCACGCCCCGTGGTGCAGGATGGTCTGCACCTCGCCGTCGAACTCGCCTTCCTCGACGCGCTCGAGAAACTCGTCGCGGTCGAGATAGTCTGCGATCTCGCAGTCCGAGAGGTTCACGCACTTCTCGCCGTGACGCATGTCGTCCACAGCGATGATGTCCGTCACGCCGCGCTCGTTCAGCGCCTTGACCAGGTTCGATCCAATGAACCCTGCCGCACCCGTCACCACGTAATACATGCGCTCCCGCTCCATGTATTGAGGAATGAGGGATGAGGGATGAGGGATGAAATACATCCCCACGCAGTGATAACAGCAGGCATTTCCCTCATCCTTCCGCCCTCCGCCCTCATCCCTTCCCGAACAACTCGTTCGGGGTAACCACCGCAGTCCCGAACTTCCCGACCACGATCCCGGCCGCGCGATTCGCCAACCGCACCGCGCTCTCGATAGTCGCACCGGCGGCGAGCAAGACCCCGAGCACCGCGATGACGGTGTCGCCCGCGCCGGTCACGTCGTACACCTCCCGCTTCTCCGCGGCGATGTTGAGCGCGCCCGACCGGCGATACAGCGTCATGCCATCCGCACCCCGCGTGAGCAGCAGCGCCTCCACCCCCAGGCTGCCGCGCAGACGCTGGGCACGGCGCTCCAGGTCGGCCTCGTTCTTCCACGTGCCGACGACTTCCTTGAGCTCCGCAATATTCGGCGTGATGACGTGCGCGCCCTTGTAGCGGGAGTAGTCCTCACCCTTGGGGTCGACCAGCACCTTCTTGCCGGCCGCGCGCGCGCGCCGGATCATGCGCGCGATGTGCGTGAGACCGCCCTTGCCATAGTCCGAGAGTATCACTGCGTCGCACGAGGGAAGCGCCACCGCGAAATCGGCGAGCTTGGACGCCAGCACCTCGCTCGAGGGCGTGGTCTCGAAGTCCACGCGCAGGAGCTGCTGCCGGCGACCGATGACGCGCAGCTTCTGGGTGGTGCGGACCGAGCTGTCCTTGTGCAGGCTCGCACGCACGCCGTCCTTTCTCAGCATGGCCGCCAGGAGGACGCCTTCGTTGTCGTCCCCGACGACGGACAGGAGATGCGTCCTGACCTGGAGCGCCGCGCAGTTGCGCGCGACGTTCGCGGCGCCGCCGGCGCTCGCCTTTTCCTCCTGGAACAGCACGACCGGCACCGGCGCCTCGGGTGAGATTCGCAAGGCGTCGCCTATCCAGTAGCGGTCGAGCATTACGTCGCCGACGACGAGGACGCGAGCGCGTCTGAGGGATGAAGGATGAAGGATGAAGGATGAAGGTGCCCCCTTCTTCCCCGGTGCACCCTTCTTCGGCTTGCCCTTCGCCCTCATCCCTCCGCCCTCATCCCTGCATTTTAGTCGCGGCGGCGACTTCGTCGTTGATCGCGCGCAGGGCGGCGAGCGGATCGGGCGCGCGCGTGATCGGCCGGCCGACGACGAGGTAGTCCGAGCCGTTTGCAATGGCCGCTGCAGGCGTCGCGACACGCTCCTGGTCTCCCCGGTCGCCCGCTGCCGGTCGTATGCCCGGCGTCACCAGGACAAAGCCCTTCCCGCACCCCCGCTTCAGCATGGACGCCTCCTGGGCGGAGCACACCACACCGTCGAGACCGCATGCCTGGGCGAGACGCGCGAGCCTCAATACGGCATCGGCCGGACTGCCCGCGACTCCAACCTCGCTGAGATCCGCCTCTCCCATGCTGGTCAGCACGGTCACAGCCGTCAGCAGTGGCGGTGAGTTGAGACCGGCGAGACCGTTCCGCGCCGCTTCCATCATCATGTGGCCGCCGAGCGCATGCACGTTGATCATCCAGACGCCGAGTTGCGCCGCGGCGGCGCACGCGGCGCCTACCGTATTGGGAATGTCGTGGAACTTGAGGTCCAGAAAGACGCCGAAGCCCGACCGGACGAGGTCCTGCACGAACGACGGACCCGCCGCCGCGTAGAGCTCCATGCCGATCTTGACGCGGCACGCCGCGGGATCGAGCCGCGCGGCGAACGCCGTCGCCTCCCGGGCGGTGGGAAAGTCGAGTGCGACGATGACGCGAGGGTCGGTCATCATGCAGGCAATTTTGCCTCTTCGGTCCGCCGCGGAGAATAGGTCTCCCACGCCGCGCACGCCGGGCAGTGCCAGTAGTACTGCCGCGCGCGGAAGCCGCAGTTCTCGCACTTGTACATGGCGAGGCTGCGGGTATGCTGGTTCAGGAGCTCCTTGACGAGCTCCAGGTCCCGCCGCCGGTCGGCCGGCGCATCCAGAAGCTGGGCTTCGAGCAGCTTGTCCAGCCCGAGGAGCGTGGGCGTGCGGCGCAATTCGTCGCTCACCAGCCGGTACGCCGGCCCGGCTCCCTGCACTTCGAGCGTGCCGTTGAAGGTGACGTTCAGCAGATCGAGCGACGAGTAGCGCGCAAGGTAGCCGCGCAGGAGATTGACGCCTTCCGCCGTCCTGCCGAGCTGCCGGTAGGCGTCGTAGATGCGCTCCGCGACCAGCGACAGGAACGCCGGGTTCTGGCTTTCTATCCTCTTCCACGCGTCGATCGCCGCCGGGAGCTGCCCGGACTGGGCTTCGAGGTCCCCCAGCAGCACGTTGGCACGCACGCACAACCGGTGATGCGTCAGCGCCGCCGCGAGATGCGGCCGTGCCGCCTCGGGACGCGTATGCATGATCTCGCTGCCCGCCAGCTCGCAGTAGAAATTCGCGATCTCCTTCTGGTGCGAGCGCCCGGCAATCGTCTCCAGCTTCTCCGCGATGGCGATCGCCCTCTGCCATTCCTTTTCCTGCTCGTAGATTTCCAGGAGAAGCCGCAGCGCACCTTCGGCGTAGGGCGAGCCCTCGAGCTTGAGCAGCAGCTCCTCTGCCCGATCGAGGAGGCCGGCCTTGAAATAGTCCTGGGCCAGCTCGAAGAGGGCGTGGGTCCGTTGCTCCGCAGCGAGGTCCGAACGCTCGAACAGGTTCTGGTGCATGCGGATCGCGCGCTCCACCTCGCCGCGCCGGCGGAACAGGCTCCCCAGCGCGAAATGCAGCTCTATCGTCTGCGGGTCTACCTTCACCACCTCGATGAAGGCCTCGATCGCCTGATCCGGCTGCTCGTTCAACAGGAAGTTGAGGCCCCTGAAATACGACTTCGGCAGCGCGCGGGACTCGGAAACGAGCTGCTTGATGTCGATGCGCGCGGCGAACCAGCCCAGCGCGAAGAACAGCGGCAGGGCAAGGAGCCACCAGTATTCAATTTCCATTGCGGGTCGCCTGACCTTCCGGCGATGCGCGCTTCAGGCGCGCGATTTCGCGCCGCTGGCGGAAGAGCTGCCCGAGGCAGGCGAGGACGCCAAACGCCGCGCCCGCACAGAACGTGACCAGCAGCACGAAGATGAGCGGCGCCTGCCACTCGGCGCCGAGGTAGTAGCGCACGGTCACCGAATCGCTGTTTTTCACCGCGAAGGACAATACCAGGACGAAAACGAGAAACCTGACCGTCCACAGCAGGTAGCGCATGGGATGCCTAGCAAAAAAAACGGCACGATCTTTCGATTATGCCGCCGCCGACCTGCGCCGCCATGCGCAGCGCCCGCTACTTCTTGATGTCCACACGCTCGCGCAGTTCCTTCCCCGCCTTGAAGTGAGGGACGTATTTCGCCGGCACCTGTACTTTCTCGCCCGACTTCGGGTTGCGGCCGGTGCGCGGCGGCCGGTAGTTCAGGCCGAAGCTGCCGAACCCCCTGATCTCGATGCGCTGACCCTGGGCGAGGCTCTTCGACATCGCGTCGAGCACCATCTTCACCGCCAGCTCGGCGTCCTTCGCCACCAGCTGCGGGTAGCGCGCGGCGAGCTTCGCGATCAACTCCGACTTGGTCATGGCACTTTCCTTACTGTTGGGCTTATTGTTGTGTATTGGCGGTATCCAGCTTCGCCTTGAGGAGCGCCCCGAGATTGGTCGTGCCGGTGCTCGCCTGCTTGTCCTCCTGGAGCTTCTTCATCGCATCGGCCTCCTCCGCCATGTCCCTGGCCTTGACCGACAGGTTGATCGTGCGGTTCTTGCGGTCGACGTTGATGACCATCGCCGTCACCGCGTCGCCCTCCTTCAGCCGCGTGCGGATGTCCTCCACCCGGTCGCGCGCCAGCTCGGACGCGCGCAGGTAGCCCTCGACGTCGCCTTCCAGCTGGATCACCGCGCCGCGCGCGTCGATCGTCTTCACGGTCCCGGTCACGATGGAGTTTTTCTCGTGCGCCTGGACGAAGCTCGAGAACGGATCGCCTTCGAGCTGCTTGATGCCGAGCGAGATGCGCTCGCGCTCGACGTCGATGGAGAGCACCATGGCCTCCACTTCCTGGCTCTTCTTGTAATCGCGCACGGCTTCCTCGCCCGGCCGGCCCCACGACAGGTCCGACAGGTGCACGAGCCCGTCGATGCCGCCCGGCAGGCCGATGAAGATGCCGAAATCGGTGATCGACTTGATCTGGCCTTTCACCTTGTCGCCCTTCTTGTGATTCATGGCGAACTCTTCCCACGGATTGGGCATGCACTGCTTCATCCCGAGGGAGATGCGGCGGCGGTCCTCGTCGATCTCGAGCACCATCACCTCGACCTCGTCGCCCAGCTGCACGACCTTGGAGGGATGGACATTCTTGTTGGTCCAGTCCATTTCGGAGACGTGCACCAGCCCCTCGATGCCGGCCTCGATCTCGACGAACGCGCCGTAGTCCGTCAGGTTGGAGACCTTGCCGAAGAGCCGCGTGCCCGGCGGATAGCGGCGCGAGAGACCGACCCACGGATCTTCGCCCAGCTGCTTCAACCCCAGGGAAACGCGGTTCTTTTCCTGGTCGAACTTGAGCACCTTCGCTTCGACCTCGTCACCCACGGTCAGGATTTCGGACGGATGCTTGACCCGGCGCCACGCGAGATCGGTGATGTGCAGCAGGCCGTCGATGCCGCCGAGATCGACGAACGCGCCGTAATCGGTGATGTTCTTGACGATGCCCTTGACCACCGCGCCCTCCTGCAGCGTCGCGAGGAGCGCCTCGCGCTCGGCGCCCTGGCTCGCCTCCAGCACCGCGCGGCGGGAAACCACCACGTTGTTCCGCTTGCGGTCGAGCTTGATGACCTTGAACTCCATCTGCTTGTTCTCGTACGGCGTGGTGTCCTTCACCGGGCGGATGTCCACCAGCGACCCGGGCAGGAAGGCGCGTATTCCGTTCACCGTGACCGTGAGACCGCCCTTGACCTTGCCGTTGATGACGCCGGAGACGACGTTGCCCTTTTCCAGCGCCTCCTCCAGGTCGAGCCACGCCGCGAGGCGCTTCGCCTTTTCCCGGGAGAGCCGCGTCTCGCCGTGACCGTCCTCGAGGGATTCGATCGCGACCTTCACGAAGTCGCCGGGCTTGGCCTCGACCTCGCCGCGATCGCTGCGGAACTCGTCGAGCGCGATGTAGCTTTCGGACTTGAGACCGGCGTTGACCACCACGTAGTTGTCGTCGACCCGTATCACCTCGGCGGTGATCACTTCGCCCACCCGCATTTCCTTACGGGCAAGGCTTTCTTCGAACAGAGCGGCGAAACTATCGGGAGATGCGGCGGCCGTGGTTGCTGCGGCCTTGGTTGCGGCGGCCTTGGCGGCCGGGGACGTGGAGACGGTAGAAGGCGTTTTCATCATTTCGGTTTTCGGTCTGTCAGATAAGCCCGCATTTTTCCCGCGGGGTTGGTTGATAAAGCCATGAGCCCGGGGTGAGCCTCATGACGCCCTCGATGCCAATTTGTATTGCGCGAGCACCTGCGCCACCGCCTCCGACACCGACATGCGGGTCGTATCCAGCAATATGGCGTCCGCGCACCTTTGCAGGGGAGCAACCGCGCGCTCGCTGTCGCGTTTATCGCGCGCCTGTATATCCTCCAAAAGGGCGGCCATCGTAGCACGCATTCCTTTGTCGATCAACTGTTTATAGCGCCTGGCCGCCCTTTCTTCGGGGCTCGCCGTCAGATAGACCTTGAGCATCGCGTCGGGGAAAACCACGGACCCCATGTCCCGCCCGTCCGCGACCAGGCCCGGCGGCCGCCGGAAGGCCCGCTGGCGATCGAGCAGCGCCGCACGGACCTGTGGGCTGGCGGCCACCCGGGACGCCGCCGCGCCGACTGTCTCGGCCTGGATCTCGACGGTAACGTCGCGTCCCTCCAGCCGGACAGCCGCTCCCGGGAATTCCACCTGCAGGCCGAGGGCAACGGCCGCGACACGGGGCTCGTCCTCCGGACTTATGCCGGCTCGCCCGGCGGCGAGCGCAACGGCCCGATAGAGCGCGCCGCTGTTGAGATAGTGGAAGGCGAGCGCCGCAGCGGCCGCCTGCGCTACCGTGCCCTTGCCCGATGCGGAGGGGCCGTCTATGGCGATCACGGGCGACGGGCGGTCGCTCATGGTCCATAGACAAACGCGGACCGATCTGCGTTCATCTGTGCCATCGCCGCTCCAGGGCGACTACCCGGAGATTCCCGCGAGCACGTCGAAGTACTCGGGAAACGTCTTCGCCACGCACCGCGGATCGTTGATGCGCACCGGCACCCCGGCAACCGCCACGAGCGAAAAAGACATCGCCATGCGATGGTCGTCGTAGGTCGCGATCGCAGCGTCAGGCGTCAAGCGTGAGCCGTCAGGAGGTGTGATGCTGATGAAGTCGCGTCCCTCTTCCACCGAAGCGCCCAGCTTGCGCAGTTCCGCCGCCATGGCGGCGATGCGGTCGGTTTCCTTGACGCGCCAGCTGCCGATGTTGCGCAGGGTGCTTTTGCCGTCGGCGAATAACGCCGCGACCGCAACAGTCATCGCGGCATCGGGGATATGGTTGCAATCGGCGTCTACCGCCCGCAGCCGGCCCCGGCCCGCAGCCTCGCGACCGGCGCCTGCCTCTATCCAGTTCTCGCCCATCGCGATTTCCGCGCCCATGCGCTCGAGCACTTCGGTGACGCGGACGTCGCCCTGTATGCTGGCGCGGCCCACGCCTTCCACGCGCACCGGCCCGCCGCCCCGCAACCCGCTGATGGCGCCCGCCGCGAGGAAGTAGGACGCCGCCGACGCGTCGCCCTCGACGTAGATTTCGCCCGGGCTCGCGTAGCGCGCACCGGTGGGTATCGTGAAGGCAGTCCAGTCTTCGCGCTCGATCTCGACGCCGAAGCGGCGCACCGTATTGAGCGTGATCTCGATATACGGCTTGGACACGAGGTCGCCTTCGACGCGCACGAC
>Ga0075418_10007443_pt1 | contig 12337 bp, 9 predicted proteins | sample SoiMetdeltSBSDD2_FD_81776 | JGI IMG/M metagenome (GOLD analysis project Ga0075418, IMG submission 81776) | Bulk soil microbial communities from a Populus tree surrounding site in Tennessee, USA - Soil MetaG P. deltoides SBSDD2 | ecosystem: Environmental > Terrestrial > Soil > Tree plantation...
ACGAGGAGCTCGTCTCCATCGACTTCCGCGGCAACCCGGCCTCCTCCATCGTGGACGCCCCGCTCACCAAGGTCGTGGACGGCAACCTGGCCAAGGTCTTCTCCTGGTACGACAACGAGTGGGGGTTCTCGAACCGCATGAAGGACCTGCTGCACTACATGGCCCAGCGGGACGCCGCCCGGGCCTAGAGCCGGCACCTGGCCAAGCTCACCGTCAAGGACCTGCGGGACCTCTCGGGGCAGCGGGTCTTCGTCCGCGTCGACTACAACGTCCCGCTCGAGAAGGGCGCCATCACCGACGACACGCGGATCCGCGCGTCGCTGCCCACCCTCGAGCACCTGCTGAACGGGGGCGCGCGTCTGGTCCTGGCCTCGCACCTGGGACGGCCCAAGAGGGGCCCGTCGCCGGACCTGAGCCTGAAGCCGGTGGCCGAGCGGCTGTCGCAGCTCGTCGGGCAGACGGTGCCCCTGGCCCCCGATTGCTTCGGCTCCGAGGTGAAGGCCCTCGCGGACGCGCTGCCAAAGCGGGGCCTGATGCTCCTCGAGAACGTCCGTTTCCATCCCGAGGAGGAGAGGAACGACGACGGCTTCGCGGCGCGGCTCATCGCCGACACGGGCTGCACGATCTTCGTGAACGACGCCTTCGGCGCCGCCCACCGCGCCCACGCCTCGACCGAGGGCGTCTCCCGGCAGGTGAAGACCTCCGTGGCGGGCCTGCTCATGGAGCGCGAGCTGCGCTACCTCGGGATGGCGCTGGAGGCGCCCGAGCGGCCGTTCGTGGCGGTGCTGGGCGGGGCCAAGGTGTCCGACAAGATCCAGGTCATCGAGAGCCTGCTGCCGCGCGTGGACGCGCTGCTCATCGGCGGCGGCATGGCCTACACGTTCTTCCGCGCGCAGGGGCTCGCCACCGGCAAGAGCCTGGTGGAAGAGGACAAGGTGGCCATGGCGAAGGGTCTCCTGGCCAAGGCGAAGGGCAAGATCCACCTGCCCAGGGACCACGTGGTGGCCGCCGCCTTCAAGGAGGACGCGGAGCATCGGACCGCGGGCGTCGCCGAGACTCCTGACGGATGGATGGGCCTCGACATCGGTCCGATCACGCGCATGGCCTTCGGGGAGCGGGTGCGCCAGGCGAAGATCGCCTTCTGGAACGGTCCCATGGGCGTATTCCAGATGAAGCCATTCGCGGAGGGGACGCTGGCCCTGGCCCGCGCCCTGGCCGACAGCAACGGCACCACCATCGTGGGCGGCGGCGACAGCGTGGCGGCCGTCACGCAGATGGGAGTCGCCGACCGCATCGACCACGTGTCCACCGGCGGGGGGGCCTCGCTGGAGTTCCTGAGCGGCGAGCCGCTGCCCGGCGTGGCGTGCCTGCAGGACGCGCCCTAGTCCATGCGACGCTACGTGATGGCGGGCAACTGGAAGATGCACAAGACGGTGGGCGAGGCCGTCGAGCTGGCCAGGGCCATCCGCGCCGGCCTCGAGTCCCAGCCGCCCGACCTGGACGTGGTCCTCTGCCCGCCGTTCACCGCGCTGCAGGCGGTGGGCCAGGTCTTGAAGGGCAGCCGGATCGCGCTCGGCGCGCAGAACATGCACTGGGAGCGCGAGGGGGCGTTCACGGGCGAGGTCTCGCCCGCGATGCTGAAGGACGTCGGGTGCCAGTACGTGATCCTGGCCCACTCCGAGCGGCGGCAGATGTTCGGGGCCACGGACGAAGGGGCCAGCCGCAAGGCGCGGGCGGCCATGGACCACGGCCTCACGCCGCTCATCTGCGTGGGCGAGACCCTGGCCGAGCGCGAGTCCTCGCGGACGCTCGAGATCATCGGCCAGCAGGTGGAGAAGGTGCTGCGCCAGCTCACGCCGGACGAAGTGGCCCGCACTGTGGTGTCCTACGAGCCGGTGTGGGCCATCGGCACCGGCCGCGCCGCCACGCCCCAGCAGGCGCAGGAGGTGCAGTCGTTCATCCGCAAGCAGGTGGCCCGGTCGCACGGCGAGGGGCCGGCCGACGCCCTGCGCATCCTCTACGGCGGCAGCGTCAAGCCGGACAACGTCGCCTCCCTCATGGCCGAGAGCGACATCGACGGCGCGCTCGTGGGCGGAGCCTGCCTGAAGGCCGACTCCTTCCTTGGCATCATCAACTTCTCCGCGCCCTGACCGGGCGCGCCACCGTCAGCGCGTCGCAGCCACTAGCGGGGTGTCGAATGTGAACCCGGTGGCGGGCTCCAGGGCCACCGCCTTGCCCGCCAGGGCGCCCCAGCCGCCGGTGTGCGCCACGAGCACCGATCCGGATTGTCCCGCCAGCCCGGGCAGCGCCGCGGTGTTGACGACCGAGGTCGCCCGGGCATTGAGCGTCAGCGGCTCGGAGTGCAGCAGGTTCCCGGCGGCGCTGTAGAAGTCGATGTTGCCGGTCACGCCCACAACGGTGAGGTTCTGGATGATCAGCACCGTCGTCTGGCTGGCCGAGTTGTTGAAGCGCGGCGCCGCGTAGGTCGTGTCGAAGAACTCGAACACGTACTCGTCGGACGTCCCCATGGCGGTGCCGTTGGGGCCGGTGACCCGCAGGAGCGCGCCTCCCGCGGCCGCCGCGATCCAGCGGACGGAGACGGCACGGCTGCTTCCCTCCAGCTGCGAGGCGCCCTGCAGGATCGTACCCACGGCATCGACCCTGGCGAGGCTGGCGCAGAAGCCCACCTGGCAGACCGGCCCCCCGACCGCCGACCAGTAGATCCCGCTGGTCCCCGAGGCCCGCGCCTCGTAGGAGTGCCCGTCGCGGACGCGGACCTGGATCCAGTCCTCGTCGGGCGGAGAGCCGGTCGCCTCGAGGTCGTGGATCTGGCTGCCTCCGTACGGGAGCTCGTTGGGGTTGTTGGTTGGCCCGTCGTCGTCGTCGAGAGTGCCCAGATCCCAGCGGTCGTGGGACCGGGCCGGGCTCGCGGCCGCCAGGATCGCCAGGGCGCACAGCAGAGCGGCGCGTCGCATGAAGTACCTCCAGGGCGAGGGAGCGACACACTAACTCCCTCGCCCGGGAGATTCAAGGCGGGCGCCGGGCTTGCTCCTAGCTCTTGGACGCCATCAGCGTCTTCGCCTTGCCCCTCACGAACCCGTAGGTCGGGGAGAGGGCGTTGAAGTCCGCCGCGCGCGTGGCCACGACCTGCGCCTTCTGCGTGTCGCCCTTGCCCTGCAGGGCCGTGGCCAGCAGGAACATCACCCGCGGGTCCTGCTGGTTGGCCCGCTCCAGCTCCGCGACGGCGGTGGCGTAGCTCTTCTCCTCGAGGGCGATGCGCCCCACCAGCTCGTGCTGCTGCCACATCTCGAACGGGATGCGCTTGGCCTGGACGGCCGCGGCGTACTCCTGCGCCTTGGCCTTCGCGCCGGCCAGGTCCTTCTTCGCCAGCGCGACGCGCGCCGTGTCGAAGAGGTGCTGCCGGCGCGTGGCCTCCTTGACCTCGGCGGGGACGTCGGCCGACTCCATCGTCGCCACCTGCTCCTTGTACTTCGCCAGGGCCGCGTCGGCGCGGCCCGCCTCGAGCAGGATGTCGCCGATCTGGTTCCAGTCGGCGGACAGGCTGGCCTTGTCCCCGCCGGCCTTGGCGATGGACGCCTCCTTCTCGATCTCGGCGATCGCCTTGTCGGTGGCGCCCTCGTGGACGTACGACATGGCGTTCCAGAACAGGGCCTGCCGCTTCTCGCCGTCGTTGCGGGCGATGGCGGTCAGCTTCGCGAAGGCCTCGCGCGCCTTGTCGCCCTGGCCCATGAACATGTAGTTGTTGCCGATCCCGATCCAGGAGGCCACGAAGTTCTTGTCGATGGCCAGGGCCTTCTCGTAGTTCTTGATCGACTCGTCGAACCGGCCCATCTTCATGAGCAGCTCCGCGTAGGAGTCGTACGGGTTGGGATCGCCCGGGATGAGCTCGATGTACTTCTTGAAGGCCTTCTCCGCCTCCGGGTACTTGTAGAGGAAGCGGTAGGCGTAACCCATCTGGTTGTAGGGCTGCGAGAAGGCCGGGTTGATCGCGGTCGCCTTCTCGTACTCCGCCACCGCGGCCGCGTATTCCTGCCGGCCGAAGTAGTAGCCTCCCAGCAGATTGTGGGCGCGCTCGTCGTCGGGGAACGCGGCCACCAGCTTGGTGAAGCTGTCCCGCTGGCGCGTCACGTCGCCCTTCGCGCCCGCGTCCACGCCGGCGATGAGCAGCCGCTCCGGCTCGGAGACCTTCGCCGAGAGCGCCACCGCCTGTCCCAGCGAGTCGAAGAACTCCTTGGCGGTGCCGGCCGTGTTGGCCAGGCCGAGGTGGGCGAGGGCGAAGGCCTTGTCCTTCTCCGCGGCCTGCATGTACAACCCGCGCGCGTCGGTGGCGCGCAGCTTCTCCGCGAGGTCGCGGCCCTGAACGTAGAGCTGCCGCGCCTCCTCCGACGACGTGGTGATCGGGATCTTTTCGCTCGCCGCGATGGCGAGCCCGGGGACGGCGAGCGCCAGAAGCGCCGCGAGCGGTGCGCGTGTATCGATCCTCATGGGTCCTCCTCCTTGCGTCTTGCGCGATTGTTCGCGCGCGCGCCGCGGTTTGTCGAGGGTTTGCGCTGTAAAAAGACGCAACGGGGACGAGGATCAAACGACTGGATGGATCCGGGTAGAGCGCGAGCCTACGACTTGCTTTCCACCAGGGGCTAGTCCTGGCGCACGAGGGTGCCCCAGTCGCCGACGGCGAAGAAAGGGCCGCCCACGCTGAACGCATCGATGTCGTGCAGCGTGCTCTCGGTTGCCCAGTCGTCGCGCGTCCAACGACCGACCCCATTACTGCTCCTGAGCACGACGCCGCTCTGGCCAACCGCGATGAACTCCCCGTTGTAGGCCACGTCGAGCAGGGGAAGATTGGTCCCCGAGTTCACGGGAAACCAGAACACGCCCTCCCCACTGATCAGGATCGTGGCCGGATTGCCATAGCCCACCGCCACGAAGAACGGTGACCCTCCGGCACATGCGCTGCAAAAGGTGATGCCGTCCAGCAGCTCTGTCGTGCCCGATGACTGCGGAGTCCAGGTCACCGCGTTGGGGCTGGTGAGCACGGATCCCAGCGCCCCGACGGCCACGTGCATGAAGCCATTCCACGCGACCGCCATCACCGGCAGGGGCGTGTTCACGATCGTCCAGTTCACGCCGTCGGTGCTGGTCACGATGACGCCGTTGTTGACTGTGTGGCCCACGCCCACGAACTTCGTCCCGTTGAAGATGAGGTCGTTGAAGTTGTTGACCGGCAGCGACGCGTGCTGCGTCCAGGTCAGCCCGTCCGGGCTGGTCATGACCACGCCCAGCGAGCCCAGGGCCACGAACTTTCCGTTTCCCCACGCCAGCGCCGACAGGTACTCGTCGGCGCCGAGCGGATGCCGCGTCCACAGGACACCGTTGGTGCTGGTCAGGACGTGCTTCGCGTTGCCCACCGCCACGTAACGTTGGCCGCTCCACGCGAGCGCGCGGAGATCGTTCCGGGGCCCGCGGCTGCGCGGGTTCCAGACCACACCGTCCAGGCTGCTCATGATCCGGCCCAACTCGCCCACCACCGCGAACGCGCTGCCGCTCCAGGCGATGCCGGCGGGCGTGAACATCCCCTTGAGCGGGCCCTCGGTCCAGGCCACTCCGTCCGGGCTGCTGAGCGTCACCACCACCGAGGACTGGACGCGGCGACCCACTGCCTTGAACTCGCCGCCCGTCCAGGTGACGTCGCTCGGCAGGTGGCCCGGCATGGACTGCGGCGTCCAGGAGATCCCGTCGTCGCTCCGCACGAAGAACCCCTTCTCGATCTCGGGAGGCAGCGGCGTGAACGCGCTGGCCACGAAGCGGGCGCCGCTCCAGGCGATGCCCGTGAAGTTGTGCGTGATACCGGAGCTGCGCACCGTCCAGACGGTGCCGTCCGGGCTGGTCACGATCGTCCCGTTGTCGCCCACGGCGGCGAGCAAAGCGCCGCCCCTCGTCACGGCCCCGAGCGAGCTCGTCGTGTTCGAGACCCGCGGGACCCATTCGGTCCCGTCGGGGCTGGTCAGGACCTTCCCGTTGTCGCCCACGGCCACGAACTGCGACCCGTCCCAGGTCACGCCGCGCAGGCGGAGGCCCGTGCCCGACGTCTGCGGCGTCCAGGTCAGGGTGTCGGGGCTGGTGAGGATCCTCCCGGAGTCCCCGACCGCCGCGTACACAAAGCCGCTCCAGGCGACGTCGTGGAGGGGCTCCACGACGCCCGAATGCCGCACAGTCCAGCCGGTCCCGAGTGGGCCGCCGACGAGGATCCGGCCGGCACCGCCCACCGCGACGAACCCGTCGTCGAGGAAGCGCACCTGGTGGAGTGAGTCTCCCTGGGGCAGGGGGTTCGCCCAGACCCACGAGCCGACGGGTTGGGCCCGCGCCGGCAGCGGCCAGAGCACGGCGGCGGCCAGGAACGACAGGGCCGAAACGACCTTCGGGAGGCGGGTCATCGCTCCTCCTCCGGGTGGTGGGCGGGTCCTGGGAACAAGGATACGCCCATTCGCCCGTCAGGGGGCCGGTTTCGCCAGGTGGGCCAGGCTGAAGCGGAGCTGATCGGGCAGGTGGTCGGACCAGTACCCCCACGAGTGGCCGCCCGGCCACTCGTGGTACTCGTACGGGACGTCGATCTCCCTGAGGAACGCCCGCAGGCGCGTGTTCGCGTCGTAGAGGAAGTCCTCCGTGCCGCAATCGAGGTACAGCGCCGGCCCGGCCCACTGCGGCTGCGCGCGGCGCAACGCGAGCGCCAGCTCCATCAGGTCGTTCGCGATGCGCAGGTTCGCCCCGCCGCCCGGCCCGAAGATCAGGTCGTCCTCCCGCCACTCCTCGCGGGTGAAGCGCACCGCCCCCGATTGGCTGGCGGCGCTCACGAACAGCCCGGGATGCGCGAGCGCGAGCCGGAAGGCCCCGTAGCCGCCCATGGAGAGCCCGGCCACCGCCCGGCCCTCGCGCGCCGCGATCGTCCGGAACGTGGCGTCGATGTGCGGGATGAGGTCGCGGACGATCTGCCCCTCGTAGCGGTGGACGCCGTCCGCCCAGTCCATGTACCAGCCGTCGTCGCCGTCGGGCATCACCACGATGAGGGGCGCCCCGCCCACGGCCTCCCGCAGCGGCGCGCGGGTGGACCAGTCCGTGTGGTCGCCGCTCTTGCCGTGGAGCAGGTACAGCACGGGGTAGCGGCGCGGCGCCGCCTCCGCGTATCCGGTCGGCAGCAGCACCGAGTACCGCCGGTCCTCGCCCAGCGCGGCGCTCTTGAACGTGCGCACCTCGACCGTGGGCTGGGCGGTCCCCTCCCGGCCGGCGGCCGCGCCGGCCAGGAGCGTCCCCAGGATGCCGGCCAGGACCGCGCGCCGGCTTTGCAGCGTCATCGCTTTCTGCCTATACTGGCCCCTTTGCGGCCGGTCACGATCCGGCGCGCGAGAGGACCCGCTCCATGGCCATCGCCTACTACGTCGTCGTCGGCCTCCACGTCGTCGCCTGCCTGTTCCTGATCGGCGTCGTCCTGCTCCAGCAGGGCAAGAACCAGGACCTGGCCAGCGCCTTCGGCGGCGGCGGCACCCAGACCGCCTTCGGTCCCCGCGGCTCCGCCAACGTCCTGTCCAGGGCCACCACGATCCTGGCCGGCGTCTTCATGGTCACGAGCCTGGCCCTCTCCATACTGCGCCCCAAGACCAGCTCGTTCCTGGATCAGGTGCAGACCCCGCAGGCCTCGCCGGCCCCGGCGGCCAGTGTCGTCCCCGCTGCGCCCGCGGCGGCCACGCCCGCGCCGGCCGCCCCGGCGGCGGCCGCTCCGGCCCCGGCCGCCACCGCTTCGCCCGCCGGCAACTAGCCTCAGCCGGCCGGTGCCGGTGCCGCCGCCGTCACGGAAAAAGGCTCCCGCAGCTCCAGGTCCTTCCCGGCGATCTCGTCCTTGAGGCGCAGGACGATCTCGTAGTCCCCGGGCGCGGAGTCCACGAGCCGCGCGCCCACCAGCCGCATGAGCTTGCCCAGCGACGTCGGCTGGATGGGCGTGGGATCCACGTGCGTGACGACGGTCCCGTCGGTCTTGCGGATCTCGTAGCCGGCCGTCACCCGCGGCATGCCCGAGCCCTTCTCCTTGGCCGCCCCGTACACCTCGAACTGCGCGAGGAGCATGGAACCGGAAGGGAACTCCCGGCGCGCCAGGAGCGTGGGCTGCGGGTTGCCCTTCTCGCCCGCGGGACCGGGCGCCAGGGTGTCGCTGAGGACGGGCGTGGAGACGCGGAACGGCCCCAGGGACGGCACCTCGAACTCGTGGACGAGCGTGCCGATGCGCCCGCTGTTCTTGTCCCGGACCACGATCTTGGCCTGGTAGCCGCCGGGGGCCAGCTCGAAGTCGCGCGTGATCGGGTACCAGACGAGCTTCTCGTGCGTCGCGGGCAGCAGCTTCATCTCGATCCGCTGGTCGTAGCGGAAGAACTCGCCGGTCTCCCGATGAGCGGTCACCAGCAGGAACTCCAGGGTGTCGAGGAAGCGCCCTCCCTCTTCCTGGAAGGCGAAGTCGCGCACGTCCGTCTCCGCCACCACCACCACGTTGGCCTTGCCGAGGATGGTCTCGTCGAAGACGTAGGCGGTCATGCGCAACGGGATCTCCGCCACGTCGTAGGGCGAGTCGAGCGCGGCCTGGATCGCCGGGTCGGCCGCGCCCGGCTTCGGGGCCAGGGCGTTCCGGCCCTCGAGCGGCGCGTAATACCCCTTGCGGGCGCGGACCTGGTAACCCTTGCCGGCGGGGACCTTGACCTGGATCTTCCGGAAGCGGCCGTCCCGCTGCGTGTTCGTCGGGTTGTAGCCGAGCAGGTAGTAGGCCTGCGACTCGTCGGCGATGCGCTTGATGCCCTTCGAGAGGTCGTTCGTGTTCTTGACCGTGAACCCGCCGCTGTCGATGGCCAGCGACTCCGAGCCCTCCGAGGCCTCGATGCTCTCACTGAAGGCGGCGCCGATGTCCTGCTCGTCGATCATGGGACCGAACTGGGCGGTCATGGCCAGGGGCATGCCCTCCAGGCCGCGGGTGTCGAGGAAGTACATCGCGGCGTTCGACCGCCGCGAGGCCTGAACCACCTTCTTGAACTCGTCCATGTTGGGGTCGTAGATGAAACCCTCGGAGACGAGGATCAGGGACTTGCGCCCCTTGGTCCCCGCCAGCGAGGCCAGGACCCGCTCCATCACCTCCAGCGTGATGCGGTTCCGCGCGGCGGCCTGGTAGTAGACCTCGGCGGCGCGGCCGGAGATGAACGGGTTGGGGTCGATCCCGCTGGCGCTGGGGGACCGGTTCAAGGTCGTGGGGTTGACGCCGTAGGCGTCGAACCTCCGCGCCACCCGCGCGAGCACCTGGGGGTCGCGGTAGATGTGGATCCTCATGCCCTCGTAGTCGGTCATGCGCTCGGGCGAGTGGTCCGGGATGAGGCGGCCGTCCAGGCGCTTCAGGAGCGTGATGAGCTCCTCGCGGCCGGCTTCCATGCGGGTGCTCCACCAGGCCCCGCCGCCCGTCGCCACCAGCGTGACCCGGTCACCCTCGCGCACCCCGCTGGTCAGGAACTCCGTGACGGCCACCTTGGCCCGCCGAGCCTGGCCGGGCGTGAGGTGGATGTCGTCGAACACGACCACGAACGTGCGGCCGGTCTGGACCTCCTTGATCGTGTTCGAGGAGATGCGCGGGCGCTCCGCGGGCACCGCCGACGCGGCCGCCGGGACCTGGATCGCCTCGAAGCTGGCGATGGCCTGCGTGTTGCCGTCCTCCGTCAGGACGAAGTCCTGCTGGCCCAGGCCGGTGATGGGCGTGCCCTTCTTGTCCGTCACCACCACGTCCACGGTCACCTGCTCGACCTGCGCGGGGAAGGACTCGGCCGGGGGCTCGGCGGCCGGAGAGGGGCTGGCCGCGGGCTGCGGCGAGGGGGTCGGGGGGGCCGGGGCCGGCGTCTGGGCCGGCTCGGGGACAGGGGCCTGGGCGGCGTCCGACGGCACGGCCAGCATCAGTGGGAAAACGGTTGCGGCAAGGATCGCGAGGGGCGGAGCGTTCATAACGTCCTTGGATGCCATACCGCCGGGAAAAAGTCCACCGGCCCGGCGTGGCCGCCGCTTCGTCCCGTGCCAGAATCGACCTTGACAGGAGACCGCGGGCTGCGGTCTGATCTGCGCGGTCACCCTCCAATGCGAGCGGCGCCATTCTAGAAGTACCCGATCCCTCCCTGCTCCTGCTCCACGAGGACGTGGGCGAGAGCTACGAAGCCGTGACACGCAGCGCGGCGGCTGCGGTGGGCGCCGAGTCCTGCCAGCTCACGCTCTACGACGAGGAGACCGGCGAGCTCATCGCGCGCCGGCCGCGGTACGACGCCCCCGGCGAGCGGGTCCCGCAGTACCGGTTCCGGCTCGACACCAGCCCGGCGTCCGTCCTGGTCCTGCGCACCGGCCAGCCCCACATCTCGAACGACGCCGCCCACGATCCCCTTTACGACCCGTCGGTCAAGGAGCGCGGCGTGCGCTCCGTGCTGACCGTGCCCGTGCGGCGCGGGTCGCGCATCCTCGGCTTCCTCTACGCGATCAACAAGCCGGGCGGCTTCCACGACGAGGACGTGCGGACCCTGTCCGCGCTGGCGGGGGCGGCGGCCGTGACCCTGGAGAACATCCGGCTCTACGCGCGCGAGCGCGAGCGGCGCCTGCTCTCCGACAGCCTGCGCGAGATGTCGCGGACGCTCATCGGCAGCTACACCGAGCATGCCGCCCTCTCCACCGTCCTCGACCAGATGTGGCGGGTCGTCCGCTACGAGGGCGCGGCGGCGGTCATGCGCGAGGGCGGCCGGCTCCGGGTGGCCGCCTCGCGGGGCGGCGACGCCGACGTGGAGCTGCCCTTCGAGGCGGCGGGGAGCCTGAAGCGCGTCTTCGAGAGCAAGCGCATCGAGCTGCTGGCCGACGCCGCGGAGGTCCTCCCCCGCCTCGGGATGCGCGACCTGGCGGGCACGACGCTGGCCGCGCCGATGGTGGCGCAGGGGGACGTGGTGGGCGCGCTGGTCGTGGTCCTCGAGCCCGCCCTCGCGCCGGGCTTCCGCGACGGCCAGCTGGTCATGGCCTTCGCCGACCACGCCGCGCTCTTCCTCGAGGCGGGCTCGGTCCTGCGCCGGGAGAGGCAGGCGCGGGCGCGGGCGGCGGCGCTGGGGCGCGTCTCCCGGGTGGCGGCTTCACGCCACGATCCGGAGTCCCTCCTCCAGGCGGTGGCCCCCGAGTTCCTGGCCATGTCCGGCGCGGACCGCGCGATCGTCTACGTGAAGAGGCCGCAGGACGCGATGCTCGTCCCGGTGGCCGACGCCGGGCTCGCGCCCGATGAAGAGGACCGGGCGCTCGCGCTGCCGCTCGACGTCGGGTCCGGCCCCCTGCAGCCGCTCTCCGAGAAGCCGGTGCCCCTGGTGTTCTACGGGGACCGCAACCCGCTGCCGCCGGCGGTCACGCCCTTCGAGGGCGCGCACGCCCTGCTGCTCGTTCCGCTGGCCGTCGAGAACAAGCTGCTGGGAGCCGTGGGCCTCACCTATCTCGAGCGGACGCGGCCCTCGGATCCCGCGCAGATCGAGTTCATCCAGGACGTGGCGCACCAGGTGGCCCTGGGCATGGAGAACGCCCGGCTCTTCTTCGCGCTCTCCCAGATGGCATCGACGGACGAGCTGACGCGGCTCGCGAACCGGCGCCGGTTCACCGAGTCCCTGCGGATGGAGATGGCGCGCATGCGCCGGTCGGAGGCCCCGCTCTCCCTCATCATGGCCGACGCCGACCACTTGAAGGCCATCAACGACGCCCACGGCCATCCCGCGGGCGACGCCGCCATCCGCCACGTGGCGGACGCGATCCGCAAGGGAGGCCGGGAGACCGACATGGCCGCCCGCCTGGGTGGCGAGGAGTTCGCGCTGCTCCTGCCGGGCACCGATGCCGTGGGCGCGGTCAAGGCGGCGGAGCGGATCCGCAAGGCCCTGGCCTCGTCCAGCATCCCCACCGTGGGCACGGTGACCGTCTCCATGGGCGTGGCCACCGCGCCCGAAGACGCGGCCGCCGAGGAGGAGCTGGTGCGGGTGGCGGACGCGCGGCTCTACGCGGCGAAGGCGCGGGGAAGGAACCAGGTCTGCAGCATGGTGCCCGGCGACCCGTCGCCCCCCGGCAACGGCCGCCTGGTGCCCGAGAGCTGAGCCGCGGTCGACGTCGCGCCCCTGACCAGAGCCTGCGGGCCACCAGACACAGGAATCCCGTCGACGCCGCTCCCTGACGATCGCCCGCCCGCCACAAGACACGGGAATCCAGTCGCGATCGCGCCCCAAGACACAAGAATAATATTGTGAAA
>Ga0075418_10007444_pt1 | contig 12336 bp, 13 predicted proteins | sample SoiMetdeltSBSDD2_FD_81776 | JGI IMG/M metagenome (GOLD analysis project Ga0075418, IMG submission 81776) | Bulk soil microbial communities from a Populus tree surrounding site in Tennessee, USA - Soil MetaG P. deltoides SBSDD2 | ecosystem: Environmental > Terrestrial > Soil > Tree plantation...
AGATCCCAAGCACCGAGAAGTTGCCGGCGACATTTGACGTGGAAGTCGAAGGCATCGGCTTGCACCTGATCGTGGAGCCAGTGTGGGCTTCGGCTGGGCGAGGTGCGGTGCTCTGCGGCGCCGCGCTCACATCCGATACCACTGCCGCCGCCCGAACGTGGCGCGAGATCGTCGATCGGTTGTCAGTGTAGCGGCTCAGCGTTCTTCACCCTTCGTTCAGCCAAACCTCACGTAAGCGCACCGGAATGTCGATAGAGTGGTGAGCGAGGTATTCGATGCGTCTAGCCAGATCTCTGCTCGTGTTGGCGATTCTCTGCATTCCAACTGCGGCCGCGGCGCAGGAAGTCGGGTATGGCGTAAAGGGCGGCCTGAATTTGGCCACGCTCAGTTTCGATCCAGACCCTGGCGCTGACTTCGGGATTCGGCCCGGTGTCGTGTTGGGCGGTTTCGTATCGATTCCTATGGGGCCGCGTTTGACCATTCAGCCGGAGGGCCTCTTCAGCCAGAAAGGCGCGAATGCGTCTGAGGAGGGCGCGGATGCCTGGATTCGCCTCGACTACCTGGAGGTTCCGGTTCTCGTGCAATACGCGGTGACGTCGTCGAGCACGAACACGTTCAATGTGTTTGCCGGGCCGTCGCTCGCGTTCAAGCTGAAAGCAAGAAGCGGCGCGGAATTTGGCGAGGACTCGTTCGAGGAGGACATCAGCGAGGGTACCGAGAGCTTCGATTTTGGTGTCGTGTTCGGCGCCGGCGTCAACGTCGGGCGGTTCAGCGTCGACGGTCGATACACGTTTGGCCTGAGCAACATCAACACGGATACGGAAGAGGGCAAGATCAAGAATCGGACGCTGGCGTTCCTCGCGGGCTACAGGTTCTAGTCCGCTATTCGCTCTCCGCTGGCCGCTGCTCGCAACTCGCTGCTCGCTGTTCGCTATCCGCTGGCCGCTATCCGCGGACCGCGGACCCCTCGCTTGCGAGCGCGGCCGCCAGCTCTCGGAGTCCAGCCTCGACGACAGCGGTCCTGGTGCCGAAGCCGATGCGGAAATGCGAAGGTGCATCGAAGAATCGGCCTGGCACGATGGCCGTGCCGCGCTCGGCGAGCAGGCGTTCTGCAAAGGCGCTGGTGTCGTTCACCCCGCGAAGCCGTGGAAACACGACGGTGCACGCGCGGGGCAGCACCACATCCAGTTCCGGCCGAGCCTCGAAGAACTGTCGAACCAACGCGATGTTCGTGTCGAGGAGCGTCGTCGCCCGCGACGTCAGCCTCGGGAGCTGTGCGAACGCCAGCGTTGCGAGGCGTTCGGCGGCAATCGATCCCGTTCCATCGATCACATCGCGCGCGCGGCGGATGCGCTCGGCCAGGGCGGGGGACGAGAGAGCCCACCCACACCGCAGTCCAGCCAGGCCGTACGACTTTGTCAGACTGCTCGTCGAGATGAACGTGTCGCCAAGCAGCGCTGCCGGCCGCGCGGCTTCGTTCGTGGCGTCGAGGTAGACCTCGTCGACCAGCACGTGCGCGCCGCGTGATTCGGCGAGCCTGCCAAGAGCTTCGAGTGCCGCGCGGTCGACCGCCACACCGGTTGGATTGTGCGGCGACGTGATCACGATGAGACGAGTGCGCGGGGTGATGGCGTTGGCGACGCGGTCAGGATCGAGCGCGAACCGTTCTTCGAAGCGGCGCTCGAAACGGACAACGTTTGCACCCAGAAGTCGCGGCGCGCCCAGGAGCGGGTCGTAGCCAGGCGTTTCCACCAGCACATCGTCACCAGACTCGAGCAGGGCCGCATAGACTTGAAAGTTGGCGCCCGACGTCCCGTTGGCCGTCGTTACGTTATGTGACGTAACGCCATAGCGGTCGGCGATTGCGTCGATGAGCGGCGCATACCCGTTGTCGTTCTCGCCGGAGAGCTCGAGGGCCTCGCGGGCGCCGTCGATGTCGTCGATCGAGCAGCCGAGGATGTTGCTGCCGGCGAGATCGAATCGCGGCACGGGGCGTTTCTTCGCCCATTCCATGTAAGGCGCGTGGAATCTCATGGTGCGATGCTACCTGATAGACTCTGCGCCGTGACGTTCCGCCGGGCGCTTGGCCCGTTCGATGCCACGATGGTCGTCATCGGCGGCATCATCGGTTCGGGCATCTTCATCAATCCCTACATTGTCGCGCAGCGTCTCGACTCGTCGCTGCTCGTCCTCGGGGCGTGGGCCGCAGGGGGCGTGATTGCCCTTGCCGGCGCGTTCGCTTACGCCGAGTTGGGCGCGCTCTTTCCAAAGGCCGGCGGCCAGTATGTCTATCTTCGCGACGGCTGGCATCCGCTGGCCGGATTCCTCTACGGCTGGGCACTGCTGCTGGTGATTGAGAGTGGTGCGATTGCGGCCGTGGCTATAACGTTCGCGACCTACACGCTGCGCCTGGTTGGCCGTCCTGATCTGGCCGCGGTTCCGCTCGCCGTCGCCGCCATCGCCGTGTTGTCGATCGTCAATTATCTCGGCGTCAAACCTGGCAGCCGTGTGCTGAATGTGCTGGTGGTGCTGAAGGTCGCGGCGCTCGCGATCCTGATAGGTGCCGGCGCCCTTGCGCCAGCGATGCCGGGTTGGTTCTCTGGCGTTCGCGAGGTGCCCACGTCCGCTTCGACCATGGTCGCGTTCGGGGCCGCCCTCGTGCCGATTCTGTTCGCGTATGGCGGCTGGCAGAACGCGAATTATGTGGCGGAGGAGATCGAGAATCCGCGCCGCAACCTGCCACTAAGCCTCGTCGCCGGCACACTCAGCGTTGTCGTCATCTACATCGCCGTGAACGTCGTCTATCTCCGCGCGCTGGGGCTCGACGGGCTCGCAGGGACGTCGACGCCCGCGGCATCGGCTGCGCGCATCATGTTCGGAAGCTGGGGCGATCGATTCGTGACCGGGGCGATTGCGATTTCGACGTTTGGTTTTCTCAATCTCGCGATTCTGGCACCGACGCGCGTCTATTACGCGATGGCGGCGGATCGGCTGTCCTTTCCAGCCCTCGCGCGGTTGCATCCGCGGTATCAGACACCGTGGCTGGCGATCCTGATCCAGTCCACATGGTCGTGTGTGCTGGCGCTGACCGGACGCTACGACCAGTTGCTGAACTACGTTGTGTTTGCCGACTGGATCTTCTTCGGTCTGACGGTAGGAACGGTGCTGGTATTCAGGCGCACGCACCCGCTGAGTGACCGGCCGTCCGGTACGTTTACGGCGGCCGGCGTGCCGATCGTCCCGATCGCGTTTGTGCTCGTGGCGGTTGCCGTCGTTGCGAGCGTCGTGTGGGCCGATCCCGCGAGCGCCGTGACCGGGGCGCTGCTGCTCGCCGCGGGGATTCCGGTATTTTGGTGGTTTGGGAGGGGGAGCAGGTTGTCCACAGCCTGACCTCTACGGGTATAGCCGCTCGACTTTCCATCCCTCCCCGTCGCGCGTATACAACACCCGCTCATGCAGCCGATCCGGACGGCCGTGCCAGAACTCGATCCGCTCCGGCTTCAGCCGGAACCCGCCCCAGAACGGCGGCCGTGGCACCGGCTGGCCGGCGAACCGGGCCTCCACGTCTTTGATGCGCTGCTCGAGCGTCTCGCGTGAGTCGAGCACGCTGCTCTGAGCTGACGACCACGCGCCGAGTTGGCTGCCCCGTGGTCGACCGGCGAAGTAAGCGTCAGACTCCGCCGCCGGCAAGCGCTCGACCGGCCCCTCGACTCGGATCTGCTCCTCGAGCGTCGGCCAATAAAAGCACAGCGCGCCGTACGGATTCTCCGCAAGCTCGCGTCCTTTGCGGCTGTCGTAGTTCGTGTGAAAGACGAACCCACGCTCGTCGAGCCCACGCAGCAGGACGACGCGCACCGACGGTCGTCCGGTCTGGTCCGCGGTTGCGAGCGCGACTTGGGTGATGTCGATTTGCTGGCTCTCGGCTCGCGCGGCGGCCTCTTGAAATGCGACGATCGGGTTCTCGCTGGGCATGGATATGCGTTCGTGTCAGTATCGTGGGCGTGGCCGCGATCGAGAAAGGGCCATCTGAAAAGTGGCTGCTAGTGTATCGTGCGCGCCTGATTTAGCCAGCGCGGCGAAGTCAGGTACAATCTCTCCCCGAGAATGAAGGGAATCGTTCTGGCCGGAGGATCCGGCACCCGCCTCCATCCGCTAACCCGCAGCACCAGCAAGCAGCTCCTGCCGGTTTACAACAAGCCGATGGTGTACTACCCGCTGTCGTCGCTGATGCTGGCGGGCATTCGCGACATCCTCATCATCACAACGCCGCAGGATCAGGAAAGCTTCCGCAGGCTTCTCGACGATGGCCGCGACTTTGGCGTATCGGTTCAATATGCCGTGCAGCCAAGTCCTGACGGACTCGCGCAGGCGTTCTTGATCGGTCGAGAGTTCGTGGGCAGCGATCGCGTAGCACTCGCGCTCGGCGACAACATTTTCTACGGCGCCGGGTTCTCGGAGGCGCTGCGGAATGCGGCCTCCCAGACCGACGGAGCAACGGTGTTCGGCTACCAGGTCCGCGACCCCGAACGCTACGGCGTCGTCGAGTTCGACGCGCACGGCCAAGCCGTCGGCCTCGAGGAGAAACCTGCGAATCCGAAATCGTCGTACGCCGTGACCGGCTTGTACTTTTACGACAACCAGGTCCTTGACATCGCACGCGGACTGAAACCGTCCGCTCGCGGCGAGCTCGAGATCACCGATGTAAACCGCGAGTACTTGACGCGCGGACAGTTGAGAGTGGAGCGCCTCGGCCGCGGCGTCGCATGGCTCGACACCGGTACGCACGAATCACTCGTACAGGCGTCGAATTTCATTCAGGCAGTCGAGGAACGGCAAGGGCTGATGGTTGGCTGCCTCGAAGAGATCGCGTATCGGCTGCACTACATCACGGCGGAGGATCTCGAGCGGCTGGCGCGGGCCATGAAGGGGAGTGCTTACGGCCAGTACCTGCTCCACATCCTCACCGACGATCACGCCCACGATTACGGCGGTCATTAGCCACACACCAGACGGATCGTTGTTCATGCCGCTCACGTTCGAACCTACTGACATTCCAGACGTACTCAGGGTTGTGCCCAAGGTGTTTGCCGATCCGCGCGGCTTCCTGATGGAGACGTTCAAGGAATCGGAATTCGCCGCCGCGGGCATCGGATTTCGCGCGGTGCAGGAGAATCACTCGCGATCGACGCAAGGCACGCTTCGCGGCCTCCACTACCAGCGCGAGCCCAAGGCACAAGGCAAGCTTGTGCGCGTCATCGTCGGAGAGATATTCGACGTCGCTGTAGACATCCGGCCCGGGTCGCCAACCTTCGGTAAATGGGTAGGCGAGTGGTTGTCGGCGGCGAATCGGACGGCGCTCTACGTGCCGCCAGGATTCGCTCATGGCTTCTGCGTCACGAGCGCTGAAGCTGAAGTCATCTACAAGACGACGGAAGAGTACGCGCCCGATCACGAGGGGGGCATCGCATGGAACGATCCCGCACTGCAGATCGCGTGGCCGATCGCGTCACCCACCCTGTCGCCGCGCGATGAACGCTGGCCGCCGCTGGCGCGCTAGCGCTGTTTTGGCACGAAACGGCACCGCAGCCGTAAGCACAGCAATTTCCTGCTAAAATACCTCCCGCCCCAGCTCTAAAACTTCGGAGGTACAGTTTGCGCGTAATGGCTCGAACCATACCATTCACGCTCGCGCTCGCGACTGCCCTGATGGCTTCGGCCGGTGGGCCGGCCGCGCAGCAGAGTACGCGGCCGACGATTGCGGTCTTGCGTTTTGACTACGGCACAGTTCAGAAATGGTGGAGCGGGACGCAGGATATCGGCGAAGGCGTTTCCGACATGATCGTCGACGAGCTTGTGAACGATGGCAGTTACCGGGTCATCGAACGCAAACGGCTCGACGCAATCTTGGCCGAGCAGGACTTCTCGAACAGCGAGCGCGCGGATCCGAGCGCGAAAGCTGTCGCGCAGATCGGCAAGGCTCTGGGCGTGAAGTACCTGGTGGTCGGATCAGTCACGAAGTTCGGCACCGAGCAGAGCAACAAGAGCTATAGCGGCGGTGGATATGGCGGCGCGTTTGGCATCGGCCAGGTCGGCACCTCGAAAGGCAAGGCCAGTGTCGCCATCACCGCTCGTATCATCGACACGACGACGGGCGAGATCATGGCGAGCGCCAAGGGTGATGGCACCTCCAAGCGCAGCGGGTTCCTCCTCGGCGGCGCAGGAGGCGGCGGTGGTGGGGGTGGCGGCGGCGCGATCAACTTCGGCGCGTCCGAATTTCGTGACACCATCCTCGGTGAAGCCACGGAGATGGCTGTCAAAACGACGACAGCGAAGCTCGTCTCGGCGAAGTCACGTCTTCAATAACATCGCCAGTTCTTCGGCTTACAAAAGCGGGTGAGCAGTTGCTCACCCGCGTCTTTTTTGGGGTCCGTTTCACCATTCTTCAGGCTTCCTCAGCCTTTCGTCATTACAGTCGCAGCACCGGCCGCGTACTCTCGCCGTCGGAGGCTGTTCATGAAGATGGTGCTGCTCGTAGCCGCCACGGTCGTGAGCACAGGCTGTTCGGCCGTCATGTATCCTCGCGGCTACCAACCCGGCGGCTTTGCTCCGCGGGCGTATCGCGGTACCGCAACCGTGGCGGAGCCCGTGCCCGTAGGACGATGGGATAACGTGATGCGGCTGCCGCCTCAGACCGTGATTGATGTGCTGACGCGCGACGGTCGCGCCAACGTTGGCGATTTCGTGGACGCGGACGAGCAATACGTCCGCCTGCTGATCGCTCGCACCGAAGTCCCTATCTCACGCCTCGACGTCGTCCGGATCGATCTCGTCGACTTGCCTGGTTCCACCACGCGCGCCGTGGCGCGGCGGGCCGCGGGCGGCGCCATCCTGGGTGCCGCCGGCGCTCTCCTCTTGGGTGCTGTCATTGGCGGAGACGCTTGGCCGCCGCCAGGTGCGCTAGTGCGTGCGGGGGCCGCCGGAGGGGCCCTCGTTGGCGGCGAAGCCGAACTCACGCAACGTCAATCTCGGCTGATCTATCTGTCGCCGAGCTACGCGAGGTTCTGACTTTCGAGGTTCGCGGGTTCCCAGGTTCCGTAGTTCGTTGGTTCTGGGTTCCAGGGTTCCGGTTCGTTGGTTCTGAGGGTCTGGCTGTCATCGTCGTACAATCGAGTGCGACGCCGGGGTGGCGGAACTGGCAGACGCTCGGGACTTAAAATCCCGTGGCCGTAAGGCCGTCCGGGTTCGATTCCCGGCCCCGGCACCAACCCAGAAAGAACGTGAGAACCGGCGCACGCATGCCCCGGTTCTCAGTCACGGTTGGCCCTCAGCATCCCCGTTCACTTCGGCGAACTCGAGGCGACGACGATTTTCGATTTGTCCGTCGCCTGCGCTGCCGCGTACTCGGCCGCCCGCTTCTCCGCGCCCGTCTGCGAGAGCCGCAGGACCCGTCCATCCCCGAGCTGCAGTTCACTCAGGAAGTACTGATCGCCGTAACGATGGAACGTCAAACTCGGCGCGGGGTTGCGATCGCTCCGCCGCTCGATCCGGCTCATGATCACGACGCTATGACGCTGGCCTTGGATCATCACTACATGGGGATGCCCCGGAATCGGTGTGATGCGATATCGGTCCTGCGGAAGGTTCGTCTCGCCCGCGGTGAATGCAAACGGGACGTTCGTCACCGTTTCGATACCCTGGGCACGTGCGGACGCGGTCATCCCCGTCAGCAGGACGGCTGCGGTCACTGCGAGTCGTTGAACAGAGATCGTCATGGTCTTCACTCCAGACCCGCAATGACGCCGGTATTCGGCGCCAGACACCGCGCCGCCGGAAGTGGCGGTCGCCGCGCAGGTCTCTAAGAGTGTGACGGTTGGCCCAGGGTAGATTCATGACGGTTGACCCACGTTTCCATTACCAGTTGATGAAAAAAAATTTGGGGAGAAAACGCGAGCAGAATCGTGGAGGCCTGACAAGGAACGAGAGAGGACGCTGAACCCAAGACCGAGAACGGACGTGAGAACCGGCGCACCCATGCGCCGGTTCTCAGTCACACATGGCCCTCATCATCCCATTTACTTCGGCGAATTCGAGGCGACGACGATTTTTGCTTTCGCTGCCGCCTGCGCGGCCGCGTATTCGGCCGCCCGCTTTTCCGCGCGCGACTGCGGGATCTGCAGGACCCTTCCATCCCCGAGCTGCACTTCACTCAGGAAGTACTGATCGCCGTAACGATGAAAGGTCATACTCGGCTTGGGATTGCGAGTGTTCCGCCGATCGATCCGGCTCATGAGTACGATGCTATGACGCTGGCCTCTGAGCATCACCACATCCGTGTGCCCGGACATCGGTGTGAGGCGGTATCGGTCCTGCGGAAGGTTGGTCTCGCCCGCGGTGAAGGCAAACGGGACGTTCGTCACCGTCGCGATTTCGTCCTGGGCGCGTGCGGACGTGGCTACACCGGTCAGCAGAACGGCTGCGGTCACGACCAGTCGTTGAACAGAGATCGTCATGGTCTTCACTCCAGACCCGCAGTGACGCCGTATTCGGCGCCAGATACTCGCGCCGCCGGAAGTGGCGGTCGCCGCGCAGGTCTATGTGAGTGTGACGTTTGGCCCCGCGGCGAGTCATGACGGATAACCGACGTTTCCATGACCACTTCCTGAAAGAAGGCAGACGACCGGCCCTAACGAGCGTAGAATTGCCACGGAATCTGCGTCCTGGGCATACCACGCATGCTGAAAAAAGCCCTCGCTGTCGTGCTCGCGATCGTGTCAGCGCTTGTCGTTGGTGGATACGTCCTGTACTTGCGCAACACCGTTCCGGTTGTGCCGGTACTGGATGCACGAGACGTGGCGAGCGCACGCAAACCGATCGTGGTGAAACTGCACGCTCAATGGTGTGTCAAGTGCATGGCGACCAAGGGTGTCTGGGCCGACATCGAGAAGGAGTACGCCACTCGCGTCCACCTCCTCGTCATGGACTTTACAGACGCCGCAAGCACCGAGTTGAGCCGGAAAGAGGCCCAGCGCCTCGGACTGGATCAGTTTTTCGAAGAGTTCTCAGGCGCGACGGGGATCGTTGTGGTGCTGGATGCCGCGACAAAGGAAGTGGCCGCAGAGCTCGGGTTCAGCCGCGACCTGTCCGTGTATCGAGCCGCTATTGACGCAGCCCTCGCCAGAGAGACGCGACCGCGTCCATGAAGTCTGCAACCAGTTCGCTTCTTCAATGTGCGCTCATTGCGAGCGTGATCGCGGTGTCCTCGCGTCCTGCCGCGCAGAATCCGCCGGGGCCGACACCCAACAAAGAGCTCGAGGCGCTCCACGCCCATTTCGAGCACGTGATCAGCCGTCGTCATCAACAACTCTTCGAGGGGATTGCGACCGTTGGCGAGTGGGAGCGCCGGAAGCAGGCCACTAGAGACGCGCTTGCGAAGATGCTGTGGCACGACATGCGCTGGCCCGACACGCCGCCGACCGCCACGCTGACGTATCAGGAAGACCATGATGGCTACTCGATTGAGAACCTCATTATCGAAACCGCTCCGAAGGTGTTCCTGACGGCGAACCTGTACTTGCCACGCAACGGCTCGGGTCCGCATCCGGTCGTCCTGTATCAGTGCGGTCACGCCGCCAAGCACTTTTTCGCGCGTCACGGCGCCTGGTTTGCCACCCACGGCATCGCGGCGCTGGTCATGGACAACATCGAGATGGGTGAGATCGAGTTCACGCATCATGGCGTGTACTCCCGCGGATGGTTCCACTGGTACAGCCGCGGCTTTTCCCCGCTTGCCGTCGAGCTGCTCAACGCTCGCCGGGCGCTCGACTATCTCGTGAGTCGTTCCGATATCGATCGCAACCGCATTGGCGCAACCGGACGGTCAGGTGGTGGGATGACGACATTCTTCCTCGCTGCCATCGACGAGCGCGTTCGCGCGTCAGCGCCGGTGTCGGGAACGCTCTCGACGCTGGGCTGGATCAGAGATCGGTTGAGCATGGCACACTGCGACTGCCAGTATCCGGTCAACAGTTATGGGTTGCTCTACTCGGAAATCGGGGCGCTCGTTGCTCCGCGGCCGCAGCTGCTCGTCAATGCAGATGCCGATCGCGGATTTCCGATGGACGCATTCAATGAGATGGTCCTCAAAATCCAAGAGGTGTACCGGCTCTACGACGCGACGCACGCGCTGCGGACAGCAGTAACGCCAGGCGGACACACGGATGTCGAAGCGATCCGGCTGCCCGTCTATTCGTTTTTTCTAGAACAGCTTGTCGGCAAGAACACTCCCGTCGTGACTGAGGGACCGGTTGAGGAACCAGTTGCCGCGGACCTGGTCTGTTTTCGCAACGGGTTGCCGATCGACGAGCGTCTGACGCGGATCGACGAGGAGCTCTTCACGATCCGCGCGAGCTCGTCGTCAACGGCGCGACAGCCGGCGCGTCCGCTCAGTCGCGACCAGCTCGCCGCGCTACTCAGGGACGAGGTGTTCCGCTATTACCCACGACAACCGGCGCCTCTGCGGCCGGAGTGGGGCGCGGAGTCGACGCTGCAGGGTCGGCGTGTGCAGAAGGTCAGCTTCACGTCTTTCGAGGGGCTTCGGGTCAAAGGAGCGTATTCGCGTCCATCGCGGGTCTCTTCCGAGACGCGGCTCCCTGCCGTCCTGGTCGTGGATCACAGGAAGGGCATTCCAGTCTGGGGCAACGAGCAGCCGCTCGAGCGCAATCAGTGGGGCGACCGTGCCGTGCTCATCATCGAAACGCTGGACCGCGGCAGCCGTGCGCTGGAACAGAATCTCCGCAGCTTTAGCGATGACGATCTCCTGCATCACATGAAGCGCGAAGCGATGGTGGCTGGAACTACCCTCGAGTCCATGCAGGTGTACGAAGTCCTGAGGTCGCTGGAGTTTCTTCGGTCTCTCTCAGGGGTCGATCCTAAGAAAATCGCAATCCTCGGCAAGGGTGAAGATGGCGTCAACGGGCTGTATGCGGCCCTCCTCGACGGTCAGACCGAACGCGTCGTCCTACAGTCACCACCGGCCTCTCACGTTCAGGGGCCGCACTATCTCGGAGTGCTTCGGTACACCGACATCGCGGAAACAGCCGGCGTCATGGCCGACCGGGTGAGGGTATACGGCGAAGTTCCCGGCGTGTTGCGGCCAGTGAAGTTGTGCAAGTCGCTCGATGCGTGTCTCGGTCAGGAACGACCATGAAACCGCTGAAACCAGGAAGCGCGGCCTTGTGGTCGCTGCAGATCGACCTGTTCTCGGCCCGGGCGCTGGTCTGGATCGCGAGCGTCGGGCGCGACGCGGAGCTCACGCCACAGGCTCACATCTACTTCTTCGATCGCTATCGAAGACTCGCCGAGTATTACCGAGCACACGGCAGGCTCGTCAGGGCGAAGCGCCTTCAAGCGAAAGCGAACGAGCATTATGAGGCGAGCGGCAGCGACGGTCCGCCATATGCCGCCGCGATGGCAATGCCGCGGCCGAGACGATTTGTACGAGTCAGCGCGATGGGCACCCGGCGGATGGACGAACCGGATGATGCGGCGTAGCGCCGGTATCTGAACCTTTGGCGACAGCTGGTATCTAACAAACTACGGTTCGGTTCGGCTAAAGCCGGACGCTACATTCGACTGGAGCTAGACATGTTCAGGCCAAGCGCGCTGAAGTCGGTGCTGTTCGGGTTGGTTGTGGTTGCTGGAGCCTGGCTGCTGATCTGGAGCGGTCTTCTGTATCGTGCGCTCTGAGCTCCTTGTACATGATCGTCGTCGGCTCCAACTCCGACGTCGTCGACCCACGCGCGAAGCGCGGGATGACGCCAACGGTCTGATAACCCAGCGAACGATAGAGCTCCTCGGCTGCGCCTCCAGTCCACGTGTCGAGCGTCAGCAGTGTTCGGCCAGCAGCGAACGCAACGGGCTCGACGGCGATCATCAGCGCGCGCGCGATGCCGCGGCGGCGCGCCTCGGGATGCACCAACAGCTTCGTCACCTCGGCGCGGTGCTGCTGGTTCGGTGCCCACGCAAACTCGATCTGGACGGTGCCGACGATGCGCGTGTCCTGACGGGCCACGAGCACGCGTCGGGTCCGTTCGCGTACGCCCGGCAGCACCTTGTCGAGCCAGAACGCACGTCCATCGTTCTGCGAGAATGGGACGACGAAGCTGACGCCGGCGCCGTCATGGACGACCGCGTGCAGGATCTCGCCGAGCATGTCGAGATCGCGCTCGACCGACGCAGCGTCGGATCGATCGGGACGCCATTCTTCAATCTCGGTGTTCGGCGGCGAAGCGATCTCGTTCATGGGTGGATGATCGCGACGATGTATCGCGCCTCGCG
>Ga0075418_10007446_pt1 | contig 12336 bp, 10 predicted proteins | sample SoiMetdeltSBSDD2_FD_81776 | JGI IMG/M metagenome (GOLD analysis project Ga0075418, IMG submission 81776) | Bulk soil microbial communities from a Populus tree surrounding site in Tennessee, USA - Soil MetaG P. deltoides SBSDD2 | ecosystem: Environmental > Terrestrial > Soil > Tree plantation...
CTCGATGCAGAGGATCGCCGCGCCCGCCATCGTCGCGGCGAGCGGCTGCGCGCCGCCCATGCCGCCGAGGCCGGCCGTGAGGACCGTCCTGCCCGCGAGGTCGGCGGTGCCGAAGTGCGCCTCCCCGGCGGCGGCGAAGGTCTGGTACGTGCCCTGCAGGATGCCCTGGGAGCCGATGTAGATCCAGCTCCCCGCGGTCATCTGGCCGTACATCGTCAGCCCCTCGGCCTCGAGCCGCCGGAACTCGTCCCAGGTCGCCCAGCGTGGCACGAGGAGCGCGTTGGCGATGAGCACCCGGGGCGACCACTCGCCGGTGCGGAAGACACCCACCGGCTTCCCGCTCTGCACGAGGAGGGTCTCGTCGTCCGCGAGCCGCAGGAGCGTGCGCACGATCGCCTTCAGGGCCTCGTGGTCGCGCGCGGCCTTCCCCGTGCCGCCGTAGACGACGAGCTCCTCCGGGTGCTCCGCGACCTCGGGATCGAGGTTGTTGAGCAGCATCCGCAGCGGCGCCTCGGTCTGCCACGACCTGGCGTGCAGGTCGGTCCCGCGCGGTGCCGCGATCCGCGAGAGGTCGCCGCACAGCGACTCGACGAGGGCCTGGGGCGACACCGTGCGGCTCAATTGAGAGCCCCGATCTCGCGCTCGGCGGCGCCCTGCACCGACCCCGAGCGGATCGCGTCCGCGACCCGCTCGATGTCCGCGCTCAGCGAGCGGTCCTCGACGAGACGCTCGGAGAGGGTGCGCACGAGATCGTGAACCGCCTGGACACCCTCTCCCGGCCGTAGCGGGGCGAGGAACTCGATCGCCTGGGCGCCCGCGAGCAGCTCGATCGCGAGCGCGCGCTCGGCGTTGTCGAGCACCTTCAGCGCCTTCAGGCCGGCGGCGTTCCCCATCGAGACGTGATCCTCCTGGCCGGCACTCGTCGGGATCGAGTCGACGCTCGCGGGATGCGCGAGCACCTTGTTCTCGGAGACGAGCGCGGCCGCGACGTACTGCGGGATCATGAAGCCGGAGTTGAGCCCTCCCTCCTCGACGAGGAACGGGGGCAGCCCCTCGGACAGGCTCGGATTCACGAGCCGCTCGGTCCGCCGCTCCGAGATGCTCGCGAGCTCTGCCGTCGCCATCGCCAGCACGTCGAGCGCGAACGCGACCGGCTGGCCGTGGAAGTTCCCAGCGGAGACGATCTCGCCCTCCTCGACCAGCACGAGCGGGTTGTCCGTGGCCGCGTTGAGCTCGACCGCGACCGTCGCCTCGACGTAGGCGAGCAGGTCGCGGCACGCGCCGTGCACCTGGGGTGCGCAGCGGAGCGAGTACGCGTCCTGAACCTTGTCGCACCAGCGGTGCGACTCGATGATCGCCGACCCCTCGAGCAGCCTCCAGACGTTGTCCGCGGCCTCGCCCTGACCCCTGAGCGGGCGCGAGCGGTGAACGGCGGGCGTGAAGCTCGTGCGCGAGCCCTGGAGTGCCTCGAGCGTGAGGGCACACGCGAGATCGGCCGCCCGGGCGAGGCGCCTCGCGCGGACGAGGCCGAGGGCGGCCATCGCGGTCATGAACTGCGTCCCGTTGATCAAGGACAGCCCTTCCTTGCTCGCGAGCCGGATCGGCTCGAGCCCGACGGCGCGGAGCGCGTCCACGCCGGGCATCCGCTCGCCGGCGACGGTCGCCTCCCCTTCGCCGACGAGCGGCAGGGCGAGGTGCGCGAGCGGGGCGAGGTCGCCGCTCGCACCCACCGAGCCCCGGGCGGGGACGACGGGGACGAGGCCGCGGTTCAGGCACTCGACGAGCAGCTCGACCGTGGACACGCGTGCCCCCGAGTACCCCTTCGCGAGCGCATTCGCGCGCAGCAGCATCGCCGCGCGCACGACCTCGTCCGGGTACGGCTCGCCGACGCCGCACGCGTGGCTGCGCAGCAGGCGAAGCTGCAGCTCCTCGGACTGCTCCTCGGGGATCTGCGCGGAGACGAAGCGCCCGAAGCCCGTGTTCACCCCGTACGTGTGCTCGCCGCGCATCGAGTCGAGCAGCGCGCGAGCATCCTCCATCCGGGCTCGCGCCGTGTCGGCGAGCTCGGCGGGCGCGCGGTGCACGGCCACATCCCAGACGTCCTCCAGGGTCAGGTCCGCTCCCGTCAGGACGATCGTCCGCGGCACGGCCCGAGTCTAGAGCGCGAGCAGTCGCTCGAGCGCGCGCCTCGCGTCGACGCCCGGAACGTGAGCGCCGGCGGCCGCGGCCGCGTCGACCACGCTCGCCGGAACGAGGCCGACGAGCTCGCCGCCCTCGACCGCGACCCCGCGGACGACCGCTTCGGCGACGATGCGGGCGTAGACCTCGTGCAGCGGCGAGCGCTCCAGGTCGAGCACGTTCATGCTGACCTGGGTCCGGCCCGCCCGCGGCAGGCGCAGGCCGATCGCCTGCACGCCGGGCATCCCGCCACCGGACTCGCGCACGGCAGCAGCAACCTCCTTGGCGACGGACACGTCGTCGGTGGCCAGGTCGACGTTGTAGGCGACGAGCGGAGCCCGGGCGCCGACGAGAACCGCGCCCGACCGCGGGTCGATCGCGCGCGGCCCGAGGTCCGGCTCGAGCTCCCCCGCCTCGATGCGCCGTTCGAGCTCGCGGAGCCCGCCCCTGCGGAAGAAGGCAGGCCGGCGACCCTGCCCCACCTCGCCGTACAGGAACACCGGCAGGCCGAGCTCGGACGCGAGCAGCTCGGCGGTGGCGAGCGCAGCGCCACGGGCGGCCTCCATGCCGTCCGGCACGAGCGGCACGAGCGGGACGACGTCGACCGCACCGACGCGTGGATGCACGCCGTCGTGGACGCGCAGGTCGATCACATCGACGGCACTGGCGGCGCCCGCGACGAGCGAGCGCACGATCGCGTCGTCGTCGCCCGCGAGCGTGTACACCGAGCGGTGGTGGTCGGCATCGGCGTGGACGTCGAGCAGCCTCACGCCGCCCGCCAAGGCACGCCCGATCTCCTCGACGGCGCCGGGATCCCGCCCCTCGGAGACGTTCGGCACGGCCTCGAGCACGATCCGTACCCTACGAGGGCGTGACGGAGAGGGAGGACGAGACGACGCGGCCGGCCGCGGGCCGGGCCCGCACGTTCGTCCGGCTACTCGCGTTCCTGCGCCCCTATCGCGCGTCGCTCGTCGTCTCGTCGCTGCTCGCGATCGGGTCGCAGGTCGCCGGCATCCTCGTCCCCGTCCTGACCGGCGTCGTCATCGACGAGCTCTCCCACGACGCGGACACGAGGATCCTCGCCTTCGAGATCGCCGCCGTCGTCGGCCTCGGGCTGCTGCGCGGCGCCCTCATGCTCGGGAGGCGGCTGATCTCCGGACGGCAGGCGCTCGCCGTCGAGTACGACCTGCGCGACGAGCTGTACGGTCACTTCCTCCGCCTCTCGTTCGGCTTCTACGACCGCAGCCAGACCGGCCAGCTGATGTCGCGAGCGACGATCGACCTCCAGTCCGTCCGCTTCTTCCTCGGCTACGGGCTCATCTTCTTCGCCCAGCACGTGGTCACGATCGTCGTCGTCTCGGCCGTCCTCCTCGTCTACAGCTGGCAGCTCGCGCTCGTCGCGCTCGCGATCACGCCGGCCGTCGTCCTCGTCGCCTATCGCTACAGCCAGGTCTCGCACCCCGTTCTCCGCGAGGTCCAGCAGCAGCTCGCGGAGGTCGCCACGGTCGCCGAGGAGTCGATCGCGGGCGTGCACGTCGTGAAGTCGTTCTCGCAGGAGGAGCGCAGGAGCGCCCGCTTCTCGGAGGCGGCGGACGCGGTGTTCGACCGCACGCTCGCGGCGAACCGGCAGCGCGCGTTCTACGTGCCCTTGCTGACGTTCCTCCCACTCGTCGCGCAGGCGGCCGTGCTTCTCGTCGCCGGACGGATGGTCGTCTCCGGCTCCCTCTCGATCGGCGACTTCTTCGCGTTCAACCTCCTGCTCGCGATGCTCGTCATGCCGCTCCGCATGCTCGGGATGTGGGTCGGCCAGGCGCAGCGGGCGACCGCGGCCGGCGAACGCATCTTCGAGATCCTCGACGAGCCCGAGGAGATCGCCGACGCCGAGGACGCACGCCCGCTCCCTCCTGGCCCCGGAGCGCTCGTCTTCGAGGACGTGGACTTCGCCTACGAGCCCGGCCGGCCGGTGCTCGAGGGCGTCGACCTGGAGATCGCGCCCGGGCGGACGGTCGCGCTGATCGGCCGCACCGGCTCGGGCAAGACGACGCTCGCCGCGCTCGTGCCGCGCTTCTACGAGGCGACCTCGGGACGCGTGCTCGTCGACGGCATCGACGTACGCGACCTCGAACGACGCTCGCTGCGGCGCGAGATCGGGGTCATCTCGCAGGACCCGTTCCTCTTCTCGGCGTCGATACGCGACAACATCGCCTTCGGGATGCCGGACGCGCCGCACGACGCCGTCGAAGCGGCCGCGCGCGCGGCGCAGGCACACGACTTCATCCTCGAGCTGCCGCAGGGCTACGACACCGTCGTCGGCGAGCGCGGGATCACGCTCTCCGGCGGTCAACGGCAGCGCATCGCGATCGCGCGAGCGCTCCTCATCGACCCCCGGATCCTCGTCCTGGACGACGCCACGGCATCCGTCGATGCGACGACGGAGGCGCGCATCCGAGCGGGCCTGCAGGAGGTGATGCGCGACCGGACGACGATCATCATCGCGCACCGCCTGTCCACGATCGCCCTGGCCGACGAGATCGTCGTCCTCGATCACGGACGCGTCGCCGCGCGCGGGACGCAGTCCGACCTCCTCGAGGAGAGCGCGCTCTTCCGCGAGATCCACGAGCACGGGCTGCTGCAGCAGGTAGTCGCCGGGTGAGCGCTCCGGCCCGTGGCGGCACGATGGGCACGCGCCTGGAGACGGCCGCGCGCTCGGCCGCTCGATCGGCACACATTCGGCAGGGTCTCGTGCCTGACTCGCCCACGTTGCCCGGTTACGCTCGCAGTGGGTGGTGGGCCGGGGTGCCCCAGAGGGGACCCGCTCGATGAAGGTCTGGCAGGCAGGGAGCCATCTCACGGACGAGCGGGGCGCCCGCGTCGACGACTGGAGCTGGCGGCAGACGCGCACGCGTCTCGGCGTCCTCGTTCGCCTCGCGCGCCCCTACCGCGCGCGCACCGCGCTCGCGGTCGTAACGCTGCTCGGGTTCACGCTGGTCGCGCTCCTGCCGCCGTACCTGGCGAAGCTGGCTGTCGACGACGGGATCTCCGAGGGCGACCTCGGACGCCTCACCGTCATCGTCGTCGGCTTCGTCGCCGCGGGCGTCGCCGCGTTCGTCCTCTCCGGGGCACAGACCTACTTCACGGGCTGGGTCGGCGAGCGCGCCCTGGCCGACCTCCGGATCGACCTCTTCCGGCACCTGCAGCACCTCTCGCTCGGGTACTACGAGCGGAACCGGACGGGCGCGATCATCAGCCGCATCACGAACGACGTCGAGGCGCTCGACATGCTCGTGACCGATGGCCTCTCGAGCCTGGTCCAGAACTCGCTCCTGCTGGGAGGCACCGCGATCGTCCTCTTCTTCCTCGACTGGCGCCTCGCGCTCGCGACGCTGGTCGTGCTGCCGCTCGTGATCGCCGCGACGGGGTGGTTCAGGAGTCGCTCGAACCGCGCGTACCGTCGCGTTCGCGAGCGGCTCGGGCTCGTCACCGCGACCCTCGCGGAGGACATCGCGGGCATGCGCGTCGTGCAGTCGTTCACGCGCGAGCCGGCGAGCCAGGCGACGTTTCGCGGCGTGAACGAGCGCTATCGCGAGTCGAACTACGAGACGGTCGTCCTCAACGGGCTGTACTTCCCAGCCGTCGACGTCCTCGCCTCAGTGGCGACGGCGATCGTGCTCGGCTTCGGCGGGGCCCTCGTCGTGGACGGGAGCCTGACGATCGGCACGCTGCTCGCCTTCACGCTCTACCTGGCGAACTTCTTCGACCCGGTGCAGCAGCTCTCCCAGCTCTACAACACGTTCCTCTCCGCCGCGGCCGCCCTCGACCGCATCACGACCGTCCTCGACGAGGAGCCCGAGGTCGTCGACGCGCAGGGCGCGACGCCGCTGCCCCGCATCGAGGGTCATGTCCGCTTCGAGCATGTCCGGTTCGGCTACGGGAACCTCCCGGAGGTGCTGCACGGGCTCGACCTCGACGTCCCGGCCGGAACCACGGTGGCGCTCGTCGGCCACACCGGCGCCGGCAAGTCGACGATCGCGAAGCTCCTCGCCCGCTTCTACGACCCGCGCGAGGGCCGCGTCACGATCGACGGCCACGACCTGCGCGACGTCACGCAGGAGTCGATCCGCTCGCAGCTCGGCATCGTCCCCCAGGAGGGATTCCTCTTCTCGGGCACGGTCGCCGAGAACATCGCCTTCGGGCGCCCGGGAGCGAGCCGCGAGGAGATCGAAACCGCGGCCGAGGCGGTCGGGGTCGACGCGTTCGTCGCGGAGCTCCCGGACGGCTACGACACCGGGCTCGGCGAGCGTGGCTTCCGCCTCTCGCTGGGGCAGCGCCAGCTCGTCGCGTTCGCCCGCGCGCTGCTCGCCGACCCGCGCATCCTGATCCTCGACGAGGCCACCTCCTCGGTCGACATCGGCACGGAGCGGAGGATCGAGCGCGGCCTCCGCCGGCTCCTCGGAGGGCGTACGGCGTTCGTCATCGCCCACCGCCTCTCGACCATCCGGGGCGCCGACGTCATCGTCGTCCTCGACCACGGCCGGGTCGTCGAGCAGGGGACGCACGAGCAGCTCATCGCCGCCGGCGGGGCGTACACGCGCCTGTACGGAGACTGGGCGGCCGAGGTCGCCTGACGTCGTGAGGCTCTAGGCTTCGGACGTGGCCACCGACGGCGACACCGAGCAGGTCCTCGAGGAGTCGCACGCGCTCGACAGCGCGTACGCGACGCTCCTGAGCCCGGAGGAGGCCGTCGCCGCGATGCACCTGCGCGTCCCCGCCCGGGGCAACCGGAAGCTGCGGCGACTGCTCGAAAGGGTCGACGCGGACGCCCAGATCAAGGGCTGGTGGCACGTGACGAACGTGAACGCGGTCGCGCGCCTCGAGATCAACGACCACTCATGGGTCCACATCCAGATCGTCACGAACATCGCGCTGAAGCTCCTCCGCCAGCTGACGAAGAACGGCGTCGAGCCTTCGCTCGTCGGCGACTACCGGCTTACCGTCGAGGACTCGGAGATCGTCGTCGTGCTCGCCTCGCTCCTCCACGACGTGGGCATGTCGGTCCACCGCCGCAACCACGAGGACTGGAGCCTCTTCCTCGCGGAGCCGAAGGTGCGGGAGCTGCTCGCCGACCTGTACGACGAGCCCGATCGAACCGTGCTCGTCTCGGAAGTACTGCAGGCGATCACGAGCCACCGCGCCGACGGCGAGCCGCTGTCGCTCGAGGCGGGGATCCTGCGCGTGGCCGACGCCCTGGACATGGCGAAGGGCCGCTCGCGGATCCCGTTCGAGCGCGGCGCCGTCTCGATCCACTCGCTCTCCGCGGCGGCGATCGACGAGGTCCGGATCGCCGACGGGCAGACGCGGCCGGTCGCCGTCGAGATCGTCATGAACAACTCCTCCGGCATCTATCAGGTCGACGGCCTCCTGAAGGCGAAGCTGCGCGGCTCCGGGCTCGAGCCCTACGTCGAGGTGGTCGCGCGCATCGACACCGAGGCCGAGAAGCGCCTCGTGCCCGTGTACCGGCTCGAGATCGGGGAGCCGGAATCGCCCCAGGCCTGACCGGCTAGACTCCCTGCGGCCCGTTGCGGGGTCGTCTAACGGTAGGACGCCTGGCTCTGGACCAGGAAGTTGGGGTTCGAATCCCTGCCCCGCAGCCTCGCAGCGTGCCCGATCGCCGGGACGGGATCGTTTTCTTCCGAGATTACGGTCGTGACACGTTCCTTGAACATTTTGTAAGCGTTTGCGCGGTGTCTCGTGACGCATTCGCTACCGTCTTCTGATTCGTGAGACACGAGCGGCCCCTCGTGGGTGAGGCCGCGCCCCTGTCCCCGACCAGGAGGTTCGACCCTGAAAGCCCTACTCGTTGGCCTGTGCGCGTTCGCTCTCGTGACACAGGCCCTTGCGGCAACGAGCGGCGGTGCCTCGGCGGCGACGGAGCGCGACACGGGTCCCGTCTCCCTGGACGCGAAGCTCCAGCAGAAGCTCGACACGGCCCGTCGGCTTCGCGGCACGGTCCGCTTCTTCGAGAGCCACCGGCTCCTCCTGAGTTCCACCGTGACCGGCCGCGGCGCCCGCGCCTCGCTCACGCACGCGAAGCGACGGCTCGCGAGGGTGCGCCGCGAGATCGCGTACTACCGGCACCTGATCGCGGGGAGAGATGCGCGGCGGGAAGCACGGCGGCTCGCCAAGGCCCCGCCAAGGGTGGCTATCCGCGCCGTCTTCGGGCGCTACGCGGAGCAGGCCATCGGTGTCGCCTGGTGCGAATCCCGCCTCGCCACCACCGCCGAGAACGGCCAGTACCTGGGGCTTTTCCAGATGGGGTCGAACGAGCGGCGCCTCTTCGGTCACGGGTCGACCGCGCACGAGCAGGCGCTCGCCGCGCACCGCTACTTCGTGGTCTCGGGCCGCGACTGGAGTCCGTGGAGCTGTCGCTGGGCAGCGTCCTAGCCGCCCGAGGATTTCGTCGCAAACTCCGCACCGCGCCTGCGGCCCGGGGGTTTCTTTTCGAGCTGCCTTCTGGTAGGGGTCCGGCGACGTGTGGGGACAGCGGAAGCGCGACCGGCTCCGGCCCCTCGACGAGGCCTCGGCGTACGCCCGCTGCCACGGCGACCGGGACGACAACGTGCGCATCGTGAAGCTCCCTCCGCGCCGCGTCCGCTACGAGACCGTGCTCTCGAGCGGCGAGGCCATCCGTCGCGGCTTCGAGGAGCGGCTCGACACCCGCGAGCCCGAGTCCGCGGTCTGACCCCTCCCGGTTCGCTACCCTTCCCCTCCCGGCCCATTCGTCTAGTGGCCTAGGACACCGCCCTCTCACGGCGGCGGCACGGGTTCGAATCCCGTATGGGCCTTTCCGGGGGTCAGGCGCCGAGCAGAAACGGGATGGACAAGCGCGAGCCCGAACCACCGGAACCTCGCGGAGCTCCTTGGCGACGGCGGGAACAGAGTGCGCATCGAGCACTCCGCATCGCCGTCGCGTCCATGCGCACGAAGGGAAGCCGGCGGCCGCTCGCTCGAACGCGCCGACGCCCTCGGCGCGGTCTTCCGCAGTTCGGTCGGACTCTCCAGGAAGCGACGGCTGTCCGACGTCGAGCGCTAGCCACGGACGGACGCCGACGCTCTGTCCCCTCGAAGGTCCGGTAGCGCGTCCACGACGGCGTCGCTGCCTTCTGCGCGACGGCGGCTGATCCCAGGCTGATGTCGGCCGCACTCTTCCGCGCGGTCGGCGTTCACTCGGCGCGGTCGATCACGCAACTTCTATCGGCGCATCACGCTCGTGCTACGCGGCGCTGGCGGACGGCACCGACGACGCCGACGACACCGGGGCCAGCGCCAGCGTCTGCGTGATCACGTCAGCCGCACCGTCGCGTGAGTGGAACTCAGACCACCAGCTCGATCAAGAACACCACCGCCAGAAGGACGACGCCGGCCGTGACCTCGTGCCGCAGCACCACCGCGTGTCGGGGTGGCGCTTGGTCGAGCTCGCTGACGCGCCGGCTACGCCTGGATGTAGGCCCTGATGGGCTGGACGACGCCGTGCTCCTGCATCTTCGCGAGAACGTCGGGCGGTGGGGAGGCGAGCATCCCCGTCAGCGCGTCGACGTCCGCAACATCGGCCGTGATGGCGATGTCGTTGCTTCCGTCGGCGGCGACGTGGTCGGTCACGTTGCTCCCTGTCCCCGACTCGATCGCGGCGGCGCGCTCGGCATGACCTGCCAGCCAGCGGTCCATCTCTTCGACGGCGTGGGTGATGACGACTCTCGGCATGTCGCGTCCTCCTTGTGGTTCGGCGGACCGTACTACGGGCGGGTCTCCGGATCCGCGGACACAAGTGGAGGCTCGCCACGCCTTTCGGCGGCTACCCGCCCTTGATACTCCGCAGACGCCCCCGCTCCTCGAGCAGCTCGCGGCGCAGCTTGTACAGGGTCGACGGGCAGTCGCGTTCCAGGGCCTCGAGGATCGCGTCGTGGTCGGCGATCGTCAGCGGCGCTTCGATCGTGATCCCGCGCTCGATCGTGTCGCGGATCTTCGCCGCCGTCGCGGTGTGGCCTTCTCCCTCGAGGATGTCGGAGAGGAGGCGCGCAACGGGTGCTGTGAGCCGAACGCCGGCGATACGCATCCGCCGACGCTATCGAACGTGCCGACGCCTCGCCTACCCGCGCAGGCTCGGGACAATGACGAGACGTTTCAGGTCCACCCCTTCGGGGGGCCGCCGTCTGGACGCTCGGACAGGTACGAAGGGAGTAGCGTTCGCGACGCCGGGTTTGGGAGATCGGGCGCGGCGGGGGGAAGAACGGCATGTCGGCTGGGGGAGCCAGAGCACGCCTTGGGGAGGCCGTCACGCCCGATCTCGCGGCGTCAGCCTAGAGCATGTCGCGCCCTCGTGGCGCGGCTACGTCACGCGAGCGCGCGCTCGACCTCGGGAGCGAGCCGGCGCGCGAGAGCCGCAGGGCGCATCCAGTCGAGCACCACGTCGACCGGCACCGCGCGCACGCCTGCACGAGCGAGCTGCTCGCAGGCCGGCTTCGCGCGGCGGGGGTCACCGAGCACGAGCACTGCCTGCCACCCCCGGCGCTTCGCGATGCGCGCCGCATCGGCCGCCGCCGAGCGGGTGAAGCGGACGCGGTGCTCGTCCATGCGACGCTCCCACAGGTCACGTTGGCTCGACGAGCGCGCCGCGGTCGCCCGCTCGCCCGAGCCGCGCGGGTGCGAGTACGACGGCCCGACGAGCTCGTGCTCGACGGCCTCGGTCACGGGCAGCGCGAGCTTCCGAAGCTCCTCGATGCGGCGCGGATGCCACTCGGCGATCGTCGCCGCCTCGGCCGAGACGAGCAGTACCCCGACCGTGGAGTCCTTCGAGCCGGGCGGTTCCTTCATGGGCTCACCTCCCGCCCGAAGGATACGCGTCGTGCTTTAGCGCCTCTTCTTGCTCCGGATCTTGCTCTTGCTCGGCTTCGGCGCGGCCTTGACGACGAGCGTCACCGTGCCCGCCGAGCGCACGCGAAGCGCGTCCTGGGCCTCGAATTGCATGCGGTACGTGCGGGCGCGGGTCGGCGTGCCGTAGAGAAGGCCGAGCTGCCGGTCGAAGCGCATGCCACGAGGCAGCGGGCCGCGCTTGATCCTCCAGATCGCCGGCTGGACGCCGCCGGTCGTCTTGAGCCGCACCTGGTAGAAGCGACCCTGGCGCGCGGGCCTGAGCCGCTGAGCGACAACCGCGAGGCGCTCCGCGACCGTAAGCGTTGTCGGGTGTGCGCCGGTCCTGCCCTCCGCGTCGGTCGCGGTGACGGTGAAGGCGAAGCGACCGGCTTCGGCCGGCTTGCCGACGATCGCGCCGGTCGGAGTGAGGCCGAGGCCCGTCGGCATCGCGCCGGAGCTCACGCTCCAGGCGAAGGTCCCGGTTCCGCCCGTCGCGGTGAGCGGCATCAGGAACGGGACGCCGACCTCCGAGGGCGGCGTGACCGCGGTCCCGATCGCGACCCGGTCGCGCACGGTGATCGCGAGCGTCTTCGTGTCAACCTGCTGCGGGTTGATCTCGGCACGAATAGTGAACGTGTATGCCCCCGCGACGGAGGGCGTGCCGGAGATGAGACCGCTCGTCGTGCCCAGCGTCAAGCCGGGCGGCAGCGCACCTGCCTCGACGGCCCAGGTCTTCGAGTCCGGTACCGAGGCGGTCAGCTGAAGCGAGTACGGCGAGCTGACCGTCGCGACGGGGACGCCCGTCTGCTCAGGACCGATCGTGAGCTTCGGGACTCCGGGGAGGATCGTGATGGAGACGTGCTCCTCGGAGTTGTCCCTGCTGCTGCAGCCCGAGCCCGGCGGCGGATCCGGGTTGAAGTAGTCAGGGAGCTTCAGCTCGACCCAGAACGTGTAGGCGCCCGCCTGCGTCGGCGTGCCGGACAGGGTGCCGTTGTCCGCGAGCGAGAGACCGGGCGGTACCGAGCCGTTGGTCGCGTACCACTTGTCGTCCCCCGGAGCACAGATCGGGTCTTCGTCACCGTGGAACTTGATCGAGTACGCAACGCCTTCCGTCCCCGAGGGGCAGACGAGGTCACCGCTCCCGTTCTTCGGGCACGGGTCTTCGTCGTCGATGCTGCCGGCTGACGCGACCGAGACGAGAGCCGCAGCGGCGGCCCAGGCGACCACCACCAGCGGGACGAGACGTTTCCA
>Ga0075418_10007448_pt1 | contig 12334 bp, 17 predicted proteins | sample SoiMetdeltSBSDD2_FD_81776 | JGI IMG/M metagenome (GOLD analysis project Ga0075418, IMG submission 81776) | Bulk soil microbial communities from a Populus tree surrounding site in Tennessee, USA - Soil MetaG P. deltoides SBSDD2 | ecosystem: Environmental > Terrestrial > Soil > Tree plantation...
CGCCGAATATGTGTTCGCCCAGCTGGGCGTGAACGCTGCCAACCTCGCCATTGGCGGCACCGGATTGCTCATCGTGGTATCAGTTGGCCTAGAAACATTGCGACAAATCAACTCGCGCGCACTGATGGTTACCTACGACGATTACAAATAATATATTGGAGGGCAATGCGCGTGGAGACACTTCGAAAACATCGTAAAAAAATACTTTGGCTTATCATTCTTGCGGCTCTCATTGCTATCCTTGCCGCCGCCTTCTGGCCTAGAACTGCCGCTATCAACATAGCCTCGCTCAAGCAACCAACGCAAACCAACGTTACTAATCCTGCGCAGAAAACCCCAGCCCAAAAAGCTGTCTACACAGCACCTCCTAGTCACCCCAGGCAGCTGATTATACCCAAGCTGTCGGTCGACGCTAATATACTGCCCGTTGGTGTGCTTGCGGATGGTTCAATGGACGCGCCTAAAACCGCCTGGGATGTGGGCTGGTATGATAAAAGTGGGTTGCCCGGGGTTGCTACCAACAGCGCGTTGGTCATAGACGGACATGTCAATGACGTGCGTAATCAACCGGGTATATTCTTCACACTAGATACATTAGTAGTAGGCGACCAGCTGCAAATTCAGCGTGGCGACGGACAGCTTTTTGCATATAGCGTCGTTAAAGTCGAGCAAAAGCCTACCACACAAGTAGACATGGCGGCCGTCACGCGTCCAACGACGCCCGGCAAAGAAGCCGTCAACCTCATCACCTGCGGCGGCATCTACAACAAAGCCTCCCACACCTACAGCGACCGAGTTATCGTATTTACCGAAAGAATCAACTAGTCACCCTCTGCATGAAAAGTAAATCCATCCAGAGTCTCGACCTTTACGGCAATACATACCATGTCACCGCTGACCAATTAACGTGGCGTCCCGCGGCATATGCAATTATTGTTGCTGATGGCAAAATACTACTGATGAAGGAGCGTGGGCTATTTCATATGCCAGGCGGTGGTATTGATTTGGGCGAACTACCCGAAGATGGCGTGATTCGCGAAGTCAAAGAGGAGACTGGCCTCACGGTCACAAATCCGCGACTTGCGGGTACGCTCTCGACGTTCTTTACTCACACGCGCAATCCCGCGATGGAAGCCGCGCACGTTCAGTCCCTCTTACTTTATTTTCATTGCGACGTAATCGACGGAAGTCTTTCCACTGATGGCCTAGAGGAAGACGAAAAGCTTTATGGTCTCGAGCCGGAATGGGTTAGTATTGAGGATATTGATACCGTTGCCCTCGGTAGCACTGTCGATTGGCGGCCAATTGCAAAGCATGCTATGAGTGCCTAGTGTCTTGACTGGCATCCATAATCCGCTACAATAGTACTATCAATTTGTTTCGCTTTGAAGAAACCGAAGCGATATTCCTAAAAAACGCTTGCGGCCGGTAGTCTTTTACTGTATAATCTACTACTGTTATCTATGGCTAGTCAAAAGGAAGTAATTAAAATGCGCGGGAAGGTAGTGGAAGCACTGCCTAATACGCAATTTACCGTTGAACTAGAGAACGGCCATAAGATTCTGGCTCATATTTCGGGTAAAATGCGCAAGCATTACATCCGTCTAGTGCCAGGCGACAACGTGGAAGTCGAGATGACCCCTTACGATCTTACCAAGGGCAGAATCGTCTTCCGCTCGAGAGATTAAATTTAACGGAAGAAACTGGAGTTTTATGCGCTCATGAAAGTTCGTGCGAGTGTCAAAAAAATCAGTCCCGATGACCAACTAGTTCGCCGTAAAGGCCGACTGCGCGTCATCAACAAGAAAAAACCTAAGAATAAGCAAAGGCAGGGTTAAGCATGGCTCGAATTTCTGGGGTAGTCATCCCATCAGAAAAGCAAGTGCAGATCGCTTTGACGTACATTTACGGCATCGGTCCACACTTCGCATCGACCATCCTTGCGGCGGCAAAAGTTGAGCCGACCACTCGGGTGAAAGATCTCACCGAGGCTGAAGAACAACGTATTCGCGAATTAGTTGATGCCAACTACACGACCGAAGGCGACCTACAGCGCTTGGTAACTAATAACATTAAGCGTCTTAAGGAAGTCAACGCCTACCGTGGCCTACGTCACAAAGCCGGACTTCCCGTAAACGGTCAACGAACCCGTACGAACGCACGAACTCGTAAGGGTAAAGCAGTTGCAGTGGGCGGAACACAAAAGAAAGCGGCGTCTAAGACGTAGGAAGGATGAGATATGGCAGAAGCTAAAACGACAACTCGCAAGAAGCAGCGCCGATCAGTCCCTTCTGGTCAGCTGCACATTCAGGCAACGTTCAACAACACGATTGTCACATTTACCGACAAAAAAGGTAACGCATTGGCCGCTAGCAGCGCTGGCGCCTGTGGTTTCCGCGGTAGCAAAAAAGGTACGGCATACGCCGCCCAGGTTGCTGCCGAAAAAGCCGCCGAAGCAGCAAAAACACTACATAGCATCAAAAACGTTGACGTCTTCGTCAAGGGCGTTGGGCTGGGTCGTGAAGCTGCAGTTCGCGCAATGAGCAACTTCGACATTACCGTCGACAGCATTAAAGACGTGACCGGCGTGCCTCATGGCGGCGTCCGTCCACGCAAGGCAAGGAGAGCATAGCAATGGCACGAGATACTTCACCAATAGTGAAACAAAGCCGTCGCGAAGGCTACGCGCTTCACCCTAAAGCACACAAAATACTCGCGAAAAAATCTGGCATTCCAGGTCAGCACAGCGGTGGTCGCCAAGGTAAACAAAGCCTTTACGCCACACAGCTGCGTGAAAAGCAAAAAGTCCGACGCACATACGGCCTGTTGGAAAAGCAATTCGCTCGCTTGATGGACGAGGCAACTCGTCGTAAAGAAGGCTTGGCAGGTGAAAACCTGTTGCAATTGCTCGAGCTTCGCCTCGACAACGCCGTGTATCGCGCAGGCTTTGCAACCTCACGTCGTGCCGCCCGCCAATTAGTTGGCCACGGTCACTTTATCCTGAATGGCCGCCGCGTTGACATTCCGTCAATCCGCCTCAAGCCCGGCGACGAACTCGTCGTTCGTCCTAAAAGCACCAAATCTGGTTACTTTTCGCAAATCGACGACATCGTCAAAGATTCTGTCCAAGGTCCATTGAGCTGGCTGAAAAGCGACGCCAAGAAACTAAAGATTGAAATTACCGGTCTACCAAAACGCGAAGAAGCCGAAGTTGATATTAATGAACAGCTCATCGTTGAGTACTATTCACGTTAAGGGTAAGGAGATATATACATGTCAAAAGTAATTCACAATCCACTACTTGCGAACATCGAAGAGCACGACGCCACCAGCGCGGAGTTCCTTATCGAGCCTCTACAGGCCGGTTACGGCAATACCCTTGGTAACAGCCTGCGCCGCGTGCTGCTGTCTAGCATCGAAGGCGCGGCAATCGTTGCTTTCCGCATCGAGGGTGCCTCGCACGAGTTCACGACCGTTGCTGGCGTCAAAGAAGATGTTGTTGACATCATGCTCAACCTCAAAAACGTCCGCCTCAAAGTTCACAGCGACCAGCCCATCGAGCTGCGCTTGGAGAAAAAGGGCGCTGGCGTTATCACCGCCGGTGACATCAAAACCACTGCCGATGTAGAGATAGTCAACCCCGACCAAATCATCGCTACTATCGACGATCCTAAAAAGTCAGTGACTATCGACCTGGTCGTCGAATCTGGCCGCGGTTACCGCACCATCGAAGACTCGAGCATTAGTCGCCTACACAGCGACATGATTGCCCTCGACGCCGTCTTTAGTCCAGTTCTGCGCGTCCGTTACAAAGTAGCCAACACTCGTGTCGGTCAGGAAACCAACCTCGACAAACTGAGCCTGACGGTTGAAACCGATGGGTCGCTGTCGCCACGCGAAGCTTTCGAGCAAGCCGCAGCTATATTGGTCAACCAATACACTGCGCTAGCTGGTAGCACCACTGTGGTTGCTGCACCTGCACTTGGCCAATATAACCAAGACGACGATGGCGAGCTGAATACTCCTATCGAAGAACTAAACCTGACTGCCCGCACTGCCAATGCACTCGTTAACAATGACATTCGCACCGTGCACGACCTCGTGACATTGAGCGAACAAGATTTGCGCGAGCTCAAAGGCTTCGGCAGCAAGGCACTCGACGAAGTTAAAGATAAACTAGCGGAGCTTGAACTCTAATGCATCGACACGGATACAAAGGGCGCAAGTTTGGTCGTGAACGCGACCAGCGCCGCGCGTTGCTAAAAGGCCTAGCCACCAGTCTCGTCATGCACGGCAAGATAGAGACGACGCTGCCAAAAGCCAAAGAAACATCGCGTTACATAGAAAAAGTTATAACCAAAGCCAAAAAAGGCGACCTGCAAAACCGTCGCCAGGTGATTGCTGCCCTGAGTACTCAGATTGCAGCCTTCAAACTGGTTGACGAAATCGCCCCGCAGCTGGCTGGCCGTACCAGCGGACACGTCCGCGTGGAACGAACTCGCATCCGCATCGGTGATGGCGCCCAAATGGCAACCATCAGCTTTGTTGACGAGCTCAAAGCGGTTGCCAAAGAAGAGGTAAAAGCATAATGAGAATTGCAACAAAAACCTACTCGCAAAAACCAAGTGAAGTCACTCGTCGCTGGATACTTATCGACGCATCGTCAGCTCCACTTGGTCGCGTTTCAACCCAAATCGCCAAATACCTGATAGGCAAGTACAAGCCTACCTACACCCCACACATCGATGGCGGTGACTACGTGGTAGTCATTAACGCCAAAGACACTGTGGTAACTGGCGATAAAGAAACGGGTAAAGTTTACTACCGTCACAGTGGTTTCCCGGGCGGCATCAAAGACGCCACCTTGGCTGAAGTCCGCGAAAAATACCCAGAGCGCATCATCGAAGCTGCAGTCAAGGGCATGCTTCCTAAAAACAAGCTGTCACCTGAGCGCATGAAGCGCCTGAAGATTTTCGCTGGCAGCGACCACGCGCACACCGCGCAAACCCCAGAGAAAGTTGAGGTAAAATAATATGGCTGAAGCAACATATTTCTACGGCCTTGGTCGTCGCAAAGCTGCTACCGCCCGCGCCCGCCTATACGCCGGCAAGGGTAGTATCACCATTAACGACAAGCCGGCTGCACAGTACTTGTCAGAGAACAAAACCATGCTCGCCGAAGTAACCGACCCATTGGCGTTGGTTGGCAAGCAAAAAGAGTTTGACATTACTGTGAAAGTGAGCGGTGGCGGCCTCGCTGGCCAGGTAGATGCTATCAAACTCGCAATTGCGAAAGCTATCACTACTGGCCACGCAGACCTACGCAGCACACTGAAGAAAGCCGAGCTATTGCGTCGCGACCCGCGCGAAAAAGAACGCAAGAAATACGGCCTTCGTTCTGCACGCAAACGCGAGCAGTACTCGAAGCGTTAATCACGCACAGAAACTTCAAATACCCCGCACGACCGCGGGGTATTTTGTCATTTATGTTGTCGTCGGCGAGTATTCGTGCTATAAGTAAAGGGATGAGCAAGCAAACCGCAACGTTCACATCTTGGCCGACCGACAGCAATCCTGACGGTTTGTTCCTTGTTTTGACATAACATCACATTGAAAGTAATGAAGAGGCCGCCAGGAAACTGGCGGTTTGTTAAAATTCCAGAACAGCTAGCTAAAATAACCGCGATAGAACGATATACGATATAATGGAGACAATATGACAAAAGCAACTATCCTCACGGGCCTCCGCGCCAATAACGAACTGACTATCGGCAACTATTTTGGCGCCATGCTGCCTATAGTCGACATGGCCAAACAAAAAGCAGGGGAGCACCAAATAAACATGTTTATTCCCGACCTACATAGTTTTACGACGCCGATCGACCATTCACTTTTACAGCAACAGGTTTTACAAAACGCACGGTTATTCGCCGCTGCCGGCCTGCCGCTCGACCATGAAGACATCTATCTTTACCGCCAAAGCTACGTGCCCGCACACAGCGAGCTAACGTGGATTTTGGATTGTTTTACTGGGGTAGGTGAAATGGGTCGCATGACCGAATACAAAGACAAGGCCGTCAAACTCAGCGAAGAGCGGGTGAGCGTGGGACTGTTCAATTATCCTGTTTTGATGGCCGCCGACATCCTGTTGTACGACGCCGAATACGTGCCGGTGGGCGATGACCAGCGACAGCATCTAGAATACACACGCGACATTGCAGCGCGTATGAATAGCAAATTTGGCGAACTATTCACCGTGCCCAAGGCCGTCTCCGAACAGCATGAATTCTTCGGCAAAGACCAAGGCCTGCGTATTAAAGATTTGCAGAACCCGTTGAAAAAAATGAGTAAAAGCGACGACACTGGCAAAGGCGTCATATTCCTAGCCGACGACCCGGCTATGGCGGCCAGAAAAGTTATGAGTGCTGCCACTGACGACCGCGCTCGTATTCATTTTGACCGCGAGAATCAGCCAGGGATTAGTAATTTGCTGGAGATTTTGGCGTTACTGCGTGGTGCCGACCTACAGGCCACAGTCGCCGAATTTGAAGGCCAATCCGGCTATGGTGATTTCAAAAAAGCCGTTGCCGGTGAGGTGGAAAAATTCCTGACCAATTTCCAGGCAAAGCTCGCTAGCCAAGACGACGCTACAATCCTGGCAAAGCTCGAATCGTCAGAACAAGCTATGAATATCACCGCCAATGCCACGCTACTACGCGCGCAACAGGCCGTCGGCTTGCGCCCAAAAGCGTAGCTTATCATGCATAGCAATCAGAAATACGACGCAATTGTTGTCGGATTAGGTGCCATGGGTAGTGCGGCGCTTTACCAGCTGGCACAATCTGGCGCGAAAGTTCTGGGCATTGACCGCTACACGCCACCACACGGCCTTGGCTCGACGCATGGCGACACCAGATTCACGCGCCAAGCTATCGGCGAGGGTGAAGCGTACATGCCTTTGATTAAGCGATCGAATCAACTGTGGCGAGACCTCGAGCGGCAGACCGGTCAGGTGTTGTACGAAAAATGTGCGGACTTATCGTGGGCGCATCAGACATTGGCCAGCACGGTGCGATGGATTTCATACAAAAAACAACAGAGATTGCGGCTGCGCATGGCATCGAGTATCAGATGCTTGATAACGCTCAGTTGCGGCAACAATTCCCGCAACTTAACATCGAGTCAAACGAGTACGCATACTACGAATTGGCCGCCGGCTACCTTCGACCAGAAGCATGCGTCGACGCACAATTGAATCTTGCGCAAGCCCACGGCGCCGACAGTCGGTATGGCGAACGTGTCTTATCGTACACCGCATCCGACAGTGAAGTGACTGTGACAACCGACAAAAATACGTACACGGCGGCCAAGTTGATATTCGCAACCGGCGCGTGGATGCAAGAGTTTACACCTGAATACGCGACTTATTTTAAGCCGTATCGCCAAGTTTTGTATTGGTTTGCCTTTAACGACCACGCTGCCTACGAGCAGTACAAATCTGCGCCAATCACGGTATGGCTATTCGAAAAAGGGAGCAGTGACCAAGTCTATAGCTTTCCAGCAATCGACGGATTTGCAGGCGGCATAAAACTAGCCAGCGAACAGTACGAAGAGGAAACATCGCCCGATAGCATGAACCGCGAAGTAACTCCGCAAGAGATTGAGGCGTTTTACAAAAGATGCGTCAAAGGCAGACTGCACGGCATCAGCCCGCATTGTCTCAAAGCCACCACCTGCCTGTACACTGTCACTCCCGACAGCGGTTTTGTGATTGATTTTCACCCTCAGTACAAAAACGTCATCATTGCGTCGCCCTGCTCGGGTCACGGTTTCAAGCATTCGGCAGCTATCGGCGAAGTTTTGGCGCAACTGGCAATGCGCGGCAAAAGCGACATCGACATATCAGCATTTCGCATCGACAGATTCCCCAAGACGTAAGCCGCGAAGTACGCTATAATAGAGACGCTATGACAATGTCGTCGTTACAATAGGCCATGGCCTGAAAGATACACAATGGTAAAAGTTTCCAGTTCAGACCTTCTCGCGATTCTCCGCCGCTTTGACGTGGCGGGTGACGAAAACGTACCTCGGCATATCGAGCAAGTACAATTTTCTAACCCCGCTGCGCATAGTACGCTTATTTCATTTCGATTTAATAAACGGCAATTCTACGTGTTATTTGACGACACGGCCGAAGACGATACGGCCTACGTGCTGAGCCAAATCCGCACACACAAACAAGACGCCATCGGCGACGTGCTGATAAACCCACACGACCATATCACCACGTATGCGTTGCCATTCAAAGGCAAAGAAGTCTACCTGTTTGCAGTGACGTCCAACAAAAAACGCCTCGACACATTGCTGGCCGAACGCCACCCCGAAACGTCGCGCAGTACCTGGCAAAAACACATCAAAGCTGGGCACATCGCGGTGAATGGCAACGTCCAAACCTCACCCAAGCAAGACGTCACCGAAGCTGACGCCATCGCCATCACCATTCCCGATGCGACCGATTTTAGCACCAACGAACTACCTATTTTGTACTTGGACGACAATGTTATTGTCATCAACAAACCCGTCGGCGTGCTGAGCCATGCCAAAGGTGCTTTGCAAGACGAATTTACCGTGGCTGATTTCTTCCGCCGATACAGCACCTACAACAGCGAGACCAACCGCCCGGGCATCGTCCACCGGCTCGACCGCGACACAAGCGGCGTCATGATAGGCGCGCGCAACACTGAAACAGCCGCTATGTTGCAAAAACAATTCGCTGACCGCCGTACCAAAAAAACTTACATTGCCATCGTCGACGGCAGCCTAAAAGAACATCAAGCCAAAATGGACCTGCCTATCGGCCGCAATCCTAACGCGCCCAGTACTTTTCGCGTCGACGCCAAGGGGAAATCTGCCATCACCCAATACACCGTGCTGGGCGAGACAGCCAAGGAAAGCCTGGTCGAACTCAAGCCCCACACCGGCCGCACCCACCAGTTGCGTGTCCATATGGCCTATCTGCGCGCACCCATCCACGGCGACCGTGTTTACGGCAAGGTCGCCGACCGCCTGTATCTGCACGCCTATCAGCTGGAAGTTACCATTCCCGGTGGCGAGCGCCGCATCTTTACCGCGCCCGTTCCGCCCGAGTTTTTGCAGCCATTCCCCGAGGTTACTATTTAGATGGACATCGTGCTTCACCCGGCATCACGCCTGGTGCTTGAAGCCACCAGCCAAGACTTACCGCACGCCTTGCTACTGCACGGCCAGCGAGGTATTGGCCTGACGACCGCCGCCCAGTGGCTGGCCGGCGACACCCTTACTGACATCATCCGGCCGCAAAATACCAAAGGCGAGACCGACGAACAGGGCGGAACTATTACTATAGAAACCATCCGCCGCCTGTACGACCAAACCCGCGCCAAACGCACAGCCAGGCAAGTTGTGGTGGTAGACGGCGCCGACAAAATGAGCCGTGGCGCGCAGTCGGCTTTTTTGAAATTGCTCGAAGAACCGAACTCCACCACGCATTTCATCCTCACCTCGCACGCGCCAAGCGTTCTACTGCCGACCATCCGTTCGCGCGTACAGGCCGTCGCCCTGCAGCCACTGACCGCCGAACAATCCACCAACCATATTTCCAGCCTGGGTGTGACGGATGTTACCAAAAAATCCCAGTTGCAATTCCTCGCACCCGGCCTTCCCGCCGAATTATCTCGCCTCGCCCAAGACGAAGCCTATTTTGCCGCCCGCGCTAAAATCATCGGCGACGCTCGCGATTTTCTGCAAGCAAGCACCTACCAAAAACTGCGCATCGTCCAGCGCTACCGCGCCAGCAGGGAAGACACCTTGCAGTTGCTGGATAGCGCCATTGCCATTTTGCGCCGCACGCTCGGCGCCAACCCGCAGCGCCAGTTGGTCGTTCAGCTCGACCAACTACTCGACGTGCGCGAACGAATTGCCAGCAACCAAAACATCGCCCTTCAGCTAACGCAATTCGTGCTATAATAACCACATATGTTAGGAATATTTCTTATCGCAATCCTCGGCGCCTGGGCCATTTGGAAACCCCAGACCATCACCGAAGTCGTGACCGACCTGCCGCAAAAAATATCTGAAAAATTAGACCAGCTATGGGACGTCGCCCAGGAATCGCTGCGCGACAAAAAATACCTGCGCGCCGAGAAGGCTCTGCTGACCATCCTGCGCGTCGACGAACGCAACGCCACCGCCTACAACCGCCTGGGTATTTTGTACGCCAAACAACAGGCGTTCAAAGATGCTATAGAATGTTTTGAAATCGCCCAGTCGCTGGAACCAAGCGCTAGTAGCTTGCATAACGTCGGGCTTATTTATTACGAAACCAAACAATACGAAAAGGCGGCCCTGGCATTCGAACAAGCCCTGACCATGGAAAATGACCTAGCCTCTCGCCACATAGCCTACGCCAAAGTACAGGAAAAACTTGGCCACAGCAAACGCATGATAGAATCGTTGGAAAAAGCCGTCGAGTTAGACCCCATCCCGCAAACCCTCAATATCTTGGCCGACGCCTACGACCGCAATGGCCAGGAAGAACTAGCCGCCAGCTTGCGCGAAAAAGCCGCCAAAATGATAATCCCACAGGGTCAGCCGAAACAGGTACGGCAAGTGCGCCGGGTGGTGATGTAGGCTAGGGGGGACTTATGGCTTTGATTTACTGGGAATAGGATATCGCAATCAAAGATTGCTCCTCCGCTTGCTCGAAAAGAAAATACCTACGGTGCTTTCTTTTCTGCGCTGCACTTCGCCGAACTCTACGACTTTCTTGCCCTTGGCAAGAAAGCTTCGCAAGTTCGTATCTTGGCCGCCGCAGGCTCCAAAATAGAATATCCTGTCGGAAGACAGGATATTCTATTTTGGTACTGGGGGCAAGATTCGAACTTGCGAAGGCGAATGCCGACAGATTTACAGTCTGTTGTGTTTGACCGCTCCACAACCCCAGCATATTCCATTACCAGGCAACGACACGTGTCATTGCCTTGACTATGGAGCCGCTTCTCGGATTCGAACCGAGGACCTTCACTTTACAAAAGTGTTGCTCTAACCAACTGAGCTAAAGCGGCGCGATATTTGAAAGTACAGATATAAGTGTACCTAATCTTCGCCTTTTTTTCAATACGCACGTGCACTTGGCTTTTACGGGTGTTTTTGCTACAATTAACCGAGGTACGCCGCGATAGCTCAGTTGGTAGAGCGCTTCCATGGTAAGGAAGAGGTCTCGGGTTCGACTCCCGATCGTGGCTCCATTTTGAGTTTCCCATCTAGCAATCTGTGTCCTTTTATGCTAGAATAAACAAGATTGCAATAATAAATCTAAGTGAGTAAGCATGGCAAAGAAGAAAAACCTCAAGCGTAAATTAGTTGGGCTCGTCAGCGACCTAAGCGGTCACCGCACCTACTACACCACTAAAAACACGCAAAACACGACCGAAAAGATCGTACTAAAGAAATACGACCCTATCGTGCGTAAACACGCAACCTACACCGAGACCAAGAAAAACCTTGGCCGCAACGAAATCAAGCCACGCAAGGGCTAGACGATAGGTGCATATGTGAAAATACCAGGCGAATGTCTGGTATTTTCATAGTCAACAACAACCGCCAGGGTACTATTATGCGGATAGTGTCCTATACTAATAACAGCATGAAACGACTATTCCAACTGCGCAGGCTCGAAGCCATCGCATTTATATCAGGCTTCGCACTGATGGCGTTTGAGTTGGTGGCAGCACGTATTTTGGCGCCTTATATCGGCAGCTCGACCTATGTATGGACGAGCGTCATCGGGGTGATTATTGCATCGCTTAGTATTGGATATTACGTGGGTGGGCGAATTGCCGACACGCACCAGCGGTTGTCTGATATCGCCTGGCTATGCCTGGTGGCGGCGATTGCGGTTGCGATGACGGCGGTTTTTTATCACCCTGTCCTTAGCTGGGCATCAACCAATATCGCTGATAGCCGCCTCCAGGGCGTCGTTGCGTCATTGTTGCTGTTCGCACCCGCAAGCTTTTTAATTGGCATCAAGGCGCCGTACCTGGCAAAACTCAAGGTAACCTCGCTCGACCACACCGGCCGTTCGGTGGCAAGCCTCAGTGCGCTTAACTCCGTTGGCGGCATTGCGGGCGTGTTCGTGGCGGGCTTTATTTTGTTTGGCTACCTAGGGTCGAAGGAAACACTGGCCGTCATCGTTGTTTTACTGATTATTTCTAGCTGGCTGGTTGCATCCACGCATCGCACGACCATTCGCATAGCGGTATCATTAGCGGTTCTAGCTATCGTCCTGCTGCCCGCCA
>Ga0075418_10007449_pt1 | contig 12333 bp, 12 predicted proteins | sample SoiMetdeltSBSDD2_FD_81776 | JGI IMG/M metagenome (GOLD analysis project Ga0075418, IMG submission 81776) | Bulk soil microbial communities from a Populus tree surrounding site in Tennessee, USA - Soil MetaG P. deltoides SBSDD2 | ecosystem: Environmental > Terrestrial > Soil > Tree plantation...
CATACACGGCCAGAACGAGATAACGAGCCTCACCGAGCAGCCCGACACGGGACCGCCCACAAGGTCACCCAAAGTGGGGAGCTAAACCAAGCACGACTGGGGAGTTTCGAAGAGCGCCATCAACGAGAAGTGAATGCGAGCGCAGATGTCCTTGGAACCGTGAGGACCCAGCTCGTGCGTGAGTTCGCGGCCGAAGCGCCTCGACCATCGCGCACCGCGGCGCCACCGCCCACCTGGACACTGTGAACACCGTGGCAAATCTCGCAAGGCTGAGGGAAAGGGCAGGTGATCCGGCAAAGGGTTCGTCGCCGCACAGGACTGCTCGCCGACGGCGACGACGACCGTCATCTGCGGCTCACTTGTGCGGTCTATCGCCGAAGCCGTGCGGCGCGGGGGGAACCTCTTGGCGATCAGTCCCATGCGGACGAGTCCCGGAAAGCCGGGACTCGTCATCGGATTGGCCTGCGAACCCGAACAGCGACTCACCAGGGCGGTGCGGATCGTGGCCGCCTCGGATGTCCTGTTACGGCGAGGTGGTAACGGTCGCGGTGGCGGGCGCCTGCACGTTGGTGCCTTCGTATGTGACGGTGAACGTGGTGGGCGTACTGATCGGGTACGCGATGATTAGTGGCCCGGTGTCGGGAACCGGTTCACGGGTGACGGTCTGGGTGCCGCTGGCCGTGGTGGCCGTGACGGTGACCACGCGGTGGCTGACCGAGGTGGAGCCAAGGTTGACCACGATCGAGCCGTAGTTGGTGCCACGCCTGGTCTTTCCGGGCTGGTACGCGATGGACAGGGAGGTGGGCAGTCGCTCAACCTGGAGCGTGAACCTGCCGTCGGTGCGGATGAAGTCGTCGTTGCCCTGGAAGTGGACCCGGTAGGTCCATGCAGCGCTCCAGGGCGCCGCGTCGGTGAACGAGATGCTGCCGGACGCGTCGGTGACGTACGTGCCGATGAGGGTGCTGTTGACTGAGTCCTCACGGTAGGCGAACAGGGTGGTGCCGGCCGGTGCCGGCGCGGAACCCAGCAGGCGCGCGGTGAAAGTGGTGGGCCGGGTGGCGTATCCGGTAGATGGTCCGCTGACCGACGCGGAGGACGGGCGCAATCCGACGCGGTCGATGAACCTTCGCGAGTCCCACAAGGCATAGGTGCCGATCGTCGCCCGGCTGGCGTCACCGGCCAGGACCAGACCGCTCAAGGTGGGGACGCGCTCGGGCGCGCCGGCCACGCTGGAGGTTTTGATGGGCTGGGGGTTGCCCCGCGCGAAGACAGCGACCATGTAGTCCAGGCCGTTGCACATGGTGGCTACCTGTTGGCCGTCGGCCGACCAGGCCACCGACCGGGTGGCGCAGGTGGTCTCATAGTTGAGCACCGGAGTGAGGTCCGGCGTGGTGGTAAAGGTCTCGATGCCGCGACCGCCGACCCCGGTCACCGCGACCTGGCTGCCATCCGGCGAGACCGCGATGCCGTCCGGGTTCATCATGCCCAGCTTGCGGGCGCCCAGGTGTTGCGGCGTGCCGCCGGTGACGTCAAGCAGCTGCAGGTTGACCTCGTGCATGCAGCACTGGGCCCACAGCACCCGGCCGGGCAGCGCGGGCGAGGTAGACATGATAGGCCGCCACGGGCCGTCGTCGCGCTGGATCGCGCCGGTCTGGGTGTCGAGCACGCCGATGCCGTTCGGGGTGGGCGGCAGTGTCTCCTCGGAGTAGGAGAAGCAGGAGTAGCCGAACACGACGTAGCGTCCAGTTTGGACGACGTCGCCGGGGCAGATGTCCGCGCCCACCGGGTAGCGGGCGGTCACGGCAAGCGTGACACTGTCGACGGCGGCGATCTGGCGGTCGTAGGGAAGGCCCACCCACAGGGTCCTGCCATCTTCTCCTATGCGGATGCCGATACTTCGCCCGATCCCGGGGACCTGGGTCACGGTGTCGTCCGCGTCCACGGCGATCAGTCCTCGCTCGACCGCGCTGACGAAAATGCGATTGCCGTCGGGCGTACCCACCATGGTCCAGATCGCCACCGCCGGCACTTCCACGGCCGCATGGGCCGGCGAGGCCGAGGCGACCAGGGTGCTGGCCACGACGACGAGTGGAACAACGAACGCTGTCCCCCGCTTGCCCTTCATGCTTGACCTCCTTTCTGGCTAGATACTTGCTAGATATCGAACTCGGCCGCGGTTTGCCCACGTTCGAGCGTAGCCAAACCCCAGACCGCGGGCAGCGATCCGTCCGATAGCGATCCGTTCGATATAGACGGAGGGATCCGGTCGTCATCCAGGCCGCGGCGAGGTGCTGACCCAGCCCGCTGCCGCGATCGACTCGAGGTACCGGAAAATGTCAAGACTCTTTAGGCAGTTGGTTCCCGCCATCCAAGAAACGCACACCTACCTCGTTGCCGAACTGACTACCAACCGGTACCCGAGTGACGCTCACACCGCCCAATTGACCGTCGATATCGCACTCTCAGTCGGCAGTGCCTATTGAAACGGGGGTTGCCAGTCTCAGACCGGAACGGTGAGCGAGACGGTTTCGCGAGCGCGATCGCCCGACGTCTCTGAGTAGCGTCAACAACGCGCCGGTGCTCACCTGATCGCACCGCAGTGGTTGCCCGCAGCGATTTGCGGGGATCGGTGTCTTGCATGACTGTCAAGTTGTCGACTGACAGTACTGTGTGACACTTATTCAGCTGTGCGCGGACGCATCGCCAGGCATCGTTTTCTTTCGCGCGGCCAATCCGGCCGCATCAACACATGCGAAAGAGGTATGCGATGTCGATCTCTCGCGCGAGGATGCTCACGGTCGGCGTGTTCACCGCCGCCGCGACCGTTGTCGGACTCGCCACCCCGGCACAGGCGGCCACGATCGCCGACGATGCACCTGTGAAGGCGCCGGCTCACGCGGCCGCATGGCTTGACCCGCCGTCGGTGGATTCCGCTACCGCCAAGACTTCCACGCCGGCCGGCCGGACCGGCCGCAAGGAACGGCCGCCGATGCCCGGCGAGATCACTATCGCCGCCGCCTACTTCTATGGCACCTCGTCCCAGTTCGCCGTGGCGGATGGCATGTTCGCGAACATGACTGTGGCCCAGCCGTTCCTGTCCACCACCGACTTTCACACCCTGGCCGAGCTGGCCGCCGAGTCGGCCGACGGCAGGCAGATCGTCGAGGTCGGCTGGACCGTCGACCGGGGCCTCAACGGCGACACCAACCCGCGGCTGTTCGTCTTCCACTGGGTCGACGGCGTCGCAACCTGCTACAACGGCTGCGGCTTCGTCCAGTACAGCGCCACCATTCGGCCCGGTGCGTGGCTGGGCAACGGGACCCATTCCTTCACCATCCAGCACTACCAGACCAACTGGTGGATCCGCCTGAACAGTGAGTGGATCGGATACTTCCCGGACTCGCTGTGGGGCGGCCGGTACACGCGCACCGGGCTACACCAGTGGTTCGGCGAGGTGGCCGCGAACTTCGGCGCGCCCTGCACCGACATGGGCAACGGCCTGTTCGCCTCGTCCGCGTCGGCAGCGTCGATCTCCGGCATGAGCAACATCAACGGCCCCGCCGTGAACAAGTCGACCTCGGCCACCACACCCGCCTACTACAGCGCAATGTCGACCGGATCGACAAGCATGCGCTACGGCGGACCCGGGGCCTGCTGACCCAGTTCCCCCAGCGCTTTCCGATCCACAGCGCTGGGGTGGATCAGCTCCAGATAGTGACGTAGACCGGCGGCTTGAAGCGCGTGCGTGCTCGTTGAGCGTCGTGTGCCGGGGGGCCGGCCGAGGCTGGCCCCCCGGACGTGCTAGAAGTGCAGGCCGACGAATTGGATGGTGCCGGTGTCGGCGCCCGCGCTGTTTCACTTTGAGTTTCCAGGCGCCCAAGGTCTGTTCACCGATGGCGTTGTTGACGACGAACCTAGCACGGACATCGTCGCTGGAGTCGGGTGTCTCGCGGTGTCCCGTTGCGGTCACGGCACAGCACCGCGAGCCTTCGTGGCGCACGCAATCCTCGGCCGAACCGGACAGCAGTGCCGCTTCCGAGGTGGTGGGCGTGACGAACACGATTCCGCGCGCTGACGCACGCGACGACGGAGTGCGTCTGGCGACTAGAGCCAGATGTACTCCTCCGCGATGGCTCCATCGCGCCATTTCGCCACGGTCACCATCCTGCTGCCGTTCTCGAACTGTCCGACCACACAGGTCCACTCGCTCGATCCGAACTTGATCGGGTGCTCCACGACTTGCGGCGGTGTCCCCCCACTCGCCTCGACCAATGCCTTCATCGCGGCCACGTGCTCGCCGATGCCGTGGGTCGTCGGCTGCCCGCGGACTTCCACGAGCACGTCGTCGGTGTGCAGCCGGGTGAACCGGTCACCCCAGTCGGCGCCGTTCCACGCCTGGAAGTCGAGCTCGTGCATGCTCTTGAGGTTGCTGGCCACCTGGTCTGTCATGATTCGAGAATATGGCGATTCCCTTGGCCGGTGTCTGGATTTCCGGGATCGGCCCTTGGCGGGTTAACCGTCGCGCCGCGTGCTCGCAGTGTTGCGCCATGGCCCAAGTCAGAGCCCGACGACCAGCCCTGGCGACATGCATAAGCACCAGGCCTACTCAGCGCTGGTCCGCTGTGTTTGATGAGCATGCTGATGCTCGGACGGCTAGGAGGTCACGGAAGCGACCGGCGACCCGGAGCAGGTGCAGAGTGCGCGTACGGGCCGCGACTTCACCCCTGCGGGGTGAGGCGACCGCTGATCGGAGATTCCTACGATTGCCGCAACCGATTGCTGCAACCTCATCGGAAGGAGCACCGTGAGCGCGCCGACGAAGACTAACGCCCCGCCGATCGTGCTGATCCACGGGCTGTGGATGACCGCCCGAAGCTGGGACCACTGGGCGCAGTACTACCGGGCGAAGGGACATGAGGTCATCGTGCCGACGTACCCGGGCTTCGAGATCGAGGTCGAGGCACTGCGCGAAAAGCCCGAGGTCATCGCCGAGGCGTCGGTACCTGCAACGGTTGACCATCTCAGCGAGGTGGTCGAGCGCCTGGACCGTCCACCGATCATCATGGCCCACTCCTTCGGCGGGATCTTCGCCCAACTGCTGGTCAACCGAGGGTTGGGCGCCGCCGCAGTGGTGATCGACTCGGCGCCGCCCGAGGGTGTGCGGGTCAACCCGCCGTCCCAGATCAAATCCTTGTTCCCGTTCCTGGTCAACCCGGCCAACCGGCACCGCGCGGTGAGCTACACCAAGGAGCAGTTCCACTATGTGTTCGCCAACACGGTCAGCCGGGAGGAGTCCGACGCGGCGTACGAGCGCTTCCACATCCCGGCACCGGGCAACTGGGTGTGGGTCTATGGCCTGATAGCCAACTGGAAGCCCGGCCACCAGGAGACCTGGGTCGACTACGACCTGGACGACCGTGCGCCGCTGCTGTTCATCATGGGCGGCAAAGACCACCTGATGCCGCCCTCGGTGAACCGCTCCAACGCCAAGAAGTACCGCAGCTCCGAAGCGACGACTGAGACCTACGAGTTTCCGGACCGCCCACACTTCACCTGTGGCCTGCCCGGATGGGAGCACGTCGCCGACTACGCGCTGCAGTGGGCGACCAGCCACGCGCGAACGCCGCAGAACTGACCAACCGCAGACAGCGGCATGAGGTGCTCCGTCCAGCAAGCGCCGTGCCGCGAAACCGGACTGGCCCACCTGTGGACAGATCGCGGTGCGGCTCGACCTCCATCACGATTCGACACTGGCCACCTACCATCGGGCAACCTACGCGGCCAGCATCGAACAAGACGACATGTTCGAGTTCCACCGCGATGACTTGGCGCGGATGTTTGACGAAGTTCCGGGATTTCTGCCGCTCCTCCAACGGTTTCACCATGTCTTGAAGCGCTTCAGCGACCCGGGGCCCGTTTCTTGACCTCCTGAAGCACCCAGCCATTACCGTCCGGGTCGGTGAAGGTCGCGTAGGAACCGTAGCCAGCATGGTCGGGGTGTGGGCCGGCCAGCCGCTTCGACTGGGGCGGATAGCTCACGGCGCCTGCCGCTTCGTGGCCGTGGTAGAAGAGGCCATCCTCATCGTGGAAGATCTCATGTACCTCGATGCCGCGGTCGATCAGGTCAGCGCGAGACTTTTCAATGTCGTCAACGAACAATCCGGCGACTCGGTGGGCGCGGCCCGATCCCACGACGCGTTGAGCATGGTCAGTGACCAGGAAGGTAACCACGAGGAAGCGCTTGTCCACGCCCAGGAGTCGCTGCGCCGGCACCGGCAACTGGGGCATCGGGCAGGCCAAGCACGAGCGCTCAACAACACAAGCTGGATCCATGTCCAGCTCGGCGACCACGAAAGCGCCCTTGCGGTGGCGGCGCAAGGGCTGGCGCTCTACCGCGAGCTCAACGACGACAACGGCCAAGCCGATTGTTGGGACAGCCTCGGATACGCCTATTCCCACATCGGCGAGTTCACCCGGGCTAAGACCTGCTACGAGCGGGCCCTGGCCCACTATCGCAGGCATGGGGACCGCTTCTACGAGGCCGACACACTCGCGCATCTCGGTGACAGTCATCACGCTGCGGGCGAACTCGAAGCCGCGCAAGCGGCATGGCAGGAAGCTCTATCTATTTTGGATAGTCTACAGCATCCCTTCGCCGAGAGGATACGCATGAAACTGGCCGGACCAGCCTGGTTATAGCAACTTCGCTGATCGATGGGTTACCGGCGGCCCTCGTAGAGAGCAATCGAGGAAATCAAATCCATCTCATGCGATTGCTCCGCCGAGGTTCTCCGGCCCGTACCACGTGCCATAGGCTAGCCACTTGTGCCACAGCCCACCATCGGTGCCTTTCCAGAATACGTCGACGATGCCGTTGGGCTGCCCTGCCGCGAAAGGTGAGCTGCCAAGCGGTCCGCTGCCCAAGGTACTGAAGCCCAGCCACGCTGTCCCGGTGAATGTCTTGTGCCACAAGTGGTTGTCGGTGCCCTTCCACAACACCTCCAAGCCACCGTTGGCGGTGGCCACCGCGGTGGGCTTGGAGCCCAACTGACCGGCGTTCAGGTCCACCGGTGCGGACCAGGCGCCGTTGTTGCGCACCGTCCACAGTCCGCCGTTGGTGCCCTGCCAGAACACGTCCACGATACCGCTTGACTGACCCACCACCTTCGGCGTGCCGACGATCGAACCGCCAAGCGTCGCATACGGCTCCCACGATGACCCGTTGAACCTCTTGTGCCACAACGCGTTGTCGGTACCTCTCCAGACCACCTCCAGCCCGCCGGCGGAGGTCGTTGCCACCTGCGGGTCCGAGCCCATCGTGCCGACGTTCATGTTCTCCGGCCCATACCACGCGCCATAGGCAAGCCACTTGTGCCACAGCCCACCATCGGTGCCCTTCCAGAACACATCGACAATGCCGTTGGGCTGGCCGACCGCTACCGGTGCGCTGCCCAGCGGTCCGCTGCCCAGGCTGACATGTGGCTGCCAGCTGGAGCCGTTGAAATGCTTGAGCCACAGGTGGTTGTCGGTACCTCTCCAGAACAGGAACAGCATTCCACCGGTCGTCGTGGTCACCACGGGTTCCGAGCCCACCGTGCCGACATTCATGCTTTCCGGTCCATACCAGATACCGTTGCTGAAGAACTTGTGCGAGATGCCGCTGCCGGTGTCCCGCCAGAAGACGTCGACTAGGCCGTTGTCCTGCGCCACCGTCGTGATCGGTGCCCTCCAGGCGACGCTGTCCGGGTACCAGTGGGCCGGCTTCGGGTTGGTGGTGAACCAGGAGGTCTGCTGGTTCGCGCCGGTAGGCGCGAACGAGAAGTGCACATGGTCGGTGTGCGGGTTCGTCCCGCCGTAGGGCCCCCAATTGGCGCTTTCCGAGGAGAACTCGACGATTCGGCGATTCCAGATGATGTAGCGGATGCCAAGCCTGCGAGCCATGGCATGGGGTTTACCGTTCTCATCGGCGTTGAACAGCCAGTCGGTCACCAGGTTGGCCTTCGCCAAGTCGTCGGCGTCGTTGGCGCTCACCATCCAGTCCCATGCCCTGCCGTCCGCGTGGTCGGAGTAGGTCGTCGTCCCGGCTATGTATCGGCAGCTGTAGATGTTGCCGGCGCCGCCGCCGATGCGCGAAAGGACCATGTCACGGAACTCGACAACCCCGGGCCGCGCGAACCCGCTGCACGAGGTCACCGCCACCGAGGGGGGATAAGGGTCGGGATCAGAGGCGGTGGCCGGTGAGGCGACCAGCATCATGGCCAGCGTGGCGATGCAGGCAAAGCGCAGAGCCTTCAATAACATGACGTTCCCTTCAGGCGGCGTGCCAGGTCCGTCACCCGGCGGCACTGGTGTCCTATCGCGACAGTACCCAAGCCCGCAGCCATGCGCTGCCCCGAAGAAACGCCCGCCCGACCCGCCAGAAGCAACTGATCGAAGGCCACCGCACCCAAGGCCGGAAGCAAGCACTCAACACCCTGTCCGCAGCATTCAAGGCCGTATCCCCGAACAGGGCCATCTAGGTCGGAGCCAGTCGCGGGAGGATCTCCGTCTTGACGATTGAGATCGCGCCTTTTCACTCGCTGGTCGTTGGCCGAGGCGATCGTGCGGCGATCTCGGCCGGGATGTCTGAGAATTTTGATCCTTGATAGACCACCCTATTCGGACGGCTACGACCGGCCTCGAAACGGAAGGCGCGGTGGATCGAGTCGCCGCGACCGGTTGAGCACGTCGACGATGGACTGTTCAGGCCCGGACACCGGCTGGCCCTCACGGGTTCGGATGCCGCCATATTCGCTTGACGTTTGCCCAGACCGGTTGCGGTCCAAGGATTGTGCAAGGTCACCTACCAGGTCGTTGCCGGACACTTTCGTACGCGGCCCGGTAAGCGCCCGGCCGCGAACCTCCACCTGCATAGCAGAGCATCAGAGGCCCACCTACACCGCCGCCAGACCATCACGCCCCCAAGGCGGTGCCCTCAAGCGCCATGTAGGTGGAGTAGAGCAATGACCAAACCCAGCCTGTACCAAGACTTGGTGCCTAGCGGAAAGGTGAACACGTGAGCTTCCACCAGGTGATCGCGGCGATCGTTCGAGGCGTCGATGTCGCTGGCGTGTCTACGATCGCAGGTGGCATCGGGTTAGCCGTGGTGCTGTCCGCAAGCCGGCTCTGGCGGCGTCAGTCCCATGTGTACCGCCGCTTTCGCCAGGACGTAGGCCGCGCGATCCTGCTCGGTCTCGAACTGCTCGTCGCGGCCGACATCATCCGAACCGTGGCTATCAGCCCGACACTGGAATCTGTCGGGGTCCTTGCAGGAATAGTGCTCGTCCGAACGTTTCTAAGCTTCAGCCTGGATGTCGAACTGACAGGGGCGTGGCCGTGGCGACGCACCAGCGCCACCGCCGGCCAGGACCCCAACACCTGCGCCGATCCGTCGAGTCGGCAGCCAGGGGTACCTTGACCGCCACCGCGTACAGCCAGGGTCGCGGCCACCGCCGGCCGGGCCGCAGTCCTCTGGCTGTCACCAACGAACCCGCACCGGACGAAGATCGCGAGAGCGAGCCGCGGTCCGCTCGACGTCCACAAAACGAACCGCCGTCTCAGGCGCCAGCGGGGGTGGGTCTCACGGCACCGGGTCGTTCTGGGTGGTCTACTGCTGGTCGGGCGACGTTTGGTTGCCGTGCTTGTCTGTGGTGGCAAGGGTGGCGGCGACGTTGTCTGCTTCGGGTACGCCGAGTTGTTGGTACAGGTGGAGGGCTCGGCGTAGACGCTGCGCGCGCCAAGGATTGGTGGGCTCCACGATCGTAACCGGTTATACTGGTTACGTGCCTACCGGTCAGTGGTTCGTCGACAGCAAGGGAACGCGCTGGTTTTTCGACTCCGGCGCGCTGTCCCTGGACTTCGGCTACACGGGCGACTACGGCTACAATATCTCTGCATGGAAGCAATTGCATTCCGTCGATGACCTGGCCGGATGGTTGACCGGACGGTTCGGCGCTTTGCAGGTGGCGGTGACGGCCGCCGAGCTCGCCGACGCGCTGCGGCTGCGCGCCGCGATCACCTCGGTGGCGAGGGCGGTCGTTGACGGCATCCAGCCGAGAGCCGCCGATATCGACCTCATCAACAATGTCGCGGCGACTGCGGACATCGCGCCGGTGCTGGCCGGTGGACACAATAGATCGCAGCTGGTCAGCGTTGCGCGGGCGCTGTCTACCATCGCTCGCGACGCGGTCGCGACGTTCAGCAGCGGACCCGGCCGGATCCGCCGCTGTGGCTCCGATAACTGCGCGCTGATTTTCCTCGACAGCTCGAGGCCTAATTCTCGTCGTTGGTGCTCGATGCAGCGCTGCGGCAACCGCACCAAACTTCGTACCCATCGCAACCGGACCAAAGAGGTCACACCATGAGCACGATCACTCACATCAACCCGGCTGACCTGCATACGAATCCCGCGTTCTCGCAGGGCACCCTTGTCGAGTCAGGGCGGACCCTCTATGTCGGCGGGCAGAACGGCACCGACAAGAATGGCGACATCGTCGAGGGCGGCCTGGCCGAGCAGACGTCGCAGGCGTTGAAAAATGTGCTGAGCGTGCTGGCCGCCGTCAACGCCAGTCAGGAACACGTCGCGAAGATGAATGTCTACCTTGCCCCAAACGCCGACGTGCAGGAGGGTTTCGGTGCCAGCATGAAGGTCTGGGGCAACCATCCCACTGCGATCACCGTACTGCGGGTCGCCGAATTCGCCCGACCGGGCGTGCTGGTCGAGATCGACGCGATCGCGATCTTGCCATCCTGATCCGGGCTGCCAAGCATGACGGCATCGGCGGGACCCTCCAGGTCACGCCGGCCGTGGTGATCAGCTCTTGGCTACGATGGCCGCGACTGGCTGGGCTGGAAGGCAACGACTACAGCACCGTTTACCTCCCCTTGTCGGCGCAGGGGGTTCGGGTCGGCCCGATGTCCAGAGTCGATTCCGCGACAATTTTCCTCTGATCTCATCGAGGCGTTGCTACGCGATCGAGGTTCAAGGTGGAGCGCGTCACAGGTTTCGCGGATCACCTCCACGGGCTCGTGGAGCTCCGCGAATGTTTCGCACGGCTGCCCGAGCTGCGGACCGGACCGACTAGGACGGGATCAGTGTCGTCGGAGCGGATCACGACGGTGGCCCCCGGCCGATGCATCTTCATCGAGGAACCGAATCAAGTCGCAGACCAACCGATGAAGCAATGTGGACAGTGGTCGGTCAGTGGGCGGTCAGCCTGTAGCAGCGCAGGCGCATTTTCGGGCCAACCGCCGAGGACACCATCGGTGACGTGCAAATCGACCAGCTTGGCAGACCTAGGCGGCTCTAGAAGGAAGAAACGAATACTCGCGTTCCTACGCTTCTTGTTACCTGAATGATGGACCCGAGTGCGGCCCTCAAGGTGGTCGTGCAACCGGTTACCGCTTGGCAGCGTCCAAGTCACATGCGCTTTGAGGTACCCGTCGTAGCCGTTGTGGCTGCCCTGCTGCTGTCCGGTTCGCAGCGCGTGGCACCGCCGACGCCAGTTTGCCAGCGCCCGTTCGCCCGCGGCGAGTGGGGCAGCGACATCCGCGTCGATCTGACACTGTCGCAACCGCCATCGGTTGGTCAGACGGCTTCGCTCCTAGTTGAGCTGTGCGCCAAGCGTTCCGGGCTGGCGACCCTCGAACTCACACTGCCGGAAGGCTTTGACTGGGTCACGCTGCCACCCAACTTCTCCGCACACAACACCGTCTCGCACAACCCGGCCAACTTCGGTTGCCTGCACGTTGCCGACGGCACCGTATATCTGGCCGCCCGTGAACCGTGGCGGCTTACCGCCACCGTCAAGGCACGAGCAGACGGGCGGGCCACACTGATCGCCACCGCCAAACCAGCCACAGGAGTAGGCGACACCTCCTTCTACTTCATGACAGCCGGGCCTACGCTGGGCTCATCCTTCGTAGGATTCCACATCGAAAACCCTTCCGGGACAATGGCCGTCACCGACCCGCCGGTCCCAGTCTGCGCTGGCTAGTCTTGCGCGCGACGTTGGCTGTGGTTGCGTTTCGAGAATGGTCAGGCCGACGCCAACGTTGATGGGCGAGCCGGGTAGCCACGTCGCACACGTCAGGCCGGTGCCAGCTCGTTGATCCTCTGAGATGATTCCGGAGAGCGGGTGGGGGTTGTGGTGGGATTTGAGGATCTGATAGGCGCGGTCGGGACAGCCGTCGATACCGCAGGCGTGGCGGTGATCGTGGTGGGCGCCTTGTGGGTAAGCGTGAGTTTCGGGTACCGGATGCTGCGGCGTGAGCCATCAGCGGATAGCTACCGGA
>Ga0075418_10007452_pt1 | contig 12330 bp, 10 predicted proteins | sample SoiMetdeltSBSDD2_FD_81776 | JGI IMG/M metagenome (GOLD analysis project Ga0075418, IMG submission 81776) | Bulk soil microbial communities from a Populus tree surrounding site in Tennessee, USA - Soil MetaG P. deltoides SBSDD2 | ecosystem: Environmental > Terrestrial > Soil > Tree plantation...
TGCTCCCGGACTGCGCCCTATAACAGTTTGACATGCCACGTGTTTTGTCGAGCTGTCAGATGCCTCATCAACGAGCTTCAAAGGGAGTAGACGCTATGGCCTCCATTCGCAAAGAGATCGTTGTCAACACACCGCCTGAACAGGCGTGGGCTGCCCTTCGAGATGTCGGCGCTGTTCATACCCGTCTCGCAAGACAGTTCGTGCTCGACACACAGCTCGACGGCGATTCCAGGCTCGTCACTTTCGCAAATGGCGAGGTGGTTCGCGAGCGGATTGTCGATGTCGACGATCGGGCACGCCGGCTGGCCTATGCGGTCGTCGAATGGCGGACGACCCATCACAACGCGTCTTTCCAGGTCGTAGCTGACGGTGACGGCCGTAGCCGGATCGTGTGGATCACGGACCTGCTACCCGACTCGCTCGCAGACCTCGTTGGCGGCTTCATCGAGCAAGGGTCCGCGGCAATAAAGCGGACGCTGGAAGCCTGAACCGCGGCGCTAGAGCGCTTTTCAGACTGCGTAGAGCGGGGGCTTCAGCCCCCGCGTGGCAACCACCGCGCAGGCTGAAGCCTGCGCTCTACGCCGGTAGGAAAAGCGCTCTAATGGGATGACCTAGTACGGCACGTCGATAAGCCTGTCGCCGGTCCGCATATCTTCTTCCAGAAGATCGAGAAGCGCCTTCGCGACGTGACCTGGCTTTCCGTCGCCGATCGGCTGACGATCCCATTCGACGATCGGCGCGACCTTCACTGAGCTGCCGAGCAGCAGCATCTCTCGGGCGGCGCGCGCGTCGGCGACGGGGATGTCGCATACCTCGACGCCGGCGACGCCTCGTCCCACGAGTCGATTCGCGAGCTCCAACAATCGCAGCGACGTGCATCCAGGAAGCACGCGCTCGAATTTCGGGTGCCGGAATACACCATCGCGCGTAACGAACGCGACGTTCATATTGGAGCTCTCACCCACAAATCCTGACTCGTCGATGAAGACACCGTTGTCGAGCCCCGCTTCCTTCGCTTCCATCTGCATCAGTACGTTGGGCAGGTAATTCGTCGCCTTGGTGATGGCATAAAGCGGCGGCTTGATCGGGTAGGTCGTCGTCATAACCCGCAAGCCCTCGGTGTACCAACGCGCCGGGTACGACAAGCCACCGAAGATCATCACGAAGAAACCGGGCTGCGCGCCCGCGGCCGGGCTCAACTCGAGGCTGCCCGGTCCCGATGAGAGCCAGTAACGGATGGCGCCGTCGCGCAGACCGCTGGCGGCAGTCGTCTTGACGATGATGTCGCGCATCTCCTCGCGAGAGCCGGCGAGCTTCAACTTGGAACGCTCGGCCGAGCCGAGGAATCGATCGAGATGCGCTTCGAGGTCGTAGATGCGCCCGTTCACGATGCCGGCGGTATCAAAGATGCCGTGACCACGATGCACCATGTGATCGTCGAAGGGAATCACCATCAGCGCCGGATCGGTGACGATGCCCCCGAGCTGACTCGAGTAAAACGCGGAGAACTTGACGGGTTGTCTGGACCGCAGCCCACGCAAACCCGCCAGCACATCGTCGGCACTCAGCACCCGGAGACTGACGTTCGAGACTGGCATCCAAACACTCTAATCCCCGACAGGCTGTTGAGTCGACGCCAGACGCTGGAACTGCGTAATCGCGCTGAAGACTTCGAGCCCGATCCCGGCTGCGAACTGCTCGAGCTCGACGATGTTGTGGGTCAAGAAGATCAGCACTGACCCGTCGTTGGGATCGGCCTGCCACCACCCGCCCCAGGCCCCCGGCCAACCCACTGCGCCTACTCCGCCACCGCACAACGTTGGCGCAGCTTTCTCCGGCTCGAGCACAACGGCCACCCCCATTCCGAACCCGTGACCTGCCGCAAAGATGCGGCGGCCAAATGTGGCGGGCTTGGCCCGTTGGCCGTCGGTCAGATGGTTCGATGTCATGAGGGCAAGCGTCTCGGGTCGCAACAGCCGCACGCCATCGACGGCACCGCGCTCCACGAACATCCGCGCGAAGGCAAGATAGTCATTCGACGTCGACCAGAGTCCCGCGCCGCCAGAGACGTAGGCCATGTCCTCAGGCCGCTCGGGCAGCGTCGAGCCACCCGTAGCTGTGAGACGCCTGGTCAACATGCCCTTCTCGTCAAAGCCGTAGAGCGCCGCCCGTCGATGTCTCTTTTCGCGGGAAACGATGAAGCCGGTGTCCTGCATCCCGAGCGGGCCGAAGATCCGCCGCTCGAGCACGTCGCCGAGCGGAGCGTCTTCAATTCGAGCGATGAGCAGGCCGAGGAGGTCGGTCGAGTGGCCATAGTGGAAAGCTGTCCCCGGCTGATCGATGAGCGGTAGCGCAGCGAGCCCCGCGATCCAGTCGTTAGGCGCAACGTGGCTATCGATGTCGCCTCCGAGTGCGTCGGCATAGGCCTTCGCAATCGGACCCGCGTGAAAGTCTCCGTACGTGATGCCGGACCGATGGGTCAGCAGATCGTTGAAGGTGATCGGTCGCTCCGCGGGATCGGTCTCAGTGAGCGGCCCGGTCGGTGAGCGCAGGACTCGCATCTCTGAAAACTCCGGAGCCCATCTCGCAATCGGATCATCGAGCGCGAACCGGCCTTCCTCGAACAGCATGAGTGCCGCGGCGGAGGTAATCGGCTTGGTCATCGAGGCGATGCGGAAGATGGTGTCGCGCTCGACTGGAAGCCGGGCCTCGATGTCGCGCCACCCAACACACGCGCTCTCGATCACTTTACCGTCGCGCCAGACGAGTGTCGCCGCGCCCGCGAGTTGGCCGGCATCGACGATGGCTCCGATGGCGGTGGCTATCGAATCCTGTTGGCCCACCTTGTGCCTCCATCACAGAATATATATTATCTATTTTATAAAATCAGTACATAATCAAGACGCAGCTGCAAACCATTGAATTCCGAAGCGCCTCAACAGCTTTCTCGGCGTCGCCGGCCAAAAGGGGACAAGCGTGCGCGGACGCGCGCCAAGCTCCTGGAAGCCGCGCGCGAATTGATCAGAGAAAAGGGCTATGAGCGCACGACGTTGCAGGATGTCGCGCAGCGCGCCGGCATGACCAGCGGGGCCATCTACGGCAACTTCAAGAATCGCGATGAGCTCTTCATCGCTCTCGCCGAGGTGTACTGGGCACCGATCAGGCCCAAGTTCAAAACCGGTAGCAGCTTCGCAGAGATGATGCGGGCGCTCGCCGAGGCGACGATTGCCGCGATCCCTGAGCGGCGTCTCGCCGCCGGTGGGCGATTGACAGGAATAGCTTACGCGCTGACCCACGAGGAGATCCGCGCTCGCGTGCATGAGATCACAACCAGAAGTTACGACGCGGGCGCTGAATGGCTGCGCGCCGTTGCTGACGAACACGAGATGGTCATGCCGCCCGAGATCCTGGTCCGCGTGCTGCACGCGATGATTGAAGGGCTGGTCTTCCAGAGATTACTGACACCTGAACTCTTCCCCGACCACGTGTTCTACGCGGCCTTTGCGGCAATGGCGAAATCACGTGAGGGTTAGCTACTCAGAACGTGGTATTTGACACTTCCGATTCGGACCTGCAATAACGAGTGGATTCCGTCCCGCATCTCGAAGGAGGCGATCTCATGCGTTCGAGATATCTCGTGAACACGGTCGCGATGCTCACCGCGGTGGCGCTGACGGTACCGGTGATTGCTGCAGCCCAGACGACATCGGCGCCTGCTTCGAACGACAAGGCCGTCCGATCCTGGACCGTGCCGCGGACACCGTGGGGAGATCCCGATATCCAGGGGCTCTGGCCGGCGAACGATATGCAGGGCACGCCCTACGAGCGGCCGGAGTCTTTCGGGACGCGGGCGACGCTGACTGACGAGGAGTTTGCCGCGCGGCAACAGGCGCGTGAGAGGCAAGCGCGAGCCGACGGTGAAGTGTACGTGCCGCAGGGTCAGAGAACCGGCATCGGCGGTCCGTCACACTGGAGCGCGGGAGAGCGCGGCAATCCGCAACGTCAGGCTTCGCTGGTCGTCGACCCACCCAACGGGCGGATTCCGGCGATGACCGAAGAAGGCAAGAAGCGCATCGATCTCGCGCGGAGCACTTACTACTACGACTTCCCGGATGCCGTCGTCGCGCACCCTTTCGAAACGTTCGAGGATCTGGGTCCCTACGATCGGTGCATCACGCGCGGCGCGCTCGCCTCGATGATGCCGACCGCGTACAACATGGGCACAGAGATCATGCAGATTCCTGGCGCCGTGGTCATCCGCAACGAGATGATTCACGAGACGCGCATCATCCCGGTCGACGGCCGCCCCCGCATCAGCCCCAAGATCCGTTCGTATATGGGAGATTCACGAGGCCACTGGGAGGGTGACACGCTCGTCATCGAAACCACCAACTTCAATGGCAAGGTGGGAATCACGCGCAATGGCAACACGCTTCTGACCAGCCCGGATCTCAAGCTCGTGGAACGCATCACACGAGTTGCCGCCGACACGCTCCAGTACGAAGCCACGGTGGACGATCCCCGGACGTGGACACGGCCGTGGAAGGTTGCGCTCCCGCTTAAGCAGCATCCGGAGTACCAGTTCTTCGAGTACGCCTGCCACGAGGGGAACTACGCGATGCGCAACATCCTGAGCGCATCACGTGCGGAGGAGAAGAGCGGAAGCGGCAGCGGCTCGTCGAGCCAGCCGTAGTGCGCTCGGTGTTCAACTCCGTCGCGGCGACTACTTGTACCGCCGCCCGTGTTTGATCACCAACTTCGGATCGCGCAGCACGTTGATATGGCGCAGCGGATCGCCACCGACGGCGATGATGTCCGCGTACTTGCCCGATACGATTGCACCAGAGTCGGGATCGGCCCCCATCGCTCGCGCCGCATCCAGCGTCATCCGTCGTAGCACCATCATCGGGTCCATCCCCAGGACGCGAACCCAGAGATCTGCATCCATCCACGTCGCATGCCTCGCGAGTTCGCCCGCGCTGCCTTCATCGCTGCCGAACACGAGCACGACACCGGCATCCTGCAACTGCGCGATCTTGCGCTTCACGATCGCTTCGGTGTCCGCTCGCGGTTGCCGAGGCTGGTACGCGTCCCATCCTTGCTTGACCTCGGCGACGAGCGGACCCGGCAGTCCCAGGTACGCTTCAGGGTCGTCCAAGATCTCAGGCTTCGAGGCAGTGTAGGCGCTATTCAACAGATTGTTTGCTCCCACCGTCGGTGTCCAGTAGACGGGTGGTCCTGTCTTCACCCGCTGGCGCAGGCTGGCGACGATGTCGGGCGGATATTCAGCACTGTCAATGCCGATGTGCTGGAAATCGTCCACGCCGATGGCGAGCCCGAGGCGAACTTCGTTATCGGTCTGGCCATGCGCCGCGACCTTACGACCGCGAGCATGTGCCTCGGTGATGATGGCGCTGCGCTCCTCGGCTGACATACGCTCGGCGAAGAAGATCTTGATGTTGTCCGCGCCCGCGTCGAGAAGCCGGCGTGTCTTCGCGCGCGCGTCAGCCGCGTCCAGAATCGGCAGAAACTGGCTGGTTGGCGCAGGCTGGTCCGGCGCCATCTTCGCCAGAGCAGGTCCGGCTGCATACAGCGTCGGTCCGGGCAGCTCGCCGCTGGCAATGCGCTTCTTGACGGCGAAAATCGCGTCAGCTGGCGCAGCGAGGTCGCGCACGCTGGTAACGCCGGCCATAAGCATCTGCCTCGCGGAAGCGGGGATCGTCACGCGCTCGAAGTCGGCCGCATGCCGGAACCAGGCACCCGGGTTCGGATGGCCGCTGTAAATGAGGTGCACATGCAGATCCCAGAGGCCGGGCAGCACGGTCATCCCCTCGGTCGAAATGGGCTCGTACTCACTGGGAACGGGCAACGAGGTCACGGTTCCGACACGCTCGATTCGATCGCCGCGGATCAGAATCACACTGTCCCGCACTGGGGGTGCACCGGTACCATCGATCAGCATGCCGCCCACGAGTGCGAATGGTTTCGCGACTTGCGCTTTGACGCGGCCTTGATCGAAGGCGCCGACACTGCACAGAACACACAACAAGCCGACCCCAAAAGCCATCCTGGCGTGCGGGAGATTGACGTTGGACACCTGCATGCGCACACACTCTAACATCAGCAATCTGCACACCGGCACGGCCGTGCTTGGAAGAGGGATGTATGAGCCGAGTGACCGTCACGTTCACAGTCGCATTCGTGCTGCTGTCTTGGGAGCGCGCGGCTGCGCAGCGGGACGACAGTCGGTTCGAGGTAGGCGGACAGGTTACGTTCGTGGCGTCGAGTGAGTTCGACACCACCGACGTCGGATTCGGCGCTCGCGTCTCGTGGAACCCCTCAGCCCTCTTAGGGACCGAAGCCGAGATGACCTTCTATCCTGACGACCTCGGAGTCGAGGGTGCGGAGTTCAGTCGGAGCCGCGTGGAGGGGTTGTTTGGCGTGACCGTCGGCCCAGTCATCGGTCGCGTCCGACCCTTCGGCATGGTGCGCCCGGGCTTCGTCATCTTTCAGGAAGCGTCGAACCCGGTCGCCTGCATTCTGATTTTTCCCCCGCCGTTGTCGTGCACGCTTGCAGCCGGAACGACTGTCTTCGCGCTCGATATCGGCGGCGGACTGGAACTGTTTCCGACAGCCCGCACGTTCGTTCGCCTGGACGCTGGCGATCGAATGCTGCGATATCCCGGCCCGGCCTTGAGCAGCGACGGAACTGCGCGGGAGGGCGCGTTCTTCAGTAACGACTTCCGTTTCGCTATCGGGGCCGGCCTGCGGTTCTGAAGCCGGCGCGGACCACGTGTGATAATCGAACGGTTCAGGAGGGCCTGTGCGTTCGCTTACTGCGTCGTCGTTCGTGGGTCTCATCGTGTTCATGGCGCTTGTGTCTGGGACGTCCGGCACGGCACAACAGGCGCCCGCGGGAGCCGCCGCACAACCGGCGCAGGGCGCGCGCGGCCGTGGTCCTGTTCCAACCGACACGCTCGGAGCGGGCCCGTGGGATCTGGGCGGGGGTCGCGGCCGCGTCCATGTCTCGGTTGTCACCAAGGGGCTCGACCATCCCTGGGGGATCGCGTTCCTCCCCGACCCCTCGACTCCGCTCGGGGCAGGCCCCTCGGCTTCGCTCGGGACAGGCGGCTTGAACGCGCTGGTGACCGAGCGACCGGGACGCTTGCGCCAGATCAAGAACGGCGTGCTCGACCCGACACCGATCGGTCCGCTGCCAGAGTTGCTCGCAACGGGACTTGGCGGTCTCCTCGACGTCTCGCTGCATCCGCGATTCGCCCAGAATCACCTGATCTACATGGCCTACTCGAAGCCAGGCCCCGGTGCAGGCAATGCGACGACTGCGGTGATGCGCGCGAAGTGGGAAGGCGGCTCCACGCTCACGGACGTCAGGGACATCCTCGTCGCCGATGCATATCACGGCGGACCGGGATCGCCGCAGGGCCTCGGTCCTGCCAGCGGCAGCTACGGCACGCGGCTCGCGTGGGACAGAGCCGGATTCCTCTACGTCTCGCTCGGCGATCGCAACTACCCGCCAGCGGCGCAGGACCCGGCGTCGCACATCGGGAAGATTCTTCGACTCCGCGATGACGGCACCGTACCGGCCGACAACCCGTTTGTGAGCAAGCCCGGATACAAGCCCGAAATCTACTCGCTCGGTCATCGCAATCCGCTCGGCCTGTACGTTCATCCGCAGACGGGTGAACTCTGGTCCACGGAAGAGGGCCCTCAGGGGGGCGACGAGCTGAACAAGATCGAGGCGGGCAAGAACTACGGGTGGCCGCGTGTGTCGCTCGGGCGCAACTACGACGGCTCGCGCGTGGGCGAAGGCTTCAGCGCGCCAGGACTCGAGGAACCGGTGGTCTTCTGGGTGCCGGCAATCGCCATCTCCGGGCTCTCGTTCTACGACGGCGACAAGTTCCCCGCGTGGAAAGGCAACGCGTTCGTGGGCGCGATGCGCAACAACACCGGGCAGCACATCCAACGCGTGCAGTTCAACGCAAAGGGCGAGCCCACGGGACGCGAGATCCTGCTCTCGGAACTCAAGCAGCGCATCCGCGAGGTGAAGCCGGGCCCTGACGGATATCTGTATGCCCTGACCGATGAAACGTTCGGTGCGGTGCTGCGCGTTGAGCCGCCGCCTATGCCCTGAAACCGCACGCAGGCGCTAAAGCCGCGTCAACTCCCAACCTCCAACTCCCAACTCCCAAGATCGCGGTCATTGGGAATTGGAAGTTGGGAATTGGGAGTTTACGAGCCTCTCCTGAGCATCACGCATTGACATCGCAGAACGCCCGCCGCAGAATTCGGTCCCATTCTCGTTTTCCGATCTGAAACCAAGGCAGGGGTCAAAATCCTGGGAGGACTTATGCGTGGTGTGCAGTGGGTTCGCGTCGTGGTGTTTGCGTTGGTGCTCGCGCCCGCGCTGGCGTATGCCCAGGCATCGATTACCGGTATCGTCAAAGACAGCTCCGGCGCAGTACTTCCCGGAGTCACCGTAGAAGCAGCCAGCCCAGCACTCATAGAGAAAGTTCGCAGCGCCGTCACCGACGGCTCAGGCCAATACCGCATCGTCGATCTTCGTCCTGGCACCTATTCAGTTACTTTCACGTTGACGGGATTCAATGCCGTCAAGCGGGAAGGCATCGAATTGACGGGCACGTTCACCAGCACTATCAATGCGGATCTACGCGTCGGGTCACTTGAAGAGACGATCACAGTGACCGGCGAATCGCCCATCGTGGACGTGCAGAGCATCAAACGTCAGACGACGGTCGATGGCGACGTCATCGCAGCCCTTCCCACATCACGCTCGTACGGTGCGCTCTTCCAGTTGGTTCCGGCCGTCAGTGGCGGATCGCGTGACGTGATCACGAGACCTGGCCTGGTCGTGTTCGGTGGACCCGGCGGACGTGGAACGGAAGGTCGCCTGCAGGTGGATGGCCTGGGCGTTGGCGCCCCACTCAGCGGCGGCGGCGTCTCGGGATATCTCCCCGACATCGCAAACGCACAGGAAGTCACCTTCACCACCTCCGGTGGCTTGGGCGAGGCAGAGGTTGGCGGCCCGACGATGAATATCGTGCCGAAGACGGGAGGCAACACGGTTCGCGGGACTGTGTATGCCGCCGGGGTCGGCAGCGGACTTGTCGGCAGCAACTACACCGCTGAATTGCAAGCGGCGGGATTGCGCACGCCAGGCCAACTGCTCAAGCTGTGGGACATCAACGGCGGCATCGGTGGTCCCATCGTCAAGGATCGTGTGTGGTACTTCGCGAACTCGCGCGAAGAAGGGAGCTGGCAGTCGGTTCCCGGCATGTATCGAAACCAGAACGCCGGCGATCCCACCAAATTCACGTATGTGCCGGACACCACGCGACAGGCAGTCACTGCCGGCGACTGGACAACGGTGAGCCTACGTCTCACGGTGCAGGCAACTCCACGGAATCGATTCAACGTCTTCTGGGACGAACAGCGTCCCTGCCAGGGCGCGGCGTGGCTAGGCGCAGATGATGGATGCCGGCAGCAGCCCGACAAAGACTGGATCATCGGAGGAACGCCGGGCTCGGCTGGCACCTTTGGGCTCGCGACAGCAACGCAGGCACCTGAGTTCTCGAACTACGCGGGGCGGGCGCACGCCCGTCAGCGCGCACAGCAGGGCACGTGGTCTTCGCCACTCACCAATCGGCTACTTCTCGACGCCGGCTTTGGCACCAACTACAGCCACTACGGTGGACAGGAAATGCCTGGGAACCCCACTCGCCCGATTCCGAAGCTTCAAGATCAATGCGCGCAGCCACCAGTCAATGCCGTCGCTGGCGCGTGTGCGCACGGAATCCAGAACATCCTCTTCGGTTCACAGGACTGGGCCAGTAATCAGGGCTTCGTCATGTCCTGGCGAGGATCCGCGTCGTACGTCACAGGCGCACACAGCGTGAAATTCGGCTACCAGGCCGCCTATCACCGTGTGAACCAGAGTTACTTCGCCAACGACACGCACCTCCAGTACCGCCTCAATCACGGTGTGCCCAACCTGCTCACGATGGATCTGAAGCCCTTCAAGACGGGACAGCGCACTCGTTGGGAGGCGCTGTACGCACAGGAGCAGTGGACGCTCGGCCGCATGACGCTGCAGGGCGCGATTCGCTTCGATCACGCGTGGAGCTATTTCCCCGACCAGCAGATCGGACCGGTGACCTTCCTTCCGACACCGCTGGTATTCGAGGCGCAGTCGGGAGTCACCGGCTACAACGACATCACGCCGCGCGGCGGAGTCGCCTATGACGTCTTCGGCAATGGGAAGACCTCACTGAAGGTGAACGTCGGCAAGTACCTCGAGGCTGCGACGAATCACAACACGTACTCGCTGAGCAATCCGGCTGCACGTCTTGCCGGCAGCCCGGTGCTCGGAGCGCCTCCGCCAGTCACGCGCCCGTGGACCGACGTGAACGGCAACTATCGACCGGACTGCGATCTTCTGAACCCGAATGCACAGAACCTGAGCGCCAGCGGCGGTGACATCTGTGGGGTCCTCAGCAATCTGAACTTCGGCAAGCCCGTCTTCTCAGGAAGTTTCGACCCCGAGATCCTCGACGGATGGAGTGTTCGTCCCAGCGATTGGCAAGTCGGTGTCTCCGTCCAGCAGGAGCTGGTCACCGGCGTCTCGGTCGAAGTCGGATACTTCCGTCGATGGCTTCAGAACTTCACCGTCGTTGACAACCTGGCCGTCACCGCCGCCGACTTCGATACGTTCAGCGTCACCGCACCATCGGATCCTCGATTGCCGGGCGGTGGCGGGAATGTGATTTCCGGGCTGTACAACGTCAGCAACGCCAAGGCGGGGCAGACGAATAGCTTCACGACGTGGGCGAAAAACTACGGCGATCAGACGTCGATGTACAACGGCATGCTGATCAACGCGACGGCGCGGATGCGGAACGGGCTGACGATTCAGGGCGGACTCAATACAGGCAAGACCGTGGTCGACAGCTGCAGGGTGCGCGAACAACTTCCCGAGTTCTCGATCGTCGGTGGTGTCAGCCCCACGAACCCGTTCTGCCACGACGATCCCGGATTCGTGACGCGTCTCACCGGTCTGGCGGCGTACACGGTTCCGAAGATCGACGTGCTCCTCAGCGGCACGTTCCGCAGCGATCAGGGCACACCGCTGCAAGCGCAATATGTGGTCTCGAGTGCCGAGGCCGCCCGCTCTCTCGGCCGGCCACTCTCAGGTGGCGCGCCGAATATCACGGTGAACCTCATCGAACCCGGCGTGCTCTGGGGGGATCGCGTGAACGTGTTCGATCTTCGGATCGCCAAGATTCTGCGCTTCGGCCGCACACGGACCAACGTCGGCGTGGACGTCTACAACCTCGCGAACTCGAGCGCTGTGCTGAACTACAACCAGTCGTACAACCCGGTCGGCAACTGGCTGGTGCCCACGACGGTCGTGGCGGGGAGGTTTGCGAAGATTAGTGCCTCTTTCGATTTTTGATTTCTGATCTTTGATTATCGATTCGTTGTTGATTAAGGATTTTTGATTGGTGATTTATTTGCGATTGGCCGATTGCTGATTGGCCTTCGCCGTTTCGCGTGAACGAACCAGGATACGCGTCAGTTCGTCGGCCTCCCTCCATAACGGGGCGGTCTTCGAACTGGCGCTGATGCCTGACTCGGTCAGGATCTCGAGCCAGAGAGCCGATTCATCGACCTCTTCGATCGCTCCGGCCAGCTTGTTGACGAAATCGGCACGAGACTTCGCGCGGCAGACTGCCCGATAGTGGGCAGCGACCGAGGTTGCAGCGTCGGTCAGTTGTGAAGCGATCTCGCGGTTGATCGGATCCTGGGGAATGGATCTGGCGAACTGGATGACATCAACGGCGAACTTCTTCGTGCGGGCCTTCAACCCGTCTGGCGTCATGCCCATGAATTGAGCACGCGCCGCGCCAATCACAAATCACCAGTGATCCAGCCGAATCACCCAATAAATCACCAATCAAAGATCAAAAATCACCAACGCGAATCAACAACCACAGATCGCAAAATCTCCAATTGAGGGATTGAGCCGTCGAGTGCGGCGCAAAGTTAAAGATCGAGCTCCTGCGCCTCTTCAGCCCTATCCATGATGAAACGAAACCGCGCCGAAGCATCCTTCCCCATCAGCTCGTTGATGACGCGGTCCGTGACGATCTGATCGGCGATCTCCACCCGCAGCAGGCGCCGCGTCCGCGGGTTGAGCGTCGTCTCCCACAGGACCTTCGGCATCATCTCGCCGAGCCCCTTGAACCGCGTGATCTCGGGGTTGCCGCGTCCGTTGGTGTATTGCTTCAACAA
>Ga0075418_10007453_pt1 | contig 12330 bp, 8 predicted proteins | sample SoiMetdeltSBSDD2_FD_81776 | JGI IMG/M metagenome (GOLD analysis project Ga0075418, IMG submission 81776) | Bulk soil microbial communities from a Populus tree surrounding site in Tennessee, USA - Soil MetaG P. deltoides SBSDD2 | ecosystem: Environmental > Terrestrial > Soil > Tree plantation...
CGCCGGTGCCAAGCCCTCCGACGTGGAGCCTAGGGCGGTATCCGCGCTGGCGCAGAGCGCCTCGAGGTTTGCTGCTCCGACCGCATCTCGGCCGGAGCTTTGATGTCAGTTGGAGAAGCTAGGAAGCAGCCGGCTTCCCGTTTGCTTGGCTCGCTTAACAGGCGAGTGTTCGTGGCAAACGAACATTGGTAACGACGTGGGAGTTGAACCCACTACCCTTAGATTGACCATCTAATGCTCTACCAATGAGCTAGTCGTTGTGGTGGAGCCCGAAGGCCCCAGGTCCCAGTTGAATGCGGAACGCACGGTCCGCAAAGCGGTGTGTGCCAGCCGGGACTCGACGAGCCCGAGCACTTGGCATTCGACAGGGGCGCGGCTCCTAGCATGGAATTTCGTCCGAAGTAAAGCAGCCAGCGCGTCGCGATGGAAAAATGCGGCGAGATGCATTTGGCGCTTTTATGTGTGGCATCGAGCCTATCCTGGCGCTCGCGAGTCTCGTCGGAGTGCCCGTATCGGACCGTCTCTAACCGGGATCAGCCCGTGCCCAAACCACCAGCGTGGTTGAAGCTAAGCTGCACTGGCGTGCTTCAGCGATGAAACCGAAGCCGCTGCAGACGATCCAACAAGACCCGGTAAGAGCGACGTTGGCTGGCCTCCGATACAAAAGACATGAACCGATCCGTGGCCCGCGACCAGGGGGCTGTCGCCGGCCACGTCCGCTTACTGACCCTAGGCAGCCCTCTCCTAAGCATCCCCTTTGCGACGCAGCATTGCACCCCGTGCTACGTCTCGAATTTCGTCAGTGCCGTCGACGCCTTGCGCTGTGCCGTGGAGATCCAACGCACGATGACCGAGCGGAATGCGCAAGTTCCGGCAGATAGGCGGATCGAATTCAGGATGGGGGTCAACGTCGGCGACATCGTAGAAGGCGCCAGCATCCATGGTGATGGGATAAACGTAGCAGCACGGCTGGAGGCGTTGGCGGATGCTGGCGGTATTTGCGTGTCGAGCCGCGTGCAAGAAGACGCGCAGGGCAGTCTAGTCAGGCTCGGCATCGGCTTTGAGGATATCGGTCAACACAACCTCAAAAATATTCAGCACACGGTGCACATCCACCGCGTCTTGCTGGACCAAGGTGAGAGGAAGGCGAGGCCTTCTCTTTCGATCCCCGATAAGCCTTCAATTGCCGTTTTGCCATTCCAAAATATGAGCCGCGATCCCGAGCAGGAGTACTTTGCTGATGGGATGGTAGAGGAAATCATTACTGGATTGTCCCGTTTCCGCTGGCTGTTTGTGATCGCGCGCCATTCGAGCTTCACGTACAAGGGCAGGGTGGTGGACGTTAAACAGGTGGGCCGTGAGTTGGGGGTGCGTTACCTGCTCGAAGGCAGTGTCCGCAAATCGGCCAATCGGATCCGCATTGCAGGGCAACTTATCGATGCCGCATCCGGGGCACATCTTTGGGCAGATCGCTTCGAAGGGGCACTTGAGAATGTTTTCGAGCTGCAGGACCAGGTGACTGCAAGTGTGGTCGGCGCAATCGCGCCAAGGCTCGAACTGGCAGAAATTGAACGTGCCAGGCGCAAACCAACCGAAAGTCTCGATGCCTACGACTTGTATCTGCGCGGACTGGCAAATGCTTACAAATGGACCAGGGAGAGGAATGAGGAAGCGCTGCGCTCGTTTTACAAAGCTATTGAGCTTGATCCTGAATTCTCTGCGGCGTATGCCGCGGCAGCGCTTAATTTTTGCAGACGCAAGGGTTTTGGCTGGATCATCGACCGAGAGCAAGAAGTTGCCGAAGCTAGAAGGCTCGCCCTACGCGCAGTGCAATTGGGAAAGGACGATGCGACCGTACTCTGTCAGGCCGGGTACGCACTCGCCTATGTCGGCGGAGATCTCGATGATGGCGCTGCGTTCCTTGACCGCGCATTATTGATTAATCCGAACTTGGCGTGGGGATGGACTTACAGCGGCGTGGTCAAAGTATGGCTCGGCGAACCGGATAGGGCCGTCGAGCACTTTGCACATGCTATGCGCCTGAACCCTCTCGATCCGCGCATCTTCTTTATGCAACAAGGCATCGCATATGCTCATTTCTTTGCTGGCCGTTATGATGAAGCACTGTCATGGGCGAAGATGGCATTGCGAGAGCAGCCGGTTAGCCACCCAGCGTTGCGTGTAGCTGCAGCAAGCTGTGCGCTTGCTGGGCGTGACGAAGAAACGAAGAGACTGATGGCGCGGCTCCTTGAGATTGACCCTGCGCTGAGGATTTCCAGTCTTCTCCAAAATGTAATGGGCCCGTACAGGCAACCAGAACACCTGGCAAAGTTTACAAATGCTCTGCGAAAGGCGGGCCTACCTGAATAGTGGCCGGCTTGAGCGCGCCGATGCGCATCCGCCGACGTCCAGGCCCCCATCATTTCGATCGTTCCAACCAGGTGACGCCTTTGGATAGACAGCTGGAGGAATGTTGCGTTGCAATGATGGCGCGCAGCTGGGTTCTGGATTGGGTCAGATTCGGGCGCCGCGCCCGGATCCCGAGGACCTTTCTGCGCGTCGGGTGACCCTCCGATTCCTGACACAGCTGCGGCGGCAGCGCGGATGGTCGGTCTGTGCACGTTTCAGACATGAAGTGAGCGCGCGGAGGCAATTGCAATACATATTTTGGCGTCCCGTCTGCAGACGGAAACCGTCACAGCGGTCGCCCGACTGTTCCAGCGCCCGGCCGGCCGCACCGTGGCGTATGTCGGTCTCGACTGGCCGGGATAGTGATCGCCGTCACCCGCTTGAACCGGTAGGCGAACGCCACCCTTGACCGTTGCTCACGAGGCCCCGCCTCTTCGGTCTGATGAGGCGATGCCGCGCTGGAGTTAGTCATTCGTTGCATCACGCACGGCCGATGTTAGCCACCAAGTCCAGAACTCAAGCCGTTTCTGTTTGTCAGAGCCGCTTTCCCACGACGCGCCGTCAGCATACGCGAACGCCGCATAGAGGGATGAGTCGAAATCGTATGCATCATTCTTCAAATCCGTGCTTTCATCAGTTACGTTCTCACAACCAACAGGCCTTTCTGATAATGCTTCATTCAATACTTGAGCTGCTCCAAAACCGACCATGATAATATTCACCTTGTCCTGGTGATCATAGATTAGATCCTCGCAATGCCCCCACAACCGGCGGCACTCATGTTCTGCTGCTGTCGCCGGGGCCGTTCCCGCGAGTAATTTTTTGGCTACGTCTAAGCCCAGATGTGGGCTTCGATCTGCTGGAAAACCGGAATCCCACAACGGCAACACTTTCTCGACCGAGAGTGCCGCCAGCTTGACGCGCTTGATTTGACCGGATCGAGGACACCCATCAATCTCACCGAAAGATGATAACAATCGGCAGCGAAAGCCAAGTTTGAGATCATGCTGTGGATCTCCTTGAACAAGCAGCAATCCTTCTTCGATCATTTTCTGCAAGGCCATATCGACCTCGGTGCTACCGCCAAGCCCACGTTGCTTTCACCTCCGCCGCGCGATGCGCCCCCAGGATGCTCTTTTCATCAAGCGACGCGAACACATTTCAAGCATGACGCCGCCCCTACCCTAAATCTCAAATTTATAACAGCCACGCAGCACGCTCTGCTGAACGCCTGCGGCTGTGCGCGCGATCAGCGCACTGCCTCGTATCCGCAATCGCGTGGGCCAACTGCTGGCCCAAACTGGGTCAATGCTCAACTCGGCGGCAACAGCCGGCGCGGAGCAGTCGGACTGATAATCCAGGAACGAATCCAGGAACGATTCGTCGTCGGCCATCTGTTCGGCTGGAGCGGGGAGGCCATGGTGGTCGAGCCAGCGCTGTTCGATTGGCAATGGGGCACCAAGGGACATCTCCGGGTGGTTACTGCTATAGCGGCGGATGATGCGGCCTTGCTCACCAACCAACCAAGCATCGCCGTCGCACTGGGAACCGTAGAAGTATGCCTGCGCCTGACCGTAGTCGTCGCTGAGCCGTGCGACCCAGGTCGTGATATTCGGTGACTCGTCAGGGTTACAGCTAGGACCGCGGATTACGGTCCACCCGTTGAGTTCCGGCGATATGAACACGTGATCGAATGTTTCCTGTCGACTCGGACCGCCGTGGGCGAGGTGGTTCACCAACGTCTCGCCGAGGGCGTAGGTTGCAGGAAGTGCATCGGCTAGCCCAAGCACGCGCATAATGCCCATCTGGTCGTCGCCGCGTACCGTGAGCCCACTGTTAAAACAAGCGTCGAAGGCGTACGGAACATCGCGCGCGGCTTTGATCTGGACAAGTCGTAGCATTGCAGAACAATCGGCCCGTTCCACCACGGCCTCACCGCCGAGGTGCAAGAGCGCGAGCAATGCCCCGCGTCGGGCAGCACCGTGACCGTGTCTGCGTATCGCGCGCAACTGCGCTATGATCGCCTCATCGCGTTCTCCAAATTCCTGAGGGATAAAGATTTGACCACTCTTGCCCAGCCGTTTCAGCCATGCCTCCAAATCCATACCGAACACCTCAGACTAAAGCTCCCGTCCGCGAAGGGCGTAAAGGGTTGCGTCAATAGCCTAAGTTTGCAATGGGATTTTGCGCTAGTTTTGATGCGTCATAAGTAATGAACCACGGGCGCTGATCGGAACGCACAGCACGGGGATCGCGGCAGAGTCGCTGCGAGGGTCACGATCGGTCGTCAGCGCATTGCCTGTCCCTGTCGGAAATCAAATTCGTGCATATTGATGGTGCAGCCCACCGAGGACGGGTAATGAAACGACGCGTCCAACCGAAAGTTCAAGATGCAAAACAAGGTAGGCGCGGCGTTGGTCGACGGCACGGAGAGGTGCAAGGGTTATGTCGCCGATTACGCGCGGAAAAGATATGGCGTTCCCGTAGTTCCCCCCACGACCTTCACGGTCTGCGCCTGTTTCGTGAAGGGATTGACTATCACCTTATCTTCAAGCACCACCAGTCGTTTCCACAAATCTACGCCCGAAATCCACTCCTCAAGCCACGCGTGAAACTCCTGCCCCGTCTCCTTAAGTCCATGTTCGCTCATAGTGAGAACGGCACCCGTTTCGCAGCCGATGCACGAATATATCGCGTCACCCCAATCGCACAGTGGAACGACTGGAAGGGGAAGCGGCGTGTCAGCATCGACCCAGAGAACCTTGCGAAGCTCTATAATAGACCGCCCGTTGACATCCAATGAACCTCCAGGCAACCCGATCAACCCATCACCTGGGCCAAAACCACCATTCCCCACCTCCTGCAAGAGGCGCCGGTGAAGCGGATGCAGCGCACAGCCGATCGCTCTCTCACTCGCCTCAATGACTGCTGACGTTGCCGGCAGACCAATGTCCCGGTGCCCTCGATCTGAATAATCCGTTCGCGTCGCCGGGTTTGAGATCCGATCGAGGATCGCCCGGACCAGATGCCCCTCATTCATGGTAGAAGATCACGAAGCCGCTGCCGCGCCGGGTCCGGCGGGCTTTTGCTGGACGACCAACTGCACGCCGCGCTGGCCAGCACGGGCTTGGCACTCCGCAATCACCGCGAGTGCTCGCGGGTGGATGGGGTAGTCGCAGCAAAGGATGATGGTGGTGCGGTCCCGTGGCGGGAATTCCATGTCGGCCTGGAAGTCGGGCAGGTCGATCACGTCGAGATAGTACGCGATTTTGCAGCGGATGCGGTTCAGAGTGTCGGCCACGTCATCGAGCGGCTGGCTGGTGACGATGAGCAGGTCCACCCCGCCGTCACTCCGTTTGCCGGTCAGGTCCACGCTTTCCACATCCTGGATCGGCGGCCATATGGGCTTCGGAAATCCTGCGTTGGGATCGTCTGCCATCGGTGCGCCCTCGTGTTGCGAACGATGAAACTCCGCGGCCACAGCAGCGCCGGGGGCGTCTGTCCGGATTTCTGCCCTGGCCGTGCGGCACTCAGCTCGCCGACCCTCTTCTGCTACGTCGGCGCAATTTTGGCGGTATTTCTGATGGCAGGGATGTGGAGCTATCGTCTCCCGAGAAGCCCACGGTTGTGTGACCAGTGTGGAAGAATGCACCCGCCGGAAACGGGCAAGCACATGCTGCTGCGCAATATGCCAACGCAATCGAGGGCTGTTCCGGGTCAAGTGCCGACGAAAAACCACGCTAGCAAGGAGACTCGTTGAGCGTCCGCTTGACACCCAGTTACAGACCAAGTCCAGAACGTCGCTATCTGGTCCAGATTGGTCTTGCCGTCATGCTAATTCTAATGTGCGCGCCCGGCGTGTGCTGAGTGCAGATGACGTCTCGTGTGTGCTTCAGCTAGCTGCACGAACTCTGAGCACGGCCTGCCATACAACAGCGGCTCTTTCGTCTGCGTTTGGCAGGCCTCCCCGATCCGCGTGATCTCGCCCACCGGGAGATGCGCCACAATGGACGTTATCTTGCCGCGTTCGATCGTCGCCTCGAACGCAAATTCCACCGGTGCCACGCCAATACTCTTGTAGAACGGTGCCATCGATGGCTCGCTCCATGAGACCATGGCGCCATTGACCTGGGGATTGTGCAGCTGAAAGTCGTCCCGCATCCAAATTTCCGTGTTGATGAACCACTTCAATTGATTCCGGTCGGCAGTCCTCCAGCCGACGGCGTTTAGGACGAACGCGTCATCCGCAAGTAACGCCATTGCGGTGTCCAGATTGGCGGTGCGTTCTGCGTCGACAAATGCCTGGACAACGAACAAGGGATTAGCCCCGGCACTGGCGGCATCGCCTGCGGGGACGAAAGCGGCGAGAAGCGCGATAGCGCAACAACGGCCAAGCTTCACCGCAGCACCAACGCTCGCATTGCCCCCCAGACGCGTCTCAATTTGAGCTTGGTACCGATCGACGCGGGAACGATCCGTCAACATGCTGATCATGCTAGTCCCTCCTGCTCGCCGGAACGGGAAGACGCGTGGCCTGGAACAAGGGCCTTGAGCCCACTCAGCATCCAGAACCAGTCCACGGCGCTTGCCGTTGAGGCACTGTTGAAGAGAACTGGCTGCCAGCTTGCTAAGCCGGTGGCAAAGTCCTTTGCCCTTGACGGAGGATACCCGTGGACTGGGAAAGCAGCGATTAGAACGCTCAGCTCATCGCAATAATGGCCGACTTCCTCTTCGTGACAATTTCGAACACTTTTTCCGGCAGACCAAGGTTGTTGGCCAGCAGCTGGCGAGGCACCTGAGTCAACCAATCCGACAACAACGCCTCCGAATACGTACCACTGTCGAGAACCCCGACAATTTCACATTCGGAGGAACCTATATTTTCCACGGTATGCCCGCAGCCAGTCGGGATATACGCGCAATCACCGACCGAGAGTTCCGCAACTGCCATGCGCTTGTCCGTTGCAAAGAGGGTCACGCGCGTGCGTCCTTTTGCAACGTAGTGCCACTCGTTGGCATTGGGGTGCCAATGTGGCGCGTGCACGCCGCCTGGGTTTAGTTTGGTAATTACTGCGGTGAAGGTTGTCGATATTGGATATTCGTGTGCCGATGCGACGTGAAGGGTGCCGCCGGACGATCTGACCCGAGGTTTCTGAGCCATGAGCCGATAACGATGGGTTCGCGACTGATCAAGTACTTGCGTGGCTTTGGCCTTTGTACTCTCTCGCTCGATCACCTCTCCCTGCTTGATGTAAACTTCACCCGTCGGGATCCTGGTAGTGATGTCCTTCGATAGACCAAATGCTTGTGAAACGAGAGCCGGATCCAACCTGCTGAGCCAATCACTTAGTCCAAATGTTCCGTGCTCTGCATACAAGCCATCGTCGAATGCCAGGATTGCATGACAAGGCTCAGTTCCTAGTGTCTGGATTGCGTGCGCATGCGCCTTTGGAAAATACCAAAGGTCTCCCGCGGCGTAGTTTGCAACCTCGGTTTCGCCTTGTGGGTCGACAACCGTCACCTGACAGTGGCCGGTCAAAATGTAGGCCCATTCCGAGGAATTGTGCCAGTGCATTTCGCGAACCCCGCCGGGGTTGAGATAGAGGTGCGCTCCGGCGATGCTGGTAGCAATGGGGAGAGATTTGGTGGTGATGTCGCGTGCCCAGCCACCCGACGTAGCCTTAATCGGGGACTTGTCGAGCGAAGTGCTGAAGGTCACGGGATCTCCCGTGCGGCGGGGGACCAACGCCATATGGTCTGACGCTGGTGCCACGTCATAGCCCAGCGCGTGTCCGTCGTTGCCGACGGCCAACGATTGTGAGGCGGCGAGGCCTCCCGTTGCAAAAACCAGTCCCCCTAAAAATGCGCGACGATTCGTGTCAATCATAGTTGTTTCTCCTAAGAAGCGGCAATGAGAGCCGGCCCCCCTAACTGCGCACGCTGCCGAAAGGAAAAGCCCGCCGCTTATCACTCCCCTGTCAAAAATTAACCTCTTTCCTATCCGTTGGGGGGCATTTCCCGATGCAATTCTTCAATCGAAGCGCGGCGTTCGAGCCGGTCTCAGCGATCATCCCCTGCCACGTCGCTCCGGACATTCGGCTGAGCGCCGATGGATCCGTCGATCGTCTCGCTGCGCACGCAGAAGACCTTGACTCGTTCGTTGTCTGCGAGCTCCCGCCCGATGGAGGTTTGGGCTAGGTAGGCCTGCCCGTGCATGAAGCAGGTGGCCGGATTTCCGAACTCAGCCGGCATGCGCATGACCATAGTTGCATTGCTGCGAGTGCAGTCCTGAAGATCCGTCGTGGTTGTAACCGAGCAAATGAGAACCAGCGCTGTCCACACTCGAAAGCTCCAATCTACGGTGCCGAGGATCCGATGGTAGTCAGCTTTGTGGAGCTCGCCTGCTCGGCGTTCCTCGGGCGGGGCGTCAACACAGCTATCTGATGAGGGGAGGCCGGCATCCCGCCGAGCGTGAGGGTCGGGTTTGCGGAGCTCTCCTGGACGTTGGCGGAGCCCAGCAACATTTCGAAACTTGGCAGCTCTGACGCTTCTGCAGTGAGCCCGCCGAGAACGACGAGGCTAGTGCTCGTCATCAGAATCAGCCTGCGCACGCCCTTTTCCATTTGGCTTGCGGTGTCCCGGTTGGCCGATTGAGGCCCGTCTTCCGGAAAAGCTACTGCAGTGCCGCAATCGACCCGTCCTTCCGGGCGTGATAGGATCGCAAAATCTTTGGCTCGGGGCGCTTTTTTGCGCCCTCAAGCCTGGGTGCGATCGATATGGCGAAGGTCAATCTCGCACTGCTCGGTGGTTTCCGGCTCCAGACGGATGCCGGAGAGCCGGTCCCGCTGTCGACCAAAAAGGCCGGGGCACTGCTGGCTTATCTGGCGCTGCACTCGGGTCAGGCTCAGACTCGCCCCAAACTTGCCGCTCTGCTGTGGGGTGACCGCAGCGATGTGCAAGCGCGCGACAGCCTGCGGCAGGCGCTGAGCCTGGTGCGCAAGGCCCTGTCGCACGTCGACTCACGCGCCTTGATTGCTCACGAGGACACAATCAGCCTACAGCCGACAGCGTTGACCACCGATGCCATCGTCTTCGGACATTTGGCTGCGCAAGAAGAAACTGGGGGTCTGGAGCAGGCCATCGCACTCTACGGCGGCGAATTTCTCGAGGGCTTCCAGGTTCCGGCACCCGAGTTCGAGAGCTGGATGACAGCGGAACGTGAACGATTCCGCGAATTGGCCCTGCAAGCCATGACCAAGCTGCTGGACCATCATTTGTCCATGGGTGCGCTCGAACCCGGCATTCGCACCGCAGCTCGGCTGCTGGCGGCCGACCCATTGCAGGAGCGGGTCCATCGCACCCTGATGGAGCTCTATTGCCGACAGGGGCGAAATGGCGCGGCGCTTCGCCAATACCGTACCTGCGCCGATCTGCTCGCAAAGGAGTTGGCGATCGATCCGGATGCGGCGACCAAAGCATTGCGTCGCGAGATCCTTCGCGGGTGGAACCAACGGAAGGGTGCGACCTCCGGCGGTGATGCCGCGGCGAAATCCGTCGGAGAGGTCGACGAGACTGAAGCGCCGGCAATGCCACGCTCGCCGGAGCGCCGGCAGGTTACGGTTCTCGTCTGTGATCTTGTCGGCACGAGCGTGCTCGCAGCCCGACTCGATCCGGAGCAACTGCGGGCACTGATCGCTGCTTATGAGCGCTGCTGCATGCCGATCATCGCTCGGTCCGGCGGTGTGATGGGCATGCTCTCCGGGACCGAGATGCTGGCCTATTTCGGCCACCCACAGGCGCACGAGCATGACATCGAATGCGCGGTTCGCGCCGGTCTGACCCTCGTCGATGCGGTCTCCAGGCTTGATGGCGGCACCGGCTCCCTTCAGTTGCGCGTAGGCGTCGCAACCGGCCCGGTCGTGGTCGGCGATCTCATCAGCAACCGCGCGGATCAGCAGATGATTATCGGCGAAGCTGTGCAACTCGCGGGGGCTCTGGAAAGGATCGCCGAGCCCAACACTGTTCTGATAGCGGCGCCTACCCGCCAGCTCGTCGGCAACCTGTTCAACTGCAACGACCTCGGCCAGATAGCGCTCGACGGTTTCCGCGAGCCGGTCCCGGCGTGGCGAGTCCTGGGCTCAAGCGGGATCGACAGCCGTTTCGAAGCGCTCCGCGCGTCCACCACGCTGCTGATCGGCCGAGACGAAGAACTGGACCTGCTGCTGCGCCGCTGGCGGCAAGCGGCGAAGGGCGATGGGCGCGTGGTGCTGCTGTCGGGCGAGCCTGGGATCGGCAAGTCGCGGTTGACGGTAGAGCTGCGGGAGCGAGTTCGGCCGGAGCCGCACACCTGCCTGCCTTATTTCTGCTCTCCCCACTACCAGGATAGCACGCTCCATGCGATCATCAGCCAGCTGCGAGGGGCGGCCGGATTCCGGCGTGACGACACCGACGAGCAACGGCTTGACAGGCTTGAGGCGCTACTAGCCCGCGCGACCGACGACATCACCGAGGCTGCTCCGCTAATCGCGAATCTTCTGTCTGTCCCGACCGCCGATCGTTATCCGCCCCTTGACCTCACTCCGCAGAAACGCAAGGAGAAGACGCTTCGGGCGCTGTTGGCGCAGCTCGAGGGGATGGCCGCGCGTGAACCTGCGCTGGTGGTGTTCGAGGATGCGCATTGGGCCGACCCCACATCGCTGGAGCTCCTGGACCTGATTGTCGAACGGGTGCCCGGCGTGCCTGTCCTTCTGATCATTACCTTTCGGCCGGAGTTCGCCCCCCCGTGGATTGGCGGCCCGCAAGTGACTGCGCTCACGCTCAATCGCCTGTCGCCCACTCAACGTGCCGAGATGATCGCGGGCGTGACCGGCGGCAAGGCTTTGCCTGCGGAGATCGCCGACCAGATCATCGACCACAGCGATGGCGTGCCGCTGTTCATCGAGGAGCTGACCAAGACCGTGGTTGAAAGTGGCGTCCTTGCCGAGGTCGGTGATCGCTCCGCGCTGACGGGGCTGGCGACACCCCTTTCAATCCCGACGACGCTGCAAGCCTCCCTTCTCGCCCGACTGGATCGCCTGCCTGCGACGCGTGAGGTTGTGCAGATCGGGGCGACGCTTGGTCGTTCGTTCTCTCACGAGTTGATCACTGAAGTTGCGCAGATGCCGCAGCAGCAAGTCGATGATGCTCTGGCACAGCTGGTGAGCGCCGAACTGATCTTCCGGCGGGGAGCCGCACCTGATGCCGAATACACCTTCAAACATGCCTTGGTGCAGGAAGTCGCTCACGGCACCTTGTTGCGCAGCCAGCGGCAGCAGCTTCACAATCGCATCAGCGAAGTCTTGGAGGGGCAATTTGCAGAAATCGTGGAAACGCAGCCCGACCTGTTGGCGCGGCATTGTGCCGAGGCTGGCCTGGTCGACAAGGCTGTGCGCTATCGGCTCAAAGCGGGCCAACAAGCGATAGGACGCGGGGCTATGACCGAGGCGGTGGTGCAGTTGCAGAAGGGTTTGGAGCTCTTATCATCCCTATGCAACGAACCGGATCGCGGGCGGCAAGAACTTCCACTCCAGATCGCCCTCGGTGTAGCTCTGGCAGCCTCCAACGGATTTGCCGCACCGCAAACCGGCCAAGCGTATGCGCGCGCCCACGCACTGTGCGCCCAGCTTGGCGACACTACCACTCTGATGTCCGTCCTCAGCGGGCAAAGCGCTTTTCACCTCACGCAAGGCGAGTACATTGCTGCGCGGGAGTGCGCAGAGAATTTGTTGCGACTCTCCGAGAAACAGCATGACACGAGTGCAATGCTGCTTGGTCATTGTGCCATGGGTCCCCCCCTGTATTATCTTGGAGAATTTGCCTCGTCCAGGCATCATCAGGAGCGTGTGCTTGCCATCTATGCTCCCGAAACGCACCGGCACCCTC
>Ga0075418_10007454_pt1 | contig 12329 bp, 13 predicted proteins | sample SoiMetdeltSBSDD2_FD_81776 | JGI IMG/M metagenome (GOLD analysis project Ga0075418, IMG submission 81776) | Bulk soil microbial communities from a Populus tree surrounding site in Tennessee, USA - Soil MetaG P. deltoides SBSDD2 | ecosystem: Environmental > Terrestrial > Soil > Tree plantation...
AGTTGCCGTCCTCGGTGTAGAACTTCACCGCAATGCCGCGCGGATCGCGCTCAGTATCGGCGCTGCCTTTTTCGCCTCCTACCGTGGAGAAGCGTACGAACACCCGCGTCTGCTTGCCGATCTCGCTGAATAGCTTGGCCCGGGTGTAGGACGTAATGTCGTGCGTGACCGTAAACGTGCCGTAGGCGCCGGCACCCTTGGCGTGTACGACGCGCTCTGGGATGCGCTCACGGTTGAAGTGTGCCATTTTCTCGTGCAGGATGTAGTCTTGCAGCAGAACGGGGCCACGCGGGCCAACGGTCATGGTGTTATCATTCTCGACGTAGGGCCGGCCTGAGGCTGTGGTCAGTTTGCGCTCGTGCTCTTGCATAGCTGATCCCTTTATGTTACATAGAGTTATTGGTTGTGTCATGCCTGACGCGTATGGGCGTCGGGTTACAGTAAATGTAGCGGCCATGTCCTTATCAATCAAATCAATAATAGTTATGATATTATAGATCCCATCTATAATATGCCTTTGTAGCTACCATGACGCTTGTGCAGCTTGAATACATTGTGGCCGTGGATACGTGGCGGCACTTTGCCACGGCGGCGGCGAAGTGCTCGGTCACCCAGCCTACCCTCAGTATGCAGCTCCAGAAGCTCGAGGCCGAGTTGGGGATACAGATCTTTGACCGTAGCAAGGTGCCAGTGGTACCGACCGCTGAAGGGGTGGAGATTATCCAGCAGGCACGCGTAATTCTGAAGGAGGTAGAGCGGCTCGGGGAGCTGGTACGTGAGCGCAAGGGGGAAATGATCGGGGATCTCAGGCTGGGCATCATCCCCACAGTCGCACCGTACCTCCTGCCGCTGTTTCTCAACAGTTTCCTGCAGCAATACCCGGGCATACGACTGAAAGTCACCGAACTGACCACCGAGGGTATTGTCGACCGCCTGAAAAAACACCTGTTAGATGCCGGGATACTCGTTACACCACTCGACGATCCAGGAATTTTCGAGCAGCCGTTGTTCTACGAGGAGTTCGTCGTGTATGTCTCCCCTGCCGAGGCGGCGTACAGGAAGCGCTATGTGCTGGCGGACGACATCGACGTCCGGCACCTGTGGCTGCTGGAGGAGGGGCACTGCATGCGTTCCCAGATTATGCATTTGTGTGAGCTCAAGACGCAGATGCAGGAGGGCAACAATTTCCACTACGAAGCCGGCAGCATCGAAACGCTCAAGAAGATGGTCGAGACCAAAAATGGCATCACCATTCTCCCAGCGCTCGCGCTTCAAGACCTGAGCGCCCAGCAGTTGAAGATGGTGCGACACTTCAAAGCGCCTGTGCCAGTGCGGGAAGTGAGTCTGGTGACGCACCGTACCTTTGTGAAGAAACGGCTGCTGGACGCGCTGCGCGAGGAGATCCTGTTGGCCGTACCGCAGGACATGCAGCACAAGGACAGGCGTGCCGTGGTGGAGTTATGAACTGCGGTCAGTACTGCTCGGGCCGGCGCTGGCAGGACATGGATTCCTGGTTTAGCGCCTGCCTTATCCGCGTCGATGATGATCACACCGTTGCGCCTAGGGTCCTCCTTACGGAGGCATTGTGGGCCTTAATGTGCACTACCCTCGAGCACTGATGCCCTGCGCAGGACCGGGTACCCGCACGGCGATGACCGCCGGGGTGTGATTCCGGGTGTGCTCGAGACCCCGCTGGAGCGCCGGTGCGAGTTGCGACAACTCGGTGACCTGCTCGCCATAGCCGTTAGCTGCTTCCGCCAGCTTGGCGAAGTTTGGCGTGGGCTCAAAGGTGCCGCCCTCATAGTGCGCTGCTGTGACGCCATAGCCTGCGGAATAAGCCTCGCGCAGGCCCGTGGTACCAGTGCTATATGAGCCATTCACAAACACCACCGCCATGTACGCGGCCTTATGATGGCCAGCAGCCCAGAGGGCTGGCAAGGGGGTGCCAAACATGAAGTACCCGTCACCCGTGGCATGGATGACGTCCTGGTCTGGTCGTGCCAGCTTCACCCCCAGGGAGGCACCACTGCCCCAGCCGCCAGAGCTGCTACCGCTGCGGAAGTAGGTGCCTGACTGCGTGCGGCGCGCGTAGCTCTGGACGAAACCGCCGTTGCTCAAGCCGTCGTTCAGCACAATGGTCTCGGGCTCCAGGAGCTGGCCCAGTTCATAGCCTACCACCCGGCCAGTGAGTCTGCCGTGCTTGATGTCCTCCTGAGCCTGAGTGTCGGCATGGGCGACCATCTCCTGCTTGCGCTGCTCCAGGCGCGCACGCCGGTCGGCAATGCGGCTCATGGCGCTTTGCGTGAGCATCTGAGTGGCTGCCTCGTGGACCGCACGCGCCACCGCCGCCACCGCTGCCGGGATCCAGAGGTCAGCTCGGAACTCCAGCGTTTTATAGCGGGAGAGCACCGGATCGATGGCGACCCAGGCGATCTTCGCATCGGCGCTGGGCGAGCCAGGGCCGGGGGTGAACGGCACCACATCTTCCATAACGAGCAGCACGTCGGCGTCTTTAGCCGCCGGACCGGTGCCGTAAGCCCAGTGTGTCATGGGGAAATTCAAGCGGTCGGCATTGGTGGACTCCATCACCGGGATAGCGAGCAGTTCTGCCAGCCGTACCAGCTCTAACACAGCCTCAGGATCGCGGCCAGCCCTGGTGGTGTACATGACCGGGTTCTCGGCCTGTACCAGCCAGGCAGCAATCTGGCGAGCGTCAGCAGGGTCAGGCCAGACCGGCCGGGCCAGGCCAAGCTGGTCCCGGGTGGGGAAGCGGGTCATGCCTGGCATGGGCAGCATCGCGGTCTCTTGTGGAATGCTCACGTAGACTGGGCCTCTGGGCTCGCTCATGGCCACCTGGAGCAGCCGACTGATCATCAGCCCCGGGTTGTCCTGGTGCTCCAGACGATGATCTAGCTTAGTATACTGGCGCACGATCTCGCCCTGGTCCCGCGGCTCCTGGACCCACTGTACGCTGCTCCCACGGGCACCCCGCATTGAGCCGGGAAAGGCTCGTGGACCGGTGCCAGCCGTCATGAGCACAGGATAGCCACCGCGCCAGGCAGTGTGGATTGCGGCGCCGTAATGTAAGGTCCCGACGTCCACGTGCACCGCGGTGGCCGCCGGCTGGTTCCGTACCATGGCGTCCCCCAGAGCGGCATTGAGGGCCACGTGCTCGTGCGTCATCGTCATTAAACGCGGTGCGGGCCAGCCCTTAGCGTGGGCCTTGGCAATTGCCTCTTGATAGAAGGTCAGCTCCGAACCGGAGACGAAAAAGAGATGCTCGACACCACCCAGCTTCATGGCAGCGACGATTGCGTCTGCCCACTCATCCGCACCAGTTTCGGTCCACCATGCTTCGGTGCCGCGCTCCTGTGTCTGGATCATGGCTCGCCTCCCCTATGGCATCGCTCGTTTGTTATGCTGAAGCCAGGCTAGTCCGGAGTTTAATGCCTGAAGATTGCGGTATGCCATTATATAATGTCAAGCTGATTCTCGATGGAAGTTCTCTGTGGTGAGCACTGCAGAGGCCGCGCCGAAGATATGGCACAAGATGTTTTAAGGAAATACCTGAGGGAGCCCATGAGCATCACCGAGATATCACCGGAGCAGTTAAAAACTCGCCTAGATCGTGGCGACGAGGTCATGGTCGTGGATTTGCGGCAAGTGTGGGAGTATCACGTCGGACACATCCCGGGTGCGCTGTCCCTATTTATCGAGGAAATACCAATGCGGCTCAGCGAGTTGCCCACAGATGTGGACATTGTCTTGCAGTGCTGGCATGGCCATAGCAGTCTGGATGTGGCAGCCTATATGATCCAGCAGGGCTGGCTTGCCAGTCGTGTGGCGAGTTTGAGTGGGGGCATCGCCGGGTGGGTGCAGACCCATGGGATGATGGCGTTGGAGCCCGCGTAGCCTGGAGCCCACGATGCTTTTAGGCGGCAGGTCCGTGCCCGACTCTCGCCAGAGGAGCAGGCGCGGTGTGCCCAACAGCTGCTGCTGCGACGCCTCGGCACAGTGGCAGACACCGCCCACGTCACCCTGTTTCTGGCCTCTGAACTGGGCAGTTTTGTCACGGGGTTGTATACTCCCGTCTGCGGTGGTCAAATCATGGAGTGAGACCATCGATATGCTTCACACAGAAGGGACGTCACCGTATGGAGTATGAGGATAAACGTGTAGCCAACCTGTGGTTGGCAGATGAACTCTGGCAGCTCGGTGCCATCCAGTTTGGCGATTTCTCGCTCGGGACAGCTGTGCATTCGCCGGTCTATGTGAATCTGCGACTGCTCGTCAGCAATCCTGCAGCGTTGCGCGAGGCTGCGGAAGTGATGCTCGAAGAGGTGCGCACCTTGCAAAATATGCGTCACCCACGCCTGGCCTACTATGACTTAGTGGCTGGGGTGCCATTTGGCGGCCTGCACCTGGCCACGGCATTTTCGTTGCTGTCTGGAACACCGATGATTTATCTGCACCCGTCCAAGGACGGGCAGGGACATGTGATCGAGGGTACCTACTCGAGTGGCCAGACGGTCCTGATCATTGATGATCTTATAACTGGGGGGCGCAGTGTTATCCAGACTGCCGCGCGGTTGGAAGCAGAGAATCTCATTGTGGAAGACGCCCTGGTGTTACTCGACCGCCAGCAAGGTGGGCAGATGCGCCTCAAACGCGAGGGCATTAATCTGGCAGCCATTCTGACCCTGGAAGCGGTGCTGCGCTACCTGGGGACGAGCAACAAAATTTCGCCCGAATGGTATCATCAGAGTCTCGAATACCTGGGCAAACCCCACGACACTCTCTAAGACAGAGGCGTGGGGATCAAGGTTCCACCGTGGGCAGCGCCTCATCAGGCAACAGCGTGTGCAGTTCCAAGGCGGCGTTACAGCACAGTAAGAACCCCTGGGGCTGGTGGGTATCCAACGGCTGTCCACGACGATCCAGCACTCGGCCTCCAGCGTTCTGCACCAGGAGAGCGGCGGCGGCAATGTCCCAGCTCTTCACGCGATTGCGCATGCGGCCATACATATAGCCCTCGGCCGCCCCCTTGGCGATGAGACACATATTCAGTGCCACCGAGCCACCAATGCGAAACATCTGCTTAAACTCACGCTCCCACTCCATGGTACATAGGTGTTGCCGGAGGGCGTCGCGCGGAGAATAATCGAGGATCAGGCGAGCCTGGTCGAGACCGCGAATGTCAGTCACACGCACAGGGTGGCCATTGATGGTGGTGTCTGCCCCGGCGACCGCACTATAGAGTTCGTCATTGAACGGATGGTACACGACTCCTATAAGAGTCTGGGCCGCCCCGGTCAGGGCGATGGTCACGCTCGAAAAGTTTTGCCCACGGATGTAAGACTCGGTGCCATCCAAGGGATCGACAATCCAGGTATAGGGCGAGGACGTGATACGCGTGCCAGACTCTTCGCTAATGATGGAGTGGTCGGGAAAGTAGTGGCGGATGACATCGCCAATAGCCGTATCAGCAAGCGTATCGACATTGGTGACGACTTCCTGACGGTCTTTGTGGCTAATTTCCAGGGGAGTAAAACGATGCTCGAGCAAGACCCGTCCACCGACGAGAGCAGCTTCCTCAGCAACTTTGCGAAATTCATGTAGGGTATTGTTCATAGATTATTGTCACCACTCTGGTTACAGGGCTTCTAGCTGCGAGGGCAACAGAGGTACATGTGTGATACGTATCACATGGTGTGACAAGTATACTGGAAAGTAGGTACGGTTGGGTATGTGCATTCTCAGCCTCGCACGCACACGTCACGCAGGTCGTGGGACGGAGACACTCATATGCATCCGCTGACCACGTGGCTGGCGCTCGCGGGGAGTGTCTGGGCGCTCTTTGCGCTGGCCGAAGAGCACATTGCCGCGCCACACCGTGTCCAGATTACCCGCTGGCTGCGCTGTCAGACTCCCTACTGGCCGGCAACATTTGTCGCGGTATGCGACAGCGTCTTTGGTCCTCCTACCCTGGCAGGGGCATACGTGCTGCGTGCCTGTATCGCCTCACATATCGCTGCCTTTCTGGCACTGTGTCTTTCAGGCGTGTTCTATCCTGGGACGTCTGGCCTCATGCTCCTGGTGCTTTTCCTCTACGCGCCTGCCCTCGTGGGGAGCCTGGCGCTGGTGAACCTGCTGCCTGGTTCTCTCTCTCTCCTCGTACATCGCGTTCTCCTCCAGCGGGTTAGCGACGGTCCTGGGCCAGCACGTGTGGGCACCTGGCTCGTGCTCGCCAGTGCGACGACAGGCGTCTTGGCGCTCCTGGCATGCACGCTGGGATTTCTCGTGGTGTTCGTGAGTAACCAGGTCCATGCGTTCCAGAGGCCGGTGATGTGGATCATCGGCTATGTCGAGTCCGTCCTCAAAGACACCGCCGGAGGCCTGGGGGCGCTCCAGGAGGCCATACGTCTACAGCCCGTTATGATGCCGGGGATGGCTTTTCCCTCCTTTGGAATCTGGTTCTACACACCCTGTTTCCCGTTCCTCTGGGTGTGGTTATATCTCCTCGCCGGTGTGTTGATCCGAAGTGCCACGGCTTGTGGGCTCATGCGTGCGTCCAGACGTATGCCAAGCGTGCTGGATATTGACGCCAGACCGCTGCATACCCTCGGGGCAGTGGCCGTTGGCGTGGTCAGCGTGGTGTATTGGAGCGCGTTGTTCTGGCGCCGCTAGTGCTGCGCCCCGGTGCTGCGCACGGCTAGTTGCCCCGCCATACTGGTGGGGCCAATTGCGGTACGCAGTACCCAGTTTGGCGGAGTGGATCGCTCCCTATGTTGCTGGTGTAACGACCTACCCTTCCATCTACCATCACTGCAACACCCGCACCTCAGAGGTGCGGGTGTTGCGGGCCACCACCCGTCCAGCTTTGAGTACCCACAGCTTTTCGACTTGCTCGGTGATCGCTTGTTCCGGACTGCTCGCGTCGAGCACCACCAGGTCAGCGCGACATCCCGGGCTGAGCCCGTAGTCAGACAGGCCCAGAGCCCTGGCCGGATTCACCGTCACCAGGTCGAGCAGCCAGGCCAACTGTTCCAGATTGCCCAGGTGCGCCACCATCGCCGCTACCAGGGCTTGCCGGAGCAAGTCAGGATGGCCATAGGGCGTAAAAGGGTTCACGATATTGTTGGTCGAGATCGACACGTTCACCCCTGCCGCGCGCAGTTCGCTGATGCGGGTGATCCCACGCCAGGTGCGCGGAGCCGGCGAGCGGCCTTTGACGTGGAGTTCCGTGGCAGGGAGGCTGATGGCGTGTATGCCGGCCCGCAGCAAAAGATCAATCACCCGTGCCCGCTGCTCTGCTTCGAGCATATCGAGGGTACATAAATGGCCGAGCACGACACGCCCTTGCATGCCGCGTGCAATCGTTTGCTCGGCAATATAGGTACAGGTGAGCAGCGCCGGATCGTCCGAGGAGTCGGCGTGGAAGTCCAGCGGCACGTTAAACGCCTCAGCCGTATCGAAAAACCAATCGATATGGCGGCGTTGATCCTCATCCATATACGGACATCCACCCAGCACCGACAGTCCCATCTGGAGGGCTTCCCGCAGCAAGCCCTGGGTAACATCGTCATGAAAGATGCCTTCTTGCGCAAACGCCACCAGCTGGACGTCCAGTACCCCAGCGCATTCTGCCTGTACCCGCTGCAACGCCTCAACGCCGCGCAGGCCTACATAGGCATCGATCTCCACGTGGGCTCGCATGGCGGTGCAGCCATGGCGCACGGCATACCGCAGAGCCCGCCGAGCCCGCTGATAGACGTCGTCTACCGTAAAGGCCTTTTTCAGCTCGGCTAGCAGCACTTGCGGCGTAGGCCCGTCGGCCTGCAACCCTGGCGCACGATCGGCTACAAAGGCTTTGTCGGGATGGATGTGCGACTCGACAAACCCTGGGAGCACCAGCTTGCCCGTCACCTCGAGCTGCTCGCGGGCTGCGGTGTGGAGTCCAGGGGCGACGGCACGAATACGCCCCTGCTGAATAGCGATGTCTTGCTGCTGTCCAGCGACAATACCGCCGTGCACAATCAGATCGTCCATGCCTCCTCCTCAAGCAGTGTTACGGAGCCGTGGCGGGCTCTAGCAGCGCGTTCAAACGTCGACAGGCAGCGATCACCTCCTCAGCGTAGCCGGGGAACCAGGCATGCATCCACTCTGGCCGATCGAAGAAAGCTAACGACGGTTGCCCCACACGCCGAATGCTTATACGCCGTACCAGCCCGGCAGCATTGATGAAACTCACTTCAGCTAAGAGACGCCCTGGGGCCGCCAGGCCAATGGTGACAGGACACAGGGCCTGAATGCTGCGGAGCGATTCAGCCACACCACGCAGGCAGAAGGCGTGCGTGCGCGCCAGCACGAGCGGCGGCAGGGCACGCAAGACCGTGCGCATAGTCAGGCCAGAAAACACCGTATCATCGACCACTGCCAGGGATAGACATGTTTCTACACCGCGGAGTTGCTCTGCAAGTGGTTGAGCCGTGGTACTCACTAGATTGTAGCCGCCCTGGCCATCCTCCTCGCGGGTGACGTCCACTCGGCATATCACGGGAAACCACCCTGTGCGCTGGTGCAGTTGTCGTGCCACACGCTCGCCGGCCTGGCCAATGCCGACGGTCATGGCAAAGGGCGCATGACTCCCCTGCCCCACCAGCCGGTTGATCTGGTCCTCGAGCTGCAGGACGACCACACGCTGTGGGTCACGGCGTACCAGCGTCAACAGCTCCTGGCTAAGTTGGAAAGCGACCGACTGCTCCCCGTGAGTACGGCGGACATCATCACTCAGGTCGTCGTGAATATAAAACACCTGCGGTGTGGGTGTAGCGTAGGCAGCATCTGCGGTCACCGGGTTATCCTTTTTAATGCCCACCGTGGAGGAACGGCAGCATGGTCCACAGGCTGTACCCATTGATCATGAGGAAGGTGCCGCATAGGGCGAGAATCAGACTGAGGCCATACATCAGGCGTGAGCTCGACAAAATCGACACCGACGACATGACGATAGCTATCTGGAGCAGCACTTCGGCGAAGTCAAAATAAGGGTCTCTCTTGCGGTTCACATCACGCTCGTGCTCCCATTTCTTGGCGTCGTTTTCGATGTCCTTCTTCTCAGTGTTATAGCGCTTCGTCTCGGCGGTAAATTCGGCGAGCAGCGCTTCATACTGCTGGCGTGCCTCAGGCGCCATACCAGCGCCCCGCTCTGCGAGTTCAACTTCCAGCCGCTTCTGCTGGATGCGATACTCGTGCTCCCGGATCACCTTCGCCTGGTAGAAGGCCCACTGATCCGAGGACTGCTGCTGGGCCAGGAGCATGTCTTTCATGGCATTGTTGCCACCGAGGGCAGCGATGGCCAGCATCACTGCATAGATGGCGGTGGTAATCGCTACCCGCCGGGTGAACCCCTTATTCCTGATCTCTTCGAGTTCTTCAGGCTTAGGAATCTCTACCTCAGGCATGCTGAGAGTCCTCCGCTCATGGAGAGAGGGCGCCATACGCCTCATCGGTGCGCCCACACCTCACAGGATCGTCTTGGCAATCTGCTCCAGTTCAGCCAGCGCTGCGGCCTCGGGGGCACTGGTCAGCATCAGCACCGCGGAATCAGCTCCGGCTTCTGCAAGGGCCTGGAGCTTGGCACGATCGGGGGGCGCAATATAGGCCATGATCTCAATGGACTGAGGATCACGCCCTGCCGCAAGCGCGAGTTCGTTGAGGACAGCGCGGCCCTGCTTGATCAGCTTTGGGGTACTCCGGGTGGGCATCCAGCCATTGCCATATGCCACGATGCGTTTGAACACCTGCCGCGCCGCGCCACCGAGAAAGATTGGAGGGTGGGGCTGCTGCACCGGCCGTGGGAAGGAGCGCACGAGTGGAAAGTCATAGTAGGTGCCGTGATACTCCGCTGCCTCGTTGGCCCACAGTGCCTTCATGGCCGCAATGGCTTCCCGGGTCTGCGTCCAGCGGTGTGTGAAATCGCCACCCATAATCTCAGTCTCTTCTTTATTCCAGCCGGCGCCAATGCCAAAGATAAAGCGGCCCCCGGAAAAGTAATCGAGGGTCGCAGTCTCCTTGGCCAGGAGGAGTGGATTGCGCTTTGGAATGAGGGTGATGCCTGTCCCTAGTTTCAGTTTCGTCGTCACTGCCGACGCTCGTGCCAGGGTAACAAAAGGGTCCAGAAACCAGCTATAGGAGTCGGGGATACGGCCATCAGGGGAGGCAGGGAAAGGTGAGACGCTGTGCACTGGCATGATGGGATGCTCCCCCACCCAGAGAGAAGCAAACCCCAACGCCTCAGCCTGCCGCGCCAGTACGGCCACATCGATGGGATGCCGTGTAGGAAACATCAAAATGCCATATTGCATGATCGCTTCCTTACCTCTGCATGGTGCCTGAGCAATGGTAGCTGAGGAACACGCGCGAGGCTAAAAATTGCAAACGCCCTCCTCACACCTGGGCTGCACATAGCGTGATGCAAAGATAGCATATTTACACGAGGCTCTCTATGCTGCAGAGAGCGCTCAGATACACAAATCTGCAAATCCTCACCTCGCGAAGCTTTCGGTGAGCGAGGCTATCCTTTAGCGCTAAGTCGAATGGTATGTAACATAGCCAGCAACCTCACCTCGAACGGTTCGCACCAGAGGATGTTCCGTACTTGACGGCCAGCGATCGTGGTAACGACATGGTAACAACCATAATAACCAAGCATCGTCACAAACAGTGTATGGATGATTTCCTCATTATCCATAATAGCCATATGTGGTATCACCCATTTTATCTCAAAGATATACCGTTACAATTTAACATCTATAGAACATTAGAAGCCGTTTTAGAATACAGTTCCCACATGTTTTCTGGAGGAAATGTTTATATATTTTCTTTCTGAAGAAAGAAACTCGGAAAGAAAGCCTCTGGATATACCATGCAATGTGATCAATCTATTACTGAAACGAGCATAAAGATTTTTATAACAGCTTCTAAATCTTTTTCATTGATTTCAAAAGTTATACATGTATAATCTCTAGTCCTATTATGAGCATGGAGGTCTATAAGCTCCCTGAATGCACGCCCCCCTGTTGACTTTTAGAGCAAAAGGACACGAAAAAATATTCTTTCTTCTTGAAGGCATAAAAGATAGCAGCTCTAGCGGCAGACGAGCTACGCTCTCCACCAACGCCCGTCACACTAGAGTGCGCAGAGGCCAGAGAGGATGGCGAACAACCCTATCTTGGATGCGACGAAGAGATATTTGCCTGGGGTTTAGACGGAGGTGATGTCGCAAACCTCCATGATCGCGACAGAGCATGCTCGTATCCCGGATAACCGCGGCCCGTCAGCAATCGAGAAAAATACTTGACAACTATGAGAGGGCAGGCCTACTCTTGCACCCCGAGCCTTCTCGACCCTGGCCAGGCGCGGTAGACGCTTCAGGGGGCGACAGCATGACACCTTATAGGCAGACGACCTTGTGGTAGAGAACGCTCATCACCGTACCCGTCAGAGTCTTTCTGAAGCAGAGGAGAGCTCTCGTGCCCCAGCCCTGTCCTCATTGTGATCAGCCCGATATATCCTTACTGCGCATCGTCTTGATTGGCGAAATCCTCCGTGCTGAGGAGAGCATGCTCGGGCTCCTTGCAGACGTTTTGCAGCAGTCTGGCCTACTGCAACTTTCTGATGAGGCCAAGGCTCCGCAGGTGCGGCCCTAGAAGGACACGCTGCCTGCGCTATGGCAGTCAGGAACAGGCGACCCGTGAGGTGTCAGGGGCCGCCGTCTGTGGCGTACACCCGAGCCTGCACGGGAGCCTTCCCTAAATTTGTTACCCTCTACCGCGTTCCATCGTGTCTGCTGAGGCGCGTCACGCGCTGACGTCGTGCAGCTTCGCCAGGGCAACCTGGCGCGGCACACGATAATAGCCGCGGCCAGGCTGGTCGGCTAATCCCTCCAAGCCCTTCTCCAGAAACCGCTGCACCCATTTGTAGACAAAGCGACGGCTGATCCCAACCGTGGCGGCCACGGCAGAAATCGCCATCCGGTCAGCGACGAGTAAAATAATTCGACCCCGTCGAGCACGCCCCGCAGAGATAGTCGTCGCCCGTTGCCACGCCAGCAGTGTCTGGCGTTCCACAGGCGTGAGGCGGATCGTGAGGGAGGTGGTGCGTCCACGAGCCATACAGATACCTCACAGGCAGGAGAATATGGATCCTTTGGCCCCATGCCAAAGAGGAAAAACTCTATCCTAAGCTGCCAAGAATACTATGACAGTGTTTGAGAAGAGTACCATATATTTGTGCACAAGTCTTCCTCGGCAGTTACTGACAGGAGG
>Ga0075418_10007464_pt1 | contig 12321 bp, 3 predicted proteins | sample SoiMetdeltSBSDD2_FD_81776 | JGI IMG/M metagenome (GOLD analysis project Ga0075418, IMG submission 81776) | Bulk soil microbial communities from a Populus tree surrounding site in Tennessee, USA - Soil MetaG P. deltoides SBSDD2 | ecosystem: Environmental > Terrestrial > Soil > Tree plantation...
ATCCTCCTTTCTTAGCCGCTCCCTCAAGTCCCGCTGATCCTTCCATGCGTCCACAAAATTCCGGATCAGAAAATAGACCGCTATGACCCATACCACGTTTCCATTGCCTGTGCTTTTCTTCAGTGGCTCAAGCTTGGCGCCCAGTTGAGCGAAGAGATCTGATGGGCTAAGCACTAACCACCAAACCCAGAAACCGAACCAAGCCAGCCCGAGCAGCGAGAAACCAACCCACAGTCCGAGCTTTGCTTTATTGATGCCTCCCCGCCATTCGCTACGGAAGCGCCTCGCGGTTTCACCTTGCTCCCACCAACGCAGAAGAGTGCCGCTCAAAATAAGCCAGAGCAATACAAGACACATGCAGGCTAACGGCCATGAGAGCACTATCACCGGCCGATGAATCTGCGGCATCGGCAAGTCTGCGGGCGTCAACTTGAGCTTCGATCCCACAAGCCCGAGCGCATCGCCAACCAGCAGCAGAATCCAATTAACAAATCCGGCAAGCCACCCGAATGGCAATTGCAGCGCTTCCGGCACCGAAACGCCGCTCCACAGCTTCGGATGTTGAAACACTGCTACCGACAGAACGACGACGGCCACGATTCGCGCCAGAACGCGATAACGAGTGCGGATCGCTCGTTCCCTGCCCGCCTGCAGGGCGGCATTCACCGGCACACCGTAAGCCTCGAATGCGCCGCCGGTAAGTGTCATTAGCGAATGCAACAGCGCGCTGCCAAACTGGTCTTTGTTTTTCCAATATGTCGTGTGATCGGTGAATAGATTGGCGCCGTTATAGACCTCGAGGCTGCTCTGTGTGTAGTCCCGGGCATACAACATCTGTCCATTTGGCACCGGGTCCGCGGTCGCGTAGTAATCTTCCCACTTCGTATGCTCGGCGAGACCGAACTGTTGCGTTTCGTGACATTTTTCGTTGATCTGCTTAAGACTAAAAGGCATCAGGTAGTTTGCGAGCGCAAGAGCGGTTCCCAATCCCCAAAATCCAAACACCAACTGCAAAAGCGAAGGCCCGCTCCCAAACAGCGACCAGAGGTAAAGCCCGGTCAGCACCGACGCTGAGAACGTCACCAGGCTTGAGGCGGTAAGCATAGGCCGCGCGTGTTCTGTCACCTGTCGCAGCGCCTTGAGCCGAGCGACCGCCGAACCAAAAGTGATAAAACGTTCGACCTTCGGCTCTTGCGCCTGACGGACGGCTTCGTGTGCAACCGCCGCCCCTTGAGAATGACCGAGCACGGCGATTACATCGCATCTACGAACAAGCCAGTCGAGATCCTGACGCACCGTGCTCACCATCGATTGAAACTGGAAGCGACTGGTGAGAAGTACAAAGGTGTCGCCGATGACCGCGGAAATCCAGCGCTGGATCGGACCAACAACTGGCCGCAGCGGGGGCAGCAAAGACAGCGGCACCAGAAGCAGGACCAGTAGTTGAATCAGCAAAGCCAGCGGGAACGTGAGCACTAAATAAGAGAAGCTCAGTGCAGCGCGTGTGATTCGTGTGTTGGTCAGATCATCTGAAAGCTGATCTACGAATTGAGTGAGGAGGAACAACGGAACGACGCGAAGGCTCCAGGTAGCCACGCTGCCGAAGCTCGGCTGTTCGAATACATCTGCCCACGTAGATTCGGCAAGCAGCCAGGTTGTTTCATCGCGCTCTTTCGCTCCCTGAGCTGGACCGTCTTCTGCTGGAGCTACGGGTGTCGCTTCCTCGCGCGCGACTACTCCCTGCACAGCGCCAGCCTCGGGCGGAGCAGCGGGGCTCGCTTCGTCGCTCGGGGCTGCTCCTTGAACTGTGCCAGCTTCGGCCGGAGCAGCGGGTGTTGCTTCGGTGCGCTGGATCGCTCCCTGAGCTGGGCCGGCGTCTGTTGGAGCAGTGGGTCTCGCTTCGTCACTCGCGTTTGCTCCTTGAACTGGGCCAACTTCGAGCGGAGCAGCAGGTCTCGCTTCCTCGACGGGTAGCTTCTGCCAGAGACGAATCACAGCGTGCGCAGGCGTTCGCCGGCCGGGTTCAATCCGAAGAACGACGCTCTCGAGTTCGGCGTCGCCCGAGTGGTTGTTCAGCCACTCCTTCAGATAGCTAAACAGCGGCTCGCCGTTCTGAGTGAGGGTCTTGCCGCGTTTCTGGTTTCCGATGCCATGGACCAGGAGGATGCCGACTTTACGAACTGGAATATCTTCGCGTTGCGGGACTTGACGCGCGCTGCCAAGCGCGCCTTGGATACGGAGTCTGCCTACATCGGAAAAAGTGACGTTGTCTCTTAGTCTCACGAGTCGTTCCACATCCTGCAAATTTCGGATGCGAGCTTACTTCTGACTCTTTCTGAAGTCAATATCACACAGCTTCTTACAGCAGCGGCTACCGAGCCGTCGTTGGTGCCCCTTTTACCTGTTTTCAATTCGCAGTAGTGGGAAACTGCATCCCGTAAGTGAGCAGGACCCAATGGTCTGCAACTTGGCCCGGCTAACGCAACCCTAGGTCCTTCAACAACCTGCGGGCGCCCCATCCTTGGCACGGGGATTGGTAACAGGACAACGGACTGTCTGTTTTCTCGAACTTCGAAAGAACCCGTGAGGAACGCCCGTTATGATTCGTGATCTCTTACAAGACACCCGCTACGGCGCTCGAATGCTCCGAAAGAGTCCCGGGCTGACCTCAGTCGCGGTGCTCTCGCTCGCGCTCGGCATCGGCGCCATCAGCACCATCTTTAGCTTCGTTAACGGAATTATGCTCAGGCCGTTGCCCTATCACGAACCTGAACGGCTGGTGATCCTCGACGAGACCGCACTCAAACAAGGCATGACCTCGATGAGTGTTTCTTTCCCCAACTTTCTCGATTGGCGCGCGCAGAACAAATCCTTCATAGACATCGGCTGTTACACAACCGGAGGGTTCGCGATTGGCGCGGGCACCGGCTCGGCGGCCCCCGTCGCGGGCGGCGGGCCGGGCTCGTCCGAACCCGAACAACTGCAGGGTGCGTTTGTTTCTGAAGGTACCTTCGAAGTCCTTGGTGTAGCTCCAATCCTAGGCCGCACATTTACAGCCGAGGAAGATCAGCCCGATCACGATCTCGTTGTAATCCTCAGTTACGGTCTGTGGCAGCGCCGGTTCGGCGGCGATCCAAACATCCTTGGTCAGACCATCCTGCTCAACAATCGCCCGCGCGTGGCGATCGGGGTCATGCCAAAGGGCTTTCAGTTCCCCGAAGTCGCCGAAGCCTGGGGCCCGCTGGCCCTCACCCCAAAGCTGTACACTCGCACCGATCACGGTCTCGAATCCATCGCCCGCTTGAAGCCCGGTGTCACACTCGAACAAGCGCAGGCTGAGATGATCGGCATCGCTTCGAATATCGAGCAGCAGAACCCGGTCACCAACGAAGGATTCAGCGTAAACGTCATCGATCTACGCGCGTCGCTGGTTGGCGACTACAAAAAGGCGCTTTTGATTTTGCTCGGCGTAGTTGGTTTTGTCTTGTTGATCGCCTGTGTCAACGTCGCCAACCTGTTGCTCGCTCGCGCCACTGCTCGGCAAAAGGAGATCGCGATACGCGCGGCCCTTGGTGCAAATCGCAAACGCATATTTCGACAACTACTCACTGAGAGCTTGCTGCTCGGCCTGATCAGCGGAGCGCTCGGGTTGATGCTGGCGTTGTGGGGTATGGATCTGCTGCTCGCGGCGATCCCAATCGATATTCCCTTCTGGATGAAATTCGATCTAGACGGTCGAGTGCTTGGCTTTACCGCCGCCTGCTCGCTGCTGACCGGCTTTGTGTTTGGCACGGCGCCGGCCCTAGAAGCTTCAAATCCGGATTTGAATGAGACGCTAAAAGAAGGCGGGCGAACCGGCGGAGGCGCAGGACGTCATCGTATTCGCAGCTTGCTGGTAGCCGCCGAAATCGCTCTGTCGCTGGTGTTGCTTGTCGGCGCTGGGTTGATGATGCGCAGCTTTATTGGCCTGCGGCAGGTCAATGCCGGGATCAATCCGGAAGGCGTCCTGACGATGAACATCGGGTTGCCGGGCGCCAAGTATCGCACACCCGAAGCGCGCGTCGGTTTCTTTAAACAACTGCTCGAACGCGTAAGGGCGATTCCGGGAGTTCAAAGCGCCGGAACAAATTCAGGATTGCCGCTCTCAGGAAGCAACTGGGGACGTAGTCTCACAGTCGAAGGCTTTCCGTTGTTGTCAGTAGGCGCGGCGCCGATGATCAACCACTGCGTTGTCAGCCCCGACTATTTCAAGACCTTGGGAATTCCAATCCTACGCGGCCGTGATTTCGATGAGCGAGATGTCGCACCTCCGAAGGCCCCGCTGGGCGCGGTGCGCGGCGAGTCGGTGCCTGGCGCGACAACTGGCGTCACGATCATCGACGAGCGGCTAGCGCGTGAATACTGGCCGGATCAGGATCCGGTCGGTAAGCGAATCAGGTTTGGGCCGCCGGAGGACAACGAACCGTGGCATACGATCGTCGGCGTAGTCGGAGAGGTGAAGCACGAGCGTCTTGATGCCTCAACCCGAAAATCAGTCTACCTGCCGCACGCTCAAGTCCCGATCGGCGGCTCGCGTCTCGCGATAAAAACTACGGGCAAACCCGAGAGTCTGATCGGCGCGGTTCGCAATCAAGTGAGAGAGCTCGATCCCGATCTGCCGGTCACTCGAATAATGAGTATGGACCAGGTGGTCGCGAGATCGGTGTGGCAGCAGCGGCTGTACACCTCACTGTTCGCGGTGTTTGCCGGCGTTGCTCTGATCCTGGCGACGGTTGGAATCTACGGTGTGATGTCTTACGCGGTCACCCAACGCACGCGGGAGATCGGGCTTCGAATGGCGCTGGGGGCTCGGCGGACCGATGTGTTGAAGCTGGTCGTCGGGCACGGTGTTGTTGTAACCGCGATCGGCCTCGGAGTCGGGCTCGCGGCAGCGGTTGGGTTGACTCGATTGATGTCGAGCTTGTTGTTTAACGTCACCCCGACCGACGCGATCACGTTTGTAGCGGTTTCGGTGTTGTTGGCAGGAGTCGCTCTGGGAGCCTGTCTTGTGCCGGCACGTCGGGCTGCAAAAGTCGATCCGATGGTAGCGTTGAGATACGAATAGGTCGTTTCTGGTTTCTGGTTTCTAGTTTCTAGTTTCTGGTTTCTGGTTTCTGGTTATGGCTCTAGCTTTCGAACTAGAAACCAGAAACGAGAAACGAAGCCGTAGAGTTTTTACATGGCAAACTTAATCCAAGACATTCGTTACGCGGTGCGAAGGCTCCTAAAGAATCGAAGCTTTAGCATAGTTGCGGTAATCGCTGTCGCCCTGGGCATAGGCGCCAACAGCGCCATGTTCAGCGTGATCAATGCCGTGCTGCTTCGTCCACTCCCCTACCAAAGCCCTGAGCGTCTCGTCACCATCTGGGAAGAAAGCCCCGTGAGAGACATGTATGAGCTTCCGATATCTTTAGCCAACTACCGCGACTGGGTCGATCAAAACACAGTCTTCGAACAGATCTCCGCATACACGTTCTCAAATCTAAATCTTTCAGGCGCAGGCGAACCGGAGCGGGTCTTCGCCGTCAGATCTTCTGCAAATCTGTTTTCGCTTGTCGGCGCCGCGCCTTTGCTCGGACGACCATTCCTGGCTGAAGAGGATAGAGAAGGAGCCCCGCACGTTGTGATCCTCAGCCACGGTCTCTGGCAGCGGCGCTTCGGCTCCAATTCAAGAATCATTGGCGAGCCGGTCACTCTCAACAATCAAACTTACACAGTCGTGGGGGTGATGCCTGCCGGCTTCCAGTTCCCCGTCGGATTCGGCTATCTGGGAAAAGTACTCAATGATCCAGTTGACCTGTATGTTCCCATCGCCGCGACCGCCAATGAGGCGCGCCGCGGCAGTTTTTCATTCTTCTGTATTGGCCGGCTCAAGCACGGAGTGAATTTCGATCAAGCGCGTACGGAGATGACCGCGATCGAAGGCCGGATAGTCGAGCAGTATCCCGGAGAAAACAGCGGTATCGGAATAAGCTTGATTCCAACCCACGAACAAACGGTTAAGGAGATTCGCCCCGCGTTGCTGGTGTTGCTCGGAGCCGTAGCCTTTCTGCTACTCATAGCTTGCACCAACATCGCAAACCTCCTGCTGGCCCGCGCCGCGTCGAGAGAAAGAGAGATTGCGATTCGCACCGCTCTGGGAGCGAGCCGTGTGCGAGTCTTGCGTCTATTGCTGACCGAGAGCGTGATCCTGTCACTCGCGGGCGGTTTACTGGGTCTGCTGCTGGCGCTGTGGGGTACGGATGCGCTTATGGCGCTTGCACCGGACAACATCCCTCGACTTAGCGAGGTGGGAGTTGACGGCCGTGTGTTCGCGTTCACGCTGGCGGTCTCGATCCTGACAGGAATTGTGTTCGGATTGGTTCCCGCAATTCACGCATCAAAGCCCGATTTGAATGAAGCGCTCAAAGAAGGCGCTAGAGGTTTGACCGGCGGCATCGCCGGAAAGCGAATTCGAAATGTTCTTGTGGCGGTTGAGGTCGCGTTGTCGCTTGTGCTGCTTATCGGCGCCGGGTTGATGATCAGGAGTTTCTCCAGACTTCAGCAGATGGATCTCGGGTTTAATCCGGACAACGTTGTGGCGCTCAGTCTTTCGCTTTCCCAAACCAGGTATCCGGAGGATCATCACCGAATCGCATTCTTTCAAACAGCGCTCGAGCGCCTCCAATCGTTGAGCGGCGTGCAGTCGGCGGGCGCAACCACAGGCCTGCCGTTGACGTTGAGCATTTCGGGTTCCGATTTTCGCATCGAAGGCCGCCCCGAACCCGAGCCGGGCACCGAGATGATCATCAGCACACGCAGCGTCAGCCCGGGTTATTTTGGTACTCTCGGTATCCGTCTTATCAAAGGGCGCGATTTTTCCGACAGTGACACAAGCGACGCCCCAAAGGTAGCAGTCATCAACTCCGATCTGGCCCGTATTTACTTTTCAAACGAAGACCCGCTCGGCAAACGAATAACGTTTGATGACGGACAGTCGTGGCTTTCCATCGCAGGCGTGATCGACGACATAAAACAACTCGGTCTGGATTCGAGCGCCCGGCCCGAAGTCTACTTTCCTTATCCTCAGGCCACGCATCCCTCGATGAGCATCGTGGTCCGCACGGCCTCAAATCCGGCAAGCCTGCTGGCCGCGGTGAAAAGTAAAATTCAGGAGATCGATCAGGATCTGCCCATCGAAGATCTCATGACGATGGAGCAGCTTCTTTCGAACTCCGTCTCTGGGCCGCGATTCAACATGCTTTTGCTGAGCGTGTTCGCAGTCGTCGCTCTGGTGCTGGCGGCGGTCGGAATCTACGGGGTGATGAGTTACTCGGTAAGTCAGCGTATTCACGAGATTGGAATCCGAATGGCGCTTGGCGCGCAGTCGTCGGAAGTACTGAAGCTTGTTGTCAAACAAGGGATGCTTCTGACGTTGGCTGGGCTGGCCACCGGAGTTGTTGCTTCGCTGTTACTGACGCAGTTGATGTCGAGCATGCTGTTCGGGGTCACCGCAACCGACCCCGTGACATTCGCAGCAGTTTTAGCGTTGTTGGCAGGAGTGGCTCTGGGAGCCTGTTTTATCCCGGCGCGCCGCGCCGCTAAAGTCGATCCGATGGTGGCGCTTAGACACGAATAAATGGTTTCTGGTTTGTAGTTTCTGGTTTTTGTTTCTGGTTTCTGGTTTGTAGTTTCTGGTTTCTGGTTTGTAGTTTCTGGTTTGTAGTTTCTGGTTATTGCTTTAGCGTTCGAACCAGAAACTAGAAACCAAAAACCAGAAACCATCACCCACGTTCGAACCAGAAACTAGAAACCATAAACCAGAAACCGTCACCCACAACGCGAGGAACCCATGGAAACCCTATTACAAGATATTCGTTACGGCGTTCGAATGCTGCGTAAAAGCCCGATGGTTACGCTCGTCGCGTTGTTCTCGCTCGCCCTTGGAATAAGCGCCAACACTGTAATCTTCAGCGTCGTTAACTCCATTCTGCTCAAATCGCTTCCCTTTCACGACGCCGAGCGAATTGTCCTCCTCTGGGGCAACACCCCCAGCGAGGGCAAGGATCGCAGTCAGGTTTCCGCCACCGATGTCGACGATTGGCGTCATCAGAACACTGTGTTTGAAGATGTGACCACTTACGGCAACTGGAGCGCGACGTTCCTGGGCGAAGGCGAGTCGGAGCGGATACCCGGCATTCAGGTCGGCGATGGTTACTTCTCGATTATGAAAGGCACGCCGTTGCTGGGCCGAACGTTTCTGGCTGAAGAACAACAGGACGGCAAAGACTTCGTTGTCGTCCTCGGGTATGGACTATGGCAGCGGCGCTTTGGCGGCGATCCAGGGGTCATCGGCCGGAAAGTTAACTTGAGCGGCCGGCCTTACACCGTCGTCGGAGTTATGCCGGCGGATTTCCAACCGTTGCCGACAAGTCTTATCGATCCGCGTGGCGAGTTTTACAGACCAGTCGCCGAGCCGCACGATGAGAACGAACGTTCATCGCGTCATCTCCGGGCTATTGCCCGCTTAAAGCCGGAAGTCACTATCGTTCAGGCGCAAACCGATATGAATGGCATCGCCCGGCGAATCGAGGAACAATATCCAAGACACAACACAGGCTACGGGGTTCGGTTGATAACCCTGCCGGAAGACACCGTCGGCGGGATTCGACCGACCTTGATCACTCTTTTTGTGGCAGTCGGGTTTGTGTTGCTGATTGCGTGCGCGAATGTCGGGAACCTGCTGTTGGTGCGCGCGGCCGGGCGTCAAAAAGAGGTCGCGATACGACGCGCACTGGGGGCCGCGAGACTGCGACTTGCGCGTCAGTTTCTAACTGAGAGCATTCTCCTCGCTGTGGTAGGTGGGGCGCTCGGTTTGCTGCTCGCAACGTGGGGAGTAAGCCTGGTCGAATCGATCGGCTCGCAAGCCACGCCGCTTCTCTCCGACGTCAAGATAGACTTGCGGGTACTCGGCTTCACGCTCGCGATTTCGATCGTAACCGGCATCGTGTTTGGGCTCGTTCCGGCGTTAAGAGCTACCAACCCAGACCTCAACGAAACGCTGAAAGAAGGAGGCCGCAGCTCGAGCGGCGAGGCTGGTCACAATCGAATTCGCAGTGTGATGGTGGTGAGCGAAGTGGCGATGGCACTCGTCCTGTTGATCTCGGCTGGCTTGCTTATAAAGAGTGTTATTCGGTTGCGCAATGTGGACCCCGGGTTTGCTGCTGACAATCGTTTGACGATGAGCGTCACCTTGCCGAGCGCAAAGTATCCCAAGCCTCAGCAGTGGGTAGCTTTTTATGATCAACTTACCGAGCGGCTCGAGTCGCTGCCCGGCGTCAAGTCGGCAGGTTTTACGAGCGTCCTGCCGTTCAGCGGAAACTTTGACGGTCGCGGTCTCTCGGTCGAGGATCATCCCAGACCGCCAGGTGAAGCGTTCAACGTCGATCTCTATATCGTTACTCCGGATTACCCACGGACAATGGCTATGCGGCTATTACGCGGCCGGGAACTGAGCGAGCAAGACACTGAGACGACTCCTCTAGTCGCAGTTATCAACGAGACAATGGTCAGCGAAATGTGGCCCGGTCAGGATCCGGTCGGCAAGCGGATCAAATTGGTTGGTTCTGAGAGGAATCCGCAACCGTGGCGAACCGTAGTCGGAGTCGTTCGCGATGTAAAGCAGTATGCGTTGGACCGAAAAGATCCAATGCAGATCTATCTACCCGAAGCGCAGTTTCCCACACAGTTCATGACCCTGGTGGTTCACACCTCTTCAGATCCGAAGACTCTTACTGCCGCGGTGCGGGGGACAGTTCAAGAGATCGATAAAGACCTGGCGGCTTACAACATCGCCACAATGGAACAACTGCTGGCGGATTCGATCTCGCTTCGCCGTTTATCAACGCTGTTGCTCATGATTTTTGCGGCGATCGCACTGATCCTTGCGGGGGTCGGGATCTTTGGTGTGATCTCGTATTCGGTGACCCAGCGCACGCATGAGATCGGCGTGCGGCTGGCATTGGGTGCAAACCGTCGAGACATTATCGGTCTGGTTTTGCGCCAGGGAATGACGATGACCGTTGCGGGCGTTGGCATCGGTTTGTTGGCGACCTTTGCTTTGACCCGCATGTTGGAAAGCCTGCTGTTCAATGTGAGCGCAACGGATCCGGTGATTTTTGTTGTTATCCCGGTGGCATTGACGATTGTGGCTCTGGGAGCCTGTTTGATGCCTGCGCGACGAGCGGCAAAGGTCGATCCGATGATTGCGCTACGGTACGAATAGTTTCTGGTTTGTGGTTTCTAGTTTCTAGTCTGGGTTGGGGTTTCTGGTTTCTAGTTTCTGGTTATGGCAATAACTTTCGAACTAGAAACCAGAAACCAGAAACCAAGCATAGATTGATCATGGCAAAGTTTTGGCAAGACTTGCGTTATGGCGCGCGAATGTTGGCAAACAAGCCGACCTTTAGCTTGATTGCCGTCGTGACTCTGGCCCTGGGGATCGGCGCGACCACAGCCATCTTCACCGTGGTAAACGCGGTGTTGCTGAGACCGCTGCCGTATCCTGATCCGGACCGGCTGGTATATGTCGGGCAGCAGTTTCAAAGCGGTCTGGCAGGCTCGGGCGAACCAAAGTTCATTTTCTGGCGAGAACAGAGTCAGTCGTTCGAAGCACTGGCTGCCTATTCGAACGTCGGTGGCGCGGGCGGCAATCTTGCAGGCGGCAGTGAAGCTGAATATGTACACGGCTCGCGAGTGTCCGAAGATTTCTTCCGAGCTGTTGGAGTCTTTCCCGCATTAGGGCGCGCATTCACCAAAGAAGACGACACGGCGGGATCCGCGCACGTGGCGATTCTAAGCGACGCCTTGTGGCGCAGGCGGTTTGCGGCAAACGCGGCGCTTGTTGGCCAAACGGTTTTGCTGAACGATCAACCGGTAACCGTAGTTGGGATAATGCCGCCGCATTTCAAGTTCATCACCGGTGCTGATTTGTTGGTGCCAATGAAAGCGCGACCCGATAGAAACTATGATCCCAATGCTGAGGTGATCGGCCGATTGAAACCCGGCGTCACCCTTGAACAGGCACAGACGGAATTGCAGATAATCGCTGATAAGTACCGCGAGGCTTTCCCGCGTCACATGCAGGATGGCGAGAGTATAGGCGCGCGGCCGTACCAGAAATTTTTCACCGGCGACGTTTCCAGGGTACTTTGGTTCCTGCTTGGCGCGGTCGGATTTCTATTGCTGATCGCCTGCGCGAATGTCGCTAATTTGCAGCTTGCTCGAGCGGCGTCTCGGCAACGCGAAATCTCGGTCCGGCTTGCCCTGGGCGCAAGTCGAATGCGGATAGTCCAACAATTGCTCACCGAAGGGTTGATGCTCGCTTCGCTTGGAGGCGCTGCCGGATTATTGTTGGCCGCCTGGGGAACGGATCTTCTTGTAGGCTTTATGCCAAACGGCCTTCTGCCAAACCTGGCGGTGATCAGTTTGGATTGGCGCGTGTTGGCGTTTACCTTCGCCGCCGCCATGTTTACCGGGGTGCTGTTTGGTTTGGCGCCTGCCTGGCAAGCCGGCAAGGTGGCCGTGAACACCGTCCTAAAAGAGACTGCCGGCAAAGGCGGTACAAGCCGCCGGCGGTTGCGCGGCGTTCTGGTCGTAATGGAAGTGGCGCTGGCGATTATTCTCATGGTTGGGGCCGGGTTGCTGATACGCACCTTTGCGCAATTGCTTAGCGTCAACCCCGGCTTCGATCCGAGTAACGTGTTGACCTTTCGGGTGGCTTTGAACGGCGAGCGGTACAACACAACAAACAAGACCGCGACGTTCTATCGCGACGCGCTTGAACGTATTACCCGATTACCCGGCGTCGAAGCCGCCGCGATTACCAACAAGCTGCCGCTCGATTGGCAATTCAACATGCCGGTCATCTTTCCTGAGCAACCGGACAACACTCGCAGCGAACAATTCAGAACGATCTCGTCCGACTATTTTCACGTGATGAAGATCCCTCTGGAGCAGGGTCGGGTCTTCACCGACGCCGACGACGCGGCGGCGCCGCCTGTCGCAATCGTAAACCAGGCTTTCGTTAAGCGGCACTTCGACGGAAAGGATCCGTTCTCGCAGCAGCTTTTAATCGGACGCGGATTGAATGATCAGCCACGTCTTGTGGTTGGCATCGTAGGCGACATAAAGCAACAGGGACTGGACCGACCTACGCCGCCGATGGTCTATGTTCCGATCCCTCAGATGCCCGACAAGCTGATGGCCACCGTCCGCGCGTTTACAGCAGCGCACTTCACCGTG
>Ga0075418_10007466_pt1 | contig 12318 bp, 9 predicted proteins | sample SoiMetdeltSBSDD2_FD_81776 | JGI IMG/M metagenome (GOLD analysis project Ga0075418, IMG submission 81776) | Bulk soil microbial communities from a Populus tree surrounding site in Tennessee, USA - Soil MetaG P. deltoides SBSDD2 | ecosystem: Environmental > Terrestrial > Soil > Tree plantation...
CCAATCCGTCGTCGGTCGGGAAGTGGACGGTGAGGTTCTTGACCTCGAGGAGCGGTTCCGCCACTACGTGTACCTGACCCGCGGGTCGAGGAACGCGTAGGCGACGTCGACGCACAGGTTCGCAACCGCGATGAAGAACGCCGCGAACAGGGTGACACCCATGACGGCGGGGAAGTCGTTCAGAAAGATGCTCCGCACCGCGTACTGCCCGACGCCCGGGAGACCGAAGACGGTCTCGGTGATGAACGCACCGCCGAGCAGGACGGCCAGATCGAGCCCGAACATCGTAACAACCGGCGTGAGCGCGGCCCGAAGCCCGTGCTTGTAGATGACCCGCTTCTCCGAGAGCCCCTTCGCGCGGGCGGTACGAATGTAGTCCTCGCTCATGGTCTCGATCAGATTCCCCCGGACCATCCGCGCGTAGAAGGCGGCGAACGTCATCGACAGCACGATCCAAGGCAGGATGAAACGACCCGAAAGCACGGCCTGGGTCACCGATTCCCCGATCGGGATCCCCGATGGCGGGGCCCAGCCTAACTTGAACCAGAAGATGTACAAGAAGAGGTACGCGAGCCAGAACACGGGCGCCGAGACGCCGATGAGGGCGAAGACCATGGCGCTGCGGTCCCAGACGCTCCCCTTCCTGACCGCGGAGATGATGCCGATCGGGATCCCGACCAGGGTCCATAGGACCGCGGCCCCGACCGCGAGGGCGATCGTCACCGGCAGGCGGCTGAAGATCTCCTCCTTCACCGGGACGAAGTTGGCGTACGAGTAGTAGACGTCCTCGTTCAGGAACAGCCCAGGCCAGGGGATCAGGCCCTTCGCGAACCGGCTGTACTGGACGTACAGCGGCTTGTCGAGCCCGAATGCGTGGCGAGCTGCCTCGACGTTCTCGGGGCTCGTCGACTTGCCGACCGCACGCCTGGCCGGATCGGAGGCGGGCAGCTTCACGAAGATGATGAACGTGATCAGGGACACGATGAACAGCACCAGGATCATGAACAGCGTCCGCCGGATCAGATACCTGCCCATCGCGCCTTCCGAAGTCTACTCCAACCGGGGAGGGAGGCCGCCCCTCGGACGGCCCCCCTCCCTTCGCGGTTCTGCCTCGCAGTTGCGGTTTCCTGCCCTTTTCCTCCCTACTGGGCCTCGGGAGCGATCGCGAGCTGGTCCCAGGCCGCGAGTCCCGAGAACTGATCGAACGAGTAGTTCACGATGCGCTCCGAGTAGACGTCGACGTTGTTGTCGAACAGGTACGGCGCCCACGGGACCACCTGTTCCATCAACGTGGTGTCGAGGTCGGCCCACGCCTGGAACCGGGCATCCCCCGTCTGCGCGTTCGCCTTCGCGATCTGGTCGTCGACCGACGGGACGTCGGTGATGTCGTAGCCGGCCTTCGACAGGAGCTCGGGGCTGGCCCCCACGAGCTGGTAGTTGCAGCAGCTCGGGAAGATGGCCGCCGATCCGAACAGCGGGTCGGCGAACGTGTACCCGTCCGGGAAGTCCTTCCCCCATCCGGGGGCGAGACAGATGGCGACGTGCGCCTCCGGCTCGTTGCACTTCGCGTACATCGTCGTGCGCTCGAAGGACTTCACGTCGAACGTCAGCCCGAGGGGCTCCATGTTCTGTTGGATCAACGCGGCCTGGTCCGGGTAGGGATCGGCCTCGTCGGTCACCGCGAGGATGTTGGAGCACTCCGGCGCGTCGCACACGCCGTCGCCGTCGGAGTCGTACGCCGACTGCGCCATCTCTGCCTGCGCCGCGGTGAGGTCGCCCGCCGAGTTCGGCGTCGCGTACGGGTCGTAGTCGGCGAGGAGGTTGTTCTCCAGCGAGTTCACCATGATGTGACCCGCGATCTCGCCGACGGATTCACCGCCGCGGAACGTCCGCATGCCCGCCTTGTCGAGGGCGAGGTTGAACGCCTTCCGGACATGCACGTCGTCGAACGGGGGCACCGCGAGGTTGAACGAGACGTACCGAACGGCGTCCGACGGGTTGATGTGCAGCCGCGGCTGCAGGGTCGGGTCCGTCGAGTACGTGCGCAGGACCGGTGGAGGCACGATGCCGTCCACGACGCCATCGACCTCGCCGGCCTGGACCTTGTTGTACAGGTCGTTGTTGTCCCCACCGATCGTGATGTTGAACCCGTCCGGATAGGCGGGACGCAGGCCGTCCGTCGCCGGGTCGTAGTTGGGGTTGCGGACGAGCACGATGGACTTCCCCGGCTCGTAGCCGGCGACGGGCTTCTGCTCGTCGGGCGGGAGGGAGAAGTCGAGGTTCTCGGCGCCCGCGAACTGGTATGGCCCGCTGGTCACCAGGAACCGGCCATAGTCCCTCGTGTGTCCGGTCGCCACACCGAGTGGCTCATCGTTGAACGGCGGGATCGGGGCCGAGGCGGCCATGGCGAACAGGTACGGGAGGTAGCCGGCCGGCTCGGTCAGCGTCACCACGAGGGTGCTGTCGTCGGGCGTCTCGAGGCCGGCGATGCTGTCGGCCTTGCCCTCGCCGAATTCGGCGAACCCGTCGATGATGTTGTAGTAGAAGTTGTAGCCGCCAACCGATGCGTTGGGGTCCGACGTGCGCTCGAGCGCCCGGACGATGTCGCCCGACGTAACCTCCACGTCCCCCAGCGGATCTCCGTAGTTGATCCCGCTCTTGAGCGTGAACGTGTACGTCAGGCCGTCCGATGATATCTCCGGCAACGCGCTCGCGATGTCGGGCTGCAGGTCGGCGCCGCCCTCGGCGGTCGTTCGCCCCGTGTACGACAGGAGCGTCCGGAGCAGGCAGCACCGGTACCACGACCACGTGACCGAGTAGTACTCCTTTTGCGGGTCGAACGATGCGCTCACGTCGCCGAGCATCCCGAGCTCGACGGTGCCGCCGGGCTGGATCTCGCCCGTCGCACCGGTCGCCGTAGCTCCGGTCGCACCGGTCCCACCCTCGTCGCCGCCACATGCCGCGGCGACGAGACCGAGCACGGCAACGAGCGCCAAGACACTGAGATATCGCCTCACGTAACCCCCCTCTCCTGTTCGATCACTTCCCGCGTATCACCCGGGCAGCGCCCGGGAACCGCTACCGCTCTTCAGGCACGCCCTTTCCTCCACCTCCCCTCCAGGAATGCTGCCTCCCGTCTAGATACGGTCAGCCGCCCGTCCTGGGATCGAGGGCATCGCGCAGCCCGTCCCCGACCAGATTGAAGGCGAGCGTCGTGAGGAAGAGGAAGAGCCCAGGGAACAGCATCATCCACCAGGCGTAGGTGAAGACCGGACCCGCGTCCGAAAGCTGGCGGCCCCACGAGGGCGTCTCCTGCGGGACCCCGATGCCCAGGAACGACAGGGCCGCCTCGAACAGGATGTTGTTCGGGATGATCAGCGTCGTGTAGACGATGATCGGAGCCGCCACGTTCGGCAGGATCTCACGAAACATGATCCGCCGGTTGGTCGAGCCCAGGGAACGCGCGGACTCGATGAATTCCTTCTCGCGCAGGGACAGCACCTGCCCGCGCACGATGCGGGCGAGGTAGGGCCACGTGAACAGCGCGATCACGTAGCTGACGAGGAGCAGGCCCGGCTTGATGATCCCGCCGAGGCAACCGTTCGGCGACAGCCCGCACGCCGACACCAGCCCGAGCGACAGCAGCAGCACCGGGAGTGAAAGGACGACGTCGATGGTTCGTGAGATCAGCGTGTCGATCTTGCCCCGGTAGAAGCCTGCCAGCATCCCGAGGGTCACGCCGATCAGCGATGCGAGCCCGGTGGCGAAGAACGCGATGAACAGGGATGTGCGGGCGCCGTAGAACACGCGCACCATGAGGTCGCGACCGGCCGTGTCGACCCCGAACGGGAAACCGGACTGCGGACCCGTGGGGATCCCGAAGGAGTCCAGCCGGTCCAGGTGCACCTCGTTGGGTCCGTGCGTGAATCCCGCGACCACCGGTGCCAGGAGGCCGATCGCCATGATCAGGATCACGATGAACGCCCCGCCGATCGCGAACTTGTCCCTGCGGAACCGGCGCCAGAACAACTCCCACGGCGAGCGTCCGACGACCTGCTGCGAAACCTCGACGCTCGTCGCTTCCGGATCGATGGGCTCGTCGGGACCCGAGTCGGTGAGCGAATGCTCCACGTGGGCTCGTGCCATCTGGTCCGCCTGTACCCCTTCCCGGATCGGGACGGCGCATCTTAGCCTCGCTCCCGTGGGCCGGGCAATGCGCCGGAATCCCAACTATACGCCGCTCGGAAATCTCGGGGTTGCGGGATCTTGCGGTCGGCCCCGTCGAGGCGGGCCTCAGGTCCGCAGGAGTGCGGAGACCCGCGGGAGGATCTCGATGCCTTTCAACGCACCCAGCTTCCCTGCGGCGCACGCACGTTCGCCGAACGCCTCGGTTCCGTCCGGACGAACCGGCCCGCCCGTCACCAGCAGCGGGACCGGCTCCGCCGTGTGCGCCTTGCGAAGGGACGAGGTCGCGTGGTCGGCCGTCACCGCCACGATCGTCGTCGCGGGGTCGACCCCCGGCAGCAGCTCGCCGAAGAACGCCCGGTCGATCACCTCGATCACGTCCCGCTTGTCCTCCGCGCGGCCGTCGTGCGCCGGGACGTCCGGACCCTTGATGTGGATGTACAGCGCGTCGAAGCCCTCGATCGCGTCGATGGCCAGGCGGGACCAGGTCGCGTAGTCCTCCTCGGCCAGCAGCCGGGGGGCGTCCACGGGCTCCATGCCCAGGATCAGGGCGATCCCGCGTTCGACGGGCATCTCGACGAAGCATCCCCACGACGGCCCGAACCGCTCCTTGATCGGTTGCAGCGACGGCCGGCGGTCGCCGCCGTCCCGCGTCAGGATCAGGTTCGCCGGGAGCTTGCCCGCTCGCCTTCGCGCGACGTTGACCCCAGACACGTCGAGGATCCTCGAGGCGCCCTCGACGAACGCGTTGGTGAGCTGGGCGGCCCGTCGGGCCTCCGCCGTGTCGTCGAGCGGCTCGCAGCGGGCCACCACCGGTTCGAACGTCTCGAGCGCCACGCCGAGATGCCCCTCCTTGCGGTACGCGGGGTCGGTGTTGGAGACCTCGGCGGAGAGCGTGCCCTCGTCCGAGCGGATCACCAGGACGCCCCGGTGCTCCACCGTGGAGCGCAGGTCGAACGTGGCGTTCGGGAGCGAGAGCTCGGCGTTCACCTCGTCCGCGAGGGAACGTGCCTCGTCTGAGGTCAGATCGCGCCCGACGCGGCGGTCGACGATCGTCGGCCACTCCGCTGTCGCGAAGTTCACGCGATAGGCGAGGTCGCCGTCGCCGAAGGCCATCCCCGCGCCGAGCGCCTCCACGACGCCTCGTCCCGGGTGTTCCTCGCGCGGGTCGTAGCCCAGGATCGCGAACACCGCGATGTCCGACTCGGGCGCGATCCCCTCGCCCACCGTCGTCACGGTCCCCGTTCTGCCTCGCCGCGCGAGCGCGTCGAGGAAGGGTGTATGGGCGGCCTCCAGCGGGGTACGACCGTCGAGCTCCGGGATGGGGTCGTCGGCCAGGCCGTCCAGGCAGACGTAGAGCAGCCGGTTCACCGGTACTTCACGATCAGGGCGAGCTCCTCGGGATCCAGGCTGGCACCGCCGACGAGCGCCCCGTCGACCTCGGGGTGCGCCATGAAGTCGCGGATGTTCCCCGCCTTCACACTCCCGCCGTACTGGATCCGGACCCCCTGGGCCAGGTCGCCGTCATGCAGGTCCGCGATGGTCTGCCTGATCAACGCGATCACCTGGCCCGCGTCGGATGGCTCCGCGTTGCGACCGGTGCCGATCGCCCAGACGGGCTCGTAGGCGACGACCAGCTTCGCCGCGTCGGACGACGACACGCCCGCGAGGGCCGCGCGAACCTGAGCGGTCACCCGGTCCTCGGTGGCTCCGACGTCGCGCTCCCGCAGCGTCTCGCCGACGCACAGGATCGGCGTCATCCCGTGGGCGAAGACCGCACGCACCTTCAGGTTCACGTTCTCGTCGGTCTCGCCGAACATCGCCCGGCGCTCCGAGTGCCCGATGATCACGTAGCCGACCTTGAGCGCCACCAGCATCGGCGGCGAGACCTCACCGGTGAACGCGCCCTCGTCCTCCCAGTAGACGTTCTGCGCGCCCAGGCCGTACGGGAGCCGGTCGCTGTCGATCAGCGTCTGCACCGATCGCAGCGACGTCGCCGCCGGGCAGATCACCACCTCCACTCGTTCGGCGTCGTCCTGGTCCAGCAGGTAGGAGAGCTTCTGCACGGCCTGGATGGCCTCGAGGTGCGTCTTGTGCATCTTCCAGTTGGCCGCGATGATCGGCCGGCGGCCGCTCATGGGGACGTCTCCGGTTCGCCCCCAGGGCCAACCTCCAGGACGGCGATACCGGGCAGCTCCCGCCCCTCGATGAACTCGAGCGAGGCGCCCCCGCCGGTCGAGAGGTGGTCGAACCCGTCCTCCAGCCCGTACTTCTTCACGGCCGCGAGGCTGTCGCCACCACCGACGACCGAGTACGCGCTCGCGCCGGCGATCGCCGTGGCGACCCCTCGGGTCCCGTCGCCGAACGGCTCCAGCTCGAAGACCCCCATCGGACCGTTCCAGACGATCGTCTTGGCGTCAGCGATCGTCCTCGCGAACTCCTCCACCGTCCGCGGCCCGATGTCGAGGCCGAGCTCCCCGGCCGGCACCTGCGCGCTCGGCACCGTGTGGCGAGAGGCGTCCACGCTCTTGGAGGTGGCGGCGACCACGTCCTCGGGCAGCTGCACGACGACACCACGCTCGTCGGCCCGGGCTCGAGCGGCTCGCACGCCGTCGAACCTCTCGGGCTCGACCAGGCTGTCCCCCACCGAGGCGCCGTCCGCCGCGAGGAACGTGAACGCCATCGCCCCGCCGATCAGGAGCGCGTCCACGCGTTCGACCAGGGCGCCGATCGTGCCGAGCTTGTCCGAGACCTTGGCGCCCCCGAGCACGGCGACGTAGGGACGCGCCGGATCGGCGACCAGCCGAGACAGCGCCTCGACCTCCCGCTGGAGCAGGCGTCCCGCGACGGCTTCCCTGCCCTGCTCCCGGAGGATGGCGGGAAGCGCGACGACGGATGCATGGTCGCGGTGCACCGCGCCGAACGCGTCATCGACATAGACGTCGGCGAGGCCGGCCAGCCGCTGCGCGAACGCCCGATCGTTGGCCTCCTCGCCCGGGTCGAACCGCAGGTTCTCGAGCAAGACGAGCCGGCCGGGTTCGAACGCGAGGGCCTGGCACGACTGCTCGACCTCGGGGCTGAGGACGCCGTCCGTCGGCACGTATTCGACAACCCGGTCCAGGAGGCGCTGGAGCAGCTCGGCGACCGGGCCGAGCCGGAGCGCCTCGTCCACGCGGCCGCTCGGCCGGCCCAGGTGGGAGGCCGCGACGATCGAGGCGCCGCGCTCGAGCAGCTCGGTCAGCGTGGGGATGCTGGCCCGGATCCGAGCGTCGTCGGTGACCACGCCGTCGTCGAGCGGGACGTTGAGGTCGAGCCGGACGAAGGCGCGTCGGCCCGCGAGGTCACCGAGGTCGTCGAGCGTTCGAAGCCGCACCGGCGCCTACAGCGAGCGCGCGACGAGATCGACGAGGTCCACGAGGCGGTTCGAGTATCCCCATTCGTTGTCGTACCACCCGATGACCTTGGCCACCCTCCCCATCGTCATCGTCGACGCCGCGTCGAACGTGCACGACGCCGGGCTCCCCACGATGTCGGAGGACACGATCGGATCCTCCGTGTAGACGAGGCGGCCGCCCGACAGGGGGCCCCCCTCGGCCGCGGACCGGTACGCGGCGTTGATCTCGTCGACGCTCGCCTCGCGTTCCAGCGTGGCGACCAGGTCGGTGACCGACCCGTCCGGTACGGGAACCCGCATCGCGATGCCGTCCAACTTCCCCTGCAGGTGGGGGAGGACGAGACCGGTGGCCTTCGCGGCCCCCGTCGACGTAGGGATGATGTTGATCGCCGCGGCTCGAGCCCGGCGCAGGTCCTTGTGCGGAAGGTCGAGGATCGACTGGTCGTTCGTGTACGCGTGGATCGTCGTCATGAACGCCATCTCGAGGCCGAACGCGTCGTCCAGGACCTTGGCCATCGGCGCGACGCAGTTGGTGGTGCAGGACGCGTTCGAGATGACGTTGTGCTGGGACGGGTCGTACGCATCGTCGTTCACGCCGAGGACGACGGTGAGGTCCTCACCCTTGGCCGGGGCGCTGATCACGACCTTCTCGGCGCCCGCCTCGATGTGCTTGTTCGCCTTCTCGCGATCGGTGAACAGCCCGGTCGACTCGATCACGACCTGGGCGCCGAGCTCCTTCCACGGCAGCTCGGCGGGGTCGCGGACCGCCAACACGCGCAGCTCCTTGCCGTCGACCGTGACACCGCCGTCGAACGTCCCGACCTCGCCGTCGTACCTCCCGAGCACGGAGTCGTACTTCAGGAGATGCGCGAGCGTCGGGGGGTCGGTGATGTCGTTGACCGCGACGAAGTCCCAGTCCACGCCGAGCTTCTTCGCGGCACGGAAGAAGTTCCTCCCGATCCTGCCGAACCCGTTGATGCCGATCTTCACGCTCATGGCGTCCTCCAGGGGTTGGACTCACATCCTAGCCAATCGCCTGTGTGGCCAGCCGGGGAGCTCCTCGGGTCGGGAGGCGTGCTCAGCGATCGAGGTCGCGGTGGTCGATCGATGCCGGGATGTGCTTCTCGCGGAAGAAACGTGCGAGGTCCTCGACGACGACCACCGAACGGTGTCGGCCACCGGTACAGCCGATGGCGACGGTGAGGTAGGCCTTCCCCTCGGCCACGAAGCCCGGGACCATGAACCCGAGCAGGGCGCGGAGCCGGCGGAGGAACTCCCGATACGTGGCCTGCCCCTGCACGTACGTCCGGACGCGGTCGTCGGTGCCCGGGAGCGGCCGGAGCTCCTCGACCCAGTGGGGGTTCGGAAGGAACCGGCAGTCGATCACGAGGTCGGCGTCGCGCGGGGCGCCGTATTTGTAGCCGAACGACACCAGGCTGATCTGCAGGCTCTCCTCCGGAGGCGCGTCGGAGAACGCGTCCCGGACGCGGTCGCGGAGCTCGTGCGGCGTGAGTCCCGACGTGTCGATGATCAGGTCCGCGTCGCCGCGCAGAGCCTCCATCATCTTCCGTTCCTTGCGAATGCCCTCGACCACTCGGTCCGCCGGCGCGAGCGGGTGGCGCCGGCGTGTGGATTCATAGCGGTTGACCAGATCGCCGTCCGAGGCCTCGAGGAACAGGATCCGGGACGGAACGCTCAGCTCCTCGAGCTCCTGGAGCGCCTTCGAGAGCTCGCCGAAGAACACGCCGCCCCGGACGTCCAGCACGATGGCCACCCGGCCGGGCCCGCCGGGGCGCGACCCGAGCTCGGCCATCTTCGGCAGCAGCGTGGGCGGGAGGTTGTCCACGACGAAGTAGCCGAGGTCCTCGAGGCACCGCGCCGCCTCCGAGCGCCCGGCGCCGGAGAGGCCGGTGATGATCGTGAACCCCTCGTTCGCCGGGCGGGCCACGGCGGCTCGCTTCGCCGCCCGCTTCCGGCGGTCCGAGAGCTTGCTCGGCTCCTCGGCCGACCCCGTACTCGGCACCTCGCTCGGTTTGGGGTCCCCGCCCGTGCGCTCGGGGTCGGCGGTCACGCGCTGCGCCTCCCCCCGGCGGGCTCGCGACCCGTGAGCCGATCGTGGATCGCCCTCGCGAGGTCCGGGCCGACCCCCGGCGTCGAGGCGATCTCGTCCTCGCTCGCCCGCGAGATCCGGGCCACCGATCCGAACCGCTCCAGCAGCGCCTTCTTCCGGGACGGACCGACCCCGGTCACGTCGTCCAGCGGCGAGGCCAGCGCGCGCTTCCCGCGTTTCTCGCGGTGGTACGTCACGGCGAACCGGTGGGCCTCGTCCCGCAGGTGCTGGAGCACGAACAGCGCCTCGGAGCCACGAGGGATCACGAGCGGGTCGGGCCGGTCGGGGAAGTAGACCTCCTCCAGCCGCTTCGCGAGCCCGATCGCCGGGATGTGGACGTCGGCGTCCGCGAGCGCCTTGGTCGCGCTCGAGAGCTGCCCGCGGCCGCCGTCGACGACGATCAGCGCGGGCGGGTAGGCGAAGCGGCGACGCTCGCCGGGCTCACGGTCCTTGGCGAGGCGCGCCAGCCTGCGGCGGAGCATCTCCTCCATGCTTGCGAAATCGTCTTGTCCTGGCACTCCCTTGATCTCGAAGCGCCGGTAGTCGCTCCGCTTGGGCAGGCCGTCCTCGAACACGACCATCGAGCCCACCGTGTCGGTCGGGCCCAGGTTCGAGATGTCGTAGCACTCGATCCGGAGCGGCGGCTGCTCAAGCTCGAGCCGTCGGCCCAGCTCCGCCAGCGCCCGGGAGCGGGCGCCGAAGTCCGAGGCCCGCCGGAGCTTGTGGCGGCGGAACTGATCGGTCGCGTTCTGCGTCACGGTCTCCATCAGCTTGCGCTTGGTCCCCCGCTCGGGGACGGCGAACCTCACCGGCCCCTCCCGCCGGGACGAAAGCCACTCGCCCAGCACGTCGGCGTCGGACGGCAGCTCGGGGACCAGGATCCGTGGGGGCACATCCTGCCGCTGCATGTAGAGCTCGCGAAGGAACGAAGCCACGAGCCCGGGCCGGTCGAGATCCTCGACCCGGTCGACGACCCACCCCTTGCGGCCCATCACGCGACCACGACGGACGAAGAACACCTGGAACCCCGCCTCCAGGTCGTCCTCGGCGAGCCCGACGACATCGAGGTCCTCGGGGTGCGACAGCACCATCTCCTGACTCTCGAGCGCGCGCCGCGCCGCCGTCAGCTGATCGCGATGCTTCGCTGCGAGCTCGTACTCCTGACGTCGGGCTGCCTCCTCCATCTCACGTTCGAGCCGCTCCAAGATCGGCCGCTCGTGACCCGACAAGAACTCGCCGAGCGCCTCGACGTCGGCCCGATACGACTCCTCGGTGACCCCCGTCTGCTCCGGGACGCACGGCCCGGAGCAGCGACCGATGTCGTAGTACAGGCACGGCCGGCGGGCCCGGGCGCGTTGGTCGAAGAAGGAGTTCGAGCACGTCCGGACGGGGAAGACGCGCGTGAGGGCATCGAGGGTCTCGCGGATCGCGTAGGCGTGCCCGAACGGCCCGAAGTACCGGACGTTCTTGCGCTTGGCGCCCCGCAGGACCTGGGCACGCGGCCAGCGCTCCCCCACCGTCAGCGCCAGGTAGGGATAGGACTTGTCATCTCGGTAGCGGACGTTGAAACGAGGTCGGTGCTCCTGGATCAGGTTGTACTCGAGCAGGAGCGCGTCCACCTCGGTGGAAGCCATGATCCACTCGACCGAGGCGGCGGCGGCCACCATCGCCTCGGTCCGGGGATGAAGGTCCCGGGCCCAGTAGTTGGCCAGCCGCTTGCGCAGGGACCTGGCCTTGCCGACGTAGACGACCCGCCCATCCTCGTCTCGGAACAGGTACGCGCCCGGGCTGTCGGGGATCGACGAGGCATCGGGTCGCGGGACGCTCACACGACCCATCGTAGCGCGGCAACCTGCGAGAACCCGGTTGGACGCCCGACGGTTGCTTAGGAGACGTTCACCGTTCCGTTCATCGTCGGATGGACGTCACAGTGGAAGTAGTACTTCCCGGCCTCGAGCGGGTCCACCGCGTAGTCGATCTCACCCGGGCCGGTCAGCAGCTCGCCGCGGAACAGTGGGTTCGCGAGGTCGTCCGCACTCGGGTAGATCGCGATGTTGTGCTGGGTGGCGTTGTCCTCGTTGACGAAGTGGATCGTGCTCGGTTGGTTCGCCGGCAGGTCGATCGTGGAGGTGTCGAACGCGATGCCCGAGGCCGTCACGGTCACGGTCGCGCCCCCGCCACCCTGGCCGCCGCCGCCGCCTTGGCCACCGCCCCCGCCGCCCTGGCCGCCACCGCCGCCCTGGCCGCCACCGCCGCCGCCCTGGCCTCCACCACCGCCGCCACCAGCGGCGACCTCGATCGAGCCGATCATCGTCGTCGGGTGGACCACACAGTTGAACGCGTGGGTGCCCGCGTCCAACGCCGGCACGTCGTAGGTCGCCTGGTTCGGACCGGTCACGAGATCGCCGGAGAAGACGGTGTCGCCCGTCGGCTCCTCGCCGGCGAAGATCTCGATGTTGTGTTGCGTCGCCTCGTCCCGGTTGTCGAACTCGATCTTGAACGGCTGGCCGGCGGGGGCCTGGATGCAGTCGCCCTCGGTGAACGCGATGCCCTGCGCCACCACCGCGACCGAGCCGTTCTGCACCTGGGTGCATCCGGCTCCGCCACTCGGCGGAGGCGTCGTGATCGG
>Ga0075418_10007469_pt1 | contig 12318 bp, 11 predicted proteins | sample SoiMetdeltSBSDD2_FD_81776 | JGI IMG/M metagenome (GOLD analysis project Ga0075418, IMG submission 81776) | Bulk soil microbial communities from a Populus tree surrounding site in Tennessee, USA - Soil MetaG P. deltoides SBSDD2 | ecosystem: Environmental > Terrestrial > Soil > Tree plantation...
ATTCTCTCGATTCCGGAGCGCGAGTTCTTCGCGTTGGTCGAGTCGCGGCCGGAGATGATGCGGCGATTGCTGGCCGGCCTCACCTATCGACTGATGATGGTCAACAAGCGCATGGCCGACCTGACAGGGTCGGCCGAATATCGCGCCGCGCGGCTCTTCCTCACACTCGCCGATCGTGTCGGCGTCGCGACGAACAACGGCTTGAAGATTCCGCTCGCGCTGTCGCGTCAGGAGATCGCGGATCTCATCGGAACGACGCTGGAGACCGCGATTCGCCTAATGAGCCGATGGCAGAAGGAAGCCGTCGTTCTCACCGAGAAAGACGGCTTCCTCATTCCGGATGTGAATGCGCTCAAAGAGTCCAAGCAGTAGACGGCCTCGCTCGCGGGCGTGAGGCGCACGACCTTCGCATCCTCCACTTTCTAACGCTGGACCGAACCGCCGGTGAACCACGGCCGCCCATCGTGAAGAGCGAGTCGCCGATCACGCGCGTCCATCGGACGTTCTGAATCCACGGACGTACATGACGGAAGTCATGCGGAAGGTTTCTGCTGTCTGACAGAAGCGAGCAGGTCCTCGAGCTCGAGGTCGGCGAAGATCTCCTGCCGCTCCTTCGTGTAGTCGCCGTGACCCGGGTCGTACTGCATCATGAATCGCATCGCGCCGCCGGGTCCGAGCCGCTCGGTCAGCGCTTTCCATCCCTCCAGCCGGATCTCATACGCGGACATCGAAGACGACTTGCTCATTTTTCATTCTCCTTGCTGGCCATGAGCTGATCGGGCCGCACCACCTCGACCTGCATCTGATCGCGCCGCTCCAGCGCTTTCTTCATCAGCCGGTCGTCCGTCGTAACAAACCAGCGAGCTTCCGCCTTCTCGGCGAATGCGAGATGCAACGCATCGAGTGGACCAAATCCGAAACTGCCGAGCAAGCGCGCGCGTTCGTCGACGTCCTCGGAGACATCGACAGATCGACTTGCCTTCTGCAGCCAGAGAGCGGTCGCGAGTCGCCGGTCTTCACGAGGATTCCGGTCGTTCTCGAACCGATGAGCCGGCGAGACGACGAGCTGCATCCTTCCGCTCTCCACCTTCTCGAAGAGTTGCGCCACTGCTTCAGCCTCACGCCGCACTCTGTCACTTCTTGCGTCATCGAACGGCCGCTTGAGGGCGCAGATATCGAGGTAGACGATCGCCTGGCTCACCGCATCATCGTAATACGGCGGAACGATTCCGGCCCCATCGCCGCTTGATCGCTTCTTTCGTCACTGCGCGACCGTCAGCCCCCGCAACGCCACCTGTCCCTGCCGCGTGTAATCAATGGACCTAACGAGCACGCGCGCCGCTTCCTGCGGCGCGTGGAAGCCCATCGAGTTCTCCGCCTCGATGAAGTCGAGGAGGAATTGGGCTCTTCGTTGCGACTGTCGCGCGGCGAGCAGTTGATCGTCCGTTGCGCCCGCCGCTTTCGCCTTCGCGATGTCGGCGATGAGGGCGATCAGCGCGTCCATGGCCACGCTGCGCATCTCGAACGTACGGCTCTGGATCGTGTCGATCCGCGCCTTCAGTTCCTCCTCCGGCCATTTGTGGCAGATCTGGCAGGAATTGTTGATCGTCAGCACGGGACTGCGCACGTGATGGCTGCTCACCTTCATCGCGCCGACGCGCTCGTACGGCATGTGGCAATCGGCGCACGCGACTCCGGAGCGCGCGTGGATGCCCTGGCTCCACATCTCGAACTCGGGATGCTGGGCTTTGAGCACGGGCGCGCCGGTCTCGGCATGCTGCCAATCCTTGAATCCGACTTCGTCGTAATACGCGAGGATCTCGTCCGCCTTCAGTCCCTTGAACCAAGGATATGTTAGGCGCTTCTCCGGTCCTTTGAAGTAGTACTCCACGTGACACTGGCCGCAGACGAAGGAGCGCATCTCCTGACGCGAGGCCATCGTGTTCACGTCGTAGTTCGCCACTCCCTGCGATGCTTTCAGCGCGCGGATGCCTTCCAGGAAACCGGGCCTTGTCACGCGCAGCGCCATCGTCTTCGGATCGTGGCAGTCGATGCAGGTGATGGGATGCGTCACGTGCTTGCGCGCTTCGAAATACGGCATCTGATTCAGCTTCTCGAAGCCTTTGATCAAATCGCCACCGCCCGCTTTCTTGTACGGAACGTAGACCGATGCGTGGCAATGCAGGCACGTGCCGGGCTGCTTCGCGAAGTGCTGGCGCTCGGTGAACTCCTGGTCCTCGAGCATGTACGCGTGGCCGCGCTCCTCCCGAAAATCCTTCGAAAATGCATAACCTGCCCACATCGTCTTCAGTCTCGGATCCTCTTCCAGCCGCGACTGCGACACGACGGATCGCGGATCCACGGACGTGGGCGTGCGCGGAACGGCTTCACTTCCGCCGAAGTGTGTGCGCACCTGGTCGACCGTCTTCTTGTACCCGTCGTACTCGAGCGGGAAGTTGCGTCCCCACACCGCGGGATCGACCGTTTCATCGGTGAGCTCGACGACGCGAATGAAGGGATTCCGCGCCTCCTGCTTGTGCTCGAAGATGTTCACGAGCAACGCCGTCACGCCCACCGTCACCGCGACCACGGCGACGAAGAGCGCGCTCATCACCAACCAGAAACGTTTGCGGGACATGCTCATCGTTCACCTCATGTGGCCGACGGTCGAGTGGCAGCGAATGCACGACGTCGCATCCGCATCGTTCGAATGATCGGGATCGATCGCCGCGACGATCTCCGCGTGGCACTTGCGGCACGCTCTTTCGGTCACGACGCGATTCGACGGCGTGATCTGAATCGGCTCGTGAAATCGCCCGGTCGTGAAGTAGAACGAATGCCAGAATCCGTTCTTCGCTTTCACCGCGTACTTTGGAATCAGTCCGGGCGGCGTGTGGCAGTCGTTGCACGCGGCGACGGAGCGATGACTGGAATGGCGCCAGTCATCGTAGTGGCCTTGCATGACGTGGCAGTTCGCGCACGCCGCGGGATCGTTCGTCAGATACGACGATCCGCGCGCATAGCCGAAAGTGAAGACGCCGAGGCCTGCACCGACGGCGAGCAGCACGACGACAACCACAAAAACGATGCGGATCAACGTGACTCCGCCGTCAGTATGCAATCCTCCGCGACGGCGCATCAACCACGATCGGCTCGACGCGAATCCGCGCGTCGATCGCCGACACACCGTGCTCCAGGACTTTCAGCGGATTGAGGTCGATCTCCCGGATCTCGGGACAGACGTCGAGCAGCGCGGAGAGACGAAGGATCGCCTCGCGCAAGGCGTCGGCATCGGCCGCGGGCTTCCCGCGGTAGCCGCAGAGAAGCCTCGCGCAGCGAACCTCTTCGAGCATTTCGCGCGCATCGCGATCGGTCAGCGGATGGATGCGAAGGGAAACGTCGCCTAACAGCTCGACGAGCGTTCCGCCCGCGCCGCATGCGATGACGTGTCCGAAGGACTGCTGGTCCGTCGCACCGAGCATCATCTCCACGCCGCCGGACACCATCGGTTGAAGCACGGCACCGGTCATCGCATCGCCGAGCGCTTCCGCGAGATCTTCGTACGCGGTGACGACTGCATATTCGTGGGGCAGGCCGAGGCGCACACCGCCGACGTCGCTCTTGTGCAGCAGATCGGGTCCCCAGGCTTTGAGCGCGACCGGAAATCCGAGACTCATCGCCGCTTCCATCGCGTCGTTCGAATTCGTGACGAAGACCGCCGGCGGCGCTCCGATTCCGGCCGCGCGCAGAACGCGGTTCACCTCCAACGGGTGCAGCCATCGCGAACCGAGCGTGCACGATGCATCGATGATCGAGCGGAGCTGCGGCACATCGAGCTCGTACTCGACGATTCTTCCCTGAGGCTTTTCCCGCCATTCGGCATATCGCGTCACCAGCGAGAGCGCGTTGACCGCGCGCTCGGGAAACGCAAACGAGGGCACCGGCGCGAGCGACTCCGGCACTCCGCACGAGCTCATGAACGTCGCGAGGATCGTCTTTCCTTGCGGCGCCGCACCGTTTCGAATCGCCGCAGCGACGTTAGGCGCATCGGTCGGAAGAACGGGAATGTAGATCACGACCACGGCATCGATCGCGGGATCGGCAAGCAACAGCTCGAGGCTGCGCCGGTATTGCTCGGAGGATGCAGACGCGATCATGTCCACCGGATTGCCGACGCTCGCAGCCGCGGGAAGGAACGATCGCAACGCGCTCACCGTTTCGTCGCCGAGCTTCGCCAGCTCGAGTCCATTCGCTTCGCACGCATCGGCGGCGAGAATGCCCGGGCCGCCCGCATTGGTCAGGATCGCGACGCGGCGTCCTTTCGGCAGCGGCTGATTGGCAAGCAACGCCGCGACGTCGAACATCTCTTCGAGTGTGCCGGTGCGAATGATGCCCGCCTGCCGGAAGAGGTCATCGACGATCGCATCGCTCGTCGCCAGCGCGCCTGTGTGGGAAGACGCGGCCTTTGCACCCGCCGCGGAGCGCCCGGCCTTCACCGCGACGATCGGCTTCGTTCTTCCGACGCGCCGCGCGATCTCTCCGAACTTGCGCGGATTGCCGAAGCTCTCGAGGTACAGCAGGATCACATCCGTCTTCGGATCCTCGGCCCAGTACTGAATCAGATCGTTGCCGGACACGTCGGCCTTGTTGCCGACGGAGATGAATGTCGAGAAACCGATGTTGAGCGAGCGAGCGTAATCGAGCACGGCCAGACCGAGGGCTCCGCTCTGACTCGACATCGCGACGTTTCCCGCGGGCGGAAAGATCGAGGCGAACGTGCCATGCATCCGCACGTCCGGATCGGTGTTCAGAACGCCCATGCAATTCGGACCGACCATGCGCATGCCGGCGCGACGGATCTTCTCGACTAGTGCGGCCTCGCGCTTCTTGCCTTCTTCTCCGATTTCCGCGAACCCCGCGCTGATCACGACCACCGCGGAGACGCCATTCGCGATGCAGTCGTCGAGCGCGAGCTCCACGAGCTCCGCGGGAACGGCGAGGATCGCCAGCTCGACGGGCTCGCCGACAGCGCGCAGCGACGGATAGGCGCGAACGCCGTCGACTTCGACGGCGTTCGGATTGATCGCGTACAACGAGCCGGTGAAGCCCGATGCACGAAGGTTGTGCACGATCTCGCGGCCGAGCTGTCCGGGACGCCGGCTCGCACCGATGACGGCAATCGAGTGCGGCGCGAAGACCGGCTTCATCGATGCGTACGCCGCCTTCTGCGATCGCAGCGCCGCCAGTTCGGCCGAGGCTTCGGTCGGCGCGATCGGAAAATCGAGATGGACGACACCGTCCGCCGTCCGCCTAACAACGTCGAATCCCATGCCCAGGAAGACATCGAGCATGCGCTGGTTGTCGGGCAGCACTTCGGCCTCGAATCGATCGATGCCGTGATCCATGGCGGCGGCGACGAGCGTCTCCAGCAATTTCGTTCCCGCGCCGCATCCCTGTGCGGCATCGGAGATCGCAAATGCGACCTCCGCGACGTCGGACATTTTTCGCGAGACGAAATAGTGCGCGACCCCGACGATGTCGCCGCCGAGCTCCGCGATCGCTCCGAACTCGGTGTCGTAATCGACGGTCGCCGGCGACGCTGCCGCGGCGGCCTCGGGCCGGCAGAGATGAAAGAAGCGGGCATGCATGCTGTCCGGCGACAGGTGCGCGTAGAAGTCGATCAGCCGCTGTTCGTCTGCAGGACGAATGGGACGAATGTGCACCGTGCGGCCGGTGCGCAGCACGGCGTCGGACTCGAATTGAATCGGATATTCCGTAGTGGTCAACGAGGCCCCCCAGTCAATTCGCGAAGAAACTTCGCGAGGTCGTCATCGGAAAAATCGTCCCAGCCGCCGCAGGAGTCGTGCTCGAGCTGCTGAACATCGCACGACGTCTTCGCACCGAGGACGTCTTCGCGCGCGAGCTGCCAGCGATCGGCGATCTCCTCCAGCTCTTCGCGCGAGGCGTCTGGATTCCGTTTCGAGATCCACGCGTAATGCTCCTTGAGCTCGGCGTCGGAATAGCGGCGGAAGCCCTTGCAGAAAATGCCCGTCTGTGCGGCGAGCTTGCAGATCGACATGTCGCCGGCGCGGTGGCTCAGCTCATTGCGGAGCGCAACGATGAGATCCGAGCGCGAGATGAATTGCTGTTGCGTCATGATGGCCTCCGCTGTCTGGAATCAGCATCGCTCCGCGGCGAGCGAGTGACGAGGAACGCGCTCACACCCACGTGTGATGATCGACACATTGCGGCGGTCGGCGACGGCGTTCACTGGCACCGCATGCTCAAGCCAGTCGAGCTGGAGATCGAGCTGTTCTGTCGCGGACTGCGCATCTCCGACGATCCCGGCAATGCTCGTCCGATCGGACGCACGCGCGCGGGTCTCGGGTCCGGCCTGGAGATCGTTCTCACCGGCGGACGAAAAAAGATCTGGATGAACGTGCCGGTGCTGGAGCCGTTCGCGCAGCGCTCCCCCTTCGTGCTGCGCGCAGAGAGCGTCGACGATGAACGGGACGGCACCGCGTATCCGATCGAGATTCCGCCGGAGCCGAAGTGGTATTCGCGCTTCACCTCCTCGGACGTCCCGATGTCCCGTGTCGGGATTCTGCAGGGCAACTACCTCGGAATCTACGTCGGAAGCCGTTGTGCATTCTGGACTGCGAGTGCATCGGAAGCCTGCCGCTTCTGCACGACGGGACAGAACGTCGGAACGCACGAGGAGGCGCGCAAGCGGATCGAAGACGTGGTCGAGGTCGCGCGCGCTGCACGCGAAGAATCCGGTTGCGTGTTCACGCACTTCAACACCGGATATCACTTCGAAGAGCGCGATGACCTCGAGCGGACGCATGGGCTTCGCCTGTGCGAGCCGTATGTGCGCGCGGTCAGGCGCCATGTCGGCGGTTTCATCGGCGTTCAGGCGATGCCGGTGCCGCGGAGCTCCTTCTACGAATACGACGAATTGATCGACGCGGGAACGGATCACTTCTCGTTCTGCTACGAGTTCGAGAATCCGAAGGTCTTCGCGGAGATTTGCCCCGGCAAGGCCCGCACGGTCGGACAGCACGCGTTCTTCGAAGCGATGGAGTACACGGCGAAGAAGCTCGGACGCGGCCGCGTGTCGGGAGAGATCATCGCCGGAGTCGAGCCCATCGCCGACACGATGCGGGCGATCGATCGCATCGTCGAAGCCGGCGCATTCCCGACGGTCTGCATCTTTCGCCCGACGATCGGCAGCGCGATGCAGCACGTGGCGCCTCCGGATCCATCGGCGATGAAAGATGTGTTCGCGCATCTTCACGAGAGCTGCCGCCGCGCGAACCTTCCCGTCGGCGTGCTGCCGATCGAGGTCTCGCTGGTCGTGCAGCCGGAGGAGACCGCGGATCTGGTGCGGGAGAATCTGCGCAGCGCGTGGTACGGCTTCAGGAATCGCGCGCTGCGGTGGCTCGCCGCTCCGTACGTGGCCTGGAAATGCCGGCCGGCGGCATGAGTCTCTCGGCCAGCCATCGGCGAACGCGCTCGCCGTCGCGATACGCGTCGAGTGCACGAACGCGCTCGTCGTAATCCTCCGACGATGCAGGATCGAGCTCCCAGCGTCGGTGATCGTTTCTCATGACGCGCTCGATCAGAACCGACGCCACCGGGCGCGCGGGTGACGTTCGACACACCGCGTGGTGTCGCCAGTCATCGGCGCTCGTGCATCGGAGATCGACACTGTGCATGGAGGTGAGCCATGGGACTCGGCATTCCCGGCGAAGTCGTCAGCGTAGAAGGCGCAACGGCGGTCATCGATTGCTGGGGCACGCGCAAGACCGTCCGTTGCGACATCGGCGCGACCCTTCTTCCCGGCGATTTCGTGATCGAGCATGACGGAGAAATCGTCCGGCGCATCGCTCCGGACGACATCGATCAGACTCTCTCGCTCTACGAGGCGGTTCTCGCCGAAGCATGATGGACCCGCATCCGGCCGTACTCTGGGAGCTGACGCGCCTCTGTGATCAGCACTGCCGCGGTTGTCCCACCGGCGCGAACGAGCAACGCGATCCGAATGAGCTGACCACGTACGAAGCGTACAAGACGATCGATCAGATCGCCGCTCTCGGGCCGCGCGAGCTGATCATCAGCGGCGGCGATCCCTTACAGCGCGACGACGTCTATCCGATCATCGACTACGCGCGGCGCCGCGGGCTCGATCCGTCGCTCGTCCTCACGCCCAGTCACGAGCTGACGTTCGACGCCATCGCAAAGCTGGAGAGAAACGGCCTAACACGCGTGGTCTTCAGCGTCGATGCGCCGGACGTGCATTGGCAGTGGGCGCAGAAGGTCGGACTGCGCATCGAGGTGAACACGCTCGTTCTCCGCAGCAACGCCGCCGATCTCGAATCGATCGTCGAGCGCATCCGGCCCTACGACATCGATCGCTGGAACGTGCACTTCCTCGTGCCGATCGGCGCCTCGTGCGAGCTGCAGATGATCACCGCGACGGAAGTCGAGTGCGTCTTCGAGACGCTCGAGAAGATCCGCATGCGGGAACGATTCGAGCTGCGCATCGTCGAAGCGCCGCACTATCGACGGTTCCGCTTGCAGCGCATGCTCGAATCGCGATTGACCGGAGACTGGAGCGATTTCCTCGGATACGTGAGCGACGATGACGACGCCGCGCATGGTTTCGTCTACATCTCCCATGCCGGCGACGTGCGGCCGAGCGAGTTCGTGCCCCACAGCGCGGGCAATCTTCGCTACCGCGATCTCGGGACGATCTATCGCGGCAGCGATCTGTTCGTCGCGCTGCGCGATCCCGACAACCTTCACGGCAAGTGCCGCTCCTGCGAGTATCGCGTGTTGTGCGGCGGTTCCCGCGCCCGGGCGTACGCCATGACCGGCGATCTCTTCGGCGCCGACCCGCTGTGCGCGTGGCAGGAGGCCAGCACATGAGCAACCCGTGGATCATCGATGAAGCCGACTTCTACGAGCTCGAGAGCCACGAGGAGCAGATGCAGTTCTTGCTGCGATACGCGATCCTCGCGCCGTCGGGACACAACACGCAGCCATGGTCGTTCCACGTCACGCCTGAAGGCATTCAGGTATTCGCGGACACTTCGCGGCGCCTGATGATCGTCGACCGCAACGACCGGGAGCTCCTCATGAGCGTCGGCGCGGCGATCACGAATTTTTGCGTCGCTGCCGCCCACTTCAGTTTCGATACCACGGTCGCTTACGAGGCACGCTCCATCGAGAGCCTGCCGGTGGCGACCATCCTCGTTCGCGAGACGTGCGCACCGAACGTCGATCTCGCCGCGCGGTTTCCGGCCATCCGGCGGCGGCATACCAATCGCGAACCGTACGACGAGCAGCCGCTCGAGCCGGCGGTGCTGCAGGCGATCTGTGACCTGGTGGATGCGAATCCGGCCACGTTGCGGCTGATCCTCCCTCAGGACAAAGAGCGCATCGCGGAATGCGTCGAGACCGCGGAGCGGGCGCTCATGGCACGACCGGCCTATCGGGCGGAGCTGGCGGGCTGGGGTGGGGAAAGATCGGAATGACGGGCTCTCCGCGGAAGCGTTGGGAATGCCTGGGATTCTCTCCGGCATCGCTCCGTGGCTGATTCGGAACTTCGACGCCGGCGAGCTGCAGGCACACCGCGACGTGGAGCTGACACGCTCGGCGAGCATGCTGATCCTCGTCACGTCGGACCACGATCAGATTTCACTCGTCAAAGCCGGCGAAACGCTCGAGCTCCTGCTGCTGACCATCACCCGATGCGGACTGCAGTACTCGTTCCTCAGCGCGCCAGTGGAGATCGACGAAACGCGCGAACGCCTGCACATGCTGATCGGCGGTGCGCAGGAGCCGCAGCTCCTGCTGCGCGTCGGCTCGGCCGCGGTAACGGCGCGGGCGACGCGGCGGCGGGCGGTGGAAAACGTGTTCGTGTAACACAGCGGAGCGCCGCCGTTGCACAGTCCAGAAAAGTCCGTCGCCGGGTGCGGCGCGTGACGACGCTCTACCACGGGACGGGCACAGCGACATCCGCCGAACGCGTGCCCTATCTGCGCGTGTCCGGTCGATGGCTCGAACAACTCGGCTTCGGCCGCGGATCGAGGATCATAGTCTCCGGTGAGCTCGGGAGACTCGTCCTTACGCTCGCCGGCCGCCGCGCTGCAATCGACGCGCCTCCGGCGCGCAACTGAGCGCCATTCCGCGGTGCGCAGATGTTCTCGGATCGCGTGGATCCGACCGCGGATCGCATTCATCCCATCGCGAATCGCATGAATCTCGTCTGGAGGACCGTTGCATTCGATCGCGGCGCGCGTGAATCTCGTCTGGAGGACAGTGAATTCGATCACGGATCGGATGAATCTCGCCAGGAGGACCGTGCATTCGATCCGTCATCGCATTCATCCGATCGCGGACCGGATGGTTCTCGTCCGAAGGACAATGAACCCGCCGGGGCGACGCGGCCTTCAGCGCCTGTCAGGCGATCCGCACGCGATTTCGCCCTTCCGTCTTCGCGGCGTACATCGCCTCGTCGGCGCGACCGAGCAGGACCTCCGCGAGCTCGCCATGTTGGGGATAGAGGGCGATGCCGAAGCTGCCGCCGATGCGGATCTCCTCTCCCTCCCACACCAGCGGTTCCTGGATCGCCGCCAGCAGCGATTCGGCGAGTCTCGTCGCGTCCTCCACACCGTGCAGTTTGTCCACGACGATGCAGAACTCGTCTCCGCCGAGCCGCGCCGCGGTGTCCTCCTCGCGAATCCTCGTGCGCATCCGTGCCGCCGTCTCGCGGAGGATGAAATCACCTGCGGCATGCCCGAAGCGGTCGTTCACCGGTTTGAATCCATCGAGGTCGACGTAGAGCAGCCCGACGATGCAAGCGCCGTCGCCGCGAGTTTTCGCACGCTGGGCACGGGCGATCGCGCCCTGGAGGTGGTCGAAGAACAGAATTCGGTTGGCGCAACCAGTCAGCGGATCGTGCAGCGCCTGATGTTCGAGAACCTGCTCGGCGCGCAGTCGCTCGGTGATGTCCACCGCGTGCGCCAGGACGTACGGAGAGCGAGCCTCCGCCTCGGCCACCCAGGAGTGACGATACATGAACGTTCGCTCTTCACCCGATCGCGAACGAAGCGTGACCAGTCCCTCGCCGGTTCCTGTTTTCGGCAGCGCATCGAGGGCCATCGACGCGCGAGCGCGGAGCCGCTCGGGAATCAGATCGACGAACGAGGTTCCGACCAACTCTGCCGGCGTGTAGCCGAGGGCCGCTGCCCCCGCGGGGTTGATGGAAAGCATCGTTCCCTCAACGGTATGCGTCGAAACGAGCGCCAGGCTTCGGTCGAAAATCTCGCGATACCGGCGCTCACTCTCGGCGATGGCCTGCTCCGCGCGGCGACGATCCGTCATGTCGCGGCCGATGGCGTAGAGCGTGCCGCCCGAGGCCGGCTGACACGACCACGCCAGCCACTTGTAGTCTCCGGCCTTCGCGCGAAACCGAACCTCGAAGTAGATCGTCGGCACGCCGGCGGCGAGCTTGCTCAGCTCGAGGAGCGTCGCTGGGACGTCGTACGGGTGAACGAGCTCGATGAACGGGGTGGTCAACAACTCCTCGTCCGTGTAGCCGAGCGTGCTCTGGAAGACCGGGTTGACGCGCTTGAAATATCCGTCCGTGCTGGCAATGCAGAGCATGTCGAGCGAGAGCGTGAAGAAGCGATCGATCTCCTGCTGGCTCATGCGCAGCTCGATCGTGCGCTGCTCGACTCGCCGTTCGAGCTCCCGGTTCAACTCGCGGAGACTTCGATCCGCCCGAGTCCTCTCCGCGACTACGGCCGAGACGAAGAGGGTCATGATCGTCGCGAATCCGGAGAATCCCTGGAGTAGCACGAGCGACGCGTTCGCCGAGGCACGAATGAACTGGCCATGACCGGCGAGGAGGCCGGCCAGGTTGATGGCGAAGAGAAGGAAGGATGCGCTGAACGCTTCTCGCGGGCTGAAACGGAAGGCCGTCCAAAGGAGAAAGGGAATGGTGGCGAATCCGACCGGCGCGTTACCGAAACGCGATCGAAAAAGAAATCCGGACATCAGCGCGGCTGCAAGGAGCAGGCATACCAGCAGCACCGCGGCTTCCAGGATCTTCGCCCTCGTCCATTCCACTCGCTCGCCCGCGTTCCACACCAACAGAAACGGGGTGAAGAGCAGCGCGCCCATGGCATCGCCGAACCACCACGTCAGCCACACCGATCCGAAGGCGTGCCACGGTGCAGACCCGCTCAGACAGAGCGTGAGTACGCCGATCGTCGCACTCGCCGTCGTGGCCGCGAGCGCGCCGAGGGC
>Ga0075418_10007470_pt1 | contig 12316 bp, 13 predicted proteins | sample SoiMetdeltSBSDD2_FD_81776 | JGI IMG/M metagenome (GOLD analysis project Ga0075418, IMG submission 81776) | Bulk soil microbial communities from a Populus tree surrounding site in Tennessee, USA - Soil MetaG P. deltoides SBSDD2 | ecosystem: Environmental > Terrestrial > Soil > Tree plantation...
CGGCGAATCCGCGATGCTGCACGGTCATATGCGCCAGCAACTGGGAGAGGTTCCAACCCTCGCATGGAGTCTGACGATCGAGGTCTTCAGGTCTTACGCCGTTGACGATGTCGACGGAAGCCAACACGGCGGCACGATGAAACGAGCGGACGTCCTGATTAGTAAGCATGTATAGATCATATGCGTCTGCTTACTATCGGTCAATGTTTAGTATCCCGGTGTGACCCCACGGCACAAGCGGCCCGACCTGGCCGCCATGCTCGCGCCACTTATTCGTGAGATGGTCGCCGCCGAACTTCCTGTGCTGGAAGCGCACGGGGTGTCGATGTGGGGGTACAGCGTGCTGGTCGCCCTCGATCGATCGGCTATCCGCACGCAGGCGGCACTCGCCGAAGCGATCGGCGCGGACAAAACACGCATCATCGCGATCCTCGACGAGCTCCAGGACAAGGGGTTGATCGAGCGGGTGGCCGACCCTGAGGACCGGCGGGCGCGACTGCTGGCGATCACCAAGGAGGGCCGTCGGCTGAAGGACGCCGTTCAGACGGAGATTCAGCGCGGTGAGGAGCGTTGGCTCGGACCGCTGTCGGGCCCCGATCGCGCGACGTTCCTGCGGGTACTTCAGGAGCTGTCAGGCCTGGATTCGTCGTAGCCCGGATGGGCGACGGCCAGCCGATGGCGAACGAGGGTGCGCAGGGCCGGCAGCACCTCGTCCGCGCGGTCGTCGAGTGCTCCCGCACGGATCGTCGCCGCCAGCTGTGCTTCGTCGGTGAATCCCATTTCGGCGAGCCTGCCGGTGACCTCTGCGGCCGAGTCATCGGTCAGTTCTCGCTCGACGATGCGCAGCACGTTCGCCGCGACACGGGCGTGGAAGTTGACTTGGCCTTCGGTTGACGAGCGCACGTCGTTGTCCAGAAAGTCGGCGACCGCAGCGACCAGTTCGGCCGCGGTCGGGCGTCCGTACAGCCAGCTCACCTCGGGCCGCCTCCCTCCAACAGATCCAAGACATCCCATTCGGTTTCGCTGACGCGCCGGCCGATCGCGGCCAATTCCACCGACGGAGTCTGGCCCGACAGATGCCGCTCGGCCTGAAACCGGCAGATCACACCCCACCGCAGCGTGGCCAGGGTGAGCCACCACCGAAACGCCTTGCGGTCGAGGTGTTCCCCTGTGACGGCTTCATAGGCCGACAGGAAGCTTTCGACGCCGCCCAGCCCGCCGGCTCCGAGGCTCTCGGGCGCGCCGAAGCGCCATGCGCGGATGCAGAACCACGCGAGATCTTCGTACACTTCGCCGATGTGCACCAGTTCCCAGTCGAGCACCGCAGCCAGACCGGATTCGTCGACGATCAGGTTGCCCATCCGGAAATCGCCGTGCGCCAGCCGTGGCGGCGACGGCGGTGGCCGGTGCCGGCTGAGCCAGCGAAACGCCCACTCGAAAGTGGCGGTGGTGTCGCCCATCTCGTCGAGCCGTTGCCGCCACTCGTCGAGCTGGTCGACGTGAGCCAGCCCCACGTTGTCCGGATCGGCGCGATGGATGGCGGCCAAGGCTTGCGCGCACTGCTGCAGCAGCCTCTCGCGGCCATCGTCATCGAGGCTGCGGTGAATTCTCCTGACGATCGTCTCGCCCCCGATGGCGTCGCAGATGAGATACGGATTGCCCAGTGCGGCAGCGGAATTGTCCGCAGCCAGGATGTGGGGGACGGGAGCGCCCGCCGCCTTAGCGCGCTGCTGGACCGCGGCCTCCAGCTCCATCCCGGCATGGACGTCGTCGGGCGGACCGGTGCGCAGGATCAGCGCCCGGCGCTGCTGGCTGACAGCGTCGAAGGCCCACGTGGTGCGGCTCGCCCCACCGGTGAGCGGGCGCAGATTCTCGATGCTGACATCGCCGAGGACGGGCTGGAGCACCGCTGCGAGCTGTTCCTTCACTTGCGCCCGAACCCGAAGAGCCGCTGGGCGACCCGCCGGATCTGGATCTCCTCGGCGCCTTCGGTGATGCGGTAGCGGCGGTGGTGCCGGTAGATGTGTTCGAACGGCTCATGCCTGCTGTAGCCGACACCGCCGAACACCTGCATGGCGCGGTCTGCGGCCTCGCACACCAACCGGTTGGCGCGATAGTTGGCCATCGACACCTTGTCGGAAACCTCCATGTGGTGGCTGGCGTCGAGTTGGGTCGCCGCGTAGTACACCAGTAGCCGCACCATCTGGGCTTCGGTCTGCAGCTCTACCAACGGCCACTGCACCGCTTGGTTGACTGCGAGCGGTTTGCCGAACACCGTGCGCTCGTTCGCGTAGGCGACCGCGCGGTCGATGCAATACTGCGCGGCGCCCAGGCTACTGGCTGCCTGCCGAATCCTGTTCTCGTGCAGGAAGGTCTGCCCGACCTCGAGTCCGCGATCGACTTCACCGAGAACCGCGTCCTCCGGCACACGGACATCCTTGAGCTCGACCTCGCCGTGGTCGGTCGGCATGTTGAACGTCCACCAGTAGTACGGCACCGTAAACCCCGGAGTGTCGGTGGGCACTAGAAAGGCAGTGATGCCGCGGGCCTGACCCGGCTCTCCGGAGGTCCGGGCGAAGATCAGGTCGTGGGTGGCCCGGTGCACGCCGGTGTTGAACCGCTTGGCGCCGTTGATGACCCAGGCGTCGCCGTCGGACTCGGCGCGCGTCTCGAGCCAGGTCGCGTCGGAGCCGTGGCTCGGTTCGGTGAGGCCGAACGCCATCGACCGTTCACCGGTGATCAGCGCCTCGGTCCACTCGGCTTTCTGTGTCTCGGTGCCGAACCGGTCCATCATGATGACCTGTGGGAAATTGCCGACGATCGACGACTCATCCTGCAGATCGTTGTGCAGTCCGAGACCCTTGTGCGCCAGGTGTTCCCGAATCACCGCCATGTCGATGTTGGTGCCGTCGCGGCCACCGAACCGTGACGGCAGGCCGTAGCGCAACCAGCCGGCCTTGTCGGCACGCTTGCGCATCTCGCCGAGCAGGTCCTCCCACTCGCGTCTCGGAATGCCGCCGTTGTCCCAATCGGTGCGGGCGTGCTCGCGACGCTGGTCGAAGTACTGTATGTTCTCGCGTTCCAGCGGTTTGATCTCGGCCTCGATGAACGCGTCCATCTCGGCGAGCAGTCCCGGAAGATGCTCTGGGAGGGCGAAATCCACGGTGATTCTCCTCTGATGTCTAAGACCCGTACAGCGTCTTCTTCCAAATCCTCGCGAGCGTGGCGATCGCGTTCTCGTCGCTGATTTCCAGTCCCAACCCGGACGGGCCGACGAAGACGGTGGTGAAGTTCTCGAACAGCAACGCGATCGCCGCCGCGGTATGTTCGGGATCGAGCTCGTCGCCGTATCCCTGCTCCTGCGCCCGCCGTACCGACGCCGCGACGATGTCGATGCCGAAGCGGCGAAACTCGTTCTGCACGGCCGCGAATCGTGGCTGAGTTGCGGCCAGCTGCGCGACGGCGATCATGATGCCGATGTTCTGTTTGAACATGTTCCAGTACCCGGTGACGACGGCCGAGAAGAACGCATCGTCCTCTGGCGACTCGGGAAGGTGAAGGCTCATGCCAGACGGTGCCACGACGTCGTGCAAGAACGACTCGGCCAGCGCGGCGAGCAGATCCTCCTTGTCCGCGAAGTAGCGGTAGAACGCCGCAGGCGACTTACCGGCTGCCGACGTGATGTCCGCTAGCGTGGTCCCATGAAAGCCACGCTCGGCGAACAGCTTCCGGGCCGCCAGCTCGATGGCCTGCCGGGTCTGGCGACCCTTGGCGCTGAGCGTCTCGACAGCCACTGTTACTCGCCGAGGATGCGGTCGCCGGCACGCAGTAACGAGCTCGGCAGGTCGTGGCCGACGACGCGCTGAGCTACTTGTGCTGCGGCGATCGCGGCCTGCAGGTCGACGTCGACGTGGATTCCGCTGTCCCGCAACAGGTAGACGAGGTCCTCGGTGGCGATATTGCCGCTGGCGCCCGGGGCGAAGGGGCATCCGCCGAGCCCGCCCACCGACGCGTCGAGTCGCGTGACACCCGAGCTCACTGCCGCGTAGGCGCTCGCAAGCCCAGCCCCGCGGGTGTTGTGGAAGTGCGCGCCCAGCGGGATGTCGCCGATCAGCGGGCGGATCCGGGCGATCAGATCGCTGACGCGACGCGGTGTAGTGGTGCCGATGGTGTCGGCGATAGCGAGCCGGTCGACATCCGCTGCGGTCGCGGCGGTGGTGACTTCGAGAACCCGCTGGGGTGGTGTCGGCCCGTCGAACGGGCAGTCCCACGCGGTGGCGATGATGACCTCGACCGAGACTCCGCTGTCGTGGGCGATTGCGACTATCTCTGGTATCAGTGCCGTCGACTCCGCGGTGGAGCGCCCGACGTTCGACCGGCTATGCCCGTCGGCGGCCGAAACCACGTATTCAATTGACCCTATCCCCGCCGCGATCGCCCGTTTGGCGCCGTTGGGACTGGCGACCAGCGCGGAGAACTCGATGCCACCGAAGTTGTGCAGTTTGGCCGCCAGTTCGGCCGCATCCGCCAGTGCGGGCACCTTCGAGGGTGAGACGAAGGCCGTCGCCTCCATTTCTCGCACTCCCGTGGCTGCCACCGCCGTCAGCAATTCGAGCTTGGCGGACAACGGAATTGGCTCCTCGATCTGCAGCCCGTCGCGCAGCGAGACGTCGCGAATGTCGACGTGTGTCGGTAGGCCGGTCATAGCACGCCCTCCTCGCGCAGCGCTGCAAGCTCCTCAACACTCTTGCCCAGTAGCCCGTGGTAGATCTCGTCGTTGTGCTGGCCCGGTCGGGCCGGACCGGCGTTGCGGATCGTTCCCGGGGTTTCCGACAGCACGGGCACCACACCCGGACCCTTGACGTTGCGCCCGATTCGTTCGTCGTAGTGGTCGGCGATCATGCCGCGGGCCAACAGCTGCGGATCCCTGACGACTTCGGCGACGGTGTTGATCGGTCCGCTGATCACCCCGGCATCGGACAGTGTGGCGATGATGTCGGCAGGGTGCCGTTCGGCGGCCCATGCGCCGATGATCTTGTCCAGCTCGTCCTGATTGCGGCCCCGGGCAACATGATTGGCGAATCGGTCGTCGGTCGCGAGGTCCGGCTGACCCATCGCCGCGCACAGCCTGCGGAACACCGTGTCCTGGTTGGCGGCGATCACCACCCAGCTGCCGTCGGCCGTGGGATAGATGTTCGACGGCGCGATCCGCTCCAGGCGGGTGCCCGACGGGCCACGCACTACGCCGCCGACGTCGTAGTCCGGGATCGTGGATTCCTGGACGGCCAAACAGGATTCGGTCAGTGCGGCATCGACCACCTGGCCCTCACCGGTGACCGTGCGTCGATACAGCGCGGCGAGCGCACCCTGGGCGGCGAACATGCCCGCCAGGCTGTCGCCGAGCGAGAGCGCCAACCGTGGCGGCGGGCCACCGGGGAAGCCGTTCATGTGACGCAGCCCGCTCGCGGCCTCAGCCACCGACGCGTAGCCGGCCTTGTGTGCCTCGGGACCGGTCTGGCCGTAGCCCGAGACACGGACCAAGATGATGCCGCGGTTGCGTTCGCGCAGCACGTCATAGCCGAGATTCCACTTCTCCAGTGTGCCCGGCCGGAAGTTCTCGACGATGATGTCGGACTTCTCCACCAGCTCAAGAAACAGCTCCCGGCCCGCCTCCACGCGCAGGTTCAGCGTCACCGCCTTCTTGTTGCGCGCGTGCACCGTCCAGAAGAAGTGATGGCCGTCGAGCTCGGCTTGCCCCCATGTCCGCAACGGGTCGGGCGCCCCTGGCGGCTCGATCTTGATGACCTCTGCGCCCATATCGCCGAGCAGCCGCCCGCCGAACGGTCCCGAGATCAGCGTGCCGACCTCAATGACTCGGATGCCGTCGAGCGGTCCGGTGACAGTCATAACGAGAACCCGTGTCTGTGTAGCCAATCCGTGCAGATGCCGACCGCCTGCCGCAGCGTGTCGCGCTGGTCCGGTCCGGAGTAGTAGTGGTTGGCGCCGGGAATTTCGTACATCTCCTTATCAGGATGCCCGATCGCCTCGAACAGCCGGCGGGTATGGCTAGGAGTACAGGCGTTGTCGGCCAGGTTGCCGATCACCAACGTGGGTACCTTGATTTCGGGACCGGCTTTGACGGCATCGCCGTTGGCATCGTCATAACTCCACTGCGAGAGCCAGCTGCGTAACGTGCAGAACCGGGCGAGGCCGAACGGGCCCATGTTGACTACCTGCGGGTCGCCCAGATAGGTGGTCCCCGGGGTGCGGTCGTTCGGGTCGACGGCGGGGTCCAGCCAACGGGGATCGGCCATGGTGCCGTGCACGACGAATGCGAACTCGTCGTCGGGCCGGCCGTCAGCTGCGAGCTTCGCCAGTTTTTCTTTGACCCACTCAGTGATTCGTCGGTTGCGTGCGACCTGCGCTGCCCGGTAGCGGTCCAGGAACTCAGCCGTGTAGGGCGGCTGGTTCGGGTTCTCCGGGTCGTAGAGGTCCAAATCGGGGTCACGCTTGGACGGGTCGGTTTCGTCGACGATCGACGCGTCCAGCCATTCGGTGAGCGTGCCATGGCGGCTGATGTGCGCGGCAAGCATCATGATGCCGTCGGCGGGGATGAGTCCCAGTTTGGTCAGGTCCGGCCCGTCGCCTGACGGGCTCGCAGTGATCGTCGGGTGCTGCGCCTGCTGCTGATAGAACACCGACAGCGAGCCGCCGCCGCTCCAGCCGGCCAGTACTACCTTTTCGTACCCAAGCCGGTTCTTGGCGTCCTTGATGCACTCGCCCAGATCCTCGACGACCTTCTCCATCAGCAACGCGGAGTCAGTGCCGCGGAACCGGCTGTTGCAGTAGATGACATGGTGTCCAGCCCGGGCCAGCGCGTTGATCATCGGCAGGTAGGCGCCGCCGCCGATTGGGTGCATGAACACCAGGACGGTGTCTGATGTCTTGGTCTTCGGCTTGAGTAGGTAGCTCTCCAGGACGATCAGTTCGGAGACACCACCGTAGACGTCGCGGACACCCGAAGCATTCTCGTACGCAATGAGATACGGGATGCGGTCGTACTCGTACTTGACCGTTGATTCGGTAGCCGTCATCAGTGTTGCCCCAAATCGTTGGCGAGTACCTCAGCGGACGGGACCAGTCTGCGACGGGTGTCAATGGCGATGACCTGCCAGTCGACGCGGGAGTACTCCTCGAACTTTCGCCGTGCCCGTTCACGCGCTTTCTCCGGCGCGCCGTGGTGTACGCCTTGCGGCGCATGGGATATCAGGCCCGGAGGCATGTTGATGCCGTAGAGCGAACCGCCGTGGAAGAACGCGATCTCGTCGTAATCGACATTGCGGTGATACCACGGGGTGCGCTCGGTACCGGGCACGGATTCCGCGGGTTTGGCAGGAAATTCATCACGTAGACGCCGGTGGCTTGCATGAACAGATGCACGGTCGGCGGTAGGTGCACGCTGTCGGACGTCACCACGTTGTAGTCGGCAATGTTGAAGGTGAACGCGAAGTTGTCGCCGCGCCACCCTTCGACATCGATCGGATTATGTTGGTAGTAAAGCGATGTCGGACCACCATCATGGACGAGCTGGACCTCGTACTCGTCGCGGCCATCGTCGTCGATGGGTGCCGGCTCGGGAATCGTGGCCTGCGACGGATCGAACGGGAAGTGCCTGCCGAGCTGTCCCGGCGGCGGCACACGGAACTCGTCGGTCGCCTGGACCATCAGCAGCGTGGTCTCGGCATCGGGCACCTGACGCCAGGTGCACGCCTTCGGCAGGTAGATCCAGTCGCCCTCGCGGTAGCGCAGTGGCCCGAACTCGGTTTCCACCAGGCCGGAGCCCTGGTGCACGAAGCTCAACAGATCGCCGTCGACGTGGCGCACGTAGAACGGCATCTCCTCGGTGCGCCGTGACAGCGACACCAGGCAGTCGGGGTTGGAGAACAGCAGCAGCGGTCCGCCGTGCGCGTCGGTCGCGTCGGACGGCTTGAGCTCGCTGGCCAACACGTCGATCGGTCGCAGCGGTCCGGAACAGCGATAGGCCGTCGGATCGTGGCGCCGGTACATGTTCGCCGTCCGGCCGGTGAACCCGCCACGGCCGAGTTCGTCGTCCTTCAGCCCGTCCAGGTCGGCGTGCAAACGCTTGGGCGTACGGCCCTTTCGCAAGTGGACGAACGATTCCATGGCGACTCCATTGACAGCGGCGGCGGGAGGGGAAATAGAACTAAAAGTGAGATTAGTTTTACTTCCGCACTGCGGTCAATCCGTCAGGTCGACCCGGATCGTCAACAGGTTCGTGCCGAAGGTGCGGACGGCGAAACTGTTCATCTGCGGCAGCGACTGCAGCCGTTCGTGCGGGTCGTCGTCGGGCACCAAGTGGGCGACACCGTTGTGCCACCGGCCGCGCAACCGCACCCGGACGTTGGGGTTGGCCTTGATGTTCTTGACGTACTGCGACTTCTCACCGAATTCCGAGACGAACCAGAACTGATCGCCGACCCGGCTGCCGCCCAGCGGAGTCCGACGGGGCTGACCGGACGTCCGTCCCGTCGTCTCCAGCAGGGTTTGAAACGGCATCAGCCGCATCAGCGGGTTGGCCACCCGCTTTTGAAGGAAGTTGGTAATGCGGTCACGTGCGTCGTCGGCCATCGGGGCTCCTCTCACACCATCGCAGTCAGACCGGCGCCCAGACTGCGGCCAGATCGTGTTCTGGCGACCTTTCGCGATCTCACCGCAGTCTCACGGCCGCTGTCAGGGCTTCAGCATGATCTCGAGGAAGCCGTCGCGGCCTGCGGCCGCGCGTGCGCTGGGGTGCGGGCCTGCGAGGTGCAGGAAGCCGACGCCCGCAGCGAAGGTGGCGCCGGCGCGCAGCTCGGCCTGCTCAGCGTCGAAGCCGTAATCCAGGTACGCCTGGCGCACCGCAGCGAGCACGCGAAGATCGGCGGCGCGCACGCTGGCCGCGGCGGCGTCGTCGGTGCGAGCCCACTCCCGCATCGCCCGCTCCAGCGTCCAATGACGGGGGCTGACCAGTGAGGACATCATTTCCGAGAGGCGTTCCCGCGGTGGCAGCCCGGCCAGCTCGCCGAGATCGCGCCGATCGTCGCCGCGCAACTCGCCCCAGGCCTGCACGAGCGCGGCGCGATAGGCCGCGATGTCGGTGAAATGCCAGTAAAAGCTGCCCTTGGTCACTGTAAGGCGATTGCACAGCCGGTCGATCTTGAGCGCCTTGATGCCCTCTTCGGCCAGAATCGCAAAGCCAGCCTGCAGCCAGTCGTCGACCGATAACCGGTTGTTGGTGGTGGCCCGCGCCCTCCCCATGAGCGGCAGCCTACGACGTGCGACACCGCAGAAAACTGACGTCGGTGTTACTTCTAATTTGTCACAGGAAAATGACAGCCAAAGCCAGTCGGGGTTTCTCGCATGCTGGTCACATGTTTTACTGCAGACGCACAACTGAAATTTTCTCGGTCCGCTCTTCGGCCGCACCGGGCTCAGTAGAGCGGGCGCGACATCGCAGTGAAGAAAACGCTGCGGTGCCGTATGGCGATCACTGATCGTCGGGGGAAGGTACGCGGTACCCGGAAGATGGATGGATTGGCTTTATGAGGTTCGTTGACATGATTCGTGGCCATTGGGCGCGCCGGTTCGCGGTGGCAGCCATAGCGGCAGCCGTGCTACCTGGCGTGGTCGGTCTAGCCGGAGAGTCCGCCACCGCAGGCGCCTTCTCCCGGCCGGGCCTACCAGTCGAGTACCTAATGGTGCCGTCGCCGTCGATGGGCCGAGACATCAAGGTTCAGTTCCAGAAGGGCACCGGCTCGCATGCGGTCTACCTGCTGGACGGCCTGCGCGCCCAGGACGACTACAACGGCTGGGACATCAACACCCCGGCGTTCGAGTGGTTCTACCAAACGCCGCTGTCGGTCATCATGCCGGTGGGTGGTCAATCCAGCTTCTATTCCGACTGGTATTCGCCCGCGTGCGGCAAGAGCGGCTGCCAGACCTATAAGTGGGAAACGTTCCTGACCAGCGAGCTGCCACAGTGGCTCGCGTCAGAGAAGGGCGTGTCAACGTCCGGGAACGCCGCGGTCGGGCTCTCGATGGCGGGCAACTCCGCGATGATCCTGGCGGTCTATCACCCCGACCAGTACATCTATGCCGGATCGCTGTCTGCGTTCCTGAACCCGTCCGAGGGCAGTTGGCCATTCCTGATCAACATGGCGATGGGCGACGCAGGCGGATACAAGGCGAACGACATGTGGGGCCCGACCGAGGACCCGAACAGCGCCTGGAAGCGCAATGACCCGATGATCCAGATCCCGGCGTTGGTGGCGAACAACACGCGACTGTGGGTGTACTGCGGCAACGGCACACCCAACGAGTTGGGTGGCGCCGACCTGCCTGCGACGTTCCTCGAGGGCCTGACGATCCGGACCAACGAGACGTTCCGCGACAATTACATCGCCGCGGGCGGCAAGAACGCCGTGTTCAACTTCCCGCCCAACGGCACCCACAACTGGGCCTACTGGGGGGCCCAGCTTCAGCAGATGAAGCCGGATCTGATCTCGTACCTCGGCTAAGCGGACCAGAAGACGCGAAGGCCCCCGACACACCCGTCGGGGGCTTTCGCGTTTGGTGAATACTGAGCCGCATGGTCGCAGTCAATGCCTTGGTCGCACATCAGGACGCGGAAGGGTCGATCGCCCTCAAACACGAGGTCGTTGACGAAAGCTTCCTCCCCGAGGGGGATGTGCAGATCGCCGTGGAGTATTCCGGCGTCAACTATAAGGACGCCCTGGCCATCACACCGAAGGGTGGTGTGGCACGGTCCTATCCGCTCATCCCCGGTATCGACGTCGCGGGCACGGTGACCGCCAGCTCGGCCGCCGACTTCGCGGTCGGTGACCGCGTCGTCGCTCACGGATACGACATCGGAACCGGTCGGCACGGCGGATATGCCGACACCGCGCGCTATCCGGCCGACTATTTGGTCAAGCTCGACGCGCTGACAACCGCACAGGCGGCAGCCATCGGCACCGCGGGGTTCACCGCGGCCATGAGCGTCAACGCAATTCGAGCGCACGGTGTCCGCCCGCAGGACGGCCCAGTGCTGGTAACCGGCGCGACCGGTGGCGTGGGCAGTGTCAGCGTCGACTTGTTGGCCGGTCTCGGATACGAGGTGATCGCATCAACCGGGAAGGCCGAGGCACACGACTACCTGATGGGTCTCGGCGCGACCGAGGTGATCGGCAGGTTGCCCGCCGAGGGCGAGAAGATCCGCCCGCTGGGCAAGTCAGCCTATGCCGCGGTCGTCGACAGCGTCGGCGGTGACACGCTGGCCTACGCGTTGAGCGTGTTGAATTACGCTGGCGTGGCCGCGATTTCAGGCTTAGCGCGGTCGGCCGACCTGCCGACGACCGTAATGCCGTTCATCCTGCGGGGCGTCACCCTAGCTGGCATCGATTCGGTGCTGCTGCGGATCGAGAAGCGTCGCGAGCTGTGGCAGTCGATCGCGTCCGACCTGATGCCGCGTCACCTCGACGACATCACGCACGACGTCTCGATCCTCGAGGCGCCCGAGACGCTGCGCACCATCGTCGGCGGCGGCGTCACCGGCCGCACCCGCGTGGTGGTGAAGGACGGCTTCTAAGTGGGCCCACGCGATGGGCCCACGCGGATGGGCCCACGCGCAAGCTGGGGACTGGGGACTGGGGACTGGGGACTACTTGAGCTGGGACGACGACAGGCCCAGCAGGCGACGGGCCACCACCAGCTGCTGAATCTGCTGCGTACCCTCGAAGATGTCGAGGATCTTGCTGTCGCGGGCCCACTTCTCCAGCAGGGCTTCCTCGGAATAGCCTGTGGTGCCTGCCATTTCGACGGCCTTGAGGGTGATGTCGCTGGCAACCCGGGCGGCCTTGGCCTTGCCCATCGACGCTTCCTTGGAGTTCGGAATGTCGTTGTCGGCTTGCCACGCGGACCGCACCGTGAGTAGGTAACCGGCTTCCCAGTCGGCTTCCATCCGCAGGAATTCCGCGGCGGGAGCGCTCTGCGCGTGCGCGGGCTTGTCATAGGAGATCTCGACGCCCGCGTCGGTGAGGATCTTGCGCAGTTCCTCGAGTGCGGCGCGGGCAATGCCCACAGCCATCGCGGCGACGACGGGTCGGGTGTTGTCGAAGGTCTCCATAACCCCGGCAAAGCCCTTCTCCACGTGGATTTCTGGGCTGCCGAGCAGGTTGTCCTTTGGAATCCGAGCGTTGTCGAACCGAATGACGGCGGTGTCGGAGGCTTTGATGCCGAGTTTGTCTTCGAGGCGCTC
>Ga0075418_10007473_pt1 | contig 12314 bp, 9 predicted proteins | sample SoiMetdeltSBSDD2_FD_81776 | JGI IMG/M metagenome (GOLD analysis project Ga0075418, IMG submission 81776) | Bulk soil microbial communities from a Populus tree surrounding site in Tennessee, USA - Soil MetaG P. deltoides SBSDD2 | ecosystem: Environmental > Terrestrial > Soil > Tree plantation...
CGTCGGCCCGGAGAGCGCCCAGTCTCCGGGCCCGCTGTCGGCGCGCGCGGTGGTGCGCACCTCTCCCATCAGGTGCACGCGGTGGCCCGCATAGCGCAGCACCAGGCGCTCGGTGTAGATCTCCTTGTAGATGCGGCGCAGGCGCGCCTCGATGTCGCGCTTGGCCTCGGGAGCCGTCCGTCCTCCCAGATCGAGGGTCCCGAAGCCGGAGATCGGCAGGAAGGCGCTGCCGTCGCTCTGCACCGTGAGCAGCGCCTCGTCGATCTTCTGGCCGTCCCAGATGCGCAGGCTGAGCACGTCGCCCGGGGCGAAGCGATAGTCCGGCGGTGGAGCGAAGGTCTCAGCAGTCTGGGTCAGGGACGCGTCGGTGACGCCTGAAGAGGCGAGGACCGCCAGCAGGATCACCGCGGCCAGGCGCGCCAGGCGCCGGCGGCGCCTCCTGAGCGCCGCGAGGAGAAGCGCTTTCCTGAGCGCCATCGCGCTGTCGTCGACGGGCATCCGGCGCCCCTGGCGCACCACCTCGACGACCCTTCCGAGCAGGTCCTGGCGGCGGAGAGGCGGGTCGGGAGCGGCCTCGGCGTCCCCTTGGAGCCGGTAGAGGCGGCCCGTCGCCGTGATGTCGATCCGGATCAATCGGTGCGCCACCACGAGGCCATCATGGCGCGCCAGCACGATCTGCCCCCGGCGGGGGAGGCCCAGGAAGGGTGCTATGACGAGCGCGTCCCCGGGCCGGAGCGTCGGTTCCATGCTGCGGCCCGAGGCGGGCAGGACGAAGCCGGCGCCCCCCTCGAGGAGGGCCTCGAGCACCGGCTCCAGCTCGACCGCGACGCTGTCGCGCGCGGAGGCGCGCCCGGCGCTCACGACCGGGGCGCCTCCCCCGGCGCGCGGGCGACGCGCTGGCGGATGTGCAGGAACGGGGCACGGGCCAGGTCGACCACGCGCCTCTCCGCCGAGCCGCCGCTCGACGAGGCGATCTCGACGCGGGGCCGGAAGTGGTTCTCGTGGTTGAGCGCCACCACGCGGGCGATGTCGCCGCTGCTCAGCTCGACGAAGCAGCCGATCGGGAAGATCGGGATGGCCCGCAGGAGGGCCCGGAACAGGAGCGGCGAGAAGCGCTGCCCGTGCCGGGCCATGACGAGCGAGGAGACCTCGTGCAGGTCCGCCGCAGGCGACGCATGGTAGGTGAGATCGATGAGGCTCGCGAGGGCGACGGCCTGGGACCTCAAGTCGGTGCGGCCGCGCTCGCTCGCGGGCGTCAGCGGCCCGAGGACCGCCTGGACGTCCGCGACCCGCCCCTCCATCTCGGCGCCCCCCGCGCCGAGCGCGGACAGGATCGCCTGGGGACGATGCCGCCGGCCCTCGGGATCGATCGCCTCCTCGCCGTCGATCGCGGGTCCCTCGGCGCCCGGATCGAAGCCGCCCTCGAGCAGCCCTGCGTCGTGCAGCAGGCCCAGGCAGGCGGTCGCCGGAGCGTCCTCCCCCTGAGCGAGGGCGGAGACGATGCGCGCAGCGAGGAGGGCGGTGTTGACTGAGTGGCGGCCGAGGTGGAAGCGGCCGCCCGGCCCCGCGAGCAGGCCCGCGGCATCGGCCGCCCCGGCGCGGCCGGCCAGGACGCGAGCCAGATCCCGCAGGCGCTCCGGCTGGGCCGGCCTTCCGGACTGGGCGTCCCGGAACAGTTGGACCAGGGCCTCGACGTCTGACTCGACCGATTCCCCCTGGCCCGCGATCCGCGGAACGGCCAAAGCACCCGCAAGCGCCTTTGGGTGGGCCTCCGCGTCCAGGTCCGGACGTGGATCCATCCGCTGAGCCGGGGACAGCCCGGCGAGGACGGCGATCTCGCGCAGGGAGCGCAGTCCGTGCTGCGCCCCGGGGAGTGACGCGACGTCCTCGTGGCACGCCGCGCCCTCGACCACCTTCCGCCAGCCCTCCTCGCGCAGGGACGGAAGGCCTCCCGACAGGCCGTCCGACCCGGCGTAGCCGAAGACACCGGTCAACCCACCGAAGCCGGTGCCGGCGCAGGCGGAGCAGCCCCTCCCGAGCGGCACGCCGAGGCCTCCGCGGCGCTCCATTTCCTCCAGGTCCCAGCGGTGAAAGCCGAGCCGCAGACCCTGCGCCGCCGGGATCGACGACCAGGAGCGGCAGGCCGGACACACCGTCCGAATGAGAGCCTGGGCCAGGACCATGACGGGCACGTCGGTTCCCGAGGCCGCCTCGAGCTCGCGAAGCACGCGCCGGAGCATTGCCTGCGGCTCGGCTTGCGGCGCGCCGGCGAGCACCAGCGTGCCCGAGCCTGCCAGCCGGGCGGCGAGGAACAGGTGCCGGAGCCCTTCCAGGCGCTCCACCACGACGAAGTCGGGGGCGGACTCCCGGAGGCTTTCGGGAAACGGCCAGTCGGTGACCGAGTCGGCGAGCCAGGGCAGGTTCGGAGGGGGAGAGCCGGTCCGCGATCCGATGCGGCCGCCGCGCCTCCCGCGCGCCAGGATGGCTCCCGCCAGCAGGTCCAGCGTGGTGCTGCGCCCGGAGGAGCTTCCCCCCGCGACCAGGAGGAGCCCCGAAGGACGATCGAGCGCCTCACCCAGGATCTCGAGCAGGGACGGGGAGAGGCCCAGCTCGTTCAAGCTCCGCGGAGGGGGAGAGGTGACGGCCCCCGCGAGTCGCAGGCGATACTCCAGGGGCCGGGCGGCCGGGCGCACGGCGAGCAGGATCCCGCCGCCGGGTCCGGCGGTCACCACACCCCTCGGGGCGTGGTGGAAGAGGGCCGACAGGAGCCCCAGCGTGTCCTTGGGAGCGATCGGGAACGGCTGTCGCTGGCCGTCGGCCGCGATCAGCATCGCCTTCGTACCGTCGGGCGCCGGGTGGAAGCTCATCTCGACATGCTCCGCGGAGAGCATCCGAGACAGCGCGGGCGCCAGAAGATCGGGCCGCGGCAGGGCGCGGGGCCAGGCGCCGGCGTCCGGAGGCGGCAGGAGCTCGCCGGACGAGACCTCCTCCTCGTGCGCCGGTATCGCCACGACGCCCATGTCGGTGCGCCAGTAGCGACGCGGCACGCGCAGCGCGTCGACGCTCTCGGAGGTGGCGACGAAGACGACTCCTTGCCGCTCCGCCAGCAGGACGGGGGGCGTGCGGCGGGCGTTGTCCGGCGCGCGGGAGGTCTCCTCGGGGCGCGGCCGGGAGATCACGGCGCGTCCACCTCCCCGAGCGCTTCGAGGACGCAATCGACAGACGATCCATCGGGCAGGAACTGCAGCCGGCGCACGGGCACCTGCGTGGCCATGGTCGACAGGAACCGCACCGCGAACTCGAGGCCCTTCTGGTCCCACATCGCCGGGAAGGCGCGCACCATCATCTGCGCCACCGCCTGCGAGGACTTCATCTCGACGATGCGGTTGCGCGGCGCCTGCTCCAGGATGAAGACCGCGTGCAGCGGCGCCGAGCCGGGCGACTCGCAGTCGGCGTCGCCGTGCCACGGGGTGCCGAAGATGCGGTAGGTGTCGCCGTGCGGGCGGATGACGATCCGATCATCCGAGAGGATCTGCGTCAGGGGCCTTTCGCTCCAGAGACGGGCGGAGGTGCTCTTGCCGGCGCCGGAGGTGCCGAGCAGGAGGATTCCCCGGCCCCGGTAGGTGATACCGCAGGCGTGCACCAGCACGCCGCGCGACTGCGCCAGGCGGGCGAGGAAGACCACCTCGTCGAAGGGATAGACAAAAGGGTGCATCGTCCCTCCCGAGAGGTGCGGACCGCCGTCCAGAGTCTCCCCTTGTCCCGTGGCGTAGCTCGGGTCGAACTCCACCTGAAGGTATGGATCGGCTCCGTACAGAGGTGAGCGCAGCGTCAGCAGGTGATGTCCTCCGTCGACGTCCTCCAGGCGCCAGACGGCCCCGGTGTCGAACAGCGTCTTGCCGGGGCGGCGGGTCTGCCGGAGCACGCCGGCGGGCGCCAGGACGATGGAGGCGCAGTCGTCGCCCGCCCCGTCCTTGAGGAACGGTTCGTGGGCGGCGTCGGTGACCAGATCGATCTCCGGCGCCGCGGAGCGCACCTCCAGCCCGATGCGAGCGATCTCGAGGATCAGGGGGCGCCGCGAGTCAGGAGCCATTGTGCGAGCAGAGCGCCGGCGCGCCGGTGCACTTGAGGGAGGCGCCCTGCGGGCCCTGGGTCGAGGCGTTCTTGCAGGAGGCGAGCACGGCCTCGTCGGGGACGAGGCTGACGCGCCGCAGCTGCGGCGACTGGTACGGCCGTCGGCCGGTGGGATCCGGGATCGAAGCGTCGCGTGTCATTCCTGAACCTCCGCGGAAGCCGCGGCCAGGGGGCCGGGTCGTGGGTGTCGATCGGGAACCTCGATGCGCAGGAGAGGGCCATCCCGGCCCGTCTCGGTCCGGGCGCAGCCGCCGGCGGCGCACCCGCCGCCGGCGCAGGCAGTGGCTTGGGATCCGTGGCGCGCCAAAGTCGTGGAGCGGGGGAGGATCGCCCCTGGCGGGACCCAGCCCGAGGCGACCCGGCGGGCTTGGGCGAGGTAGCGCTCCGCCCGATCGCTATCGCCCATCTCGGCTTCCAGGAGAGCCGCCCGTCGGTGCGTCACCTCGCAGGCGTGCGGGATCCAGCCGTCCGGGCTGCCCGTTTCCAGGAGCGCGCTGGCAGGACAGCGATCGCACAGGGCCTTGATCTCGCAGCCGGAGCACACGTTGGCCGACCCCGCCAGGCGGCGGCGCACCGCGCCGACGATGCCGCTCCATCCCTCGCGGAACGATCCGCCCTTGAGATCGTAACCGTCGAGCGGCAGCGCCTCGCAGGAGAGCAGGGTCCCCTTCGGGTCGACGTGAAACGCCTGCACGCCGGCGCCGCACGACATCAGGTACCGGCTCGAGCCCTGCGGCTTGACGTAGTCGCGATAGAAGCGCAGCCAGTCGGCCAGCCGCTTCGGGTCGGTGGCGTCCCACGCCACCTGCCGCTCGGGCGTCGAGCGTGCGGCGGCCGGCGCCATCGAGCCGTCGAGGCGGGCGTGGATCATGCCGTCGTAGCGGAACGGCACGCCGAGCTCTTCGGCCCAGGCCTGCATGCGCGGAATCTCGTCGACGAGCGGCTCCATCGCCACCGCCTTGAGGGTCAGCCGCAGCCTGCGGCCGACGGCCAGCTCCACCGCGCGGCGGACGCGCGTGAAGCGGCCGGGGAATCCGGTCGTCCGCTCATAGGTGTCGTCGGAGAGGCCGTAGAGCGTGATCTCGAGGCCGAACGGCGGGTACTCGGCGAACAGGTCTGCCGTCCGCTCGTCCAGGAGGGTGCCGTTGGTGAACACGGTCACGAGCAGCCCCAGACGCTTCGCGTGCCGGTAGATGGCGGGGAAGTCGGAGCGGCTGAGAACCTCCCCGCCGGTCAACAGCATCCAGAGGCATCCTTCCTCCGCCGCCTCGCTCAGGATGCGGCACGCCTCGTCCGTGGAGAGTTCGCCGTCGCCCGAGTAGTCCGGGACGTAGCAGTGGACGCAGCGGAGGTTGCACCGGAACGTCAGCTCGAAAGAGCCGTTGAGCGGCACGCGGGCGTCGCCGCACGCCCGCCGGACCTGGGTTCCGAAGACGCCGTAGGGAACGTTCTCGGAGGGGATCACGAGGCAGAGTCCAAGAGGACGAGCCCGACCTCGCGCAGGTCGGACAGGTAGGCGGCGACGTCGGCGCGGGCGCGATCCTCGTCCACCTCGAACTCGGCGCTCACCTGTCGCGACACGTCCGCCACGTCCCGCCGGCCGTCCAGCAGGGAGAGGATGAAGGAGCCGACCTCGTCGGTAGTGTAGAGGTAGTCGATGTGCGCCAGGCCGGTGCGCACCGGCACCAGGAGGTGCTCGCCGGCGATGTTGCGAAATACGACGTCGGGGGAGGGCCGATAGATCTCCGTCGCGTCGGTTCCCTGCCTCATCGTGCCCGCCTCCTCTCGCGCATCTGGCGCATGACACCGTTCAGCAGCACGACCGCACGGCGCGGCAGGTCGGCCGGCCTGCGTCCGGCCGCGGGCGCCTCGCCGCGCGGGGCCAAGGCGTCGATCAGGAATCGCAGACGATCCCGGAGGCTCCGGGCCCCCAGAGCCATGAGCAGTTCACCGCCATAGGGCAGGGGGCGCAGCTCCTGAGCCTTCCGCAACAGCAGGGCTTCGATCCAGCTCTCTGGCTCCGCCAGCCGCACGGCGGACGGCACCGCCACCCCAAGCGACTCGGACGCAGCCAGGGCCAGGCCCACGATCCGCAGGGCGCGGGAGCGCTCCGCCTTCTCGCGCACCGCCTCCCAGCAGAGCTCCGTGCCGCGATCCGCCACGAGGTGCGCCAGGTCGGCGGTGCGGATGAGCCTGTCGAAAGAGTGCTTGACGAGATGCAGGGCCAGGAGGAGGACGTCGTCCTCCGGAGTCAGGAGGAGCGCCGGGCCGCCCGCGACCCAGCCCGGCCGGGCGTCCTGGAACAGCGCCGGGACGTCGATCGGAAACAGACGAGCGCGGCTCGGGCGCCGCCGCCCGCCGATCGGGTCGGTGTGCAGGTCGATCGACACCGTGGCGCGGCGGAAGAGGCCCGGGGCCGCTTCGACGTACCCCAGGGCCGCCAGGACGGACCGCGCGCCGGAGTCGTCCTGGGGGCGGATCAGAAGATCGTGATCCTCGAAGGGCCGCGCGCCGGCATCCTTATAGATCCACTCGATGGCGCGCAGGCCCCGCATCACGGCCACCGGGATCCCCATCCGGTCGAGTCGCTCGAGCGTCTCGCACAGGGCGAGCCCCTGGGCCAGCGTGGCCGCCGCGCGCTGTTCGTGACGGCGCCTGAGCGTGGCCCGCAGCCACGGTTCGATCCCCTCCTTGGGCAGGGACGCGATGGCCCGCCAGGCGAGGCCGTCCACGCGGTGGTGGATCAGGCGATCGAGGAGCCGCCTCTCGGGTCTCCCGTCCGCCTCGCGCAGCGCCTCCGGCAGGGCCCAGACGAGCGGTCGCGGGGAGGCCAGGAGGAGGACCGGATCGGCCGGCAGCAGGCCCGGCTGGTCGTCGTGCCGCGCCGCGGCGAAGGCATCTCTCGACCCCACGCATCTCCTCCCCAAGGTCCCCTCGTGCGGGCGGAGCGAATATAGGTTCTGATGACAAACTCGCAAGCGGGGCTCGGCCGTCCGGCGCGGCTTACAATCGTGAAACTCACCCCTCGGGAGACGGCGGGCGCCGGCCCGTTTGGTAGAATCCCCCTCCTATGCCGGACGAGTATCGCGACCAGTTCGAAGCGATCGAGCGGAAATGGCAGGAGCGCTGGCGGCTGGAGGGCGCCTTCACGGCGCCGGAGCGTCCGGCGGCCCGGAAGTACTACTGCCTCGAGATGCTGCCGTACCCCTCGGGGCGCCTCCACATGGGCCACGTGCGCAACTACTCGATCGGCGACGCTGTGGCCCGTTTCAAGCACATGCGCGGCGACCTCGTCCTCCATCCGATGGGCTGGGACTCCTTCGGCATGCCGGCGGAGAACGCCGCCATCAAGCACGGCATCCATCCCTCGAAGTGGACCCACGAGAACATAAAGACGATGCGGGAGCAGCTCCGGCGCCTGGGCTTCTCGTACGACTGGGCACGCGAGATCGCGGCCCACCAGCCCGACTACTACCGCTGGAATCAGTGGCTCTTCCTGCGCCTGCTGGAGCGGGGACTTGCCTATCGCAGCCGGAGGGAGGTCAACTGGTGCGACACGTGCAAGACCGTCCTGGCCAACGAGCAGGTCGAGGGCGGGCGCTGCTGGCGCTGCGAGTCGGTCGTCGGACGGCGCGATCTGGAGCAGTGGTTCCTGCGCATCTCGGCTTACAGCGAACAGCTGCTCGAGGGCCTGGATCGCCTCACGGAATGGCCGGAGGCGGTGCGCACGATCCAGCGCAACTGGATCGGCCGGAGCGCTGGCGCCAAGGTCCTCTTCCCGCTGCTGGACGCGGACGGGCGCGCGACCGGGGAGGCGCTGGAGATCTTCACCACGCGCCTCGACACCATCTACGGCGCCACCTTCTGCGTCGTGGCGCCCGAGCATCCGATCCTGGCGCGGCTCCGGCCCGGCAGCGCGGAGTCGGAGCGGGTGACCGCCTTCCGGACGCGCACGGCCAAGGCCCGCGACGCGGCGCAGGAGAATGCGGCCCTGGAGAAGGAGGGCGTCGAGACCGGACTCAAGGTCAGGAACCCGTTCAGTGGCGAGTCCCTGCCGCTGTTCGCCGGGAACTTCGTCCTGATGGGGTACGGCACGGGGGCGATCATGGCGGTGCCGGCGCACGACGAGCGCGACTTCGAGTTCGCGACGCGGTACCGGCTGCCGATCCGGGCGGTGATCGTGAAGCCGGGGGAACCCACATCGCAGGGAGCGCCCCGAGCCGCGATGACCCAGGACGGGGTGCTGGTCGGCTCCGGTTCATACTCCGCGCTGGGGTCGGCCGAGGCGCGCGAGGCGATGGGGCGCGACGGCGAAGCGGGTGGCTTCGCGCAACGGAGCGTCCAGTACCGTCTTCTCGACTGGGGGATCTCCCGGCAGCGCTACTGGGGGACGCCGATCCCGGTCATCTACTGCGATCGGTGCGGCGTCGTCCCGGTCCCGGACCGCGATCTTCCCGTCCTGCTTCCGGAGGATGTCCCGCTGACGGGCCACGGCGGCTCCCCTCTCGCCCAGTCGGAGGCCTTCCTCCGGGTCTCCTGCCCGCGCTGCGGCGGAGAGGGCCGGCGCGAGACGGACACGATGGACACCTTCATCGACTCGTCCTGGTACTTCTATCGGTACTGCGACCCGCGCGGCGAGAAGGCGCCGTTCGACTCCGACCGGGTGGCGGCGTGGTTCCCGATCGATCTCTACATCGGCGGCATCAATCAGGCGCACCTCCACCTGATCTACTGCCGGTTCTTCACCCGGGTGATGCGGGACCTGGGGCTGGTGCGCCTCGACGAGCCGGTCGCGCGGCTGTTGTGCCAGGGGATGGTGCTGCGGGACGGTGTCGCGATGTCGAAGTCGCGCGGCAACGTCGTGGATCCGGACGATCTGATCCGGCGCTATGGCGCCGACACGACGCGGCTGTTCACCCTGTTCGCCGCCCCGCCGGAGAAGGACCTGGAGTGGAACGACAAGGGAGTCGAGGGGTGCTTCCGCTTCCTGGAGAAGGTCTGGCGGCTACTGATGCCGCGGGCCGCATCGCTCCGCTCCGCGCCGCTGCCCGCGGCGCGCGACGGTGCTCTGGACGCGCGGCGCGCGGCCCTGCGCCGCAAGGTGCACCAGACGATCGACCGGGTGACGACCGACGTCGACCGCAGGCTCCACCTCAACACGCCCGTCTCCTCGGTGATGGAGCTGCTCAACGCGGCCAGCGAGTTCGTCCGGGAGGAGTGCGAGGGTGACGCTCCGTTTCTCAAGGAAGCCGGCCGCGCCATGGCGCTGCTGCTGCAGCCGCTCGCCCCGCACATCTCGGAGGAGATCTGGGAGGCCCTCGGGGGGCAGGGGAGCGTCCTGCGGGAAGCGTGGCCGGTGGCGGATCCGGCCTGGCTGCGCGAAGACCTGGTCGAGGTCGTGGTGCAGGTCAACGGCCGCCTGCGAGGGCACGTGCGCGCTCCGGTGGACGCGGACGAGGCGCAGGTGATGGCACTCGCCACGGACGACGAGCGGATCGCGTCGCACATCCATGGCAAGGAGATCCGCAAGACGATCTATCTCGCTGGTAGGCTCCTCAACGTCGTCGTCCGCTAGCGGCGCGCGTGGCGTCGCCGGGTGCCGACGGCGCGCTGCTATAATGCGGCCGATGTCGCCCCGGATCGCCCCAAACCGCAGGGCACCCCTGGCACTCCTCCTCGTGGCGCACGGTCTCCTCGCGTGCGGCTATCACCTGGCCGGACGCGGGAGCACGCTCCCCGCGAGCGTCCGCTCGGTCGGCATCCCCATCTTCGACAACCGCACCAGCCGGCCCGAGCTGGAGCAGCGGGTCACGGAGCACGTGGTCGACGAGTTCACGACCCGCGGCCGGGTGCGGATCCTGCCGGGGGAGGAGGGGGCCGACGCGGTGCTGCGCGGCACGCTGTTCACCTACACGACGACTCCCGTCGTCCTGAATCCGGAGGGGCGGGCCACGCGCTACGAGATCCTGATCACGGCGCGGGTGGTCCTGAGCGAGCCGGCCACCGACAAGGTGTTCTGGGAGGACGACCACTTCCTGTTCAAGCGGCAGTACGACGTCCCCGAAGTCTCGCTCACTTTCGTGGACCAGGAGATCGTGGCCATCGACAACGTGGCGACCGATTTCGCCCGCAGCGTCGTCAGCTCGATCCTGGAGGGTTTCTAGTGGCCGCGACGCTCCGCTTCGCGCAGTTCCGGGCGGCGCTGCAGCGCGGCTCGATCGAGCCCGTCTACCTGCTCGCGGGGGAGGAGACCTTCTTCCACGAGGAGGTGGTACGCCTCCTGGGGGAGGCGGTCACGGCGCCGGGCTCGGCCGGCGTCAACCGGCACGTCCTGGACGGAGAGGAGGCGGATCTCGTCGAGCTCTTGGATCTCGCCTCGACCTATCCGATGGGGCCGGGCCGCCGCTTCATCGTCGTGCGCCGCGCCTCGCGCCTGCGCGCGGAGAGCGCCGACGGCCTGAAATCCTACCTCGCGCGCCCCAATCCGAGGACCTGCCTGGTCTTCAGTGATCCCGCGTTCGACGAGCGCCGGGCGGTCTACAAGGCGCTCGCCTCGGCCGCGACCCGGATCCAGTGCGAGCCGCTCAGGGACGAGTCGCAGGTGGCCGCCTGGGTGCGCGAGCGGCTGCGGGCCAGGAGCTACGGCATCGCCGACGAGCTCGCGGAGGCGATCGCGCTGGGTCTCCTCGGAGCCGGTCTGGCGCGACTCGATGCCGAGCTCGAGAAGCTGATGAGCGCCATCGGCGCGCCCCGTCCGGTCGCGCCGGAGGACCTCGAGATCCTGGCCGGCGTGCCCCGTGTCGGATCGGCGTTCCAGGTGGCCCTCCGTGCCCTGCAGGGGGACCGGGGGGCGGCGATCCGGGACCTGCGCGCGCTGCTCGATGGCGGCGAGCAGCCGCCGGCGATGCTGGGAGCGATCGCCTGGTACGTCCGTTCCGCCTTGAAGGCCAAAGCCGCCGCCACCCGGAGGATTCCGACGCGCGATCTCTTCCCGCTCTACGGGCTGAGCCCTTCCCGGATCGACCAGATCCGATCCGAGATCGGGTCGGCCTCGACGGGGAGGCTCCGGCGCGCCCTGAGCCTGTGCCGCGAGGCCGACCGGGAGATCAAGGGCTTCGGCTCGAAGCGGCCGGCCCACGCCCTGGAGCGGCTCGTGCACGGCATCGCCCGCGGCGTGGAGAAGGTCCGCTGATGCCCCCCTCGCAGCGCGAGAGCATCCTGGTCCTCGACTTCGGCTCGCAGTTCAGCCAGCTCATCGCCCGGAGGGTGCGGGAGCTGAACGTCTTCAGCGAGCTTGTGCCCTGCGACCTTCCGGTGGAGCGCCTGCGCGAGAAGCGGCCGCGAGGCCTCATCCTGTCGGGAGGGCCCGACTCGGTCTACGACCCGGGGGCTCCGCGCGTCGATCCGCAGATCTTCTCCCTGGGCGTGCCGGTCCTCGGCATCTGCTACGGCATGCAGCTCATGGCGCACCTGCTCGGCGGCCGGGTGGAGCGGGCGCCTGAGCGCGAGTACGGCCCGTCCGACCTGGAGGTGATCGCCGGCGCCGCGATCTTCACCACTTCGCCCAAGACGCAGCGCGTCTGGATGAGCCACGGCGATTCGATCCTGCAGCCGCCGCCCGGCTTCACCGTCGTGGCGCGCAGCACCAACGCGCCGATCGCCGCCATGGCCGACCCGGAACGGCGTCTGTACGCCATCCAGTTCCATCCCGAGGTGTCGCACACGGTGCACGGCCAATCGGTGCTAAAGGCCTTCCTGCACGGCGTGTGCGGCTGCTCCGGCGCCTGGCGCATGACCTCGTTCATCGAGGAGGCCGTGGCCCGCGTCGGGGCCCTGGTGGGCGGGGGTCACGTCATCGCAGGGCTGTCCGGGGGCGTCGATTCCGCCGTCGCGGCGCTCCTGATCCACCGGGCGATCGGCGACCGGCTGACCTGCCTGTTCGTCGACAACGGCCTCCTGCGACAGGACGAGGGGGACCTGGTGGTTCGCGCCTTCCGGGACTCCTACCACCTCCCGGTGCGACGGGTCGACGCCTCGGCCGCCTTCCTCGCCGCCCTTCAGGGCGTCGTCGACCCGGAGGAGAAGCGCCGCGCCATCGGCCGCGTTTTCATCGAGGTCTTCGAGAAGGAGGCCGGGGAGTCGGGCCCCGTGGAGTTTCTGGCCCAGGGGACCCTCTACCC
>Ga0075418_10007474_pt1 | contig 12313 bp, 15 predicted proteins | sample SoiMetdeltSBSDD2_FD_81776 | JGI IMG/M metagenome (GOLD analysis project Ga0075418, IMG submission 81776) | Bulk soil microbial communities from a Populus tree surrounding site in Tennessee, USA - Soil MetaG P. deltoides SBSDD2 | ecosystem: Environmental > Terrestrial > Soil > Tree plantation...
CGCATCCCACGAGAGTGTTTGGAAAACCGCTGGGCGTGTACGTGAGCGCCAATGGCGGCGACAGTTGGTCCGAGATCACGACGTCGACGGACATCATCGTCTACGGCCCCTACACACTAAATATCGCTGTCGACGTCTCCACGCCGGACGCGTTCTACGTTTCCGGTTTCGAACTCTACAGATACCGGAAAATCGGCGGCGTGTGGACCGTGACCAATGTCGGCACGCGCATCCATCCGGACAACCACGCGTTCGCCTCACACCCCACCAATAACCAGCAGATCTACGCGGGCACGGACGGCGGGATCTACCAGTCGACCGATGGCGGCGACACTTGGAGCAATCCCACGGCGGTTTCTTTGCCGGGAGACCGCGCATTGTTTGCCGCGGCCGCGATCGCTCCCGACGGCAGCCACCTCTACGTGGTCTATATGGGGTTCACTGCACCGTTCCAGTTCACGACGGCGAATCCGAGACCGGTGCGCGGCGTGTTTCTGTCGAGCCCGATCGCGCCGAACGGAGCACCCTCGGGCTGGACCACCGTGCACGAGGCGCCCGCCGGCGACGCACGCGCGAGCGGCGGCGTCGGCTTTGGGCGCGAGTTCCTGGGGGATTACGTCTACGCCATCGCGACCCGGACGTACGGAGCTGGGACGTGGACCGATGCGCGATCGAGCGTCGATTGTCCGGCGGTCGACCAGTGGCGGCAGCAATCGCTGGATGCGGGGATACGCGTCATCCCTGCGCCGTGGCCGCTTGCCGTGTGCCCGAATGATTTTGGCAATATCAAGATTTACAGCGTGACGACGCAGTAGGGCCTTGGCTGACGAATCGGTGCATCGACCAGGGTGTGGTGTTGCTCAGGAGAGCTGATACTTCCGCAAACGGACGTACAGCTGCGTGCGCGAGATGCCGAGTCTCGCGGCGGCCCTCGATTTATTGCCAGCGCACTCCGCTAGTGCTTGAACGATCATGTCGCGTTCCACCGTATTCAAATCGGTTGTCGACGAGGCGACAACAGTTGGCGCCGGGACAGAACGTTCCTGATCCAACGACAGATGCTCGAGGGTAATGAGGCCACCTTCGCAGAGGATCGCCGCACGCTCAAGTGCATTCCGCAGTTGCCTGACGTTACCCGGCCAGTGATACCGAAGCAGCGCGTCTTTGGCGTCGCGAGTGAGCCCTGCTGGCGGACGGCCGAAGAGCTGCCCGATCTCCTGCAGAAACGCTTCACTCAAAGGAAGAATGTCGCGCGGGCGTTCGCGTAGTGGAGGAAGTTTGATATCGAACACTTGCAGGCGATAAAACAGGTCTTCGCGAAAGTCGCCGCGCTCCATCGCTTTCTTCAAGTCGCGATTGGTCGCCGCGATCACGCGCACGTTCGCCTTCAACGGGCGCGTGGACCCGAGGCGCTGAAACTCTCGTTCCTGCAGCACGCGCAGGAATTTTGCTTGTGCGGACGGACTCATTTCAGCGACTTCATCGAGAAAGAGCACACCTCCGGCGGCCAGCTCAATCTGCCCGGGCTTGGCTTGTTGCGCACCGGTGAACGCGCCACGCTCAAAGCCGAAGAGCTCCGACTCGAGCAGCTGCTCCGGGAGCGCGGCGCAATTGAGCGCGACAAAGGGCCCGTTCGCGCGACTTGACGCATGATGGATGAATCTGGCCACGACCTCTTTCCCGGTGCCTGACTCACCGGCGAGCAGAACTGTCGTGTCCGTCAGAGCGACCTGACTGGCGGCTTTGAGCACAACCTGCCACTCCGCCGAGGGTCCGACCATACGCCCCGTCTTCGCGGCGAGTTCGTCGGACAGCGATTTGACGCGCGCCGCAAGTCGGTCAGCCCGTGATTGCGCTTCTGCGGCTTGGCGCTCACTCTCCGCCAGCTGCTCGTGCGAGATCGCCAGAGCGATATGGTCAGCGATGCGGCGGCCGACGGCTACCTGTCCTTCATCGAACGCGTTTTCGCGTTTCGACCAGAATTGCAGGCCGAACAACTGATCACGAGCCATCCGGTCGATCCACAGCGTGGAGCGATAACCTGCCGCCCGAATCTGGTGCCAGAAGTCGGCAGGTTCGATCGCCGGAAGTTGATCGGTTGCCAGGTCGCCGATGATGTGGAACGTTTCGCTCATCGCCACTGAATCAGTCAGCTTCGCGCGGGGGAACAGCGGTTTCGACCCGTCGGAAACAGCGTGAAGAACGAACTCCCGCTGTTCATTGACGAACGCGAACGTCAGCACGTCGTGGGGGAGGACCGTCGCGGCGATTTGCGAGACCCGCGGAAACACCTGCCGAACATCGAGCACGGTTGCCAGGGCTCGCAACAGCTCGTCAGATGCGTCGAGGTTTCGCTGTCGCTCTCGTTCGACGACAAGAGACTGTTGCAAGGCGCCGTAGTTGAGCGCGTCATCAATCGCGAGCGCGACCTGATTCGCAACCAGCGACAGGAACGTCACGTCTCTGGCGTCGTAAGCCTCGCGTTGTGAGTCACCCGCTACCAGCATCCCGATGCGGCGCCGCGGCGTTGTCAACGGCAGCGACAGCGTCGAGCGCACGTTTTGGGCGCGGAAATACGCCATGGCTTTTGGAAATCTGGTCTCGCTTTCGACATTGGAGATGACGAGCGGTGCCTGATGCTGGACCGTCCAATAGGTGAGCGACTCCTCGGCCGGCAGTTCCGGTGGCAGGAGCGGGTTGCCGGTGGCCTCGAGGACGCGCAGATCCAGAGAGTGTGTGTGTTCGTCGTAGAGTCCCAGGCCGAGGAAAGTGAAGCGGACGACAGGACGAAGTTCACGCGCCAGACTAGGGAAGAGCGTGTCGCGATCGTGATAGGCCCTCAGAGCTTCCGAGACGCGGATGAGCGCTTCGTAGCGCGCGACGGTTGACGCGGGACTCTCGTGAATTCCTGTCAGCGCGCCGTTGGCGGCGAGCATGTGTCTCTCCTCAACGCACGATGGATGGGGAAGGTTCCCTTTCCGCATTGTGTGCGGAAGACGGACGTCCAGTCGAGACTCTTTGTGTGTCGTCGCCTTCAGCCGTTCGGTGACGAGCTCAGCTGTGCTGGGGCAGGAATGCACGGCGTGGCGTTGTTGCCAGTTGATCACTCACTGCGCAGACTCGAGCGCTGCAAGCGGCGATCGATGCGCTCTGCTGCGTCGATCCAGAAAGTGCGGTCGGTTCCCGCAAGCGCTTCGATCTCTCCACGAGTCAGCTCGACCCCCTGATCGCGCAATTCGTTCAGAGTTGCGAGCGGATCGTTCAGGAATCGCAGACGATACTCCTCGTCGGTGATCAGCCGACCGATAATTGATTGAACCGTTTTCTGAGACATGGTTGTCCGACATTTCGCGACTGCATCGCGGCGCCGTGTCGAATCGGAACCGAGTCAACACGGCGTCGACGAGCATCTCGAAAGCATCACCGCACGGCGTTGATCACGACTCCGACATAAACGCGGTGCCCGTATCTCGTGTCCTGACCGAAGAACGCAGGCGCGTCGTTCTTCGACTGGACTGCGGTGAATCGGTAGTCTGCACGCAGCCCCCAGCGGCTGTTCGGCGCATACCACTTGATCCCGCCGCCTGCGTTGCCGGTCAGGAACGTCTGCATATCGTTGACGCCGAGCTCCGCACGCTCGAACATCGTCAACCCGCCGACGCCACCGGTGACGAACGGCACCACTGAGTGCCCCGTATCAGCCGACAGCACGAGATTTCCGGAGTAGTTGAGAGTATTGGGCGTCTTCAGGTTCGATGTCGCTCCGTTGAACGTGAGATCCTGCGCGATGCCAGCCGTCCCGCTGGCTTCACCTTCCACACCAACGACGCGGTTGATGTTGTAGGTGAGCGCGCCGCCGTAGGTGTAATTTCCGAAGTCCGGGTTTGAACCCTTCGATGTGAAGTACGTCCCGCCGGCAGGAATAACCGTAACTTCGAGCGTACCAGGTCCAGGTGCGACCTCCTGTGCCACAGCCTGCGCCGCGCCCATTAGCAGAAAAGCTCCAAAATAAATGCCGATCGTACGAATCATCTTGCTTCCTCCTGTTTGAGAGACGGAATGATTTCTCGAGCAGTAACGGAGCCTCGACCGAGTTCACGGCCTCACGCTCTCGTTGACGAAGACAGGCCGCTCGGCTGCTTGAACCCGATCGGCAGTGCCGCGAATGTCGAAGCGGCAAGTGCAAGGCCGAGCACGACCAATGACACCACCGCGTCCGGCTTGGCAATCATCAGGAACACGATAGCCAGACCGAATGCCGTGCGGACTCGCAGCGAGATCCGCAGCAGCGCGTCCGACCGTCGTCCCAGCGCGCCGGCGGCCGCCATCACGACGATCGCGCCGTAGGATGCGCGCGCCCACTCGGCGCCGAGGACACCGAATCGTGCACCCATGAAGAAGCCGGACAGCACCGTCAACGCCACCGCGATTCCAGAAATGCGCGGCGCCACTTTGCGCGCCGACTCGACGCCGAACCCTTCGAGCGCGAGGCCGGTAAAAATCCCCAGTACACCCGAGATGTGAACGAACAAGACTAATGAACGAATCATGATCGACCTCTTCTTTCGCCGGTGAAGCCGGCGATTGGCCAGTGCCGCCCGTTCAACCCGGAACGAGCAGTCTCATAAGACAAGACGAGGGACGACGCCGGCATGTGACAACCGCTACAACGGCGCCGGAGCGAGATGGGCGACTTCAGGGACGGTTTGACGCTCGAGCAGCGTACGCACGCGATCCAGCGCGGCGATCGGGCCACCGCCGTGTACGCTGTATGCGACGTACCCGTCAGGGCGAATCAGCGTGATGTCGGCGTCCCGCCGTGTCCGAAGCTCGAGGACACCTGGAAACGCTGCGACCAGCCGTTGTGCCGCTTCCCTGACCAGTCGATCGGATTCTTCGTCGACAAAGAGGAGGAAACGGCTGCGAATGCCCCTGCCGCCGCGTAATGAATCGTCGAAGTACCGTGTCGCTGGACCATCGACGATTGGGCTCTTCCGATAGGCGACACCAAGCTCTGATAGCCGATCGACGAAGGCATGCTGGAACGGCGCGAGACGCGAGACCAACGGAATGACGGTGTCGCGCAGCGCCTGTGCGAATCTGTTCGGCGTCCCCATCGCCTTCGTCAGCAGGTGTGTGGTTTTAATCACCTGAGCGATCACGGGGCGTCGTTCAGCGTTGTAGCTTTGCAGCAAGCGATCGTTGCCGTGGCCGTCCAGGATGAGATCCAGCTTCCACGCGAGATTCCACACGTCGTGTAGTCCCGTGTTCATCCCCTGTCCGCCAAACGGGCTGTGGATGTGAGCCGCATCGCCGGCGATGAAGATGCGCCCGACGCGCATGTCGGCGACCTGGCGATGATGGACGTGAAAATAGCCGCTCCAGTGAAGTGCACGCGCCTCGATTGCCGATGGCGCGCGCTGACGGAGGATCTGCCGCACGAGTTCCAGCGACGGCGTCTTACCGTTTGCCCGATCGACCATCGCGACCACCCGCCGCCGCGAAGCGCTCATCGGAAAGATCGCCGCAGGACCTAGTTCACTGGGGCAAAGCTGCAGCTCGTCGGGAGGCAGTGTGTCATTGGTGTCAATGTCGGCCAGCATGAACAGCCCGTCGTAAGTCGCACCCTCGAACGGCAGATTCAGCAGATGCCGCACCGTGCTGTGTGCGCCGTCGCAGCCGATCACAAACGCCGCGGTCAACGTTTCGCGTTGTCCCCTGTGGTCCAGCGTTACCTCAACCCGGTCATCGCGCTGGACCGCTGTAACAAACGATGTGTTGTATTCGATAGTGCCTCCTTCTAGCTGCAGGTGCTCGGCCAGCAGCCGTTCGGTGACGTTCTGCGGCACCATCGCAATAAACGGGTATGGCGTCTCGCCCGGCGTGAAGCGCACACGCGCGATTGCGTGCCCGTGCGCGAAGACGGCGACCGACGTAACGCGGTTCGCGATTCTCAGGAACGGCTCGACGAGCCCGGCCATGTCGAGGATTTCCAGCGTGCGTGGGAAGATGGCGAGCGCCTTCGACTGCGACGATTGTTCCGCGTTCGCCTCGACGAGCCGCCACCGCAGACCGCGGCGAGCGCATTCGTTCGCGAGAAACAACCCGACCGGTCCCGCACCGACGATCAAAACATCTGTGTCCACAACGCCTCCGATGACGGATCGAAGGGCATCGTTGATGCCAACCGATCGTCGGCCTGGATGCACACGTGAACGCTGAACGGAACGCAGCGCACACTGTCGCTGTTCATAGCGACACAAAGTTGTTGATTATTCGTGCGCACCAACCTGCTGATTTCGCGAACCACACGACGAACGATTCGGTGAAAAGCGTATTCGTCGGTGCCTCAGCCGCGTTGCGTCTGAACATCAGGGCTCCAAGGGTGGACACGTCGATGTGTCGTTCGTGTGGCCAGCACGCCGACCAACAGCAGCATGGTGATGATCTGGACAAAGACCAGAGAGACGACCATCAACGGATGGCCAGCGAGATACTCTTCGGGCCCGGGAATCGCTGCCGAGAACAGCGTAATGTTGGCGAAATTTCCAAGGACGATCAGGGCGAGCAGCGATCCGCTGCCTCGATACACCCACCAGCAAACCAGACCGTAAATCATCTCGAGCGCGAACCCCCACATCGGAGCGCGATTGTAGAGGCCGATGCCGAGCATCGGCGACGCACTGCCCGGCCACAGCGCGATGTCCGGGGCGTGAGTCACCAGGTCGAGAACCAGGTGCGAAAAGATTCCGAGACCGATGGCGCGTCCGAGCCATGGCCGGCCAAGACCTTTTTCCACAATCAGCCATGCGAACAGCGCCCCAGCGGCGGCGGTCGCGACCGAATGGGAGAACGGCATGTACGCAAGATGAATATCGGCGACGCTGCGTACGGATGCTTCGGTCGTCGTGTACTCGACGCCGAGATAGTTGAGACCAACCCACGCAAGTTCCATTGCTTGCACCGAAAGGAGCAGTGGTGTAAGGGGCACGGAAGGAAACCGCCGCTTGATCAGTAGCGCAGTGGCGGCATGGTCGACAGCGAACATGAAACCTTCAATCTGAGGCCGGTCACGTAGTGTCCGACTGAAGTCGTGACCTCCCAATTGCGGGAGGTGATGGCCTCGAAGGGCAGTCTGTCGGACACTCTTTTCAAATGCTGTGACTTACGTCACATGCGGGACCACATCTGGCGGCTCATCTGCACCGGGTCGAGTATCTCCACACGGCCCGGCAATGTCCGAACGATATGCTCCGTGCGAAGCTCCGCCAGGACCCGCGCGACCACCTCACGAACCGAGCCGACGCTATTTGCCAAATCCTGCTGACTCACGATGGCGGTGAGGCGACCGGCGGTTGTGGGGCGCGATGCGGCAAGGTCGAGCAGATGGCGCGCGACGCGCTGGCGGACCGTGGCGAACGCATTGCCTGCCAGCTCTTCGAGCACGTCATACAGGCGATGAACCGATTCTTCCGCCAAGACCCAGGCAACCGCCGCATCGTCGCGCCCCGTTCGTTTGACGCGATCGAGATCGAAAAAGAAGGCAGTCCCCGACACAAGCGCTTGCACGAAGACGGGAGCCGGTCCGCCGATGAGCGCCGGCACACCCAGAAGATCGCCAGCGCGAACATATCGCACGGTCACCTGCCGACCGTCGCTCGCATGCATATACACCCGAAGCAGACCGTGCAGGATGATGGCCAGGCGTTCCGTGTCCGCTTCCGCGTAAACAGTGTGGCCCGCTGCGAACTCCGCGACCTTCCCGTCTTCGACGAGCGATTCGATCGTCTTCACCGGCAACGACGCCCAACCTCCGCTTCGAAGGAGACGAACGATGTCGATCGGTGTTTCTCGTGAGGTCTGAACTGGTGGACGCGTCATTGAATCAGAGTAGAGCGAAGCGTTGTGCAGGACACCTCCTTTTGAGCGGTTCTGCAGAGGTTGCGATCGATGGACCACGGCCTCTTTCTTGCCTATGACGAACGTAACACTCAGTCTCAAAGCGGCGCTCATCTGAAGCGCGATGCGGGTCCGGCGGGGCGAAGCCCCGAAGTGTGAAGGAAGGAGGGCAGCGTGCGTATCGTCGTGCTGGGTGGCGGATTCGGTGGCGTGACAACCGCGCGCCACCTGGAGCAACTGTTGCGCGGGCACGCGGACGTCGAGATCACCCTCGTGAGCCGCGAAAACTTCTTCGTCCTTACGCCACTCCTGTTCGAAGCCTGCTCGGGAAGGTTGGAACTGCGACATTGTGCGCAGCCAATCCGCGCCGCCCTCCGTCGGGCCCGCTTTGTCGAGGCAACCGTTGAAGGTGTTGACGTCGAGCGCCGGATCGTTCGAGCCGTCGCCGGCGAGGCCGGCAATTCGTATGACCTGCCGTACGACCACCTCGTCGTGGCCCTCGGCGCGTCTACCAACGAGCAGATGATTGCTGGCTCATCGAACGCTTTCACGTTCAAGACGATGGCGGATGCGCTGGTGCTGAGAAATCACCTGATCGAACAATTCGAACGAGCCGATGCAGCGCCCGAGTCGACAACGCGTCGCGGTTGCCTCACCGTCGTCGTGATCGGCGGCGGCCTCGTTGGTATCGAGCTGCTGGGCGAGCTCACGGCATTCGCCGACGACGTGCTGCGCTTCTATCCTCGAATCCGACGCAACGAGATTCGCTTTCTGCTGTTCAAGGCGGGTGCACGCGTCCTGCCCGAGATCGACGAGAAGCTGGCGGTCGTGGCAACGCGCGTGCTCCAGCGGCGCGGCGCCGACATCCGTGTTTCGACGCCCGTCCGATTGATTGAGGCCGGTCGTGTGCGCGTCGCGAACGAGATCATCGACGCCGGCACGATTGTGCTGGCCGCGGGCATCGTGCCGAGCGCCGTCGCCGCCGCGATTCCCGTCGTGCACGATCAGCGTGGCCGCATCGCGGTCGATGGGGCGATGCGGAGTCGCAGCCACCCGCAGGTGTGGGCGCTTGGCGACTGCGCGGCGATTCCAGGACCGGATGGCCGCCCGTATCCAGCGCTCGCGCAGCATACCGTCCGCGAGGCGCGACACTTGGCGCGCAACATCAAGGCGGTGATCGAAGGGGGCGCCACGTCGCCGTTTGTATTCCGACCACTGGGAACCATGGCCTCGCTCGGGCACACGCGCGCCGTTGCGCGGGTGTTTGGCGTGCGCCTTTCAGGTTTCCTGGCCTGGTGGATACGGCGGACGTACTACCTATTCCAGATGCCTCGGTGGGACCGGCGCCTGCGTATCGTTCTCGATTGGACGGTGGCCCTGTTCTTTCGACCAGACATCACGAAGGTGGAGTTGCACGTCGAGCGGGAGCACGCGACATGGCCGCCGCCGTTCATCGGATCGGACATGATCGGGACGAATGACGAAGCGGCCCTCCGTCGTCGTTGATTTGGGGGCTGACCGAGCAGATGACCTATTACGGCTACCTGGTGTCGCGTTTCCAGGTTCTGTGCCGGAGTACGAGCCGGGCGGTCGCGTGTGTGGCGTTGGTCTGGTCGTTCCAGCACGTCGTGATGCCGTTGACCTTTGATGCGAAATTCATGGCCTTCCGGCTGTTGTCGGTCCCGTTCTCAGTCTTCCAAACGCTCTTGTATCTGCGACTTCGCCGGTTGGTTCCTTCCGTGGTAGTGCACGCCTTGTTGGATGGTACGAGCGTGCTGATCAGCGTGCTTCTGCCGGCAATTGAAGGCGTAATGCACCCGCGCTGACACCGGTTTTGAAACCACTTCGACGCTCAAGAGCTTCAGAGGCACGGCACCGCGCACTTGCCCGACGCGTTCGTCAACTGCAGTACGTACGATGTCGGTACGACCGATCGATCGCTGGGAGCCACAGTGATTGTGAGTGTTTGACCCTTCACGACGCCTGAGAAGATCGCCGGTGGCGCCGGGTCAATGCTTATCGGTCCTACCTCGATGCGATAAGTGCCACTGACCTCGAACGTCCCATCGGCGTGAATGACCGGCGCCGGAAACCGGCCGTGGCCGCAACCGACAACCAGGTCGCAGCCGTCAACGGCCACTGACAGACAGCCGTTGTCGCCGGTCCATCGGCCCGCCGGCAAGATCGTGTCGCGAGGCTGAGTCGGTGCGCCGCAGCCAGCAATCACGAGGGAGACGATACCCACCGCAATGATTCGCGTCAGTCGCATCCCTACGCCCGGGAATCCGGTGTCATTCGGAAGTACCAAGTACAGTGTACTGCGTGTGGCCGATGCTCGATCGCTTGAACAACCTTCGCCGTGGAGTTCCAGCGCATGAACAATAAGGACGCTGCTGAAACTGACCGCGCCGGTATCAGGAAAACAACCGCGGAATTGCTGGCAGCCGTGAACGCGTCGAGCGTCGATCGATGCTTGGCGGTGTGGGCCACCGACGGAGTACTGATGCCCCCGCATCATCCATCTGTGCAGGGCCACGAAGCGATTGGCGATTACTTCCGGAGCGTGTTTTCACGGCGCCGATTCAGATTTACATTCACCTCTTCCGACATTCAGCTCGCAGGTGACACCGCGCTGGAACGCGTGACCTACACTGCCGTCATGTGGTCAGAGAGTGGCGCCTCACCGCTCGAAGACGTGGGCAAGGGCGTGCACGTGTACAGGCGTCAATCGGACGGAACGTGGAAACTCACGCAAGATATCTGGAACAGCGATCAGCCCTCGGCATAACTTGCTGTCCATCGCGCGCTCAGGCTGGCAATCGAGTCGCTACGCCCCGTGCACCGTCGCCAGACGATGGTAGACTCGCCGCGATCAAATCATCGACCTGCACGTGCCCAAAACGCCGCCGGACGTTTCGACTTCAGAATAGGTCCTGAACTCCAGCATTAGCGCTCGACCAACTCCACTTCCGCTTCCGGCAGCTGCAACCGGGCGATCGATGGAAGCGTAGGCAACAGTCCCTGGAGGTCGCCATACATCCCGGCAATGTTGAAAGTCACTGACTCGATTTGCTTCAGTCGTTTCGCCCACTGCCGCTCGGCTGCTCGGCGCTCTTGATCGAGATCGTCGCGCATCTTCTCAAACGCTTCGACGATTGCCTCGACCCGCTGACGGAACTCGATGCCTGAGAGATATCGATAGAGGAGCTCGAGTTTTTGATCCTTATTCATGACGGCTGACCGCGTCTGGGTGAGCTGCATCAATTGCGCACGAACCAGCGAGGCGACGGCCGCTGCACACGCGAAGTTCGTGACGACGACGCCGTCGATAATAGAAAAGTTAGCGCAGCCTTTCGGCAGGCTGGTGGTGACGAGAATGGCGACATCCGCGCGAAGCGTTCGTTGATCCTCCCTCAACTTCGCGATCCAGCCCTCGCTCCAGTTCTTCGCGTTCTTGCATTCCCACAGAATCGTTCCGCAGCGGCTGCCGCGCGCATCGACGACGGTCTGATGCAGGTCTGCGCCGCGAATGCCCTGCGGAACCGGTGCGATCTCGTCCCACGGGAATGTCGCACGCAGGATCGACTCGAGTTCGTCTTCGCCGGCTTGTCCTTGCAGCTGTTGCGATCCCTGATCCGCTTTGCGTTTCAGATCCTCGATCTGGCGTCGCAGGTCGGCGAGCTGCCGCTCCTTTTCCGCATCCTTCAACCGCTGCTGTTCCGCCACCCGTGTCTCCGTTTCGACGACGACGCGATTGCGTTCATCGTCGAGCTTCCGGGCGACGGTGAGCTCGAGGTCCTGCTGCTTGCGTTCGAGGTCCCGCTCGCGTTTGCGTAACGCGATTTCGGTTTGTCGAGCGCATTCGAGATCCTTCGTCTGCGTGTCGAGTTCGTCTTTTAGCGCTGCGAGTTCGTGAGCAGACTTCTTCTCCGCATCTTTGCTCGCTTGCTTGCGTGCGCGCTCGACGTCATCGGCCAGCCGGCGCTCGTACTCATCTTTGACAGTCGCCTCGATCTCCGTGCGCAGCGCGCGGGTGAGAGGAATTTTCTTGCCGCAGGACGGACACGTAATTGACGGTTCTGACATGGTCGCCTCTGGCGGCCAGTCTAAAGAGAGACGGTGACAGGGAAGGTCATACGCTTTCGTTTCGCTGCAAATCCGCCGAATGGGGAAATCGGCGGAGCCGGCTCGGCTCGTTCGATTTGGAAACAATTGCGGAGCGAGCCGTTCTGATCGCACGAAAAGCGCTGCGCAGGCCTGCGACAGGGCGCCGAGCGCTCAATGCCGAGGCGCCGCGTTCGGATGACGGTAAGCCGGAGCAGCGCTTTTCCGGGTTGCGTAGCAGTTTCCAAATCGAAACAGGCGAGACGGCTCCTGAGCCTGCTCGGGCTAAAAGAACGCGCCTTGCGAGCCG
>Ga0075418_10007476_pt1 | contig 12311 bp, 12 predicted proteins | sample SoiMetdeltSBSDD2_FD_81776 | JGI IMG/M metagenome (GOLD analysis project Ga0075418, IMG submission 81776) | Bulk soil microbial communities from a Populus tree surrounding site in Tennessee, USA - Soil MetaG P. deltoides SBSDD2 | ecosystem: Environmental > Terrestrial > Soil > Tree plantation...
GCCTGCGAGCCCTCCATCAGCGCCGCCATCACGATCGAGAAGCCGACGCCGGTGGCGACACCCGCAACGGCGACCAGCGTCTGGCGCACGCGGAACCGCACATGCGTCAGCGCAATATCGATGACCAGGTTCATGGATTATCCCGCCTACGCTCTACGGGTCGAACGCGCTGGCCGTCCTTGAGCTGGTCGGAAGGCTGGGCGACGATGCGCTCGGTGCCCTCGAGCCCGGAGATGATTTCCACGCTACGCGCGCCGCGAATGCCCACCTCGACCTGCCGCGCGCGTATGCGACTGCCTTCGATCGTGAGCACGCGCGTGCCCTGCAACGCATCGGCCGGCACCAGCAGGGCGTCGACCTTCTCGCGCGTGACGACGTTGGCCTCCAGGCTCATGCCGACATGCAACGGCGTATCATCGGGCAGCGAGATGCGGATCCTGTAGGTCTTGGCCACCGCATCGCCCATCGGCGTGATCTCGTACACCTTGCCCTCCAGCCGCCGCCCCGGAAAAGCATCGGTGCGCAGCAGCACGGTTTGACCGACGGCCAGGCGCGGGATGTCCTCTTCGTTGACTTCGGCCACCACATGCAGCGGCTTGGGTGCGCCGACGCGGAACAGGATCTGGCCCTGCTCGACGATCTCACCGACCTCGCCGTCACGCCGCAGCACGACGCCTTCCATGGGCGCCGATATGGTGTAGGCGTCGAGCTTCTCCATCTGCACGGAGATGAGACCCTGGATCTGGCGCAGGTCGCTGGAGATGCGCTCGTGCGCCTGCGTGCTGGCCACTCCCCGCCCCATCAGCTCGGTGGTCCGCGTGAACTCGCGCTTGGCGAATTCCTCGCGCGCCCGCAGCTCCTGCAGCTGCGCGCGCGCTTCCTTGTCGTCGAGGCGGGCGAGCACATCGCCCTTGGCCACCGACTTGCCTTCGCAGTAGCACAGCTCGACGATGCGCTGGCGGATCAGGCTCGCCACCTTCGCCCAGCGCACCGGCTCGACGGCGCCGGTGCCGTACACGATCTCGACCGCTGTTCCGCGGGTCGGCGTGAGGACCGCCACTTCGGGTGCGCGGCCAAACCGCCACCAGAGAAACGCCGCGAGCAGGAGTACGAGCAAAGCCGACAGGCCGTGCCTTTCCCTAAACCATTGCAGCACCGACATGTAAACGGCCGCCCTTGTTGGTGGTCATGAAGGCAATGCGCTTGGCACTGGGCTGTTTCTTGCACGGCGATAGGGGACCAGTATGGCATTCGGCCAGCTTCTACCCGTGACCGCTGCGCTGCCCTTGCGCTCGATCAATCTGCGGGCCGCGCGGAGGTGCGCATGGCGCGGCGGCGTGCCGCGGTGGTCCGGATATGCGCGGCGATGTCCGGGTTGGTGGTTTCCAGCCGGTGGAAGTCCTCGCGAAACAGCTTGAGCAGCCGGCAGCGTGACGCCGTCACGAACGCGCCCTCGGTTGCCATGCCGTTGAGCATGGGCATGACGCCGAAGTAGTCGCCGGTCAGATACGTATGGTCTTGCCCGGCGCTCTTCAGGCGAACCTGCCCGGCGGCCACAAAATACATGGCCTTGCAGGGCTCGCCCTCGCCGATCACCTCGACGTTGGGCGGCAGGTTGTGAGCATGCAGCAGCGGCATCACCTTGGCCACCGCGCGCGCATCGAGCTCGGCAAGCAATGGAATGCGCGACATCAGCGACCACGTGACGACGAAATCGCGGCGGCCCACCTCCTGGGGCTCGAGATGATGGCGACCGGCAGGGCCAGCACGCACAGGCCGGACAGGCTGCTGGCCATCGACCAAAGCTTGCCGAGCGGCGTGATCGGCGCCACATCGCCGTAGCCAACGGTGGAGAGCGTCGTCATCGCCCAGTAGGCCGCTTGCGGCACCGAGCCGAACTTGTCGGGCTGCGTGCTCCCCTCGATGTAATACATGCCCGTGGCACTGAGCAGCAGTGCTGCCATCAGCAGCAGGCCGGCTCCCATCAGCGAGCGTCTCTCGTTGTGCAGCACGCGCAACAGGGTGTGCATGGCCGGCGAATAGCGCGACAGCTTGAAGAACCGCAGCAGGCGCAACACCCGCAGCACGCGCAGGTCAAGCCCCAGCAGGCCGCCCAGATAGAACGGCAGGATGGCCAGCAGGTCGATGATCAGATAGCCGCGGGTGGCTAGGTGCAGGCGCGCGCGCCACGGCCGCATGCGGGCAAGGAACGGCATCTCCACCGCCGTCCAGATGCGCAGGCCGTACTCGATGGTGAAGATGGTGACGGAGAATGCCTCGAAGGCGCGGAACCACGGCGCGTAGGCGGATGCCAGGCCGGGCATCGTCTCGGCCACGAACGCGGCGATGTTGAGCGCGATCAGGCCGATGATGAAGGCATCGAACAGGCGGCTCGCCTGATCGTCGCCGCGGCCGATCTCGATGATCTCGTAGATCTGGCGCCGCAGCATTCGGCCGCGCGACGCCAGCCGCACGCGCAACCGGGCCAGCGCGCGATACGCCGACCCGTTGCTCATACCTCGGCCGTCTGCCGGCTGTGTCACAGGACTCCCCACAATCCCAGCGGCCGCATGATGCAGAGGCACGCAGCAGGTGGCAATCAGCCGGGTCTGCGCACAGTTAAGGATGCAAGGGGGCTATTCCCAGGTTGCACGAGACAGCAGTGAGTGAAAGGTCTATTGCAGCGGGCGGAACGCAACCGCCATCAGTCCGAATCCACCCATGGCCAGCGATGGAACCTCGCATGAGCCTTGCTCCCCAGCCCGCGCATTCACAGCGCCGCAACATTGCGGTGCTGTCGCTGGCGCAGGCGCTGTTCATGTCGGTGCAGGGCATGGGGATCGCGGCCTCGCCGCTGGCGGCCTATATGCTGCTCGAGCCCGACAGCCGTTGGCTGGCAACGGCACCGATCTTTCTCGTGCACCTGGCCGTGATGGGTACCACCATCCCGGCCTCGCTGCTGATGGGTGTAATCGGCCGGCGGGCCGGCTTTTCGCTTGGCGCGATGTTCGGCGTGGTGTTCGGCGCCATCGGCTGCCTGGCTATGTATCAGCACAGCTTTCCGCTGCTGTGCCTTGCCTCGGTGTTCCAGGGCATGCAGGCGGCCTTCTTCTGGTACTTCCGCCTCGCCGCCGCCGACGCATCGCAAGCCTCGTATCGCTCGCGGGCGATCGCACTGGTGATGGCGGGCGGCGTGCTCGCCGGTTTCATTGGGCCGCAGGCTGCCAAGTGGGCGGTCGACTGGCTGGCGCCCGTGACATTTGCCGGCGTCTACCTGGCCGCCACGGCATTCTCCATCTCGGTGCTGGCGCTGGTGCAGTTCCTGCGCATTCCGCGCCTCAGCCTCGAGGAGCGCTCCGCCGGAGGACGCCCGGTTGCGGAGATCGCGCGCCAGCCCGCCTTTCGCGTGGCGGTTGCCTCCTCGGTGTTCGGCTATGCGGTCATGACGCTGACCATGTCGGCGACGCCGCTCGCCATGCTGGCCTGCGGCTTCGGCTTTGCCGACAGCGCCACCGTGATCCAGGCGCACATCATCGCCATGTTCCTGCCGTCGTTTTTCACCGGCCACCTGATCAACCGCTTCGGCGTGCTGCCTGTGATCGCCACCGGTGGCCTGATCGAGTTCGGCTGCGCGCTGGTCAATCTGGCGGGCGTCGACTTCGCCAACTTCCTGATCGCCAACATGCTGGTCGGGCTGGGGTGGAATTTCACCTATATCGGCGGCTCGACGCTGCTCACCACCACCTATACGCCGGCAGAGCGCGCTAAGGCCCAGGCCAGCCACGACTTCGCCGTCTATGCAGCAACCGCAACGGCGGCGGCCTTGTCGGGTGTGCTCGCCGCCAAGGCCGGCTGGGCCGTGATCAACATCGCCGCACTACCACTGACGGCGGCGGTCGCCGGCGCCGCCATCTGGCTGTTGCTGCGCAACAGGCGCCTTGCGCAAGCCGCTGCTCCCGCTGAGTAGTCAGCTCGCCTGTCGCTGGGGCAGCGGGGATAGGCGTTTCACATGTGACAATCCCCCGCCGCAAGCGAGACCTACGCCGGCCAGATCTGCACGTAGGCCGAACGCTCGCGCTGGGAGACCTCGCCGAAGTTGGCGTTGTAGTCCCTGATCAGCTGGTTCAGGTCATCGGACTTCTGGAAGCCCGCGAACACCGCCTCGTTGGCGAACTCGTACACCGCCATATACTCGTACTTCTCATCGCCCAGGATCTTCTTGTAGCGCCGCGCGCTCACCGCACCGTTGTAGCGGAGCAGCTGGGGCACATGCTCCTCGTTGTACCATTTGTTGAAGGCCGCCTCCTTGTCCTTGTTGACGTTGGCGCGCACGACGAAGATCACAACCGCCATCGCAGTTTCCTTCCGCTGTCTCGCGTGGATCCCAACAGTGCAGCAGGCGCGCCCCCTGCTACAAGTGCCAATTCGCGGACCCCGCCGGCGAGCAAACGCCTGCCGCGCGACGGGCCGCGCACCGAAGCTGCCGCAATTGTGCGACGGAACGGGTTTATGTTGGGTCGCGCATGTGGAGCACGAAGGCCCATGTCCGACGAACAGCCTGAGACACGACTGCGTAACCGCTGGCGGCGGCTAATGGGACGGATCGGCCTCGCGCCCGGTGCCGGCACGGCGCTGCTCGACGAGCTGATCGGGGCCTATGCGCAGAGCGGCCGGCACTATCACAACCTCGACCACATCGCCGCCCTCTTCGAGCTGCTCGACCGGCACGGGGATAGCGTCCGCAACCGCGACGCCCTGGAGCTCGCCATCTTGTTCCACGATGCGGTCTATGCGCCGATCCGCTCCGACAACGAGGCGGCCTCGGCCGCCCTCGCCCGCGCACGTCTCACCGCACTCGGCATTACCGAGAATCTTGCAGGCGAGGTCGAACGCCTGATCCTCGCCACCCGCCACGGCGCATCTCCCGCCGACGCCGAAAGCGATCCGGACCTCGCCCTGCTGCTGGACCTCGATCTGTCGATCCTCGCCGCCGAACGCACAACCTATGCCGCCTATGCCGAGGCCATCCGCCGCGAATACGCCGTCGTCCCCGATGCAATCTACCGTCCCGGCCGCCGCCGCGTGCTCGCAGAATTCCTCGCCCGGCCGCGCATCTACGCAACCCCACGCTTGCACGATCTGTGGGAAACCGCCGCCCGCGCCAACCTCGCATGGGAGTGTGCCGCGCTGGCCTAACTCGCCAGCCTGGTAGGTTGGGTTAGGGCGCCAGCCCGTGACCCAACGCATCGAACCAGACCATCGAGATTTGGCGCTGCGTGCACGACGCGCACGATCTCCACGCATCGCCGCGTCAGACTAGCCTCCCCGCCTCCAACGCTCATAGGCCAGAAGGGCTGCGAGCGAGATGAGCATCCCGAGCCCCCACCAGAACCAGCTCCAATCCCAGACTGCTGAAAAGAAACAGCGACAGGACGAGAACTGCCCCACAAACAATGTTGCCCGAGAGGCCGCGCATGGTACCCACAAATGCCGTGTTCGACGCGTCCCATATCTCGCGCAATGCTTGCTTCAGCGTTGGTCTGTTGTTCGGACCTTTGGGCATGCATCACGCGCTCATCGAACCGCCTTTGCCGAAATGCGCCCTGCAAGCCTCGATGGCCTGAAACAGCGTCTTGGTATCGACATCGAGCATGCGGGGTAAAGGCAGGCCTACTCCATCGTGCTGAGATCGATGCCGAGCATCGCCTTGGCCCATTTTGGCTTGTATCGCTCGCGATCGCGCACCCTGATGTAGAGACCAGGAATCCCTTGACCCGGTCTGAACGGTTTTCGGTAGTCAACCTCCACGATCTCGCTTCACGGCACCGTGTTCTCGAACGCGCCGGGCCAGGTCAAACCGCGCGCATCCAACACCAACACGACTTCGCTGTGTCGCCATACACGATAACTCTTCCGCGCCAGGGCGGATCCCCCGAGCAACGCCGCGACCGCCGCCAGTTGGACAAACGGGCTGGGTTCCTTGCGGGGTCCCGGCAACAACACGATGCATCCTGCGGCCAGCAGAAGGCACGCGGCGGCGGCTGGCTTGATCCATGACGGCTTGGCGTGGATCGGTCGGGGATGTGGATGATCGCCGGGCTTCGGCCACGGCGGGCCGGCGGCGGGGTCGAACGTTGCGGGTTGGTCGGACACCAGCTGGCGATCCAGATAGCGCGCACCAACCTCAGCATCGATTGCATTGGTTACCGAGAGGGATCGCGTCTGCCTGCTTGCATTTGCTAGGTTAACACCGCCATAAAGTGGCCCTCCACGCCGGCCGGTCTCTCAGCCCATGCAGCTCTACGTCACCTACACCTCGCCCTACGCCCGGCTGGCCCGCATCGTCGTCATCGAAAAGGGGCTCGAAAACCGCGTCGCGATCGTCGAGGCCAAAACGCGCACGCCCGACAGCCCCTACTACCGCGTCAATGCCTCGGGCCGCGTGCCGTTCCTGGTCGCCGACGGCGGCCTGCAGATGGAAGACAGCCACGTCATCTGCGCCTACCTCGACCAGCTCGACGGCAAGCCGAGCCTGCATCCCGCCGCCGACGCCGACTGGTCGCATCGCCGGCTCGAGGCTTCCGCGCGCAGCATGCTCGACGGCATCGCCGTGTGGGCGCGCGAGATGAGCCGGCCGGAGGGCGAGCGATCACCCGCCACGCTCGCTCACGAGACCGCACGCATCCAGCGCATGGCCGACCTATTCGAGGGCACGGTCGCGCATGCGACGCTGCAGGGCGAGGCGAACATGGCGCAGCTGGTGCTCGCCGTGGCACTGGAGACGGCGCGCCTGCGCAAGTTCGGCGACCTCACCGACGGACGGCCGCAGCTCGCCCAATGGCTTGCGCCCTTCTCGCAGCGGCCCGCGATGCTGGCGACCCTACCGCCCAAGCCGCGCTAGAGCTGGATCGCCGCTGGACAAACTCATCGCCACCGGTTGACGATCCACAGCGCGCCCCACGCTCCCAACAGCGTGACCAGCATGCCGCCGGCGAGCGCGATAGAAAACCGGGCACCACCGGAGGCCGCCAGCGACTGCGACCCATCGCTGAGCAGTAGTGCGAGAACCATGCCGCCGATCGGGGCGGCCACTAGAGCGCCGACGAACGAGACGACAATGTTCACGATCCAGCCGAGCACACCGCGTTTCTGCGTCCAGGCCTCATGGATGCCGACCGCCAGTGCGGCAACGAGATAAGCCAGCCCGATGGTCATCGACCCACCGACGCTGGCCAGCGGAATCGAGCCGGTCATTTGCAGGAGCAGGATGCCGGCTACGGCAATCAGCGCGATGTACATCATCAGTGTGGCCTGCTCTGTCGTTGGCATGGGCGTGATCTCGACAACCGCCAACGGATTGGCGTCGTACCCATGGCTATTGCCTGCTTGCGTTACCTGCATGATTCGCAACCGATAGTGGAATCATTATCCCGGCCGTAGTCCACCCGATTCCCGGACACAGTCGCCGAAACGAAACCTGCCCTGTAGAGTGCGCCTCACCGTCTGACGGCAGCCGCAGCGCTCCCACAGAACGCTCTCATTCAAGACCGCAAGGGCAAGACCGCAAGTGCAAGACCGCAAGTGCAAGACCGCAAGGGCACGACCGCAAGGGCACGACCGCAAGGGGGAACCCCGAGTACGACGCTGAAACAACGAGGCGCCCGCATAGTGGTGGCCCGAACACAAGGGAGGGAGAAACAATGCTGAGACGCTTGCGTGCCGCATTTGCCCTGGGGTCGGCCCTGGCACTGGCATTGGTCGGCACCGCGCACGCGCAGGACTGGCCCAGCCGGCCCCTCACCATGGTGGTGCCATTTGCAGCCGGCGGACCCGTCGACACCATCGGTCGCATTCTTGGGGCCCGCCTCAGCGAAATCCTCGGGCAGCAGGTCGTGATCGAGAACGTCGGCGGGGCAGGCGGCATGATCGGCGCGAGCCGCGTCGCCAAGGCCGCGCCCGACGGCTACGTGTTCCTGTTCGGCACCAACTCCGTGTTCGCGTTCAACCAGACCATCTACAAGAAGCCGCTCTACGACACGGTGGCCGATTTCGCGCCCGTCGCCCTGTTCGCCGATTCCGCCCGCATCCTGATCGCGCGCAAGGATTTTCCCGCCAGTTCGCTGGCCGAGTTCAACGCGCACGCCAAATCAAATCAGGCCAAGCTGCAATACGGGTCTGCGGGCCACGGCTCGGGTGCTCATGTGTGCGCAGCCCTGCTGGATGCGATCAACGGCACCAAGATTGCCCATGTGCCCTATCGCGGCACGGCCCAGGCGATGCAGGACCTGATCGGCGGCCGGCTCGATTTCATCTGCGAGCAGATCTCGACCGCGGTGGCTCAGATCGAGGGCGGGACCGTCAAAGGCATCGCCGTGCTAGGCCCGGGCCGCGTTTCCGTGCTGCCCGACCTGGCGACGGCCAAGGAGCTTGGCATCGCCGAGCTCGACTGCAACTCCTGGTCCGCCCTGATGCTGCCGAAGGGCACGCCGGACGCGATCGTCCGGCGGCTAGCCCAAGCCAGCAACGAGGCTGTCGAGACTGCATCGGTACGCGAGCGCCTGGAGCGCGCGGGCGTCACGATCCCGCAGGCCGACCGTCGAAGCCCCGAGTACCTTGCTGAGTTCGTCAAAACCGAGATCACCAAGTGGGCCGCGGTGATCAGGGCCGCCGGCATAACGGCGGATTGAGCTGCCGTCATCGCCGACCTTGCGCGATTGCGACCGGCCATTCGCTGGTCGCCGTGGCTGCTGTCAGATATCGCCCCAACGGTTCAAGACCAGGCAAAAAGCCACCCTCAGATCGCACCTTGCAAAAACCTGCCGTTGGCATACCATATGCCATCCAAACTGCGGCCGGCGACCGCAGCGGACCTCAGCATCAAAAATGGAAGGGCATCCGGGGCTCGCCACCATTGCAACCCGGTATCGTATACATACGTGGGGGAATATGCCTATAAGCGTGTCCCCAATGTCACTGGCGCAGGGCCCGCAGCGGCTCCGAACAAAATAGCGTGGGAGGCTAGGTAAGTTGATCGATCAGCTGTTCTCGCAAGTCACGATGGGCCTTGGGGAATACGGGCCGCTTGGTGTCCAGGTTCTTAAGATCATCTGGATCAACATCCTGCTCTCCGGCGACAATGCCATCGTGATTGCGCTGGCCTGTCGGGCGTTGCCGCCCAAGCAGCGCTTCTGGGGCATCATTCTTGGCGCCGGCGCGGCCGTGGGCCTGCGCATCTTCTTCACCATCATCCTGGCCTACGTGCTCGAGCTGCCCTGGCTGCGGCTGATCGGCGGCCTGCTGCTGCTGTGGATCGCCATCAAGCTGCTGGTGCAGGACGAGGCCGACGAGGCCTCCGTCGAGAGCAGCGACAACCTCTGGGGCGCTGTCCGCACGGTAGCCATTGCCGACGTGGTCATGAGTCTCGACAACGTGCTGGCGATTGCCGCCGCCGCGCACGGCAACATGTCGCTTATCATCTTCGGACTGGCGATCTCGATCCCGCTCATCGTCGCCGGTGCCACGCTGATCATGGCGCTGCTGACCCGCTTCCCGATCCTGGTGTGGGCGGGCGCCGGTCTGCTTGGCTGGATCGCCGGCGAGCTGATGGTCGAGGATCCCGTCAGCGCTCCCTACTTCGATGCCCTCGCCGCCGCGTACGGCTTGTCGCACAAGATGCTGCTCACCAGCATGCACGTGCTGTGCACGGCCTTCGTGCTGGCTGTCGGTTGGTACCTGATGCGGCGCCGTAGCCGCGGCGCGGTGGGCGTGCCCGGCCACCAAGGCGGTCCCGCCGAATAGGCGGGCTTCGCCCAGTCCTGAATGCAGTCCTGAATGCGAAAAGGGGCTCAGGCCACGTGGCCTGAGCCCCTTCTTCATTCCGCGCTCCGGAAGGCTACAAATGATTGACCCATCATGCCGGAGGCTAGCCATGTCCCGGAAGCCGAGGCGCCTGCGCCGAGACTATCCGGCGCCCCACATTTCCAATCGGTCGAGGTCCCGGCTCTTGTTGATTTCGCGCTGTGCGCGCCAACCATCGAGGGCGTGATGCTGGGTCGAAGCTTGTGCGGCCCAGATCAGCCCAGATCAGAACCCGAGCATCGCCTCGATCGGTCCCTTGGGCAGCGGCACCAGGAACCAGCGCTCGAACATCATGAACAGCACCAGCGGCACACCGACCGAGACGAGCAGCGCCTTGAAGATGTTCTCGCGGCCGATCACCAGCATGAAGCTGAAAATGAAGAGCGCCGCGGACACATAGATGCCGAGGCCGGGGATATCGACCGGCCCAATCGAGATGCCGCCGATCATGGCCACGAAGATCAGGCTCGGGATCAGCACCGCCAGCACGCGGCCGAACGGCCGCATCGACACGAACACGCCGCTGGAGCCCGGCGCCCGGACCGCCGAAACGAGATTGATCAGGCTGGACACGCCGAGCACCACGGCAATGTAGAACGGGAAGTAGCCCGGCGCCGGCCCCTCGCCCTCGATCCAGTGGAAGCCGATGCGATTGCTGTCGTAGATCACGATCCCGCAGACCACGAGCAGCAGCACCGCCACCACGATGTCGGCGGCGCGGTTGGAAAACAGGGGCCGGCCGTCGTCGGCGCCTTCGTCGCTGCTGTGCATGATGCCTCGCGTCCTCGGTCAGTAGCGATCTTCGCTGCGAGAATTACCGGTTGCCGTCCCCGCGACGGCAACCGGGTCTGGGGTCCTGAAGTTACTTGCCGGGGGCGAGGAAGCCCGCCTCCTTCATCAGTTCGTGATGCTGCTTGTCGGCGTTGGCGACCCAGGTCTTGAACTCGTCGCCGGCCAGGAAGGTCTGGTTGAAGGCGCCCTGCTCCATGAACTGCTTCCACTCGTCGGTCGCCATCACCTTCTTGAACAGGTCGACGTAGAACGCCACCTGCTCGGGCTTCACGTCCGGCGACATGAAGATGCCGCGCAGCATCTGGTACTCGGTCGGCACACCGGCTTCCTGGCAGGTCGGGATGTCCGACCAGGCCATGTCGGCCGTCACCTTGGCGGTGTAGGTCGAGCGCTTGCTGTCGAAGATGCACAACGGCTTGAGCGCGCCGGCCTTCCACTGCGACACCGCCTCGATCGGGTTGTTGACCGAGGAGTTGACATGCTTGCCGACCAGCTGGGTGGCGACCGTGCCGCCGCCGCCGTAGGGCACGTAGGTGAACTTCCTGGGCGCGGTCAGCTTCTCCAGCGCCACCGTGATGATCTGGTCCTCCTGCTTGGAGCCGGTGCCGCCCATCTTGAAGGACTTGTCGTCGCCCGCCTTGACGGCGTCGATGTAGTCCTTGGCAGTCTTGTAGGGCGTGTCGGCCGGCACCCACAGCACGAACTGGTCGAGCGCCAGCATGGCGACCGGCGTCATGTCCTTCCAGGAGAATGGCACGCCGGTGGCGTAGGGCGTGGTGAACAGGTTCGACAGCGTGATGATGATGTTGTGTGGGTCGCCCTTCGACTTCTGCACCTCGAGGAAGCCTTCCGCGCCGGCCCCGCCGCCCTTGTTGACGGTGATGAGCGGCTGCTTCATCAGGTTGTTCTTGGCTACCACGCCCTGAATGAAGCGGGCCATCTGGTCGGCGCCGCCGCCGGTGCCGGCCGGGATGATGAACTGCACTGGCTTGGTCGGCTCCCAGCCCCGCGCGGAACCTGGCTTTCGCAGCGCCTCATCCTCTGCGCGCCGTCGCGCTTCACTTTCCTTTTGCAGCATCGCCAGTCGTTGCCGCTCGCTTTCGGTCCTGGCTTGTGCATCTTGCTCTGGTTTCTTGCGGGAGGCTGCAGCGATATCCTCCGGTCGCGGTTTTTTTAGCTCATCGATCCGCGCCCGCGCCAGCTCGGCAAAAAACGTGTCCTTGTAGCGGGCGATAAAGGCGTCCAGGACGGCCGAGTTGGTGGAGTTCTTGACCCGATCCCACGCCTCCGCGGCTTCGCTGAGCTGTTTGGCTGCAGCTGGTTCGACCTGCTTCGGGGCGTCCGCTGCCTTTGCCACCAGTGTGATCTCGCCACCGCCGAGCGACCCGTACTTGAACGGCTCTTGCCTATGCTTCGTTGCCCGCAGTACCTCGTCGCGCACCCGGCGCAGGGCCAACTCCACATCGAGGCCAGGCGTCGGTAGGTGCTTAATGAGAGCGGTCGTGAACGGACTGTTGCCGTTGCCCACGCCGTCCTCGGCCGTGAGGCCGGCCCGTTGCGCGTACGCTACGAGCGTGTTTGGCGGCAGCGACCGTTCGTCAATCTCGCCATGGCCGCTGCGCACCTGGCGTGTGGCGATCGTGCGCCGCATCGATCGCGCA
>Ga0075418_10007477_pt1 | contig 12311 bp, 10 predicted proteins | sample SoiMetdeltSBSDD2_FD_81776 | JGI IMG/M metagenome (GOLD analysis project Ga0075418, IMG submission 81776) | Bulk soil microbial communities from a Populus tree surrounding site in Tennessee, USA - Soil MetaG P. deltoides SBSDD2 | ecosystem: Environmental > Terrestrial > Soil > Tree plantation...
ACTTGAATAGATCCGCGACAAACATTCCGAGCGCGTGCAGGATTGCAAACATCGCTCTCAATGATGCGATGATTCTGTCTTACGATGCGAATCTGGGTCGGATGGAATTTTCGGAAAGGACAAGGATGTCCGCTTTGCCCCTAAAAGCTAAATGCAGTGTACAGTGTTGTTCACCTGCTCATTTTTCCAGTGTTACCGTTAGTCTGATCATTTCATTATAGTTGTCGACTGCTTGATCTCCCTTCTGATTTGCTTCATTTTCCATCGCGCCACTGTCCGTCGTGTATTTCGCGGCGAAGCCGTCAATACCGAGATTTTTGTACTGGACAGTGTGCTGCATTTCGTGGGCCCAAAACCAAATGTCTTTCGAACTAGGTTCTTTTGCAAATACAATTATATTATCGGCTGTGACAGCGTGATTGTCTGCACATGCCTCTTGGAATTTGTTGATGATGCCGTGCGAACCCACATTGTCGTCGATAACAAACTGGGCTCGGTCGAGGATTTCTTTTGAAAATAAGCCAGTCAAATAAAATCTGATGTCTGCAGGAATTGGTTTCGCTCGATCTTGATAAAGCGCCACCGCTTGCCTTGCTCCTATCGCCAAAGGCACACCGATAACGTTTCCCACTTTTCCTGTCTCGAGAACATCTTGGGCCGTCTTGCTGAGCACGATAGGCTCTTGTTTCGAGAGTTTTTCTGGCACGCGCGAAATTTCGACAGTTTGACCGAGCTTTTTCGGGAGAACGGACTTCACATGGTTTTCTATTTTCTGATCAGCTCCAGCGACCCCTTCGTGCGGCTTAATAAGAATTTCGATCCGGTCGTTCGCAACATCCTTAATCACCTTAATGGGATTTTCGCCTTTAATAACGCGTCCGGCAGCCTTCGGTCCTTCAGTGACTGTATTGACCGCACCTCGTGCGACGTTCGCTGCAACATTCGCTGCAGTGTTTAGATCTATTTGCGCCAAAGCGCCGTGTGCAAAAGCGCATGAGATCACAAGCGAAATGCCAATCGAGCAAAGTCTCATGTGAGCCTCGCATTGGTGTTTAAGCACCAGGTGAGACAGTCCCTTATCACTCCTTCATTCCACCCGGCGCACAGCAGCATGACGCGGCTTTTTCCGTACCGACTCCAATCAGACTTTCCAACTTGGCAGCTCGAACTTAGTTAACGCGGTTAACGAAATTCAAAGCAACCGCCGACGGAGCAAGACGTCCGATGTCGCCGTGAAATGGGGCATGCCGGCCGGAGCCGATATGCCCCACAATTGCGACTCCTGTATCGCCGGGCGGTAGCCGATCAGGCGTGATCCTGATACATCACCATGAGTTGGCCACCCTGCACGAGCTCACCGCCGAGGCTGTAGTGTGCCTGTACGTCGATAAGGTAGGCGTTCTGCGTGCTTGACCCGAGTATGTCGGTGACATCGACAACGCCGGAGCTTTCTTCGTCCTGAGTGAGGAAGAAATCGCCGCCGGTCGCGAACCGGGATGGGTCATGCTGTGCCAGCTGGGTCAATGTATCCGTCGTGGGGTCATACTCCCACACCTTGCCAAGATGAGCGTTGTTCCCGACATCCTCGCAGAGGATCACCTTGCCATCCTGGTTGACGGTGATGTTGTCGAACATTTGCTGGCCTTCGCTGCCGTCAAGCAACATCTTGATCGTCCCGCCCTGGGTTGGATCCGAGGCGTCATTGAAATCGACGGCCCACAGGCGGCTCGGGTGATCGAACGCGTTGGTGGTGACGAAATAGAAACGATTCGGATCCTGCGTATCCCATGTTCCGTCTTCTGGCCGCAGGAATGAGGAAATGCCGGCCAATTCGCTCGCCGCATCGATGGCGGCGCCGGTCATTCCGCTGACATCGCCGAGATTGATTAGCGTGAATGGAGACTCGTCATCACCGCCCAGGGTTGACGCATCGCCCTCATTGTTGTTGACGATGCCGCTATCGACGCCGTTCTTCCATTCCGAAACCTGGATGCCCCAGAGATCGCCTCCAACGAGGCCTGCCTTTTCGATCGCGCTGCCGGTCGACTGCTTGTCGCCGAAGTAGAAATAAACCTGGCCGTTCTGGCCGTCGTCCGTGAGCGCAACCACTGTCTTGTTGCCGGTGCCGGGATTCGCCACCACGTTCTCGTACGCCATGTTGCCAAGCCAGGCCAATTCGTAGCTGTTGCCAGCCTCGGCTCCGCTCGCGATATGAGCGAAGGCGCGCCCCTCAAGTCCGGATTCCTCGCCGTTGAGGAACAGCCGGCCGCCGTTGTAACCGAGACCGGTGTCAGGATTATAGAACGCCGTTGCATCCGCAAGATCGGCGGAGCAGAAGCGATTGAAAGCGGTGGTACCGATGAAATAGCTATCCGTCGATGCATCGTACTGGTGCACGGTCTGTATCAGGTCCGAAGCGTGCGTGACTTCGAGCGTCTGCTTGTCGATTACGAGGCTTGAGACGAAAGCGCCGGTGGACCCATGATCGCGCACCGCGCCATCGGTCGGTGTCAGCTCGTGGTTCATTAGAACGGTGAATGTCCCGTCGCCATTGTCAAAGGCGCCGAGGCCATCGGGGATGCCGACCATGGTATAGTCGCCAAGGTGGTCGCCGACCGTCATCAGCGGGACGAATGATAAATCGGTGTCGGTCGGTACCAGATACGGCGAGGTATTGAACTGATCGACCGTGAGATCGGCCACGTTCGTATCCTCGAGAATGAGCTTGCTGCCGTGGCCAAAGTCGAGCACTGCGTCATGTCCGACCTGCTTGAAAGCATCGATCGCCGCTTGCGCCGAGGCGATCCGGAAAGCGCCCAGGTCGATCTTGTCCTCTGAAGTTAAGTCCTTAATCGTATCGATGTCGCCACCCTTCAGGATCATGAACTTGTCGGAACCGGCCCCACCCTCAAGATCATCATTTCCATCGACGCCAAGAAGCAAGTCACTACCAATATCCCCGAAGAGGTGGTCAGTGCCGCCTTCTCCGACCAGCATGTCGTTTCCTGCTTCGCCCCAGAGCCAATCGTTGCCGCGCCCGCCATTCACGACGTCATTGCCATTACCACCGTTAGCCTCGTCGTTTCCGCTCCCAGCCGAAACGGTGTCATTGCCACCGAGACCGAAAATAAACTCGTTATCCTCCGTACCGATTAGAGTGTTTGCGCCATCGTCACCAAGAATGAATTTGTTTAGTTTAGCCATGTACCTTTCTCCCTGTCCCTGGATGCGGGTTGAACGCGCGCATCCTGACGTGGCTTCATGACGCTCAAATTGTATTTGGATGAAATAAGAGTTGATCTTTTGATCGGCACCCGTTGTCCACAGTTGTTCGACGACTGTGTCGAAACTGACGGCTGTCATGGCGCTGTCGCACTGACGAACTAATTTGCCCGAGGGTAGGCTCAGATCTCATCGGACGCGCTGCACTTCCATGCGCCGGGCCTTTCTTGTCTTGTGCTCATGAAGCTTTCAGCCGCCAATCCGCTCGATCGTTCATTCGATAGTATGCGCCAATTGCTCATCGCGGTCGGCGTGTTCAGTTTCGCGATCAATCTTCTCGCGCTTACTGTCCCCATGCACATGATGCATGTGTACGATCATGTTCTGACCTCGCATAGCGGCGCGACACTTTTGTTCATCACACTGCTGGCCGCAGGTTTGTTGGCCGCGCTCGGCCTGATCGAGCTGTTTCGATCGCGCATTCTGGTGAGGATGGCGGCCCGTCTGGACAGCGAACTGGGGGACCGGCTCTTTGCTACGGCTGTCACCGACCGTCTCGCCGGCCGCTCGGGAAGCCCTGCCCAGTCTCTCCGTGACCTCGATACGCTGCGTCACTTTGTGAGTGGAAGCGCGCTTCCGGTGCTGTTCGACGCGCCGTGGGCGCCGGTCTTCATCGGTCTTACTTTCCTGTTGCATCCGCTGCTCGGCAGCGTCGCGCTGGCCGGCGCCCTGGTCCTTCTCGCCACGACGCTTTGCAACGAACGTACGACCCGGCGCCTGTCCAACTCGGCGACAAACGACACGATTGCTGCCGCTGCGTATTCCGACTCGGCGTTGCGTAATGCCGAAGTCATCCAGGCCATGGGGATGGCACCCGCCATCATTGGCCGCTGGCGTAATCGACAGGACGCCGCCGTCTACGCACATGCGGCAATGGCGGATCGCTCGGGTAGCTTTGTTGCAATCGCAAAGTTTTGGCGCCCTTTTCTGCAAATCGGAATGCTGGCCACCGGCGCCTGGCTCGCGATCGAGAATATCATCACGCCGGGCGTGATGATTGCATCATCAATCATCATGGCGCGGGCCTTGGCGCCGGTGGAAGGCGCAATCGGATCGTGGCGCGGCTTCGTTACAGCGCGCGGCGCCTATGCGCGACTGCGCGAGACCATGGCACGGTATAGCGACACGGCGGCGCGCATGCCTCTGCCGGCGCTGCGCGGCGAAATCCATGTCTCAAACCTGTTTGTAGCGCCGCCCCGCACGGTGAAACCGGTGCTCAAAGGCGTTTCGTTTTCGCTCGCGTCTGGCGAGGCGCTGGGTGTGATCGGTCCGAGCGCGTCGGGTAAATCGACGCTCGCACGCGCGCTCGTCGGAGCATGGCCGATCCTCTCCGGCGAAATCAGGCTGGACGGCACAGCACTCGCGGACCTCGACCGCACACGAATCGGGCGTCAGATCGGTTACCTGCCGCAGGATATCGAACTGTTTGATGGAACGGTGGCCGAAAACATCGTCAGATTTGGCGAGCCTGATCCCGAGGGCGTGCTGGCGGCCACGCGGCTTGCCGGCCTGCACGATCTCATCCTCCGCCTGCCGCAGGCCTATAACACGCCGATCGGTCCTGGCGGCGAGGCGCTGTCGGGCGGACAGCGCCAAAGAATCGCGCTCGCCCGGGCTCTCTACGGCAAACCGGCCTTCCTCATCCTTGACGAGCCAAACGCAAATCTCGACGTCGAAGGCGAAGATGCACTGTTAGCGGCCATCTCAGCAGTTAAGTCACAGGGCGCCGCAGTCGTCGTCATCGCGCATCGGCCGAACATCATTGCCGCAGTCGAGCGCATTTTGGTATTGCGAGCCGGCGCTGTCGAGGCGTTGGGACCGCGCACCGAGGTTCTCGCCAGATTCACAATGCGGCGAGGGCCGCGCGACGGCGCGCCAGTCGTTGCCACGATCGTAGGCCGATGATGACTGCGGGCCCTGACGCAAGCGGGCACGATACAGGCGCAATGGGCGCCCGACGCGCGCACTGGATCGACCATCGTCCCGCAGTGCTGGGAGGCATCGTCGTTATTGTTCTAGTGCTCGGAGGTCTTACCGGCTGGGCCGCAACCGCTCCATTGGCGAGTGCTGTGATCGCGCCCGGCACCATCGTGGTCGACGGAAAGCGCAAGCAGGTTCAACACCTCGAAGGCGGAGTCGTCGAAAGCATTCATGTAGGGGACGGCGCTCAGGTCCAAGCGGGTGAACTCCTCATCCGCCTCGACGAGGCACGTGCCCGCGCGACACTTGGTGTCCAACGGGCTGCGCTCGACGCCGCACGCATCCTCGAAGCAAGGCTGATTGCGGAGCGCGACGGCTCCGAGGTCATGCGCTATCCGGATCAATTGGCCGCACGTCGTCATGAGGCAACGCTCACGGAAATGATGCATGCGCAAGAAGCGTTGATCGCAGCCCGGCGTGCCTCATTCCTTGGTCAGCAGTCGATCTTTCGCCAGCGAATCGCCCAAACCGAACGGGAGATTACCGGGCTGGAGGCACAGCAGATGGCGCTCGAACAGCAGATCGAATTCGCCGAACAGGAACTGGTAGGATTGAGAGAGCTGTTCCAGAAGAACCTCGTTCCAATCACCAAGGTGCTCGCTCTCGAACGCGAGGCCGCACGGCTGAAAGGTTCGCGCGGCGAACGTATTGCGGACGCCGCAAGGGCGCACATCGCCATCGGCAAGACTGAGCTTGAAATCCTGCAGGCAGAGCACGAGTTCCGGGAAAAGGTGCTCAAGGAAATCCGCGACGTCCAGGCGCAGATCGCCGACCTTGAAGAGAGGATCAGCGCCGCCCGCAGCACGCTCGATCATATCGACATCAGGGCGCCGGTCGCGGGCACAGTCGTTGGCCTCAATGCATTCACGGTCGGCGGTGTCATCAAGGCGGGAGAAACCATTCTTGAAATCGTGCCTGCCGCCCAGCGGCTCATTGTCGAGACGCAGGTGCAGCCGACCGACATCGACAATGTGGCAGCCGGTATGAACACCGAACTGCGGCTGACCGCATTCAAGCAGAGGATGACGCCGACGTTGCACGGCCGGTTGATATACGTGTCGGCCGACCGTTTGACAGACCAGCGCAGCGGGCAGCCATATTATCTGGCACGCGCAGAGATCCCCGAAAGCGAACTGGCCCGGATTGCCCCTCTCACCCTGCAGCCAGGTATGCCGGTTGAAATATTGATCAAAAAGCGGGAGCGCACCGCGCTTGCTTACCTGTTCCAACCAATCCTGGACGCCATGGGACGTGCCTGGCGAGAGGATTGAGATGGAGATTGCCGTCTCGAATGCACGTGGGTAATCGAGAAAAGCGAAAGGGTCACTAGAAGCTGCCACGCCTTGAATGCTAGTGATTGTGCAAATTTGGGACGCGCAGAAACAGGAGTTGGTAGGACGTGTCGGGGCTGTCACATATGTGGCGCAGATCATAAAGGGTTGGATCGTGCAGCCAGTATAACATACATCTGGCATCCGAGCGGCACCGGCATTCGCTATCCCGACGCCCAGGTTGTCGGCGCGCGTTCCATCATAAGGTTCTAACGCCGTCGAGCCCGCCGCCCGATTGTGTGGTGGTCACGCCATCGCCGATGACTTGAACTATCTGGAATTCCTCCTGCCGGATGGCTAACCTGAACGAGAACATGATGCCATCGGACGAGCTGATGCGTATGCAGCGCAGAAACCATTCTGGAGCGCCCTAAATGGGAAAGCGTTTCCTCATCGGGGTCGTCGCGCTCGGAGTCTTGGGCATCCTGAGCTTCGGCGCGTTGGCGTGGCGGCCAGCGATCGCGCCGACCGCCGCACCGGCACCGGAAAGTTTCGCGCCCGCGCTGGTGGCGAAGGGAGAGGCCCTCGCCGGCGGCGGCTATTGCGCGGAGTGCCACACCGCCAAAGGTGGCGAAATGTTTGCCGGTGGCTATGCTATGGCTACTCCGTTCGGTGTGATCTACTCGACCAATATCACGCCGGATCCTGAAACCGGCATCGGGACCTGGTCGAAGGCGGCTTTTGCCCGCGCGATGCATGAAGGCGTTGCCCGAGACGGCTCGCACCTTTTTCCGGCGTTTCCATACGACCACTTTACAAAGTTATCGGACGACGACGTAGAGGCACTGTATGCGTACTTCATGACAAGGCCTCCGGTCCGGGCGACCGCGCCGGCCGCCACGATTCCCTTTCCCTTCAACATCCGCGCCTTCCAGGAAGGCTGGAAGATTCTGTTCTTCAGACCGGGGCGCTTCCAGTCCGTTGCTGACAAGAGTCCCGAATGGAACCGTGGCGCCTACCTCGCGGAGGGATTAAGCCATTGCGGCGCGTGTCACACGCCACGCAACCTGCTCGGTGCTGAAAAGGCCGCTCATGCCTATGCCGGCGCCGTGATCGACAACTGGATCGCGCCGCCGCTGACCGCTGGGAACCCAACTCCCGTGCCGTGGACGCAGGACGAGTTGTTTGGTTACCTGCGCAAGGGCTTCAGCGTCCTGCACGGCAGTGCTGCCGGACCCATGGCGCCGGTTGTACATGGTCTCTCCGCGCTACCCGACCCGGATATTCAGGCGCTCGCGACATATTTCGCCGACGTCGACCGTGCGGGCGATCGCCTGGCAGCGGTTGGTCCCGCCGTCGCGCGTGCGATGTCATATGCCTCCATTGGCACTAACGACGACGCGGCCGCGCGTCTCTACACCGCCGCCTGCGCGTCTTGTCACTATAATTCCGGTCAGATGCCGCTCGCGATGCGGCCGGACCTTGCGCTCAGTAGCGCCCTAAATCTACCGGAGCCGACCAATCTCATTCAGGTCGTCCTGCGCGGCATCAACGCCAAGGACGGAATACCAGGTGTGGTCATGCCGGGCTTTGAGCAAGCACTCAGCGATACCGATATCGCACACCTCGCGACCTATCTCCGACGCACGCGCACAACTCTGCCTCCTTGGTCTGACCTCGAGTCGAAGATCGCCGCCACGCGCCGCACCATCGTCGGACCGCAGTAAAGACTTTCACTCGGAGGTGTTGATCATGACCAATTTCCATATCAACGGCCGCGCCGTTGCAGTCGACGCCGAAGACGATACGCCACTCCTTTGGGTCATCCGTGATGTCATCGGTCTCACCGGCACGAAATTTGGCTGTGGCATCGGCATGTGCGGCGCTTGCACGGTGCATGTGGGGGGGCGCCCCACGCGCTCCTGCATCACGCCCGTCGGCAGCGTCGCCGATGCGGAAGTCACCACGATTGAAGGACTCGATCCCGACGGGCGGCACCCTTTGCAGAAAGCCTGGATCGATCTCCAGGTACCGCAGTGCGGCTATTGCCAGTCGGGTCAGATTATGCAGGCGGCAGCACTGTTGAAGGACTTCCCAACGCCCAGCGACCAAGACATCGACGCCGTCATGACCGGCAATCTATGTCGCTGCATGACGTATGTCCGCATTCGCAAGGCGATCAAGCAGGCTGCGGCAGAGTTAAAGAAGGAGGCTGCCAATGACTAGACTCCAGGAGCGGACGGCGGCCGATAACCTCACGCTGTCGCGCCGAAGCTTTCTCATCGGAGTGGCCGGCACCGGAGTTGCCTTCGGCTTTTCGGCGACCGAAGGATTAGCGGCTGTCACGTCATCGCCGGTGACGAGCCGCTTCGATCCGACCATCTGGTACAGCATCGATCGCGACGGTATCGTCACCGTGAACATTATTCGCGCCGAGATGGGACAGCATGTTGGTACGGCTCTCGCCCGTATTGTTGCCGATGAACTCGAGGCGGACTGGAGCAAGGTGCGAATCGAAGCCGTCGACTCAGATGCGAAGTGGGGGCTGATGATTACCGGCGCCAGCTGGTCGGTTTGGATGACCTTTCCCGTTTTCAGCCAGGCGGGTGCGGCAGGCCGCATCGCGCTGATCGAGGCTGGAGCCAAGCTCCTCGGTGTCAGCGCGGATCAATGCCAAGCGCGCAGCGGCGCGATCGTCGCAGCCGACCGGTCCATTGCCTATGCGGAGATCGTCAGTCGCGGTGATCTGACGCGCACTTTCACTGCCGACGAATTGGCGAAGATGCCGATAAAGCCCGCCTCGGAACGCCGCCTGATTGGCCGCAAGACCGTCGTGCTCGACATCCCTGCCAAGACCAACGGGGCCGCGATCTATGGCATCGACGCGAGTGTCGAAGGCATGGTCTATGCGCGGCCAAAAATCCCGCCGACGCGCAACGGCGCCAAGGTGCGGTCCATCGACGATTCGGCTGCCAAGAAAATCAAGGGCTACATCAGCAGCCTGGCGCTCGAGGACCCGTCCGATACCGTGCCGGGCTGGGTCATCGTATTGGCAAATTCGTATCCGGCCGCCATCCGCGCAGCCGATCTTGTCAAGGTTGATTGGATCGCGGGCAGCGGTGCAAATGTCTCCGAGCGCGATGTTCTCGACCACGGCGCGGCCCAGATCGCAGATCCAAACGGCGGCGTTCTGCTGGTGGATGACAAAGGGCTTGATGCCGCGTTCCAAAGCGCGAGTTCGACACTCGAGCGAACCTACACGACCAGCAGTGTCATGCACTACCAGCTCGAGCCGGTGAACGCGCTGGCCTTCGAGAAAGACGGCATCTTCGAAATCCACACCGGCAATCAGTGGCAGAGTCTGATTCTGCCAGTGCTTGCGAAGGCGCTAGGCCTGCCGCAGGAAAGGATCGTGTTGCGTTCTTATTTGCTGGGTGGCGGCTTCGGCCGGCGACTGAACGGCGACTACACGGTGCCGGCGGCGCTCGCCGCAAAGGCGCTTGGCAAGCCAGTGAAGATGGTGCTCACGCGCGCCGACGACGCACGCTTCGACTCAATTCGATCGCCGTCGATCCAGAAGCTCCGCATGGCATTTGACGCCGGCGGTAAGGTCACGGCGATGGATCATCACGCGTCTGCCGGCTGGCCGACCCTCGTCATGGCGCAAGGCTTTATGGCGAAAGGCTTGTACGGCAAAACCTATGATCCCTTCGCGATCGCAGGCGCAGACCATTGGTATGATGTCGGTGCGCAGCGCGTCCGCGCGCTGTCGAACGATGTCGCCAACACCGCTTTCCGGCCCGGTTGGCTGCGCTCGGTCGGGCCCGGCTGGACCAATTTTGCTGTCGAGTCGTTCATGGACGAGGCCGCGCACGCGGTGGGCGCCGATCCTGTCGCGTTCCGCATCGCCATGCTGAATGCCAAGGGCCGCAACGCCGGCGAGGCGCCAAACTCTGTGGGCGGCGCCAAGCGCCAGGCAGCAGTCGTACAACGCGTGGCGCAAAAAGCGGGCTGGGGCGCGACGATGCCGAAGGATACCGGTCTTGGCATCGCGACCACATTCGGCCAAGAACGCACCATGCCAACATGGACAGCGTGCGTCGCCCGCGTCCGTGTCAACCGCACTAATGGCGTGCTTGCCGTTGAGAAACTGACACTCGTTGTCGATGCCGGCACGATTGTTGACCCCGATGGCGCGCTGGCGCAGGTCGAAGGTGCCTCGCTTTGGGGGCTCAGTATGGCGCTACACGAAGGGACCGAGTTTATTAAAGGTCAGGTGAAGGACACGAACCTCGACACTTATACGCCGTTGCGCATTGGCGACGTGCCTGAGCTCGACATCGAGTTAGTTGACAGCAGCGAGGTTCCTGTCGGCCTTGGCGAGCCGGCGACGACCGTTGTCGGTCCGGCGATCGCCAATGCGATCTTCGCCGCCGTCGGTGTGAGGCTCCGCCATTTGCCGATTCGGCCCAGTGTGGTGCTCAACGCCCTCACCCAAAGGACCTGACAAAAAGGTTTCCTGTTGAGTGTAAATGCGTCAACGCTGATGGAGTTCGCTATGAAGCCGACGCCGAAGACATTACCGATCATACATTGATGGGAGATGCCCAAAGTGCGGCGACTAGGATATTGCGGGTTCCGTGTATGTGCCCGGTGATCTTATAAAATTAGCGGCGCAACAGCGAAAGAGTTTAGCGCGGGACGGGGCTCGTCGTTGGGCTAGCGCCCATCGACAATGCTGGAACAAAGCGATCTTTTGCCTTCGTGGTAAGCTATCTGTCGAGCCGCTGTTACGAGGTCGCCAAACCGGGTTGGGGAGACGCCATGGACCTCGCAAAATACGCTGATCACGCCGCGTTCGTCGGCCGCCTTTTTTATTCGTCGCTGTACATCCTGGACGGGTATTTCAAGCTGACCGGCTTCGCAGGTGCCACGGCCTATATGGCCAAGCAGGGCTTACCCGCACCAGCACTTTTCGCGCTTTTGCCGTTGTCATTGAGCTCGGCGGCGGCTTACTGATGCTCATCGGATACCAAACACGCCTGGTTGCGCTTGGGCTTGCAATCTATGTCCTCGTTGCTGCGTTCATCGCGCACGCGCATTTTTGGCGACGACAACCAGATTTCACATTTCTTCAAAAACATGCAGCAACAAATGGCTAGGAAAGGGCCGAGCACCGGATGGGCCCTAACAGCCGCGACGGTAAAGGTATCGAGGGGACCGCCCCAAATAAGCACGACTGCGCGTCCAGCCAGGCGGTGGTCACACCATGGGCGTCGGCCACAGCCTCCCGCATCAGCGACAGCGGGGTGTAATGCGGCGAGTCGACTTCGCCGACCACGCTGCCGAAATCAAATTTGAGATCGGCTTCGAACTTGCGGGCAAGCTGCTGCATGCGGCTGTTGTCGACCAGGCAATGCATCTGCAGGGACTTCATGCCGCGGTTGCGCGCGCTCAACAGGGTCCGTTCGAGCAGCACCGTGCCGACGCCATGGCTTTGCCATGGCTGCTCGATGCTGAAGGCGGCTTCTCCCGCCCGCGCGAAAAACGATCCGACGGAGCGCAGCTCCGCCGCGCCGCGCAAGACGCCATCGACGAAAAAGCCATGCAGCACAACACCCCGTTGGGTCAAAAAATTGAAGCAGAGAAAAACGGGGATACTGTCCTCATCCGGGGTAGCCCGGTCGGGCGGGGCGACTACGATTTGTAGAACGCTCAACCTTGTTCATCGCAATGGGTACGAGCCGATCAATGATTGGTCTCTGACTGACTGGGCGC